>Ga0315899_10005447_pt1 | contig 13746 bp, 12 predicted proteins | sample LakEriMetagenome_2_FD_203518 | JGI IMG/M metagenome (GOLD analysis project Ga0315899, IMG submission 203518) | Freshwater fungal communities from buoy surface, Lake Erie, Ohio, United States - Buoy 4 MA112 | ecosystem: Environmental > Aquatic > Freshwater > Lake | place: USA: Lake Erie, Ohio...
CGATCCGCCGTCGCAGTGACTCGGCGCGCGACCGCCGGCCCCGCGCGGCGCAGGTGCTACGCTGCGCGCCAGTCTCCCAACGGACCCCACCCATGACGGCGAAGCTCCCGATCGCGGCGATCCAGATGGTCTCGGCCGCGTCGGTCGAACCCAACCTCGAGGCCGCACGCCGGCTCGTCGCGCAGGCCGCCGCCGGCGGCGCCGCGCTGGTCGTGCTGCCCGAGTTCTTCTGCCTGCTCGGCCGCAAGGACACCGACAAGGTCGACGCGAAGGAGGCGGCGGGCGACGGCCCGATCCAGTGCGCGCTCGCCGACATCGCCCGCGAGTCCGGCGTCTGGCTGATCGGTGGCACCGTGCCGATCGCCTCGTCGGAGCCGCGCCGCATCCGCAACGCCTGCCTCGTGCACCGGCCCGACGGCACGCTCGCCGCGCGCTACGACAAGGTCCACCTCTTCGGCCTGAAGCGCGGCGAGCAGAAGTTCGACGAGTCCGCGACCATCCAGCCCGGCCGCACGCCGACCGTCTGCGACGTCGAGGGCCCCGACGGCACGCGCTGGCGCGTCGGCCTGTCGGTCTGCTACGACCTGCGTTTCCCCGAGTACTACCGCGCGCTCGGCGCGGTCGACCTGATCGTCGTGCCCTCGGCCTTCACCTACGTGACCGGCGAGGCGCACTGGGAGGTGCTGCTGCGGGCCCGGGCGATCGAGAACCAGTGCTGGGTGCTCGCGCCCGCGCAGGGCGGCACCCACGAGAACGGGCGCCGGACCTGGGGCCACACGATGCTGGTCGACCCGTGGGGCGAGGTGGTCGCGTCGCGGCCGGAAGGCGAGGGCATCGTCGCCGGCGAGCTGTCCGCCGCGCGGATCGCCGAGGTCCGCGCGCAGCTGCCGGCGCTCGCCCACCGGACGATGTGAGCCCGGAGGCGGCGCGCGGCCCCCGCTCGCGCTGCGTTAGACTGGCTCCATGCACACCGTCGCCGACCCCGCCTTCGCCCGCCTCGCCCGCGCCCGCGGGCTCCTGCTCGACCCCTACGAGCTCGACGAGTCGCGCCTCGCCGAGGCGCTCGCCGAGGTCTTCAGGCACAAGGTCGACTACGCGGACCTCTACTTCCAGTACACGCGCAGCGAGGGCTGGAGCCTCGACGAGGGCATCGTCAAGTCGGGCAGCTTCTCGATCGACCAGGGCGTCGGCGTGCGCGCCGTCTCGGGCGAGAAGACCGCGTTCGCGTACTCCGACGAGATCGGCTTCGACGCGCTGATCTCGTCCGCGCGCGCCACGCGCACGATCGCCCGCAGCGGGGCCGGCAAGGTCAAGGTCGCCGGCTCGATGCGCCCCTCGGCCGGCCGCGTGCTCTACGGCACCGACGACCCGATCGCCTCGCTCGATTCCACCGCCAAGGTCGAGCTGCTGCACAAGGTCGAGACCCTCGCGCGCCGCAAGGACCCGCGCGTCGTGCAGGTGATGGCCGGCCTGGCCGCCGAGTGGGACGTCGTGCTGGTCGCGCGCTCCGACGGCGTGATCGCCGCCGACGTGCGCCCGCTGGTGCGGCTGTCGGTGACCGTCATCGCCGAGCAGGGCGGCCGGCGCGAGCAGGGCACCAGCGGCGGCGGCGGGCGCTTCGTCGACTTCCAGTGGTTCTCCGACACCGTCGTCGAGAAGTACGTGGACGACGCGGTCCACGCGGCGCTGGTCAACCTCGAGTCGCGCGCGGCGCCGGGCGGCGTGATGTCGGTGGTGCTCGGGCCGGGCTGGCCCGGCGTGCTGCTGCACGAGGCGATCGGCCACGGCCTCGAGGGCGACTTCAACCGCAAGGGCTCGTCGGCGTTCGCCGGCCGGCTCGGCGAGCGGGTCGCCGCGAAGGGCGTGACCGTGGTCGACGACGGCACGATCGCCGACCGCCGCGGCTCGCTCAACATCGACGACGAGGGCAACCCGACGCAGCGCAACGTGCTGATCGAGGACGGCATCCTGAAGGGCTACATCCAGGACTCGCTCAACGCCCGGCTGATGAAGGTGCCGGTCACCGGCAACGGCCGGCGCGAGTCGTTCGCGCACCTGCCGATGCCGCGGATGACCAACACCTACATGCTCGGCGGCGACCGCGACCCGAAGGAGATCGTCGAGTCGATCGAGCGCGGGCTGTACGCGGTCAACTTCGGCGGCGGCCAGGTCGACATCACCAACGGCAAGTTCGTCTTCTCGGCGAGCGAGGCCTACTGGGTCGAGAACGGCAAGGTGCAGTACCCGGTCAAGGGCGCGACGATCATCGGCAACGGGCCGGACGCACTGACGCGGGTCACCATGATCGGCAACGACATGCGCCTCGACTCGGGCGTGGGCGTGTGCGGCAAGGACGGGCAGTCGGTGCCGGTCGGCGTCGGCCAGCCGACGCTGCGGATCGAAGGGCTGACCGTCGGCGGCACCGCCTGAGCCGCCCCCCTTGACCCGCGAGTCCGACCAGACCGCACTCATCGGCCGCGAGCCGGTCTTCGAGCCGCTCGCCGGCTACGTCGAGTTCCCGCCCGCCGAGATGGCCGCGCGGGCCCGCGCGTTCCGCGATGACATCGCCCGGCGCCGCACCGTGCGGCAGTTCTCCGACCGACCGGTGCCGCGCGAGGTGATCGAGGCCTGCCTCGCCGCGGCCGGCTCCGCGCCCTCGGGCGCGAACCTGCAGCCCTGGCTCTTCGTCGTCGTCACCGACCCGGCGATCAAGCGCACGATCCGCGTCGAGGCCGAGAAGGAAGAGCGCGAGTTCTACGAGCACCGCGCGCCGAAGGCCTGGCTCGACGCGCTCGCGCCGCTCGGCACCGACGCCGACAAGCCCTTCCTCGAGACCGCTCCGGTGCTCATCGCGATCTTCGGGCGCAAGCACTCCGAGACGCCCGCCGGCACGCCGGTGAAGAACTACTACGTGACCGAGTCGGTCGGCATCGCGACCGGTTTCCTGATCGCGGCGCTCCACCACGCGGGCCTCGCGACGCTGACCCACACGCCGAGCCCGATGGGCTTCCTCAACCAGATCCTGTCGGTCGACGACGACGCGCGGCCGGCGATCCTGCTGGTCGTAGGGTATCCGGCACCGGGCTGCACCGTGCCGTCGATCGGCCGCAAGCCCCTGGACGCGATCGCGAAGTTCCTGTGACGACGGGGCCGACCGCCCTCACTCCTCCGCGTGCCGCCGATCGAACGCCCACACCGCCTCGAACCCCATCATCCGGCTGAATTCCATGAAGTCCGCCAGCGGCGCCTTCGCGCCGATCGACGAGCGGGTGGCCTTGATGTGCGCGTACGACTGCTCCAGCGCCCACCCCGCCGCGAGGAAGCCCGCGGCCGGATAGATCGCCAGCGCGAACCCCATCTCCTCCAGCACCTTCGGGGCCAGCACCGGCGTGCGCCCGCCCTCGACGACGTTGATCAGCATCGGCACGTCGAAGCTCGACGCGATCTTCGCCATCTCGGCCTCGGTCTCCGGCGACTCGACGAACAGCACGTCGGCGCCCGCCCCGAGGTAGGCGTCGGCGCGGCGCAGCGCCTCGTCCAGGCCGAGCGTCGTGCGCGCGTCGGTGCGCGCGACGATCAGCATGTCGCCCGAGCGCGCCTCCTTCGCGACCTGCAGCTTGCGGACCATGTCCTGCATCGGGATCACGCGCCGGCCCGGCGTGTGGCCGCACTTCTTCGGGAACTCCTGGTCCTCGAGCTGGATGCCGGCCGCGCCCGCCGCCTCGTAGCCGGCGACGGTGTGCGCGACGTTCAGCAGTCCGCCGTAGCCGGTGTCGCCGTCGCAGATCACCGGGCTCTTCGCCATCGTGCAGAACGCGCGCACGCGGTCGACCATGTCGGCGTAGCTCGCGAGGCCCGCGTCGGGCAGCCCGAGGTGCGACGCGACCGTGCCGTAGCCGGTCATGTACAGCGTCTCGAAGCCCATGCGGTCGGCGATCCGCAGCGACACCATGTCGTAGATGCCCGGCGCGGCGACCAGCCGGCCCTTCCTCAGCACGCCCTTCAGCGACGTCTTGCTCATGCCACGGCTCCCTTGAAGCGATCGCGGTCCGCATAGACGCGGAACGCCATCCGGTGGTGCGCGGCGATCCGCGCCTCGAACGCCTCGACCTCGGGCGTCACGTTCTGGCCGCGGAAGCCACCGCGGACCGCGCGCGCCTCGACGTCCTTGTACGCGTCGCGCCACGACTCGGGCAACGCCGGCGACTCGGGCAGCGACAGCCAGAGCCGCAGCAGGTGGCGCTTGCGCTCCGGCTCGTCGTGGTCGACGTAGTCGGTCCGCGAGTGCAGCACCACGTGGTTGTTGATCAGCTGCACGTCGCCCGGTTCGAAGTTCATCCGGAAACACACCTCGGGCCGGCGCAGGATCGCGTCGAACAGGTCGAGCGCCTCGGCCTGCGCGTCGGTCAGCCGGGGCACCTCCGGGAAGCTCAGCTGCGCCGACTTCACGTGGTTGCGGATGTGCCGGCACGCGAATCGCCCGTCGCGCACGCCCATGATCGCGGCGCGGTACCACGGCGGCTCCTCGGGCGCCTGCTCGCCCTGGCGGCTGAACGTGATCGGCTCGTACAGCAGCGCGAGCAGGTCGGGCCGCTCGGCGAGCATGACGTTGTGGGCGGTGACCGAGGACGCGATCAGGCTCTCGCCGCCCGACACCGCCGTGCGCAGGCACATCAGCCCGACGAGGTCGGTGCCGTCGGCGTGGAAGTCGAGTGCGGAGCGGGTGTTGTAGCCCCGGCCCTGGACGCTGCGGTAGGTGCCGCCGGCGTCGCGCACGTCGGACATCATCTGGCTCGCGCGCCCCTGCTGGCGCGGCACGCCGAGGTGCAGCCCGAGGCCCCAGAAGAAGGTCCGCGAGGCCTCGACGCTCCAGCGCTCGACCGGCAGCCCGCGCAGCAGCCGGAAGCCGCGGCCCGACTGGGTCTCGGCGACGGCGGCGTGCAACCGGGCGAGCGCGGCCGGGCCGAACGGGAAGTCGGCGGGCCCGAGTTCGAGCGGGCCGCGGCCGGTGCCGACCGCGTGGCCGAGCCCGCGCTCGAAGTCGCCGATCTCCTCGGCGGTGAGCCGCACGGCCCAGCCGTCGTCGGCGCGCAGGTCCTCGGGCGTCCAGCCCTCGGGCCGGGTCACGGGAGCGATCATCGTCGTGCCTCCTCGGTCGGCCGGCTCATTCCGCCTTCAGCCCGACGTCGGTCACCGCCTTCTGCCAGAAGGCGGCGTCCTTCCGCACCTGAGCCTCGGTGTCCGCGACCGACGCGCCGACCGGCACCGCGGCCTGGTCGGCGAGGATCTTCACCATCTCGGGCGTGTGGATCACCGCGGCGATCTCGCGCTGCAGCCGCTCGAGGATCGGGCGCGGCGTGGCGCTCGGCGCGTACAGCGTGTAGTCGGTGAAGGTCTCGAAGTCCTTCGCGCCTTCCTCCATCATCGTCGGCACGTTCGGCAGCGCGTCGGTGCGCTTCGAGCTGGTCACCGCGATCGGGCGCAGCTTGCCCGAGGTGATGAACGGACGCGCCGTCAGGATCGAGGTGACGCCGATCGTCGTCGATCCGGCGGCGACGTCGGCCATCAGCGGCGCGCCGCCCTTGTAGGGCACGTGGACCGCGTCGGGCTGGCCCTGGGAGCGCACGAACATCGCGCCGACCAGCCGGGTCATGTTCTCCGAGCTGCCGTAGGTCACCTTGTCCGGCGCCTTGCGCATCAGCGCGTTCAGTTCGCGCACGTTCGTGGCGGGCAGATCCGAGTTCACGACGATCACCATCGGCGAGGTCGCGACCTTGGTGACCGGCGTCAGGTCCTTGAACGTGTCGTACGGCAGCTGCTTCATCAGCAGCGGGTTCAGCAGGTGCGTGTTGACCACCAGCACGATCGTGGTGCCGTCGGGCGCCGACTTCGCGACGATGTCGGTGCCGATCACGCCGTTGGCGCCCGGCTTGTTGTCGACCACCACCGACTGGCCGAGCCGCTGGCGCAGCCGTTCGGCGACGTGGCGCGCGAGGATGTCGGTGCCGCCGCCGGGCGAGTAGGGCACGACCAGGCGGATCGGCTTGTCCGGCCAGGGCTTGTCCGTGCCCGCCTGCTGCGCGGATGCGGCGGAGGGCAGGCCGAGGGCGGCGGTGGCGGCGAGCGCGGTGGCGGCGACGCGCGACAGCCGTCCGAGCGCGTGGCGGCGCGATGGGGTCATGGGGGCTCCTCCTGGGTGCGGGCGATCGCCCGTCGTCGTTTCGTGCGGACAGGCTAGGAACCGCGCCGGGCGGTGTCAACGCCGGATTCCGGACCGTGCGCGCCTCGGCCGCGGCGGCGCTGCGTAGAATCGGCGCACCACCCTCGCTGTCCCGCCCATGGCCCAGGTCGACGTCCTCGTCGTCGGCGCCGGCATCGCCGGCGCGTCGATCGCCCACTTCCTCGCGCCGCACGGACGGGTCGTCGTCCTGGAGCGCGAGTCGCATCCGGGCTACCACAGCACCGGCCGCTCGGCCGCGCTGTTCTCCGAGACCTACGGCACACCGCAGGTGCGGGCGCTGTCGCGCGCGAGCCGGGCGTTCCTCGAGCGTGCGCCCGCGGGCTTCGCCGACGGCCCGGTCATCACGCCGCGCGGCGCGCTGATGGTGGGCGGCCCGGCCGACGAGGCGCTGCTCGAGGCCGAGCTCGACGCGATGCGGCGCATCACGCCGGAGATCCGGCGCGTGGCCGCGGCCGAGGTGCTCGCGACCGTGGCGGTGATGCGGCCGGAGGCGACCGGCGACGCGATCCTCGAGCCCGGCGCCTGCGACCTCGACGTGCACACCCTGCACCAGGCCTTCCTGCGCGGGCTCCGGTCGCGCGGCGGCGAGCTCGTCTGCGACGCCGAGGTGGTGTCGATCGCGCGCGGAGCCGATGGCTGGGGCGTCGTCGCGCGCACCGGCGTCGGTGCGGCCACCGCGATGCGCGAGTGGCGCGCCGCGGTGCTGGTCGACGCCGCCGGCGCCTGGGCCGACGTCGTCGCGCGGATGGCCGGCGTGCGCCCGATCGGCCTGCAGCCGAAGCGCCGCGCCGCATTCACCTTCGCGCCGCCCGAGGGCGTCGACCCGCGCGGCTGGCCCGCGGTGATCGCCCTCGACGAGCGCTGGTACATCAAGCCCGACGCCGGCGTGCTGATCGGCTCGCCGGCCAACGCCGACCCGGTCGAGCCGCACGACGTGCAGGCCGAGGAACTCGACATCGCGATCGCGATCGACCGGATCCAGACCGCGACGACGATGACGATCCGCCGCCCGATCCGCGTCTGGGCCGGGCTGCGCTCGTTCGTCGCCGACGGCGACCTCGTCGGCGGTCCCGCGCCCGACGACCCGGCCTTCGTCTGGACCGCGGCGCAGGGCGGCTACGGCATCCAGACCTGCGCGGCGATGGGCGAGGCCTGCGCGGCGCTCGCGCGCGGCGCGCCGATTCCCGCCCACCTCGCCGACCACGGCATCGACCGCGCGATGCTCTCGGCCGCGCGCCTGCACGCCTCCTCAGGAACGCCCCGATGAAGGTCTTCTCCGCGACGCTCGCCACCGAGACCAACACCTTCGCGCCGATGCCGACCGGCCTCGTCTCGTTCCGCGAGCGCGGCTACTTCGCCGCCGGCGAGCACCCCGACGCGCCGACGCTCTTCACCGGCCCGCTGTGGGCCGCGCGGCTGCGCGCGAAGGACCTCGGCCTGACGCTCGCCGAAGGCCTGTGCGCGTTCGCGATGCCCTCGGGCACGACGACCCGCCATGCGCACGAGACGCTGCGCGCGCAGCTGCTCGAGGACCTGCGCGCGGCGATGCCGGTCGACATCGTGCTGCTCGGCCTGCACGGCGCGATGGTCGCCGACGGCTGCGACGACTGCGAGGGCGACCTGCTCGAGCGCGTGCGCGGGATCGTCGGCCCCGACGTCGTGATCGGCGCCGAGCTCGACCCGCACACGCACCTGTCCGAGAAGATGGTCCGCCACGCCGATCTGATGATGGCGTTCCGCGAGTACCCGCACGTCGACGCGGTCGAGCGCGGCCTGGAGCTGGTCGACGCCTGCGTCGCGATCGCGCGTGGCGCGCCGCGTCCCGTGGTCGCCGTCCACGACTGCGGCACGATCCGCGCGCTGCGCACGCCGTTCGAGCCGGTGCGCGGCTTCGTCGACCGCGCGAAGGCGATGGAGGGCCGCGACGGCATCGTGTCGATCACCGCGATCCACGGCTTCCCGTGGGGCGACTCGCCCGACCTCGGCACCAAGCTGATCGTCTACGCGAAGGACGCGGGCACGGCGCGCGAGGCCGCGACCCGGCTCGGCACCGAGCTGCGCGCGATCTGCGACGCGGTGCGCGTCCCGGGCCCGTCGATCGACGCGGCGATCGACGAGGCGCTCGCCGCCGACGCCTGGCCGGTCGTCTTCGCCGACGGTGCGGACAACGCCGGCGGTGGTGCACCGAGCGACTCGACCTTCGTGCTGCGCCGGCTCGTCGAGCGTCGGGTCGATTCGGCGATCCTCGGCCCGCTGTGGGACCCGGGCGCGGTGGCGATCGCGCGCGAGGCCGGCCAAGGCGCACGGCTGCCGCTGCGGATCGGCGGCAAGATCGCGCCGGTCTCGGGCGATCCGTTCGACGCGATCGTCGAGGTCAAGGGGCTCGCGACCGACCTGCGCGTACCCGGCCTGTCGGGCAGCGTCGACGAGCTCGGCGACTGCGCGCTGGTCGCGATCGGCGGCGTCGAGGTGCTGCTCAACAGCCGCCGCACGCAGGGCTTCTCGACCGAGATGTTCACCGCGTTCGGCGTCGACCTGAAGCGGCGGCGCATCGTCGTCACCAAGTCCTCGCAGCACTTCCACGCGTCGTTCTCGAAGGTCGCGGCGAGGATCCTGTACGTCGACGCGCCCGGCACGCTGACCACCGACCTCACCACGCTGCCGTTCGGCAAGGCGCGCCGCGAGGTGATCGAGTCGTACTGAGCGAGTCGCACCGAGCCCCGCCCGGGGCGCGGCCGTCGCGCCACGGGCCCGACTTGCCTCGCTCCGCCGATCCGGCTAGAGTGCCGCCACCATGCCGCGCTTCTGGTTCTACGCGTTCTTCTTCTTCGGCTTTCCGCCCGCTGGCGGATCGGCCCGGGGACGCGTGCAAGCCTGACAGACGCAGCTCCGAACGAACCGCCAGCCCGAAAGGCCTGGCGGTTTTTGTTTTTCCGGGGATCCGAACGATGAACACCAAGCATGCCACCGACGACGTCCGCATCCGCGCGATCAAGGAACTGTCGCCGCCCTCGCACATCGTGCGCGAGTTCCCGTTGCGCGATGCCCCGGCCGAGCGGGTGTACGAGACCCGCCAGTCGATCCACCGGATCCTGCACGGCATGGACGACCGGCTGCTGGTCGTCGTCGGGCCCTGCTCGATCCACGACCCCAAGGCGGCCCTCGAGTACGCGAAGCGGCTCGTCGTCGAGCGCGAGCGGCTGAAGGACCGTCTCGAGATCGTGATGCGCGTGTACTTCGAGAAGCCGCGCACCACCGTCGGCTGGAAGGGCCTGATCAACGACCCGGGGCTCGACGGCAGCTTCGACATCAACCGCGGGCTGCGCCTCGCGCGCGAGCTGCTGATGGAGATCAACGAGCTGGGGCTGCCGGCCGGCACCGAGTTCCTCGACATGATCACGCCGCAGTACGTCGCCGACCTGATCTCCTGGGGCGCGATCGGCGCGCGGACCACCGAGTCGCAGGTGCACCGCGAGCTCGCCTCCGGGCTGTCGTGCCCGGTCGGCTTCAAGAACGGCACCGACGGCAACGTGCGGATCGCGCTCGACGCGATCAAGGCCGCGTCGCAGCCCCACCATTTCCTGTCGGTGACCAAGGGCGGCCACTCGGCGATCGTCTCGACCAACGGCAACGAGGACTGCCACCTGATCCTGCGCGGCGGCAAGGCGCCGAACTTCGACCGGGCGAGCGTCGACGCCGCGTGCCGCGAGGCCGGCGCCGCCGCGCTCGCGTGCCGGCTGATGATCGACGCGAGCCATGGCAACAGCCAGAAGAAGCACGAGAACCAGGTCGCGGTCGCGCGCGACATCGCCGACCAGCTCTCCGACGGCGAGTCGCGGGTGTTCGGCGTGATGGTCGAGAGCCACCTGGTCGCAGGCCGGCAGGACCTGGTCGCCGGCCGCCCGCTCGCCTACGGCCAGAGCATCACCGACGCGTGCATCGGCTGGGAGGACACGATCGCGGTGCTCGACACGCTCGCCGAGGGCGTCGCCGAGCGCCGGGTCGCCCTCGCGCAATGACCCGCACGGGCGTCCGCCCAAGGCATCCGGTCACGCCCCCCGCGGGTCCGGTCGGGCCCGCCCCGCCGTCCGTCGGACGGGGTCGCGCGGGCCGTCGGACGGAGGCCGCGGCGTCGGATCGGCCGTCGACCTTCATGCTATAACCACCGTCGAGTCAAGCCGGAGATCGCTATGGAGGCATCCACCATGAAGCAGCCCGTCGCGGGCGTCGGTCCGTCGGGCAAGCCCGCCGAGACCGCCATCCGCCAGACGCCGCACGAGCGCCTGAGCGCGATCGGGCTGCGTCCGGTCGGGCGCGCGAGCGAGTTCGCCGACGAGATCCACGGCCTGATGGCCAAGACGCCGCTGTTCGCGGGCCTCGACATGGAGGAGACCCGCAAGCTCGGCGCCTTCATGTACGTCTACGACGCGCCCGCCGGGTTCACGATCATCTCCGAGGGCGAGACCGGCGACTTCATGATGCTGCTGATGAACGGCATGGTCGACGTGCTGCGCCGCAATCGCTACAACTTCCCGTCTCGGATCGCGGTCGCGCACTCGGGCCACGCGCTCGGCGAGATGTCGATGTTCGACGGCGAGCCGCGGTTCGCGTCGTGCGTGACCCTCGAACCGAGTCGCATCGCGGTGCTGACCCGCGACGCGATGATGCTGGTGCTGCACGACGAGCCGCGCCTGGGCAGCAAGATCCTGCTGAAGCTGGTCCAGCTGCTGTCGGACCGGCTGCGCCAGACCAGCGCGAAGCTGGTGTCCTACCTCGAGGCGGCCCGGGAGGCCTGAGCCCCGGGGCTCGCGCCCGACGCCTTCCGACGCGCCCTCCGGGGCGCGTCGTCGTTTCGGGGCCGTCGCCCGGACGCCTCGCACCACGGCGGGGCGCGGGCGGAGGCACCCCTCGGGCGAGGCGGTTCCGGGTCGGTCCGGCTTCGCCCCACCGCACCGCCGCGAGGCGACGGACGCCCGGCGCCGGCGCGCCTGGACACTTTGTGCACACGGCATCGTCTTTGCTAAGTGGAGCCACCGCAGCGCTCCACCGAGGCCCCCGATGCCCGACCGCCCCGCCGATCCCGCCCGCATCGACTGGCACCAGCAGGAGCTGCTGCTGATCCGCGAGGTGGGTCGCCTGCTCGGGCGCAGCGTCGAGCCGCACTTCGTGATCCGCCAGACCCTGCGGCTGCTGTCCGAATGGGTCGGCCTGAACCGCGGGCGGGTGCTGCTGTGGGAAGCCGGCGAGGAGTCGCTGCGGATCCGCCACTGGTACGGGCTGACCGCCGAGGAGGCCTCGCGGGGCGTGTTCGCGCGCGGCGAGGGCGTGTGCGGCGCCGTGTTCCGCACCGGCATGCCCCGGGTGGTGCAGGACATCGACGGCGAGCCCGACTTCCTGGCCCGTTCGGTCGAGCGCGCGCGCCTGCCGAAGGAGACGGTGTCGTTCATCGCGGTGCCGCTGCGCGAGGGCGACCGGGTCTGCGGCGTGCTCGCCGCGCACCGGCTGCGCCACCGCCGGCGTGCGATCAACGACGACCTGGAGCTTCTGCAGACAGTGGGCACGCTGCTCGGACAGGTGATCCGCGTCAACGAGGAGCTGCGCCGGCGCACCGAGCGCCTCGAGACCGAGAACCGCGACCTGCGCGAGCGCCTCGGCCACCAGCTGCCCAACTTCGGCATCCTCGGCGACTCGCCGGCGCTGCGCGCCGCGGTCGCGCAGGCGCGCCGCCTCGCCACCGGCGACGCGACGGTGCTGCTGCTCGGCGAGTCGGGCACCGGCAAGGAGCTCTTCGCCCGCGCGATCCACCAGGCGGGCTCGCGCGCCGAGCGCCCGTTCGTCAAGGTCAACTGCGCGGCGGTGCCCGAGTCGCTGTTCGAGTCGGAGTTCTTCGGCCATGAGCGCGGCGCGTTCACCGGCGCGGTCACCGCCCAGCCCGGGCGCTTCGAGCAGGCCGACGGCGGCACGCTGTTCCTCGACGAGGTCGGCGAGCTGCCGCTCGCGATGCAGGCGAAGCTGCTGCGCGTGCTTCAGGATCGGGTGGTGGTGCGCGTCGGCAGCCGGCGCGAGCTGCCGCTCGACGTGCGCGTGGTCGCCGCGACCAACCGCAACCTCGCGGTCGCGGTCGCGCGCGGCGAGTTCCGGCTCGACCTCTACTACCGGCTGTCGGTGCTGCCGCTTCGGCTGCCGCCGCTGCGCGAGCGCGCGCAGGATGTGCCGGTGCTCGCGCGCCACTACGCGCACGAGGCCTGCCTCGCGTGGTCGCGCGAGCCGGTGCAGTTCAGCGAGCCGGCGATGCGCCTGCTGCAGGAGCACCCGTGGCCGGGCAACGTGCGCCAGCTGCAGAGCGTCGCGATGCGGCTGGTGGTGATGAGCCCGGGCGCGCTGATCGATGCCGCGAGCGTTGCGGCGCAGCTCGCCGCCGAGCCCGACGTCTCGGCCGACCCGGCGCCGGAGGCCGAGTCGCGCATCGTGCCGGCCGCCGCGTCGATGACCACGGTGGCCGCCGCCGCGTCGGGCCCGGAGCTCGTGCGGCCCTACGCGCCCGTCACCGCGGTCGACGCCGAGCGCGTGCGCGACGCGCTCGCGCGCGCCGGCGGCAACCGCTCGCGCGCGGCGCAGATGCTCGGCATGACCCGACGGCAGTTCACCTACCGGCTCGAGAAGCTGTCGCAGGCGGGCGGCGGCTGACCGTGTGAACAATTCGTGCGCACCCTGCACATTCTGTGCAGCGGGCGGACGGATTGGGCGGACGGATTGGGCGGTCGCGGGCGGTCGCGGGCGGCCGGGGCAGCAGGGCGCAGAGCGCCTGCGCGCGCGCTTTCGGGTGCGTCCGCGCACACCGCCCCGCGCGGTGGCACGCCGCTTGCACTGTGACCGCCGATCCACCCACACCCACCCGAGGACTTCGCGATGGCTGCAGTGCAGGAGACCGTGATCGAGACCACCTACGTCAAGCCGATCGACGCCGCGGGGCTCGCCGCGTTCGCCGAGAAGGGCCGCAACAACCCCGACTCGAAGGGCACGGTGAAGAGCCGCACGGTCTACGACGGCCAGTTCCGCTCGCTGACCCACGTCGGCCACCACACGCCGGTCGTCGTCGACGAGCCGCCGCACCTGTTCGGCCAGGACACCGCGCCCGCGCCCTCCGAGATCCTGCTGTCGGCGCTCGGCGGCTGCCTGTGCGTCGGGATCCACGCGGTCGCGACCCACAAGGGCGTGAAGATCCGCTCGATGGAGGTGCTGCTCGAGGGCGACATCGGCAACCCGTCGGCCTGGGGCGCGGGCGGCGCGAAGAAGGCGCCGGCGCAGATGGGCTTCCAGGCGGTGCGCGCGAAGATCCTGCTCGACGCCGACGCGCCGCGCGAGGTGCTCGAGGCGATCGTCAGGGAGGCGGACTACGCCTCGCCGATGGCCAACTGCTACCGCAACCCGATCCCGACCGAAGTCGTGCTCGGCTGACACCCGGAGAAGGACATGGGGGCCATCGACACCTCGCTCGCCTGCGC
>Ga0315899_10005448_pt1 | contig 13745 bp, 14 predicted proteins | sample LakEriMetagenome_2_FD_203518 | JGI IMG/M metagenome (GOLD analysis project Ga0315899, IMG submission 203518) | Freshwater fungal communities from buoy surface, Lake Erie, Ohio, United States - Buoy 4 MA112 | ecosystem: Environmental > Aquatic > Freshwater > Lake | place: USA: Lake Erie, Ohio...
GCAGAGTTCGCGCGGCGCTCACCCAAGGCCAAGTTGTAATCGCGCGTGCCGCGCTCATCGGCATGGCCTTCGACCGTGATGCGGGTACCGGGATATTGCGCCAACCACTGCGCCTGACGCTGGAGTGTCGCCTGATCTTCGGCATCAATGTTGAAGCGGTCGGTTTCAAACAAGATGCGGTCACCATATTGGCCAACCTGTTGCAAGAAATCTTCCTGACTGCCGGGCATAATCTGACCAGCGCCCGAATTTGGGTCCATCGTCGGCGTCTGGCCATAATCGGTGCCTTCTGCAGCGGGTGGCAATGTATCGACCTTCTTCGTGCCACAGCCCGCAACAAAAGCGGTAGATACCAGCAAAAGGGCGGCCATTTTGATCGTATTCTTCTTCATGATCTTCTCCTTGGGCTTTGCCCGACATTCGGTCGGGATATATATGAGAGTGAAACGCTTTTAGGGCAATACGGGTCCCCATGCCGGGTCAGAACCATCGATGGGCGTGGGCAATCGGCGTTCGTTGGAGCCCGTGAGGTCCACTTGCCAGATACTTGTTTTGCCACTTCCTTTGGCCGTGCGGAAGAATTGGATAACCCGGCCATTGGGCGCCCAAGTCGGCGCTTCGTCTTGCCAGCTATTGGTCAGCAGCCTTTCGCCTGAACCGTCAGGCCGCATCGTACCCACGCGGAAGTCGCCAGCGATGCGCGTAAAGGCAATCAAGTCCGCGCGCGGGCTCCATTCGGGCGTCGCATAACGGCCCCCGCCAAAGCTAATCCGGCGTTGGTTGCTGCCATCGGCGTTCATCACATAGATTTGCTGGCTGCCGGAACGGTCGCTTTCAAAGACAATCTGGCGACCATCGGGAGAAAAGCTGCCGCCAACGTCAATGCCGGGCGAGCTGGTGAGCTTGACCGGCGTGCCGTTGCCGCTCGCCGAAATCTTGTAGACATCGGTATTCCCCGAAACCGCCATTGAATATAAAATTGTCTGGCCATCCGGCGACCAGCGCGGCGCGAAGGTGGGGCTGTTGGATTGGGTAATCAGCCGCTGACGCCCCGCATCAATGTCGTAGACGTAAATACGCGGATTACCGTCGACATAGGACAAATACAGAATCGATTTATAGTTGGGCGAGAAACGCGGCGTCAGTGCGGTTGATTGGCCATTTGTGATGAAACGGTGGTTTGCGCCATCCGAATCCATAATCGCCAGCCGCTTAATCCGCTTATTCTTAGGCCCGCTTTCGGCGATATAGGCAATGCGGCTGTCGAAAAAGGGTAGTTCGCCCGTCAGCCGTGCATAGATAGCGTCGGCGCATTTATGTGCTGCCCGGCGCCATTCGCGCGGCGGTACATTAAAGCCAAGCCGTGTGGTTTCACTGCCAAAGCCAACATCGTACAGATAACAGCCAACGGTCAAATTGCCATCGCCGCCCACGCGGACAAAGCCTTGCACCAGTTGTTCGACCGGACGCGCTTTCCAATACCCAAATTGCGGCGCGGTCACTTCGGGCAAGCCAATCATGCGCAGGCCATTTGGCCCTTGGGTTTCAAACACGCCCGATGCGCGCAGGTTGGAGGAGATAACTTCCGCAATTTGGCGGCCAAGCGCCGCGCTGTTGCCGGCGGGCGTGTCCACTGGCGATGGTGCGACTAAGGCAGGGATGGCGATGGAGCGGGTTTTGGCGGTGTCAAATTCGACCAATTCCGGTTCATCTGTTGCAGGAGGCGGTGTTTGCGCGATCGCGGCTTGCGCGCCCAGGAATAACAAAAGGAATGACGCCAGTTTCCGGTTGAATGCGAAGAGGGGCATAGATCTCATTCCTTTATCCCGTCGCGCGCAAACGCAGCGCGTGGTTTTTCCAAACGTCGTGATATTCAGGATCAAGTCCGTTATAGGGTGATGCTGCGCGCACCGCTTGCAGAATGCAATCCTTCAACAGGCCCGCCTGCGGCTGGTTGCTTTCGTTAATGCCAGTTTGCCTATCAAAACGCACGGCCGCCAATCTGCCCGATGGTTCAAGGCTGAGCGTCACAAAGGTTTCGATTTTGTTGATGTCGACACCCGTTGGCGCGCAGGCACGCACGCGACCCCGGATTTGGCCAGCGATGCTAACGCCCACTGAGCGGCGCACTTCCGTGGCGGTTTTGGCGGCGGGTGTACCCACTGCTTTGCCGGCGCCGGGGGCCTTACCGATATTGTTAATGCTGTCTTCAAAGCTGCGGCTGAGTCCGCCGGGCTTGGCCGGTGTCGTGCCTTTGCCGCTGACTGTGGGCGCTTTGACGGTTTTGGGTGGAACGGCGGCGGCGGTTTTTACGGGCTTGGCTGCGGCCTTGGTGACAGTTGGGGCCGTTTCTGGTTTCGCGGGTTTAGGCACAGGCTTGGTCTGCGGCTTCTCCACCGGCTTTTCAACCTTCATAACGGGTGTGGGGGCAGGCGGTGGTTCTGCGGGTTCGGTTTCGCCGGCAGCAGGCGGGGCAGATTCCTCTTGGATTGCGTCTGGCGCGCTCGACACATCGGCAATTTCACCGACAAGGGAAACGGAAATAGACTCAGGCTTAGGCGGGATTTTTGCAGAGGCCATTAGCCCAAGCGCGAACACGCCCAATAATAAGGCATGGGCGCCAAGTGCGGCGCCAAATCCCAATATCTCCGCCCGATCCATCGCCATCTGCTTAGGTCTCGTTTGATGAACCGGTGGTGACTAAGCTTACGCTGTTCAATCCAGCGCGGTTTAACTCGCCCATGACGCGCATCATTTGGCCATAGCTGATCGCGGTATCGCCGCGCAGCATGATCTGGCGCGGCTTGTCTTGGGTTTGCGCGGCGGCGATTTCGTCAAGCCTAACGGCAAGGTCCGCGGGCGCGACCTCGGTGCCATCGATGAACGTCACCCCATCGCGGTCAATGGCGATTTCGATGGGTTCATCCTGCTGATCGAGCGCATTGGCACGGCTTTCCGGTAATTCGACGGGGACGCCCGTGACCAGCAAGGGCGCGGTGACCATGAAGATGATAAGCAGAACGAGCATGACGTCGACAAAGGGCGTGACGTTGATGTCCGCCATCGGCGCACGTCGGCCGCCCCGCCGCCGACCGCGTCCGCCGCTGCTGCTGCCAGATGAGGTGTTCATCGCCATGTTTAAGACTCAAGCTCCAACTCACGGCTCAACGTGCCATGAAAGCCATCGGCAAACCGTCCCATGCGGGCTTCATATTGGTTCAGGCGGTGGGAGAAACGGTTATAGGCGATGACCGCCGGAATGGCGGCAAACAGGCCAATGGCGGTGGCAAATAACGCCTCCGCAATCCCCGGCGCGACAACGGCAAGGCTAGAATTTTGCTCCGCTGCAATCGCGGCAAAGCTGCGCATGATGCCCCACACCGTGCCGAACAGGCCAATGAACGGCGCAACCGAGCCCGTGGTAGCGAGAAAGTTTAGGCGATTGGCAAGGCGGTCGGTTTCCGCAGCAATGGTGGCATCCATCGCCGTGGCAAGCCGCTCCCGCGTTCCGGCGCGGTCAATGTGCTTGCCCTTTGTTGATAGGCGCCATTCGGCCATGCCAGCCGCGAAAACCTTCGCAACGGGCAGTTCATTTTGGGCATGTGCCTTGGAGAAAGCGGCAATATCCGAGCTGCCCCAAAATTCCCTTTCGAACGCTTCGCTTTTCCGGTTGATGCCTAACATTTTGACCGTGAAGCTGATGATGATTGTCCACACCCAGACGCTCGACAATGCCAGGCCGACAATCACCGATTTAACCACCAAGTCGGCGTCCATAAACAAATCAACGGGTGAAAAGCCCATATTTTGGGTCGCGATAAGCAGGCTCATGGATATCCTATTCTGCGGGTCGATTGAGAATCGGCTGGAACGCGGTAACCCAAATCGCAGGTTGCCGGCGGGCCTTGCCGTCGGGTGAAACAAATGCCGCGGTGACCCGCGCCTCGGTAAGTATTTCGTCGCCGCGCATGACGGTTTGATGAATGTCGCAACTGGCCGCGCGGACGGCCTCCACGGTGCTGACGACCACCAAAGCATCGTCAAAAACGGCGGCACGGCGATATTTGATGTGCATCTCGGTCACGGCATACGCGCCTTGCCCCTCGGCATGAACAGCCCGCTGATCAATGCCGACGCACGCCAGCATATCGGAACGCGCCCGCTCCATGAAATGCAGATAGCGGGCATGATAGACCACGCCGGAAAAATCGGTGTCTTCAAAATAGACGCGCACGGCAAAATAGTGCCGCGTGCCGTCAAAATGGCCTTGATAGGGTTGAGGCATGGACATTGCGCTTTTTGCTTAACCGTTGTCGAGTCCGGCGGGAAGGGGTTTTAGCAAGCGGGCGTGCGATTGGTCGCTTGAGGGACTCGGAATGTCCTATGTGTCAAACAATCCATCCTGTGACCCGGCAGGCGGGTTGAGGCCAAGATGTTTCCAGCCCGGCGCATTGAGGCAGCGGCCACGGGCGGTGCGGGCAATCAGCCCCAATTGCAGCAAATAGGGTTCCACCACATCCTCAATCGTGTCGCGCGGCTCAGACAGGCCAGCGGCCAGCGCCTCAACGCCCACGGGCCCACCACGGTAAATGTCGGCAATCATGTGCAGATAACGCCGGTCCATCGCGTCGAGCCCAAGCGCATCAACCTCCAACCGGTTGAGCGCGCTATCAGCGATTTTGGCGGTGACAACGGGTTCGCCGGCCACATTGGCAAAATCGCGCACGCGGCGCAGCAAGCGTCCGGCGATACGCGGCGTTCCGCGTGCCCGCTTGGCAATTTCGTTCGCACCATCAGGGGCGATGCCCAGGTCTAGCAACCGCGCAGCGCGGGTGACAACCAGCTCCAGCTCCGCATGGGTATAGAAATTCAGCCGCACCGGAATGCCAAAGCGGTCGCGCAATGGCGTGGTCAATAACCCCTGCCGCGTGGTCGCGCCGACAAGCGTAAACGCAGGCAAATCAATCCGCACCGAGCGCGCCGATGGCCCTTCGCCGATCATGATATCGAGCGCGCGGTCCTCCATCGCGGGATAGAGGATTTCCTCAACCACGGGGCTCAGGCGATGGATTTCGTCAATGAACAAGACGTCGCCATCTTCCAAATTGGTCAACAACGCGGCCAAATCACCGGATTTGGCGATGACAGGACCGGAGGTGGCGCGGAAACCGACACCCATTTCCTTTGCCACAATCTGCGCCAATGTCGTCTTGCCCAGACCGGGCGGGCCAAAGAACAGCACATGGTCCAACGGCTGCCCACGCCCCTTCGCCGCCTCAATAAACACGCGCAAATTGTCGCGCGCGGCAGCCTGCCCGATAAATTCGGTAAGCGTTTTTGGACGCAATGCGGCGTCAATATCTTCAGGCCGTTTGTCAGGCGTGGTGAGGCGGTCGTCGTCAGTCACCGCGACGCCCGTTTCAACGCTAGCCGGACGAGCGCATCCAAGGTTGCATCGGGGCCAAGTTCCTCAACGGCTTGCGCCACGGCATTGCCTGCTTCGCCGGGTTTGAAGCCAAGGTTAGCAAGCGCGGACATCGCGTCTTGCGCGTGGTTGCCGGCTGCCGCGCCAGTGGCCATCAATTTCGCGCCGCCGCTTATGCCGGCCAAAGCGCCAACCTTGTCCTTCAATTCATTCACGATGCGGCTGGCCAATTTTGGTCCGACGCCATTGGCGCGCGCGACCATCGCAGCGTCGCCGCTGCCAATGGCGAGCGCCAGATCGGCGGGTTCAATCGCGGACAATATGGCGAGGCCAACCTTGCCGCCGACGCCCTGCACGCCCGTCAGTAGGCGGAACCAGTCACGTTCTTCGCGGGTGGCAAAGCCAATGAGGCGCATGTCGTTTTCCGACACCTGCATTTCGGTGAAGACGGTGGCGAAATCATCCGCCTTGCCCAAGGCCGATAGCGTCCGCGCGCTGGCCTGCACCAGATAGCCGACGCCGTTGACGTCAATCACCAGATGGTCAACGCCCGTTTCGTCAATCCGGCCATATAGCTTTGCAATCATGTTCGTGGGTTAGCTGTTCGATTTCAAATCGGCAAGCGAAAGAGAACATCGCGTGAACAGGAGGGTGTTTTTTCTCGACGCAAACCCGTCAAAGCCGGACATGATGCGCATGGGTGATGGCGACCGCCAACGCATCGGCTGCGTCGGGCCCAGCAAGCTTGAGCCCCGGCAACAGGATACGCAGCATGGCTTGAATCTGCTCCTTTTCTGCCTTTCCGGTGCCCACAACGGATTTTTTTACGAGCCGCGTGGCATATTCCGTCACGGGCGTGCGGTTGCGCGCCGCACCCAACAGCACGACGCCGCGCGCTTGCCCAAGCTTCAGCGTCGATTGCGGGTTTTTGTTAACGAACACTTCTTCGACCGCCGCATAATCGGGCCGGAAGTGATCGAGTACTGCGCTCAGTTTTTCGTCTAAAAGCACGAGACGGCTCGCCAATGGCAGCTTGGCGTCGGTTACAATTTCGCCATTGTCGATATGAGAAAGGCGATTGCCTTCCTTGCGGATAACGCCCCAGCCGGTCGTACCCAGGCCGGGGTCAAGCCCAAGGATGATCATCCCAATTTCGCCATCACCTCGTCGGACACGTCGTAATTGCCCCATACGGTTTGGACGTCGTCATCGTCTTCCAACGCATCAATCATCTTGAGCAAGGTTGCCGCATTGGCTTCGTCGACTTCGACCAAAAGCTGCGGTTTCCAAGCAAGCTTGGCGCTTTCTGCTTCGCCAAGAGTGGTTTCAAGCGCCTTGGCGACTTCGTGCAAAGCATCCATGCTTGTCCAAATGCTGTGGTCGTCCTCGGTTGACTCCACATCTTCGGCGCCTGCTTCCAATGCGGCCTCAAACACGCTGTCGGCATCGCCTGCGCTCGCGGGATAGGTGATCAGGCCCATGCGGTCGAAGCCATGGCTCACCGCGCCCGATGCGCCGAGATTGCCGCCATTTTTGCTGAACGCGGTGCGCACATTGGTCGCGGTGCGGTTGCGGTTGTCGGTCAATGCCTCAACGATGATCGCAACGCCACCAGGGCCATAGCCTTCATAGCGCATTTCATCATAGCTTTCGGCGTCCCCGCCTGCCGCCTTGTCGATCGCGCGCTGAATATTATCCTTGGGCATCGATTGCGCCTTGGCGGCATTGACCGCAAGGCGCAGGCGCGGGTTCATGTCCGGATCGGGCATGCCCATCTTCGCCGCAACGGTAATTTCGCGCGAAAGCTTGGAAAACTGCGCCGAACGCTTCTTGTCCTGCGCACCCTTGCGATGCTGTATGTTCTTGAATTTGCTATGGCCTGCCATGGCTCTACTCTTCTCTGGCTAAAGGATATGAAGCAGCGCCCTTACATCAGGCACGCGCCATTGGGCAAGCCATGTGCTTTAACGTAACTACGCGCTGGCCCCGAAAGCCGCGGCCTTATGCCAGACCAAGCGCCGATTTATACGTGTCGAGGACCGCTTCCATTTCCTGACGGTCGTCTTGGCTCATTTTACGCAAGCGGACGATCTGGCGCATGATTTTTGCGTCATAGCCTTGGCTCTTGGCTTCCGAATACACGTCGCGAATGTCGTCAGCGATGCCTTTTTTCTCTTCTTCCAAACGCTCGATACGTTCAATGAACAGACGCAGTTGATCGGCGGCGATATTGCCCTCGGCCATGATATTCTCCCTGTGGTGTTGGTTGGGGGTAAAACCCCCGAATCACGTTGACAGCGCCTTAATGCGAAGGGGCGTTCTTCGCCACGCTTTCCTGCATCCGTTGCAATTGTTCCGGCGTCGCTTCGCTTTGATACTTCGCCTTCCACTCGGCGGCGGGCATGCCGTGGATCATCTCGCGCGCTTCGTCTTTTGTGAGCTGCCCGTCTGCCTCCATCACCCAATCGGCAAGGCAATTTCGGCAAAAGCCGGCGAGGCCCATGAGGTCGATATTTTGTGCATCATGCCGGTGCTGCAAATGCGCGACAAGGCGGCGAAATGCGGCGGCGGCAGCGGCGTCTGAAATCTGTCTGTCCTGTTGCATAATTATGCGCCCTTTCCGTTGCTGGCTTGCTGCGTTATGGGATGTTTGACGTTTAAAATCCATATCGCGGAGCCAATTCCATGCAATATCATAAACCCCGCATGCGCAAGGTCCGCATATTGGCCACCTTGGGCCCCGCGAGCGATACGCCCGAGATGATCGAAAAATTGTTCCGAGCAGGCGCCGATGCTTTTCGTGTAAACATGAGCCATGGCGATCAGGCCGACAAAGCCCAGTTGATTGCCAATATCCGTGCACTGGAAAAAGCGTATAATCGGCCAACGACGATATTGGTTGACCTGCAAGGCCCGAAATTGCGGGTTGGAACCTTTGCCGATGACAAGGTTGAATTGCACACCGGCGATGATTTCCGGCTGGACACCGACACGGCGCCGGGCGATGCGCATCGTGTCCATTTGCCGCATCCAGAAATCTTTGCCGCGTTGGAGGTTGGCGCACGGCTGTTGCTCGACGATGGCAAGCTCGTCTTGCGTGTTACCGAGATTGGCGCTGAACATATCAACACCAAAGTTGAAGTTGGCGGGATGCTATCAAACCGCAAGGGGCTGAATGTCCCCGATGTTGTGGTGCCTATCGCTGCATTGACGGAAAAGGACCGTTCGGACCTTGCCTTTGCGCTGGAGCAAGGCGTTGACTGGATCGCAATGTCCTTTGTGCAGCGGCCCGAGGATGTGGCCGAAGGCAAGAAGCTGATCGGCAACAAGGCCGCCTTGCTTGCCAAGATAGAAAAGCCGGCCGCCATCGGACGGTTGGAAGAAATTCTGGAGCTGGCCGACGGGGTCATGGTCGCACGCGGCGATTTGGGCGTGGAATTGCCGCCGGAACAAGTGCCGCCGCTGCAAAAGAAGATTGTGTCAACGGCGCGGCGCATGGGCAAGCCCGTCGTGGTGGCAACGCAAATGCTGGAGTCGATGATCGTTTCGCCCTCACCGACACGCGCGGAAGTGTCGGATGTGGCGACGGCCATTTACGATGGCGCGGACGCCGTGATGTTATCGGCGGAAACGGCGGCGGGTGCTTGGCCGATTGAGGCGGTGTCGATCATGGACCGCATCGCGCAACAGGTGGAGGGCGACCCCGATTTCTTCAAACGCATCCATTTTACCGAAACCCCGGCAGACGGGACGACCGCCGACGCCTTGGCGGAGGCGAGCGGGCGTATTGTCGATACCGTGGAAACCAGCGCGATCGTCTGCTTCACATCATCAGGGTCTACCGCGCGCCGGATTTCGCGCGAACGCCCTGCTGTGCCCTTGTTGGTACTCACCGCAAGCCAGATAACTGCGCGTCGCTTGGGGCTATTATGGGGCGCCTTTGCCGTGCGGACGAAGGACATTGGTTCGTTCGAAGAAATGGTCGCCAAGGGCAAGCGCATGGCGCTGCGTTACCATCTGGGTGTTGCCGGCGGCCGGATCATCATCATGGCAGGCGTGCCGTTCGGGACGCCGGGGTCAACCAATGTGCTGCATATCGTCCGCCTGACGGGTGACGAGTTGAAGGGGCATTAGGGTCAGGGCAGAAGCAGACTGCTGTCGCCATAGCTGTAGAAACGATATTCATGGGCGATGGCATGTGCATAAGCGGCCTGCATGGTCTCGCGCCCCATCAGCGCGCTGACGAGCATGAACAAGGTCGATTTGGGTAGATGGAAATTGGTCATCAGTCCGCCAATCGCCTTGAAACGATAGCCGGGCGTGATGAAGATATCGGTGTCACCTTCAAACGGGTGTACGATGCCAACTTCGTCCGCCGCGCTTTCAACAAGGCGTAGCGACGTTGTGCCGACCGCAATCAACCGACCGCCCGCTTGCCGTATGCTGTTGAGGCGCTGCGCGGTTGCGGCGTTGATGCTGCCCCATTCGCTGTGCATGCGGTGTTCGGTCGTGTCATCGGCCTTCACCGGCAGAAATGTGCCCGCACCAACATGGAGCGTCAGGGTCGCCGTTTCGATGCCCGCTGCGTGCACCGCGTCCATCAATTCTGGCGTAAAGTGCAACGATGCGGTTGGCGCTGCCACCGCGCCATCCTTTTGCGCGAACATGGTTTGATAATCCTGCGCATCGCGTTCGTCGGTGGGGCGTTTGCCCGCGATATAAGGCGGCAAGGGCATGGTCCCTGCGCGGTGTAGCAGGATTTCGACGGGCTCATCCCCTTCGAAAAACAAAGTGAAGCTGCCGTCGTCATGGCGTTCTTCAGCCATGGCCATGACACCTTCGCCAAAATCAATCGCATCGCCGGGATGCAGGCGTTTGGCGTTGCGGATAAAGGCCTGCCAACGGCGCAGGTCGATCCTTTTGTGCAAGGTCGCGCCGATGGACGCATCGCCGCGCTTCCCCTGAAGCTGCGCCGGAATGACCCGTGTATCGTTGAAGATCAGGCAATCGCCCTTGCGCAGCATCTGCGGCAGGTCGCGTACCGCGCGGTCCGCCAGCGCAGCATCGCCGCTTACGCATAACATACGCGCAGAATCCCGCGGTGAGACGGGACGCAAAGCAATCCGCTCGGGCGGAAGCTCGAAATCAAATAGATCAACGCGCATGGGGGACGTTTTGCGTTTATTAACCGTTTAACTGGTTAACGGTGATGGGCGCTTCGGCAGGTGGCGGCGTGAACGCAGGTGGCGGCACATTGTCGGCAGCGATGGATGCTTGAAGCACTTTGCTCGGGTTCAACGGCGGCTCGCCACGTTCAATGGCGTCAACAAACTGCATGCCCGATGTCACACGGCCAAAGACCGTATATTTATTATCCAGGTTAAAGCGCGGTTGAAAGCAGATGAAAAATTGGCTGTTCGCGGTATCCGGCTCGTTCGTACGCGCCATCGATACCGTGCCGCGCAAATGCGGGATTCTGCTAAATTCGGCCTTGAGGTCGGGAAGCTCGGATCCACCTTGGCCTGTGCCCGTAGGATCCCCCGTCTGCGCCATGAATCCGTCAATCACGCGGTGAAAGATGATGCCATTGTAAAAGCCTTGCCGCGTCAGTGTCTTGATGCGCTCGACATGGGCAGGGGCGTCGGTCGGATACATTTGAATTGTAACGCGCCCGCCCGTGGAAAGATCCAACACCAGCATGTTTTCAAGGTCTGGCGCGGGCGCCGCGGTCTGCGCAAAGGCTGGTGACACAGCAAAGGCAAGAATGCCGGACAAGAGTAATAGGAGCTTCGAAACTAAAGAACGTACGGACATGTATGAAGTGCCTCTGAAAACCGGATGAGGCCTCTGTAACGAACCACGCTGTCGCTGTCATGAACGATTTTTGTGACTGCGACGCAAGGCCTGCTCATGTAGACGACGGCCCGCAAGGCACTGTTGCGTAAATGTTACACCATTGTGATAATATTGAAATTTATACCCAATTTGTTGCGTATACCTATGTGTTCCGGCAAGAAGTAATGTAGCCGGGGGGTTTGAATACGTTTCGCGAGCGTTTGATGCGCGTCGTGTTGTTTAGATGTCCGGGAAACTCAACAGCCGCCATGGGACGGGAAGCCGTTCAACGGGGGCCATATCATTAGGAGCTCAACCGTGATAAACACACGTATCAGCAATTTGAAATATGCAGCAGCGCCACTCGCGCTCGGCATCGCTTTGATTTCAACGCCATCATTCGCGCAGGACAAGGAAGCCGAAGATATCGTCGTCACGGGTTCGCGTATCGCGCAGCCAAACCTAACCTCTTCATCTCCGCTGGCGGTGACTACCGCTGAACAAATTGCTGAAACTGGACTTACCCGTCTGGAAGATGTTCTAAACACGCTGCCTCAGATTGAAGCTTCTCAGACCGCTTTTGTATCTAATGGTGCTACTGGCACAGCTACGCTTGATCTTCGCGGTTTGGGTTCAACGCGCACTTTGGTTTTGGTCAATGGCCGTCGTTTGCAACCCGGTTCTACCAACTCTGTTGCCGCTGACATCAACCAAATCCCTGGCGCATTGGTTGAGCGGGTTGATGTTACGACCGGCGGTGCGTCGTCGGTATATGGTGCCGACGCCGTTGCCGGTGTTGTCAACTTCATCATGAAAAAAGATTTTAAGGGTATCCAGCTTGATGTTGGGTCGTCTTATTATATGCATCAAAATGGTGATACCTTTGTAACTGATCGGTCTAAGGCGCGTAATTTCGCCGTGCCTACCGATCTGGCCTTTGACGGCCGTTCGTTCAATGTGGACTTCGCTATGGGGTCTGACTTCGGCGAAGGCCGCGGAAATGTTGTTGCCTATGCTACCTACCGCAAAATTAGCCCAGTCAAGTGGAGTGCACGCGACCATTCGGCTTGCGCCCTGAACGGCGCGGGCACGGCTTGCGGTGGATCTTACAACTCCCCAAATGCTAACTTTGACCTCTATCCTGTATTCGGTGGAGAAACCCAGTACGACTATAACGCGTTCCTGACACCAAATGCTGCGGGCACCGGTTTTGTGGATGCGACCAGCAATCTGTATAACTTTGGGCCGACAAACTATTTCCAGCGGCCTGATGAACGTTATACATTGGGCGCATTTTTAGATTATGAAGTCAGCGAAAGCTTCCATCCATATATGGAATTGATGTTCATGAGTGACCGTTCGGTTGCCCAGATCGCTGAATCAGGTACATTCTTTGCCGAGCCATATAACATCTCGTGCGCGACAGGAAATCCTGCGATTAGGGCATCCCAGTTGGCTGTTCTTTGTAATCCAGCAACTTACGGTGCGCCCCTCCCGCTTACAGGTTTTGAAGTCTATATTGGTAAGCGCAATATTGAGGGCGGCGGCCGTCAGGATATCATTCAGCATGATAGCTTTCGGATGCTTTCGGGTGCCAAAGGCGACTTGGGCGGTGGTTGGTCCTACGATGCCTCTTTACAATTTGGTCAGTCTTCACTGAACAATTCATACAAGAATGACTTCCTTTTGCCTTCCGTTGCGGATGCAGTTAATGCGGGAACCTACCTTGTCTGGCAGAATGGCTTGGTCACTCCCGAATTCGCCCAAACCTTGGGCGCAACGGCAACGCGCACTGGCGTTACGAAGGAATTCATCGCCAACGCCTATGTAACCGGGGATCTTGGATTTGCGATTGCAAATGACCCAGTGGCTGTGGCTTTTGGTGCAGAATATCGCAATGAAATTTACAATGCCGTTTCCGACTATGTTTACGAAAAAGGCTTGTTGGCTGGTCAGGGTGGTCCAACGCCCTCGGTTTCAGGCAAATATAATGTTTCCGAGCTTTTCAGCGAAGTTTCGGTTCCTTTGCTTCAGGACAGCAGCCTTGCGCGTGATCTTCGTCTTGAACTTGGCTATCGCTTTTCGATGTATAATGTGGACGGCGGGGCTTCTCCAGAGACGCATACCTATAAGGTTCAGCTGAATTGGGAAGTAAACGACATGCTGCGTATCCGCGGCGGTTATAACCGCGCTGCACGCGCACCTAACGCGCCCGAACTGTTCGATCCACAGAGCATTGGGCTTTGGGGCGGCGTAGATCCTTGTGCTGGTGCAAGCCCGCAATATACCCAAGCCCAGTGCGCTCTGACCGGCGTTTCTGCAGGGCAATATGGCCGTGTATCGGCAAGCCCTGCATCGCAGTATAACGGCTTGTATGGCGGCAACGTCGACCTTAAGCCTGAGAAGGCGGATACGTGGACGGCAGGTTTTGTTCTTACCCCAGCCAGCGCCTTGAGTTTGTCTGTCGATTATTACAAAATTTCGA
>Ga0315899_10005449_pt1 | contig 13745 bp, 12 predicted proteins | sample LakEriMetagenome_2_FD_203518 | JGI IMG/M metagenome (GOLD analysis project Ga0315899, IMG submission 203518) | Freshwater fungal communities from buoy surface, Lake Erie, Ohio, United States - Buoy 4 MA112 | ecosystem: Environmental > Aquatic > Freshwater > Lake | place: USA: Lake Erie, Ohio...
ATTCAGTATTTGTTTGATTATATAGCATGAAGCAATTTGTATTCGTTATTCTTTCCGCCTTGATTCTTTTCGCCTGTGATTCAGAAGCAGATAAAAAAGAGGCTACTCAGTTTTTCCTTCGCGGAAATCAAAAATTTAAGGAAAAAGAATATTTCGAATCTATTAAATGGTATTCTGAAGCCATTTCTAAACAAAGTAAGTTTTCTGATGCTTATTATAATCGTGGTTTGGTGTACCAAAGCCTCGATAAAAATGATGAGGCCCTAGCCGATTTCCAAAAGGCGTTTGAATTAGATCCTCGTTTTTCGGCTGCCCTATCCAAGCAAACTGAATTACTTCAAAATCTTCAACAATTTGATTTAGCCCTTGAATCTGCCGCTAAATTGGTTAAAAACTTTCCGGATTCGTCAGCTTTTTGGTCTTTGCAGGGGGATATTTATTTACAGAAAACCCAATATAACGATGCCTTAGCTTCTTATGAGCATGCTTTATTATTAAAACCTAATTCGGTGGAGACTTTGATCAATAAAGGAATTGTGTATCAGGAATTGGGCCAATTGGACTTATCGGAAAATTCCTTTAAAGCAGCATTAGCTACTGGAAAATACAAAGACTTGATATACAATAATTTAGGGTATTTAGAAATCCAAAGAAGGCAGTGGAAATTAGCTGAGCAGTGGATTAAAATGGCCTTGGACATTGATCCCAAAAATGAATTGTATTTAAAAAATTTAGATAAAATTGCCAAGCAATCAAGCGCGGAATAAATCCATATACTTTTTAAGCTCAACTGCATTTTCGATGGAACTTGTAAAAATTTCTACCAAAGCTGCTTTTTGATCTATTTTGAAAAATTGTTCCGAGATAACATTCCATTCTTCAAAGTTCCTAGCGCTATAGTAATTGATTCCGGAATCTAAAGAGGTATTTTTAGCCGTAAAATTTTGTTGGGTTTCCATAAACTCATTAAGTTCTGGTAGTTCTTTGGCCCCTTCTAAGTTTCTGAAAATACCCCCGCCCCCATTATTAAAAACGATGATTCGCAGGTTTTTAGGCACATATTGATTCCAAAGAGCATTTTTGTCATACTGAAATGCCACATCTCCTAGAATGGAAATACATATTTTCGATGTTTTTTGGCTCGCACCTACCGCAGTACTTAAACAACCGTCAATTCCACTCGTTCCCCTGTTTGAAAATACTTCTGTTTGAGAAAAATGCGCGGCGGTCCAATTGACATACCTGATGGCTAAGGAATTAGCAATATGAACTTCGGCCCCCTCCATATTTTCAATTTGATTTATTAAATCATGGTAGATATGTAATTCGGTGAAATTTGAATGCTTGAAAAATGCTGTTTGAACGCTGGAAACGTTTTTCGCCAACGGTTTCCAAGGGTTCGTTTGTTGGCCAGGCCAAGTACATTCTTGCAAAAATTGAAGTGTATCCATGGGAATCACGTCTGTCAACGACTGAAAAGGATCAGGTCTTCCAATGGGATTTGGATGAATTAGAAAAGATTTGTTCGGCTTTTCGCGCCTTAAAAACTGTTTAATTCGCTTAGAAACAAATGATTTTCCAAAATGGATATGTAAATCGGGCTTTAATGCGGGCCATAATTCTTCATTGGCCAAAACTAAATCATGATCACATTGACATGCCGCAGGTAAATTGGCCGTGGCGTCCCCTATCACAGGTATTCCTAATAAAGCTAATTGGCTGAAATAGTGATTTTCAAGTTCATTGAAAGGCCTTTGGCCTACGGTAATTAAGATGGATTTTGTCTTTTTAGCGTCAAAATAGATGCTTAAATCGATTGGTTTGACCCTGGCTCCCTTGTCAATTGTACTCAATTCATTCTCAGATAAAATGGGCAGACTACTTAAGGGCAAAGATTCTCCATGACTCGGATAAAAGGGTTCAGATATGGGGATATTGAAATGAACGGGACCTTTAGGTTCCGCGCAGGCTTGTTGGTATGCACCCATTCCTAAATCAACATAATAATTGGCTTTTTTAAGCGAATCAGTAGGAAAATCAATGAATTGCTTTACATGTTTTCCATATAACTCTTTTTGATAAATGGTTTGTCCATCCCATTGGCCAATCCATTCTGCGGGTCGGTCTGCGGTCAAGACCAACAAAGGTAATTCTTGGAAGAATGCTTCCACCACTGCCGGAGCAAAATTTAAACCGGCTGAACCTGAGGTGCAACAAAGAATCACGGGCTTTTTACTCGCAAGCACTAGGCCCAATCCGAAAAACCCTGCTGAGCGTTCATCTGAGATGGAATAGCAATGGATTTTGGGATGTCTCGCTAAAGCCAACATTAACGGTGCGTTTCTTGAACCAGGGCATATTACTGCTTCTTCCACTCCCATTTGGGATAGAATATCTACTAATTCCACGATGCCTGCAGGAAATCCCATAGCAAAAAAAAGCCTCGTGAGAGGCTTTAAAAATTATCCAAGATATGTTTTTAGCGCTTTACTCCGTGAAGTATGACGCAGACGACGAATCGCCTTTTCTTTAATTTGTCTCACGCGCTCTCGAGTTAAATTGAATTTCTCGCCAATTTCCTCTAGGGTCATTGCGTGCTCTCCATTTAATCCAAAATACAAAGTAACCACATCGGCTTCTCTTTGCGTTAGCGTCGACAAAGCTCTTTGAACTTCGCGGCGTAAGGAATCATTAATTAAACCTGAATCTGGTTTATCCTCTGAATCATTCTCCAATACGTCTAAAAGTGAATTTTCTTCTCCTTGAACGAAGGGAGCATCCATAGATACGTGCCTTCCTGAAATTTTCAGTGTATCGACAACTTCACCCGTTGAGATTTCTAACACTTCTGCTAATTCCTCTGGCGAAGGCTCACGCTCAAATTTTTGTTCTAACTCAGAAAAAGTTTTTGAGATTTTATTCAAAGAACCTACGCGGTTCAATGGAAGACGAACGATACGTGATTGCTCAGCTAAGGCTTGTAAAATAGATTGACGAATCCACCAAACGGCATAAGAGATGAATTTAAATCCACGAGTTTCGTCAAATCTTTGTGCTGCTTTAATTAAACCAAGGTTTCCCTCATTAATTAAATCACCTAAACTAAGTCCTTGATTTTGATATTGTTTGGCTACGGACACGACAAAACGTAAATTAGCCTTCGTTAAACGCTCAAGAGACAATTGATCCCCTTCACGAATTTTTTGAGCTAGTATAACCTCCTCATCCGGAGTCAATAAATCTACTTTTCCGATTTCCTGCAAGTACTTGTCAAGCGATTGACTTTCCCTGTTGGTAATTTGTTTGCTAATTTTTAGCTGCCTCATAGTATGTTACAACGGATTAAATGGGTTTATTGTTTCCAATAAACCCATAAACTTGATATCTCTTTACTCAGATTTCTCTGAACTTTCTGGTTTTGGCAATAAAGCTTTCGCTGAAAGACGGAATTTACCGGTCTTTTTGTCCACCTCAACTAATTTAACCTTCACCTTATCCCCTTCTTTGAAAACACCATCCATGGTATCTATTCTATCCCAAGAAATTTCTGAGATATGCAATAATCCATCTTTTCCGGGAAGGAATTCAACGAAAGCGCCAAATGCTTGGATGTTCTTAACTTTTCCATCGTAGATTTCGCCCACTTCAGGAATCGTTACGATACTTTTTACCATGCGAATCGCCATATCCATTGCAGCTCCGTTGGCTGAGAAGATACTTACATATCCTCCATCTTCTTTTTCTTCGATGGTTACAGTAGCACCCGATTGTTTTTGAATATCTTGAACTACTTTTCCACCTGGTCCGATCACCGCACCAATTTGCTCTTTCATGATTTTGATCACGGTAGCTCTTGGTGTTTGTGGCTTATAGTCATCTCTAACGCTAGGAATTGCCTTTTTCATCTCATTTAAGATGTGAAGTCTACCTTCTCTCGCTTGAGATAATGCTTCTACTAAAACTTCATAGGATAAACCTTGAACTTTTATGTCCATTTGGCAAGCAGTGATACCATTTTCAGTACCTGTTACCTTAAAGTCCATATCACCCAAATGATCTTCATCCCCTAGAATATCAGACAAAACTGCATATTTACCAGTTTTAGGATCTGAAATTAAACCCATGGCAATTCCTGAAACAGGCGCCTTGATTTTAACTCCCGCATCCATTAATGCTAATGTTCCAGCACAAACGGTCGCCATTGACGAAGAACCATTTGATTCTAAAATATCTGATACCACACGTAATGTGTAAGGAAAATCTTCCATTTTAGGCAAAACTTTTTTGATTGCACGCATGGCTAGATTACCATGTCCTACTTCTCTACGTCCAACGCCTCTATTTGGCTTAACCTCTCCCGTTGAAAAACCTGGGAAATTATAATGCAACATAAACTTGTTATACCCTTGAGTCATGGCTTGGTCAATAATCTGCTCATCCATTTTCGTTCCCAAAGTAACTGTAGTCAATGATTGTGTTTCCCCACGCGTGAAAACCGCTGATCCGTGTGGAGTAGGTAAATAATCTACTTCACAAGTGATTTGACGGATTTCGTTCAATTTACGACCATCTAAACGATAACGCTCTTGCAATACTAATTGGCGAGCCGCCTCTTTTTCGATGTCATGTAAATAAACCTTAGCTAAAGAAAGATTTACAGTATGGTCTTCATTTAACGTTGAGATGTATTCATCTACAATCGCCTTAAATCCTGCTTTTCTTTCTTCTTTTTTAGGGTTCGCTAATTTAGCTACTGCCAAATATTTATCGTAATAGTTTTTCCACAATTCCGCACGCAATTCTTCGTTGTGTGTTTCGTGGCTATACGTTCTCTTTTCAGTTTTACCACAAGCCACTGTTAATTCATTTAATGCTTGGCATTGAATTTTAATGGCATCATGTGCAATGCGAAGCGCCTCAATCATTTCAGACTCAGAGATTTCATCTCCTTCACCTTCTACCATTAAGATATCGTTCGCATTTGCGGCAACAATTAATTCCAAAGAAGCACCAGCTAATTCACTGACACTTGGATTTACTTTATATTCTCCATTAATTTTAGCTACACGCACCTCAGAAATAGGTCCGTTAAATGGAATATCAGAAACCGCAAGTGCTGCTGCAGCCGCTAGGCCAACAAAAGCATCCGGTAAAACCTCTGAATCCGCTGAAATTAAATTGATCAATACCTGCACATCTGCATGGTAATCATCTGGAAATGTAGGACGTAATGCACGGTCTACTAAACGTGAAATAAGAATTTCATAATCAGACAGGCGAGCCTCTCTTTTAAGAAAACTACCTGGAATACGTCCATTGGACGCAAATTTTTCTTGGTAATCAACAGATAATGGAAGGAAATCTACTCCTTCTTTGGCCTCTTTGTTGGCAACCACAGTGGCTAACAACATCATATTTCCTGAACGAATAACCACAGATCCATCCGCTTGCTTGGCTAATTTGCCAGTCTCAATTTGGATTTCCTTGCCATTAGGCATCGAAATATTTTTTTGAATAATGTTAAATGACATACGTTTCTGAATAAATTCTCACGCAACCTTGCGTGTAATAAGCTTTGTTTGTCGACGACAAATGTTGATAAATGGCAAATAAAACAGGGCTCCAATTAAATGGAACCCTGAATATATTATTTACGAATACCTAATTCTAAAATAATAGCACGATATCTAGAGATATCGGTACGAGTTAAGTAATCAAGTAAACGACGACGCTTACCTACCAATTTCAAAAGTCCTAAGCGTGTGCTATGGTCTTTTTTGTTCTTTTTAAGGTGCTCAGTCAAATAATTGATTCTGTACGTGAATAACGCAATTTGCGATTCAGAAGAACCAGTATCGATTTTTGACTTTGCTTTCCCTTTAGTTTCGAAAATCTCTTGTTTTTTCTCGGGTGACAAATACATCTTTTACCAGTTTTAAAGTTTTATAAATTAATTCGCAAAAGTACAAAAAACGAATGTTATATGCAAGCGAAATTCTTAGCTCAAGATGAAACCCTTTTTTTATGTATCCAAGCTTTTAGTCTTTGCCAAGTGACTTGGTAGAAATCTGATTCAAAAAGTCTGGAGTCGTTTAGGGAAATGCGCAGGAAATAAATACCTATTAGACCTAAAATTGTATTTGATGCCCATGCTCCTATTTGCAAGATCAATTTCCCTTCCTTCGCCATTTTGTCACCTTGTTGAGTTAAGATATACATCAAAATAAAAAAGGATACGGCCACAACCACTGGAATCCCAAATCCTCCTTTTTTAATGATGGCTCCTAGGGGTGCGCCGATTAAAAACATAACCAAAATGGTTAGGGCATTGGTAAATTTATGATGCCATTCCAGGTTTGTTTTTTTTAGCACAGTTTCTTTGTCATCTAAGCTCACTAAATTGGTTTGCCCGAAGGTCAACATATTTTGAGTTTGTTGGAGCGCGATGTCGTAGGGATTTTTATTGGCCTTTTTTAATCCTTTAGCCAATCTTTTTTTGACCCATTTGGTATTTTCCAAAAACATCAATGATTGTGTCAGGGGCCTTTGATGATACATGAAGTTTGGGCCGGTAGATTTAGTAAAGCTACGTTTCATGGCATTTATGACACTGTTCAAAGAATCTGAGTCGTTGGCAAGTTGCCAATTGTTCCGCATGATTTCGTGATGGGCAAACTGATTTTCCTCTGTTTTGTGTAGGTCAAAAGCGTCCAAAGACATCACGATTTTGCTTTTTTTGAAGCTATGTAAAGCCATATCGGTGGCATCCAAATTACTTCCACGGTCTGCGTCTTCTAAATAATCTTTGCCATTAAAGAGCTCAAAAATCAAATATTTTTTTCCTAAGATGGTGTACATCTGAGCTGAATCCGCGAGGGTTACATGCCGATTTCCATCATTGTGGGTGTGATCATAAATGATGAGCGATTTAAGTGTTTTGTTGTCCGGGTATTTTTTAGCTACTTTAATCGCATAGCCTGGAAGGTCGGTATAAAAAATTCCCTCTTTGATGTTTAAGGTAGTTTTGGTCGTCTTGATGTCATACAACAAACTCCAGCCTTTTAAATTAGCCCAAGGTAAGGCGACATTCGTAAACCAAAACATGAATATACTTAAGCACACGGCTACGGCAAAAATGGGTCTGAGTATTCTGATAATTGAAATACCTGCACTTTTTAAGGCAGTCAATTCAAAATTCTCGCCTAATTTCCCGAAGGTCATTAAGGAAGATAATAACATGGCCAGAGGCAATGCGAGCGGAATGGTGATTAGGGAGAAATAGAAAAAAAGTTCCACATAGACAGTGGTGCCTAAGTCTTTGCCAAATAAATCCGAAAAATAAAAAAGGACTAAGCGTAATAGAAATATGAAAATTACAACCAATAGGGTTAGAATAAATGGCCCCCAGAATGCCTTTAAAATTAATTTGTCAATTTTCTTTATCATTAACTGCCGACGATTTCTTTCAGTTTATCGGTTAAATAATCCCATAATTCTGTGGCATCTTCATCACTTTTGAAGGTTGACGCGCTGTCATACACTTTTAAGTAAGTGGCGTTCGTCAACTCGCTCACGTCTAATTTTATTTCTATGTAAGCTAATGCATCCCCTTTTTCAGGTTTATTGAATTCGAATTTGACAAATTTATTTTGCTTGCTGTGGGTCAAAGTGGCTAAATGATTTTCGTCATCCCAGAAAAAATTAAAAATATCTCCGTTTTTTATGGTCACCTTTTCTGCAAACCATTGTTGGAGTCCCGAAGCCGTACTAATGTAAGGATAAAGTACTTTGGGTGAGGCTTTTACCTCGTATTCAAATTCAAAGTGCGGTTGATCCATATTCAATACATTTATAGAGATAAGTATTTTTATTTCCTGTAAACAAAGGTATTATTTATACGTTAATTCCCAAATATGATTCAAAATTAATAAGTATTCATAAAATATTTGAGTTTCTTGAGGCTTTCAATTACCTTTGCATCCTGATTTGGCGGGGTAGCTCAGATGGTTAGAGCGTTGGATTCATAACCCAAAGGTCGGCAGTTCGATTCTGCTCCCCGCTACTTTAAAAAGGATGACCCAAGGTCATCCTTTTTTATTTTCTTATTTAATGATTAATTTAAAGTCCTTTATGGTATGGATATGATTATAAAACCCTCATTTGATGAGATTTTCATGGATTTAGCGCAAAATTTAGCGCTAAGATCTCATTGCACTAGAGCCCAGGTAGGTTGTGTATTGACGAAAGATACTCGGATTATTTCCATTGGCTATAATGGTCCTCCTTCTGGTACACATAATTGCGATGAGGACTTTAAAGATGAAGGGGGTTGTCCAAAAGATTCGAAGGGTTCTTGCTCGTTAGCATTGCATGCAGAGCAAAATGCGATTTTATATGCGTCTAAAAATGGTGCAAGCATTGAAGGGTCCACGATCTACGTCACTTTGTCGCCTTGTATTTCTTGTGCACGCATTATTTATAGTATGAAAATCAAAAAGGTGATCTTTTTAAACTCATATGCGGCATATAAAGGCTTACCCACCGACGAAGGCGTTGAATTTTTAAGGAAATTCGGGGTGGAAGTAGTACAGTATGTTTAGGTATTAGGTAATAAGTAAGAGGTAATAAAATTAGGTTATAGGTAATAAGTAAAAGGTATTAAGTAAGAGGTAATATTAAAAAATGATTTATATAACAATTATTACCTAATACCACTTACCTAAAAATACCTCTTACATATTACCTGTTACTTATTACCTAATTTCAATGCTCCACTCCTCCATCGCCATGAACGTGGCCATGGGCGAGTTCATCAGCGGTAGCTTCTCTAATTTTCAAAACAGTTCCAGTAAACATTAAGTCTTTTTCGGCCAAAGGATGATTGAAATCCATCATCACATTTTCGGGTCCTACTGAAACAACCATTCCCTGCATTCTATTTCCTTGGTCATCCGTCATCGGGATGAAATTGCCTACTTGGAGGATATCGTCTGGATTTTGTCCATCTACTTGAAATATATATTTTGGCAAGGAAATAATGGCATCGGGATCTACATTGCCGTATGCATCTTCTGCTGAAATGGTAAAGTCAAAAGTGTCATTCACTTTTAAGTTGAGCAGGTTCGCTTCAAAAGCTTCAGGAAGACCGCTAAGTCCATGAATAAAGACCATGGGCTCTTTTTCGTCCACGATTTCAACGACTTCCGCTTCTCCATTTTCACCCGGAAAAGCTAATTGATATGATATAAAAACGACTGAATTCGGTTTAATTTGCATGAGTTTTGGAATATTTTTGGCAAACCTACGGGAATAATTTGACAATGAATCCATTTCAAATATAATTTTTGCCAATGCGCTCTTTTCATTAGATTTGCATGCCTGATTATCCTGGATTTCATATGCAAAAAACGACGACTGAAGTATTAAAAGATATTCATAAGAATAGCTTATCCCCTATTTATCTATTGCATGGGGATGAGCATTTTTTTATAGACCAACTAACGGATGCGTTCGAGGCGGGCATTCTTTCGGAAGATCAAAAAAGTTTCAATCAATTTATTTTGTATGGCAAGGATCAGACCATGGCTTCAGTGGTTTCCTATGCGCGCAGATTCCCTATGATGGCTGAAAAGCAAGTAATCATCGTAAAGGAGGCTATATTTTTAGAAGCTTTGGCCAAAGGAAAAACAGATACCAAATCGGAAGGAAATTCAAAAGACAAAGGAAATGAGGAGTGGAAGGCCTTTGAAGATTATTGTAAAAATCCAACTCCTTCTACGCTTTTGGTCTTTACGATTAAAAATTTACTGACGGATAAATCTAAGTTATTTCCACCTTTGGCATCTCATGGGGTTATTGTGACCTCTAAAAAGATATCAGATGATAAGGTCGGTCTTTGGCTGAAGGATTATTTGGCCCAACATAATTTACAGATTCAAACAGTTTCTTTGGAATTAATGGTGACCAATGTAGGTGCTGATTTACAAAGAATGGCGCATGAGGCGGATAAGTTGATTATTAATGTACCAGCAGGTTCCGAAGTGGGAATCGAGGAGGTTGAAAAGTATGTGGGCATTAGCCGTGAGTACAATTATTTTGAATTCCAAAAGGCCTTGATGCAACGAAATGTAGAAAAGGCGCAGAAAATTGCTTTTTATTTTGCTGAAAATAGTAAGCAAAACCCGATTGCGCCCATGTTGATTATGCTATTCAATTTTTTTGCTAAAGTCCTTCAGACGCATGATATGGGTGCTGTTTCGGATGCGGAGATGGCAAAGGTCCTTGGCATAAACCCTTATTTTGTTCGTGATTATTTAACGGCGAAGCGTAATTACCCTTTGGGGAAAGTTGTTCGAGTTATTGAGGCTATAAAAAATGCGGATTTGAAGATGAAGGGGGTCATAGGCCAACAAACCACGGATCGAGAGATTATATTGGATTTGAGTTTTGAGATTTTACATCTTTAATTGATGGGCAGATAGTCTTCTGTTTTGATATAACCCACATTTCCTTCGTAATAGCATAGGGTCCAAATATCCTTTTTAAACCAATGGGTAACTCGATTTCCTTGGCTCAGTATTTTTGCCACAGGTGCGGCTGAGGATGAAAATTCACGTAAATACACTTTGTTTTTTGTGATGATACCAAAGTTGAGAAAGGAAGGGAAATTGGCAAATAAATATATAAAAACGAGATAAAGGCTAAGTGAATAGAGGTATGCAGGGGGAGATTTTCTGTTTTTTTGTTTTTTATAGAGGAGAATAATGGCCGCATACATGGCGATACTCAGCAGAAATCCCATGATGTAAGGAAAAAACGCAAAGTAAATCCATATTAATTGGTCTATAAAGTCTATCTCATATCCTCCTAATTGGTGCTTTAGGCTGATCTGATTTAATCGTTGGCTAATACTGGGCTTTGCATTTTCGGCTTGAATGCTCGAGAGATAATATATTTCGTTGGCCCAGTCATTTTTTTCTTTAGCGATGAAAGCCAATTTAAATTTAATATTTTCAATTTCTTTATAACGAGGATTATAAAATTGTAGGTAAATTTTTTCCGCTTCTAAAAGTTGGTTCGTTTTAAACAGCGAATCTGCTTTGATGATTTGCTTTGTATCTATTTGACAATTAGCGTTTTGCCATATACCTAGATATAAAATGCAGGAAAATATAATTTTATTTAGATGGCTTGCTTGCATAATTCGAAAAACTATGATAGTTTTGCACCGCAATAAAGGTATTTATTTACTTTTTTGCAAACGAAGGCCAACCGTTGGTTGGACTTCCTTTCGGTTCCAGAGTGAGCCAATTTATATACAAGCGCAAGCTTGATGATTCCGTAGCTCAGTTGGTAGAGCAATACACTTTTAATGTATGGGTCCTGGGTTCGAATCCCAGCGGGATCACTTCTCTTTTCCCAATTTCATTTCTTCAGGGACTATTTTTCATTGTGTTTTTTAAGGTATTCTCATTTTAATCAACGTTGATTTTTTGGAGGCAAACATTGTACGGTGATGTACGATTTATTGGTCAGCTCCGTGCAATATGATCATTAGGTAGATTATTGAATTTATCTGTGAATGTCATCTATGCCATTTATTACCTCGGTACATCAAATGGGATGTTATTTGTGAAGAATTAGACTCTTTTTTCTATTTTGCTTGTGTTGAGTAGGACAAATAAAAGGAAAATACAAACCAACATGATAATGGCAGCAAAGATGAAAATATGATTGAAATCAACGTGTGAATCTCGAAGAATTCCCCCAACATATATACCCAATCCCCCAACCATGCAGGCAAATAAATTTAAAATGCCATAAGCTGTTGCCCGATATTTTGCCTCTATTATCGTACATAAAATTGGCATGAGATTGGCGTCTGAAAATACTTTGGTAAAAGCATAAATGATAAATCCCAAAATGGCCATTTCAAAAAAATTAGTCTGAACTGCGAGTAAAATTCCTGGAATTGCCATAATTAGTCCAATTATTGGAATAAGAATCCTTGCTTTTTTATTGGTTTGGTTCCACCGATCGGCTAACAATCCACCAACTACCACACCGATCATCGAAAAAGGATATAAATAACCTGTTGCATAAAGGCCAGCTTTTCCTTGAGATAAATGAAAATGCTCTTGGTAATAGGTAGGCAACCATCCCATGATGAGCCAACCAACAATTCCTAAAAAACACCAAAAAACTAACAAAATATTGAAATTCAGTTTTGTCATCAATGCTTTAAGTGCTTGAAAAAAATGGATCTTTTTTTCAAATAAAAGAGATTGGGATGGTTCCTGAGGCAATGGATTATCTTTCAATACAAATGCTAGGATTATGGAGTATAAAACACCTAGGATTCCAAATAAATAAAAGGCATAATTCCATGTGTGCCATTCAGCTAACCAACCACCCACAAATCCCAAACTTTGTCCGGCAATAATTCCTGTCATGTGAATTCCTATTGCCAACGACCTAGTTTTATTTCCATGATAATCAGTGATTAATGCCAATGCAGCTGGTAAATAGCAAGCCTCACTAATTCCCATGAGTACCCGAGTTATTAGTAAAGTTTCAAAATTTGAGACATAGGAAGTTAACCACGTAACTATTGACCAAATACAAGTGCTAATAATGATGATGCGACTTCTTTGAAACCGGTCAGCAAGAAAACCTCCAATGGGGCTAAAAAGGCCATAAGAAAATAAAAAAATACTCGTTAGCATTCCGAAATCGGCATTGCTCATGGGTATTTTTTCCATTATCGAACTTCTCATTGTACTAATCATTGTTCGGTCTAGGTAATTTAGTAGGCCTACCAAGCATAGCAAATAAACGATGATCCATTCCTTAGACCCCATTTTTGCGAGAAAAGAGCGGTCATCATCTTCATCATCATGTTTTAGGTCAAATTTTGTCATTATTCCGATTAGTACTATTTTTCAAACGTTTCAGATGTGAATATTATTTTTTAAAATTAACTAATGAAATGGCTTTGCGTAGGTGTGACTTAGGTACTTTTGCTATGTAAACAGAGGTTTTGCCCTCATGGGAAGAATAATAAGAAATCCATAAATAGCCTCCATACATAAGCATTCCTGCATAACTCGTATCACCGCCTGAAGGTAATCTCAGAATTTCTTTAAAATCTCCTGACATATTTCCGATTAGTATTCCAGTGGATAAACTATTGGCCTCATGTATTCTGGTTGCAGCGATAATATGGGTTTGATTTTGGTCAAAAATGAAATTTGGCCCCCCCAAGCGAGTATACATTTTTTTATAGGTCCAATCCAAATAGGGAGATGAACTTTTTGCCATCACCCCTAATTTATCTTCCAGCTCTCTCCGAATCATCACATGCATGTTGTTTTGGTCATCAAAACGGATTGTAGCTTCATTTGGGAATCCATCTAGTTCTAATTTGGAAACTTTGGTAAATTTTTTTCCATCAAGCGTTTTGACGAGAAAAAGTGACGTTGGACCTCGTCTTTCGTCCGGTCCAACTTGATAATCGATTCCATATCCAATTCCTTTATGCCAAGTTACCCTCCAAATCCAATCACCCCATGAAACAAGGGATGGATCGATTTCAACGACCTCAGGGTCAGAAAATTTATTGCCATTCACATTTGAAAATGAAACGTGAGGTATTCTTCCTTTTAAAACTTTATCAACATAGACACTTCCGCCAATGATGACCATAATTCGTCCATTGGGTGTAATCGATAATTTGGCATCCCGTA
>Ga0315899_10005452_pt1 | contig 13736 bp, 23 predicted proteins | sample LakEriMetagenome_2_FD_203518 | JGI IMG/M metagenome (GOLD analysis project Ga0315899, IMG submission 203518) | Freshwater fungal communities from buoy surface, Lake Erie, Ohio, United States - Buoy 4 MA112 | ecosystem: Environmental > Aquatic > Freshwater > Lake | place: USA: Lake Erie, Ohio...
CTGCCTCAGAAACGCGCAAGCTCACCGCCAAAGAGCTGATCCAAAACGGCGTTGTCCTGATTGACAACGGGTCATTGCCAGGCGGCAAGATCGCTGTGGACAGCTTGACGGCACTGCAGATTGCCGCGAATGCGATCACTGCATCTGAGCTGGCTGATGGGGCCGTTGACACGGCGGCCATTCTGGATCTGGCGGTCACCAACAGCAAGATTGCTCCTGGCGTAGACGGCGCCAAGCTCACCGATGACACGGTGACGGCTGCCAAGATCCCAGCGAGCAGCCTGGACCGGGGCCTCGACAAGACCAGCGGCGCCATCGGTCACACCAATGCAATTACTGCATCGGTGCGGAGCGGCATCAGCTACGACGCGCAGGGGCATATCACCGCTGCGGTGGCGCTGGTGCCTAGCGACCTGCCCGTGGCAACAGATACTGCCATCGGCGGTGTCAGCGTGCCAGCTGCCTCGGGGTTGACTGTCAGCGGCGTTGGCGCTCTGGATCATGCCAACACGGTGACGCCTGACACCCGCAATGGGGTCAGCTATGACGATCACGGGCACGTCACTAGCATTGTGCCGCTGGTGCCGGGCGACCTGCCGCTTGCCACAAGCGCCACGGTAGGCGCTGTTCGCATCCAGGGGCCGGGGCTGGAAGTAGACGCAGCGGGCGCGCTGTCCCATAGCAGCAGTGGCATCGCTGCTGGCACCTACCCCAAGGTGACGGTTGATGCGCGCGGGCACGTCACTGCAGGGCTACTGCTAAACGCCATCGACATCCCCGACCTGGATGCCAGCAAGATCAACACCGGCACTTTTGAAGCTGCGCGGCTGGCCGACCGCAGCATCGCTCAGGAGAAGCTGAAGGATTACGCGATCTCCTTCATTCAGGAGGCCGAGCCTGCTTCGGCAAACCTGTATCACAACGGGATGTTGTGGTACCAGGAATCCACGGCCCAGCTCCACATGTGGAACGGCAACTCATGGATGTCCGTGGGTTCGCTGGGGCGGCTGGGCACGGAGAACATGCGGTTCTGCGGCACGTTTGACGCTGCAACCGGCGACATCCTGGACGTAACGCAATTCGGCACGGCAGGCGCGTTTGTCCCTGGTCCGATCCCCGCTGCAGCCGACAGGAATACGGGCGCATACTTTGTTTGCAAGGTTGCTGGCACCTACAACGGCGAGCTGTACGACGCAGGTGACTGGGTACTGTCGCTGGGTGCGGCTAAAGGCTGGGTGCGGATTGACACGCTGAATGGCGGGTCATCCTCTACCACCCTCAGAGACCTGCTTGATACCACGATCACGGCGCCTAGCAACGGCGAGACGTTGATCTTTGACAGCACGCTGAATAAGTGGGTTAACCGCCCAACAGCCGGAAAGAAGGCAACGTTCATGGAGGCGCTGGACGGTAACCGTTCTACCTTCACGCTGTCGGCAGACGGAAGCGCGGCAACGGGTCTGCTGATCAGCTTGGGTGGTGTGATTCAGGAGGCCGACAAGGATTACACCTTTGTCGCTCCCCGCACGGTCAACTTCAGCGCACCGCCACCTGCTAACAGTCCCTACTGGATACTGATTGAGGGCGTCCCTTCCACTGGAGGCGGTGGAGGTGGTGGAGGTGGCGGCACCACGCTGCCTAATGGCACGGCGGCAGAGGAGGTGCTTCGCTGGTCTACAGCGCTCAGCGCTTGGGTTGCGGCTAGCGTGTTAGAAGGGGGCTCGTTCTGATGTCGCTTACTAAAGCTGGGCTGGTGCAACCGCAGGTGATGACCACGCTGGAGCGCGACCTGCTGCGAACTGCTGGGGCAGATACGGGGCGGCTGGTCTACAACTCCACTACGTCAACACTGCAGCAGTGGGATGGAAGCGCCTGGGGTGACGTGCTGATCGGCCCGACCCTCGACTGCGGCTCGTTTTAGCCCTCAACCCAGGCCCTGCCTAGAATAGGAAAAGCGCGGTATGCGCCCTTTTTAGGACCGGGAGGTTTTTCCAATGGCCATAAGGCTCAAGTTGAAGCACAGCGCAACGGCTAACAAGGCGCCGCTGCCTAGCGACCTTGAAGCAGGTGAGCTGGCGCTGAATACCAACGCAGCTAGCCCTGCGGCGTATATCAAGGACAGCGCCGGCAACATCGTGAAGCTGGCAGGCGCTGGTGCGGTGGGCGCCGCAGATGCCACGACGACCACCAAAGGCGTGGTGACGCTTGCCGACACAGCTGCCATTACAGCTGGCACTGCTGGCAGGGTTGTTGACGCAGCCCAGCTGAAGGCCAACGTACCTGTGAAGCTATGGAAGAAGACAGGCACGACGCTTGAGACGGAGACGGCGGGGGACAAGGTTGCCGATGCCACGCTGACAGGCACGACCTGCAAAGCCTGGGTGAACTTCAACAGCGGAACCGGCGCCGTGGCGATCCGCGCCAGCTACAACGTCAGCAGCATTACGGATAACGCGACGGGCATCTACACGGTGAACTTCGCAGCGGCGCTGCCAGATGCCAACTATGCGGCAGTGGCGGGAGGACGAAGAGACAATGCGGACCCAAGGAATGCAATTACTTTTGGAGGCATGAACAATACCTACACGGCTTCTGCCGTTCAAGTTTATTGCTTCAGTGACGCTTGGACGAATCATAATTTTGATACTGTCAACGTCGCCATCTTCCGCTGAGGTAGCACCATGAAACGAATTATTTTTCAAGACTCAGAAGGCGGCGTCAGCGTCATCATCCCCACCGTGTCAGTTGAGTTGGCACTGAAGGATATCCCTGCTGGCGCAGCCTATGAGATCGTCGAGGAAGCTGCTATCCCCAGTGATCGCACCTTCCGCAATGCCTGGGTCAAGAATGGCAAGGCAGTAGAGCACGACATGACCAAGGCTAAGGTCATTGCCCATGACCGCCGCCGTGCTGCCCGCGCTGAGGAGTTTGCTCCATTGGATGACATCATCTCCAAGCGCATCCCTGGCACCACTGCTGAAGAGGCAGAGACTGGCCGTCAGCGAATCCGCGACAAGTACGCCAAGCAGCAGGCTGCCATTGATGCTGCCACCACTGTTGACCAACTCAAGGAGGCATTGAAGTAATGGCTATCACATTCCCCGCTGCCCCACCAACACCAGCTGAAAAGCTGGCAGCAGCAGGGCTCACGGTGGAGGAGCTGAAGGCGTTACTCGCCAGCTGAATAGCAGCTGCAATCAGCAGCAAACCAGCCACCAGCTTCGGGGAAATCAAACCCGCAGCTGGTGGTTTCCCAATGGATGCAGGTGTCACAGCTGAGCGATGGCTTGGCCTTGGGTGTGGTCTTGCCTTTGATGAGGGCTTTGTATTCCGCCTGGCTGATTTCGTATGTGGTCTCCCTGAAGCCACAGCGATCACAGCGTTTGCGTCTACGCCTGGCGGTAGCGGTGTTCCTGGTTTCCAGGATGAAGACAGCAAGGGACCCGCATTGTGAGCAGTTGGACGGCAGCCCGCACCTGGCACGGACTGCTTCGATGTTGGACATCGCCATCAGCTAGCACCCTCCAGCTCGGCGGCGATGGCTAGGAGCTGGGCGAGGGCCTGCTTGTGCCCCCACTCAACGGCAGCGTTGAACGACGCGCAAACGCCCTCGATCTGCTCCCACTCCTCGACGATGGCAAAGGGAATGTCGATTTCGGGGGAGGCTTCAGCAGCAGCAGCAGCCCGCAGGGCGGCGGCCAGTGCTGGCACCAGATCTTCGGAGATGTGCTCAGCGTGTATCGGATGTGTCCCGAACGCTGACAGCACCGCTTGCGCGGCGGGGGAAAGGTCATTCATGGGGTCAACAACAACGCAGTGATGTATCCATCCATGGCGTGGTCAGACACGCTTTTCAGCGGTCCATCACCAGGGATGGGTAGCTCCTTGGCAGGGACTACATGCCTGAAGCCAAGCAGGTTCGATGGCAGGTGAGGGACAATGTCATCCCCGTGGACGTAGCGCAGGTGTGGCACCTGGAAGCGATCACGAAACCTGCGACCACCAGGGCGTGGTGAGCCGAAGGTGATCAGTCCCAAGTGCGGGAAACTCGGCTGCAGGTGGCTAGCGATAATCGTGGCGACTGCCCCACCAAGGCTGTGACCACAGAGGATGAGGCGCTTGCGGGAGTCAAAGCTGGTGCCAGCGGCGAGCATTTCAGCCATGAGGCGGGTGCTGTAGTTCTCAAAGCCCGCGTGCGTGTCGCTGCTGGTGTAGAGCATCTCTAGGTTGCGCCGCCAATCCACCGATTCATCGCTGCCTTCGATGGCAACCCAGGTGGTCCCATCCTGCTCACGCACCAGCCAGTCAAGCGGCAGGTGGTACACGTCCAACGACAGCTGAGCCGCCGTCACCACGTCGTTGTGGGTGAGTTCCATTAGGGGTGACAAGTCAGCAGCCAACCGCCTGAACCGCCTGGCATCCACCGTGGGTTCCAGTTTTTGCGGCTGTAAACAACGCCAGCACCGTTGCGGTTAGCGGTGTACCCACCGCCAGCCAGGCTGGCCTCACCGTTGGGATCGTTTTGAATCCAAGCGGTCTCGGTGTACCCAATGACTACCGTCCAATGTCCGCCGCCAGAGGGGGCAGAAGTTGGGCCGTGATGAAGCCAGCCCGTTGCTACGGGGTGACCTGCGTCAATCTCATGCTCCAGGGTGGCAGCAGTGCCGTTGGTAGCAAAGTTGGCGTGCAGCCCCAGGGAGCGCAGTGTTGTCAGCTGCGCCTGAGCATCGGTGGAATCGCCGTGCTTAGCCCGCAGGCTGTTGTATTCATCGTCTGAGCTGACCTTGCCCCAGAACATGGCAAGCATGGCGCAGGAGCTGGAAAAGCACTCGCGGTAACCTGTGCCGCTTTTGTTATCCAGCTGGCTCTGCCACTTCACCGGCAAGGGGTTCTGCCCTTGCGGATGCGCAGGGGTAGCGGGTGCCTTTCTGAAATTGACCGCCCAGCTAGCCGTCTCGGTCAACAGGCCAGGATCTGCCTGGAGGATGTTTTGGCGCAGCTCCTCGATGCCGGCCACCTGCTGCGGCTCAGCCTTAAACGAATCCCAGAACTGACGCCATCGGCTGGCATCCATCTGCACCTGATCAATGGTCATGTGAACTGAATGGTGGTTTGGACGATTTCAGGAGCAGGTTGCTCCCCTGTAGCTTGCCGCCGCAGCGTGGCTAATGCACGCCGTTCGGCCTTCTCTAGCAAGTGTCGTTTGACTTGGAAATGATCTGCAGCTTCCACACGGGACATGGCTGGTTTGCCTAGCCCGTAGCGGTGCTCCATAATCTCCCGCTCATCAGCTGGCAGTTCGTTTAACCAGACGGTAAGCCCTTCGTGGTTAATCTCAGCTTCCAGCGTTTCTAGCGGTCCATCATTGGGGCAGGCAACCATCTGCAACAGGCTGAGGGCAGAATCCTCATCGTTGCGGGCGTGAGCGTCAAGGCTGATAACGCCAAGGTTGTGCTGCAGGTAATGCTCCAAGATCAGCGTGGTTACCCCGCACTCGGCAGCACACTCCTCCAGTGTTGGAGCCCTGCCGTGTTCCTGGTAAAACGCTGGCGCCCAACGCCGAATGCGGGTTAGGCTTTCAATCGCATTGACTGGCAGCTTGATTGCCCGGTCGGTGGTGCTAATAGCGCGGGTAATACCCTGACGCACCCACCAGTAAAAATAAGTCGATCCACGATATCCTCTCTCTGGATCAAACTTTTCAACGCCACGAATTAAGCCAAACATGCCTTCTTGAATTAAATCACTCAGCTCTAGCGAGCGGGTAACGTAAGTGTACTTCTTGGCGATGGCAACTACTAGCCGCAGATTAGCGTTGATCATGCGCTCTCTAGCCTTTCGGCCTGTGCGCAAAATACGGCTCTCCTCTTTGTTGTAGGGACCGTTTGGGTTGTTGGCTAGCATCGCTTGCATGGTTTGTACGCGACGGCCTAAAAGAATTTCCTCGTCATGAGTCAACAGCGGGATTTTGCCCGCAGCCTCAAGGAATCCAGAAACTGCATCGGTATCGAGCCTCATGCAACCTCCAGCCAACCCCAGTTGCGCCCTAGGGCAATGTGGCTGATGTTCTCAGCCCTTACGCCAAACTCGCGGCCAAGGGATGCACGGCTTTCGCCTGCCAGGGAACGACGCTTGATCTCGATGACTTGCTCTTCGGTGAGTTTTGATTGACCTGAACGCTCGCCGCGTTGCATGGTTCCGTCGCGGCGCTTGTCCTCCCCAAGGTTTTTGGAATGCGTGCCGTAAGAGATGTTTTCCAGGCGATTGTCTAGCGGGCCGCCAAGTCCATGGCAAACGACATGGCCAGGGGGGCAGGGGCCGATAAACGCCTCTGCCACTAACCGATGTACCAGGGAAGGCTTGCCTCCTACGGTTGCGGAGGCGTAACGCCCAATGCCAAGAGAAAGAACGCGACCCTTGCGACGCTTGGTGTGGGCAGGGCGCTGCTTGATGTCGCTGATGTTGGCCCTGACGTTTACGACACGATCCAAGCTGCGAACGCGGCCCATGTTGCTGACCTCATACCCAGGCGCCCGCTCAATGGGGCGCCATTCTTCTTGGGTGCTCATCGCAGATCAGAAAGGGACGTAATCAGACTTGGCCGCTTTCGCGTCGCTGGTGACGCCAAGCAGGTATGCGTTACCGGCTGCGCTTGTCTTAGGCAGCAGCTTTTGGGCGACAGTCACGCAGGGCTCGCCTTTTTGGTTGGTGGTGACAGTGGCGTCACCGCTGTTGGCCCAGGCGTACAAGGCGTTGATCTGCTCGATGGGCCACTCAGCCTTGGCCCAATACTCGTCGGTTTTGCCTTCGATCTTGGAACGGTTAAAGGTGCTGAACAGGGTGAATGCGTCGGGGGCGAAATCAGCCATGGGTTTGGAAGTAGGTGGAGAGGATGGTCTTGAGAGCGGTGTTGTAAGAGAAGCCGTTGGCCTTGGCGTAGGCCAGCAGCTTGGAGAACGTTTCAGGGTCGAGCTTGGCACTGACCAGGGTGCGGTTCTTCCATGACTCTCTGTCTGGGTAAGCGTCGCGTTTAGCCGTTGCTGCCAGCACTTGCTGGCGGTACAGCTCGTCCATCTGGTTGTGAAACTGGGTGTCATCCATGCCGCACGGGAACCTCTACGGCGTCGATGGTCAGGTCTGGGAACAGGTGCAGCAGGTGCCGCGCCCGTTCGGTAGCGGCCTCCACTGTCATGAACTGAAGAGCCTGCTCAGGGTGAACTGTGTACAGCTCTGATCGGTCGTCTATGCGTTGGTTGCTGATCCGATCATGATCAGCTAGCCAGAGCTGTGTCCCCGTCCGCAGCAGCAGGAACCGGACACGGGTCGAGTTGTCGCAGGAGGGCAAGGCAGTTGGCGATGGTGGCTTCAGCGCGGATGTGGTCTCCATAAGAAACGAAGTGGGAAGTGAAGAAGGCTTTATTCGCTCGCCTGTGGAAGTCGTCCTTGAGGTCTTCAAGGGTTGCAACGGCTAGCGGGAGGTAAGGGCTAGTCAAGATTCGGGGAGGCTGGCAAAGAACTGCTGGGCAAAATCACCGTGCTGCCGTTCCTGGAGGTGGTCGGACAGCTTCACCGTCTCGGGGACGTTGAAGGTGGCGCGGTACTCGGTGACGAAGGCATCAAATGCCGTGCGGTTGCCAGTCATGAGTGACTTGAGAACCTGGAGGATCTCCTGACGCTCGGCGTCGTCCATCGGCGGCTGTACCTCGGCAGCAGGTGACTGCTTAGGTGTAGCAGCCTTTGGCGTAGGCGCCTTGGGTTGCGGCTTGGCGGCGGCGGGTGCTGGCGCTGCTTTCTTGGCAGGGGCTGTCGCACCTTCGCCGTCGTTGTCCTCGACGCCAGCTGCCAGGTTGAGGATGGCAAGCAGGGCGTAGCGCCGCTGATAGGTGCAGGCGGCACCAAAGGAATGGAGCGGGTTGCCGCGACCCTCGGTGAGGATCAGGGGCAGGTCGCTGTCAATGACCTCGCCGCCAGAGTGGCGAAGGCTGGTGCGCAGGATGGTGACGCCTTCGGTGGGGATAAAGGTCTGGGTGACGGCTAAACCTGAATCGGCTAGCGGGCCGGAGATGGTGCCTAGTACATCGGCCAAATCGGCATAGGAGCCATATTGGGCCTTCGACTTTTCATGGATGGTGCCAACGGCCTTGTGGAACTTGGCCAGTGCGGCGGTGAGGGGTGACTCGGTCATTTGCGCAGGGATATACGGGCTGAACGGACCCCGCTATGCCATTGGGCGAGCGAGGCGCGTTGCTCTGGGTTGAAGCTGGAGAACTCGACTGTCTCAGCGATGGAGGTGAGCAGGGCGTCGGCTTCGTCGATTGCCTCATCACAGGCAGTCATGAAGGTGGAGGCTTTAAGGAAGAGGTCTTCGGCCTCTAGGGGGCTGATGCGGTACATGAGCGAAGGGTGGACTCCGCCATGGTGCCACTAAATCGCCACGGGGTCAACCCTGGGCTAGGGTATGGGGGAATCGACAGGCGAGGGCGCTGCCCCCTGTTGATACCTACAGCATTTTTCGCCATGACTACCACCTGCCTTCTGGCATGGGCCGCTGTGCTGCTGCTCCTGCCTGTTCTGTTTCTGCTCTGGTTGACCGAATCCCGTTCCACCAAGATCAACCGCTGGCGCTCCCAGGGGCAAACCTGGAAAGCCATCGCCATCAGGCTTGGGTGCAGCCCCACTACCGCCCGCCGCTGGGCGCTGGGGTAATTGCTACAGCGCGTAACGGGATTGGCCCCTACGCATCGGGTGCTGGACACCCTACGGATGCCCAGGGCATAATTCATTCATCGGAGGGGTCCACCCCCGAGTCACCCGGTAACCACCATGAAAAACATTCCATCATCCCTCTCACTGCTATGAGCGTGACCTTGCGCGATTATCGCGCCTTTATCGCATCGAAGGGCACGTCCGCCGGATCTAGCGGCTTTGCCCTGCATAACAAATGGCCAAGCCTGTTTCCGCATCAGATAGAAACCTTACGCTTTGCTTGCGAGAAGGGCCGATCAGCTGCGTTTCTTGATACGGGATTGGGCAAGTCCCGCGTTGAGGCTGCTGCTGCTGCTGAGTTTTCTCAGCAGTCTGGCAAGCCCTCGCTCATTCTCACGCCGTTGGCGGTTGCCCGTCAGATGCAGCGCGAGTGCGCAGCTGTTGGCGTCGATGCCCGGGTGATTCGTGAGCAGGCCGAGGCCGGGCCAGGCGTGAACATTGCCAATTACGAGCGACTGCCAAAGCTGGATTGCAGCGCCTACGGAGGCGTTGTGCTGGATGAGAGCAGCATCCTCAAGTCGTTCAGCGGCCCTACCAAGCGTCTGCTATGTGATGCCTTTGCATCAACGCCCTACCGGCTGGCTGCCACCGCCACGCCGGCTCCTAACGATCACATGGAGTTGGGGAACCACAGTGAGTTTCTTGGCTATCTCGGCAGCTTGGAGATGCTCTGCCGGTGGTTCGTGAACGACACCAGCACCGCCAGCCATGATTGGCGGCTTAAGGGTCATGCCCGGGCCGACTTCTGGGGATGGGTTGCCAGCTGGGCCCGGGCTGCCACGTTGCCATCTGATCTTGGTGGTGATGACGCAGGGTTTGTGCTGCCGCCACTCATCTACGACTTGCACACGGTCGTGGCTGACATCACGACGGACGTACCTGACGGGATGCTGTTCAGGATTCCCGATGGCAGCGCCACCACCATTCACAGGGAGAAGCGGCTGACAATGGAAGATCGTGTAGCCAAGGCTGCTGAGATCGCCAACGCTGCTGATGGCGCTGTGATCGTCTGGTGCGAAACCAATAGCGAATCAGCTGCATTGGCGGGCGCCATCCCTGACGCGATCGAGGTGCATGGATCGATGGATCCAGAGCAAAAGATCGCCGCATTGGATGATTTCACCTTTGGTCGTCGTCGGGTGATTGTCTCCAAGCCGAAGCTGGCTGGTCTGGGGCTGAATTGGCAGCACGCCAATACGGTTGTGTTTGCCAGCGTCAGCCACAGCTATGAGCAGCACTACCAAGCCGTGCGCCGGGCCTGGCGTTATGGGCAGACCAAGCCCGTGACCTGTCACGTCGTAATCAGCGACACAGAGACATCGATCTGGAACAACGTCCAGCGCAAGGCGCAGGACCACCAGCAAATGAAGCGTGCCATGGCTGACGCGATGAATGGATTCCAATCCGCGTCAGCCAAGAAAACCTATTCCCGCACCGCAAAAATCACCCTTCCTGACTTCCTGAAATGAAACCTGACTACCAAGGCGACAACTGGGCCGTTTACCTGGCCGACTGCATCGAGGTGATGAACGGGATGCCAGAGGGCATCATTGATCTGGCAATCTTCTCGCCGCCGTTCTCTGATCTGTTCGTTTACTCAGACTCTGAGCGGGACATGGGCAACTGCGGCAGCCATGCCGAGTTCATGGAGCACTACGCCTATTTCACCGATGCGCTGATGCGGGTGCTCAAGCCTGGGCGCATGGCCTGCGTGCATTGCTCTGACCTGCCTGCCCGTAAGTCGAAGGATGGATTCATCGGCCTGCATGATTTTGGCGGCGACCTGGTCCGTGCTCACCAGCAGTCGGGATGGGTATATCACGCTCGCTGCACGATCTGGAAAGATCCAGTAATTGAGATGCAGCGCACCAAAGCGCTAGGACTGTTGTACAAGCAGCTCAAAAAAGACAGCACGCGCAGCAGGGTGGGGATGCCTGATTACATGCTGTTTTTCAGAAAGAACGAAGATAATCCTGATCCGGTTACCCACTGCCCTGAGGATCTGCCAGTGGAAATGTGGCAGGAGCTGGCTAGCCCTGTATGGATGCAGGTGAATCAGACCAAAGTGCTGAATGGCCGGATGGCCAAAGGGCAGGAAGACGAAAGGCACATTTGCCCGCTGCAGCTCGACGTGATTGAGCGCTGTTTGACCCTCTACAGCAACCCAGGCGATCTGGTCCTGGATCCGTTCAATGGCATCGGCAGCACCGGATATCAGTCCGTAAAGATGGGCAGGAAGTACATCGGCATCGAGCTGAAGCCCGAATACGCAAAGCAGGCTGCAAAGTTTCTTCAAGCCGCTGAACAACAGAGCGGGTCATTGCTTGATTTGATTGCCGACACTGGCGAGGTGACCAAATGAACGGACTTCAACCCTCTCATGAAATCCGCAAGCTCACCATCGTGCTGCCTGCTCATGTCGTTGATGCATTGCGATCGCATTTGCGAGGTGATGAGACGATCACCGGATACATTAAGCGGTTAGTGACGCGTGAGGCGTTGGGGGTGGCTGACGTAACCTGACCACGGAGACAACTCCGAAGGTGAGGGACAGGGGGCCGTTAGGCCCCTTTTCTATTGGCGATAGCGGTGAGGATGCGCACCTGCTCTGCTAGCTGGGCGTTGCGTTCAAGGACGGTAGCTAGCAGCTGGAACGGGTCAGCACCGTCGAGGGCTAGCTGCTTGCGGAGAGTCTTGGCCTCGGTGGACGTTGGCATAACGCCTCCGTGCTTTGAGTACACCCGCAGTGTAACGGAATGTCAATGCGTCTCAGGGTGGGACGCAGCCAAGCGCTTGCGATTTCGCTTGGCTGCGTAGGGGTATCAGCCCAAGTCCGTCAAAGGACCCAGCTTGTTGAGATCGCGCAGAAAGTTGAAGACCAACTGTTTGCACTGAATCACGGTATCCACCTCAACTGTTGACGGAAGAGGCCCCGTCAACCCAACGACGGACGGCATTCGGATCCCGTCGCACGGCTCAAGCGAACCCAAGAAGGTGACCTCAGCCATGGATCTGAGTCCGGATTTCATGCCACAGCTCTGGCCGCGAGGCGGGGACCAGGAACAACTGGCTGGCTGCTGCAGGGTCTGCCAGGGATTGGCCCCTGACGTAAAAGCTGCCTTGATGCTCAAAGGCATCTAAGGCGGTAAATTTTTGAATTTGCATCTGTTGGGTACAGGCGGGGGTATCAAGCCGCAACACTTGGCCTGTTGACCACCAACCCGCCACGCGTCCAAAGGACGTGCAGTCGTGGGAGGGGGTGATCAGCAGACTAAGCGAGAGCGACTCTCACAGCAGTATAGGTGGCCCGTAGAGACAGTTTGCCTTTGTGGCACGGTGGAGCACAAGTAATCACTTGCAAGCCCCTTAGGGGCGCCCCTGGGCCTCCCATAGGCGCCCATGGGATATCCGCTGCTATCTCAATGTTATTAACGTCTGCCAATGTTGTACGTTTTTGCTATAATAAAAAGGCAGTCGTGGGAGGGGGTGATCAGCAGGCCGGGAGCGTCAAGCGACCAAAGCTTCGATCAAGCCTCAACCATCAAGCCTCGCCCTAGCGGCGGGGCTTTTTTGTTTTCAGCCCCTCCAGCGTGTCCCGCCATGCGTCTCAGATGAATGCCCACGGCATGGTTGCGCTATGGCCATTGAGGTGCCACGATATGGCTGCGTAGGGGCCAGAACATGGCCACGATGCAACCGTATTACCACCAAGTCACGCCAATGCCAAAAAGGGTCGAAATTAGGGACGAGTTACTGGAGCGTCTTAGGGCGGTTTGCCCCAAATACCTGTCCCCGACTGGGTTTATCAACCTTGCGCTCGACCGTGCGTTAGGGGAGTTGACAGGGGGGGCTAAAGTACCCGCGTACTGTGTCGGTGCGGAAGAAGGCCTAGGTAACTTAGGCACGAAGGCACAACCCCTCAACGCAGCAGGGGATGCCACGCATACATCTCCTCCCGTGCCGTCCAGACCTGACTTTCCCCCCATAGGGGGAGGGCAGGGTGTCGGAAGGGGGTCCGGGGGATCCCCTAGGGATGGGAGGGTGCAAGCAAAAAAGCCGGAAAATCCGCCTGAGAAGCCTTTTCGGTGTACTGATGACGCTGATTTTGCTCCGCCGATAGCGAAGCAGGATTACGCCTCATTGTTGCCAGCCAAGGCTGAGATCGTTGATTTCTGGAATGCCAAAAGTGGGAGCGTGACATTACGCGCTTGGAATGGCCTCCTCCGTGAATGCGAAAAGATCCGCGTTGACGCTGCTGGCGGCATGGCCGTCCTTAAAGACGAATTGACAAAAGCCGCTGAACGTGGCCAGCAAGGTATTGACCATGCACGGTGGATGGCCTATGGCGTAAATCGCTTTGCCAAGAACGGCACCCCTGCGCAAGCCAAAACGGTGAACTGGGAAGAGGTCGATCACGTCTCCTTCTTCAAGTGATGAAGGCCACCACGTTTCAGATGGGGTTGCGTGCCCTGTCTTCCCTCCTGCCTTACGGCAAGAAGATCACTGACGAGGAGGCGCTATTCACCTGGGCGATGCTGCCCGAATCGGTGAAGGTCAACGTCACCGATGAGATGTGGGTTTACGCCTGCGCCCAGCGCCGTATGGACCCAGACCCGGATAAGGAGCTATCGCTGGACATCCAGCTGCTCCGGTACGTCTACCGGATCCGCGATGGGCAGCCGGCTTTTGACTGGGGGCTAAAGACCGATCTACCGCAGCGCATGGCAATGGGTGGGCAGTTCCACTCGCCTGTGCTACCTGCTGGTGACCCGACGCCAACGCCACCGCAGCTGCCTGGCTCCAACCCTGCGTTGGAGGGATTGATCTGATGGCATTCCCCTCTGTTTTGGCTTACCTCAACGGAACAATAGAAAACGGTGATGCACCATCAACTATTTACGTTGCATCAATTAAAGGTCATCCAGAGTTTCTAAAGCTTGGTTTTTGTCAGTTGTCATCTCGTTCGTTGC
>Ga0315899_10005454_pt1 | contig 13735 bp, 10 predicted proteins | sample LakEriMetagenome_2_FD_203518 | JGI IMG/M metagenome (GOLD analysis project Ga0315899, IMG submission 203518) | Freshwater fungal communities from buoy surface, Lake Erie, Ohio, United States - Buoy 4 MA112 | ecosystem: Environmental > Aquatic > Freshwater > Lake | place: USA: Lake Erie, Ohio...
TTCGTGCGAAATTCTCACCTTTGACACCGATCCGGGTGATGTCACCATTCACCATGCGCGCACCATCCATGGTGCCGGCGCCAACACGTCAGACCGGTGGCGTCGAGCGATCAGTTTGCGTTACTGCGGTGACAATGTGGTGTACCACGAGCGCCCTGGCACACCACTGAAGCCACACCATGTCAACTTCGTCGAAGGTGCGCCATTGCACCCCGCTGATTGTCCGGCTGTTCAGCGAAGCTGACGCTCTACGGAGTTGTCGGGGCCGGCTGACCCGGAGTTCCTTGTGGGTTTGGTGGGCCCTGTGGTGCGGGCTGCCCTGGCGTACCTGGAGTCCCTGGAGTTCCTGGCTGTCCGGTAGCGCCGGCACCACCCTGGTTTGGCTGCCACTTGAAGTGTGTGCTGTTCATTGCGCGGTCTGCTGCTGACACCGACCACTGACCCATCGTGCCCTTGCACGTGCTCACATCGGCTGTGACCGAGATGAAATTCGCTGGGTTCGGAGTTGCATCAGTCGCAGTGTCAGTGAAGTACGAACCCTTTGACCCTGATTGCACTGTGAGCGCCGCACCAGCGCTAGTGGTTGCACTCGTAATCGTGCAGCCGCCAGCAGGTCCGGTGAAGCTGTAATTCAGACCACCAACATCCATCCAAGTGCTCTCACTCGTTCCGATCGGCATGCGCTGAGGGCGCCAGAAGGTGAACGAAACGGTGTTGCTGGACGGCGACATCATGTCGGTCGTGTACGGATTCGCACTCTTCGTGTAGTCGAGAGTGGTCGACCCCCAACTACGAACGTTTGGTGATGTCTGCATGACCGCTGAGATGACCTGGGTAGATGAGTGAACGACAGTCTTGTTCGACTTGGTGACCGTGTACTTGAACGTGTCTCCCACCTTCAGGCCATCTGGGCCAGACATACGTGGCTTGATTTCGTTGGTCCAGGCCGAACCTGACTGCAACGTCGCCACGCTTGGAATGATGTTCGAGAAACCGTCGCCGTCTGGGTCACAGCTGGTGAACAACCATTCGGTCATCATCGATGCGGCCTCGTCCCACGTGAAGGCTGCAGGCCACGTGGCCGGCTTCGACTTTTGGACCTGACCATTTGTCACGGTGTTCGTTGGCGCGATGACTTTCGAACCGCACAACTTGGTGTAGTCGGTGTCTGGAAGAGCATTGTCGCCCTGCTGCGTGGCAGTCGGATAGTCCGGCGAGATAGTTGCTGCCTGCGCGGCAGAACCTGAACACCACTTGATACCCGTGCAGTCGACATTGAACGAACCGATGGTCGACATGGTTGCTGGCAGTGTGAAGTTCTTCTTGACTGCATCGGTGTTGTAGATAAAGAACACACCTTGGAAGGTGCTGAGCATGGTGTTCAGCGCCGTGGCGACAGTTGGGCTGGCAGAGGGCGAGGTGACGTTGAACGCATTCAAGTTCACACAGTTGCCGCCACAGATGAGACCTGTGCCGATGAGTGCTTCACCCAACTGAGATCCATCATCCTTCTGAGAGGTGTTGAAGAACTTGTCATCGACCAAGTCCAACTTTCCGTCATTGTCGTCATCGACATCGACGAACGAAGGAAGACCGTCGTTGTCCGCGTCGGCTCCGGCCTTGTTCTCGGTCGGGTCCGCAAACTTGCGCACACCAGCACCGCTGACGCCAGTGCCCTTACCCAGGTTCGCGCGTGCCGGCGGACGTCCGCCACTGACAGCAATCGATCGACTGAGCACTGCTGACGATGGCGCTGCCTTCGCCAAACTTGCAAACGTCTGGTCGCTCGACACCTTGATTGACCCAAGGCTCACAGTTGAACCTGTTGCAGTCTTCAAATTGGTGAGACCTTTGGTCGCCTTGGCAGCCGTAGTCGCTTTGCCTTTTGTGTCGGTGTACTTCAACATGACCGGCCCGACATAAGCACCGTCGGAGTTCAACACCGACAGAGTCATGCCATTCGTGTCGGACTTGGGAATTCCCGAGAGCGACACCTTGCCGCCACTTGACCGTGCGAGGTACGCCTTACCCGACGATGCGACAGCGAGCAATCGGTAGTTCGATGCGAGTGATGCTTTGATGGTTGTGGTCTTTGATGCGGCTTCGACCTGTCCGGACAAAACGAACGAACCACCGACAATGACTGTTGCGGCAGCAAACAATCCCTTAAAGCGACGAATATTCATGGCTACCCCTCCCCGAGGAATATGGTGCCTTAACGATAGCCCGCACTGTGAGTAGTGCGCATGGGTTCCATCTCGACTATTTGGCTAATAAGTAGAGGAGAGGCAGCACCGCCGAGATGCCAGCTGCGAGTGCCACCAGCGCGCTGGAAACCGGTCCGCTCACATGGTCGCCGAGGAGATGTCGACGACGGGACAACATCCAGATGACGGCAATCAGCGGCGGTGCTGCCAGCCCGTTCAAGATCGCCGCCCAATAGAGCATCCGCACTGGGTTCGTGCCGACCATGTTCATCACCGACCCGATGACCATCGAGCAAGCAATCACCCCGTAGAAGGCCTTGGCTTGCGAGACCCTCAACCCGAGCCCTTCGCGCCAACCGAATGTCTCAGCGATGGCATATGACGTCGACCCGGCTAGCACCGGCACCGCCAGTAAGCCCGTTCCGACGATGCCAAGCGTGAAGAGCAACCGAGCACTACTGCCCGCCAGGGGTTCGAGTGCCAGCGCAGCTTCCTCTGCAGTGCTCACCGATGTGATGCCGGCCTTGCCGAGTGTCGCAGCCGACGTAACCATGATCGCGAACATGACGAGCACACCTGATGACATACCTGCGAAGACATCGCCGCGCATTGCACGCAAGTGTGCAGCCGAATCTGATCCGTCGTCAGCAAGAAGACCGTGGTCCTGCAATTCTTCGACTTCCTCGCTCGTCTGCCAGAAAAAGAGATACGGCGAAATTGTCGTGCCGAACAGTGCAATCAGGGCTGCGAGCGTCTCTCGCGACATTGAGAACGATGGAATAAAGACCGACGAGACGACGTCATCCCAATCGACATCGACGACGAACATGACAACGAGATAGGAAATTAGCGACAGACACAACCAGCGAAGGACCCGTGAGTAGCGGTGATATGGAATGAAGATCTCTAGCGACATCATCGCGGTGGCAAAGACGATGACCAGCACAACGTCTGGTAATGGAACTAGCATGCTTGTCGCAGCGGCCATCGAGCCCAAGTCCGCCCCGATGTTGAACGTGTTCGCACTCACCACCAACGTGAGCGAGACGTACAACACCCACCGTGGCAATTCACGTTTAATGAGCGCAGCCAGCCCGCGCCCAGACAGAAGGCCGAGACGCGCCGTCGCTTCTTGCACAGCAACCGCAAGCGGCAAGGCAACGACGGTTGACCATAGGAGCGAGAATCCGAATGCTGCTCCCACTTGTGAATAGGTGCCGATACCCGACGGATCATCGTCTGCAGCGCCGGTGATGAGGCCAGGGCCGACACGCTGGAAATATCCGATGCCACGGAGTCTTTGTCGATGCGGGTGGTGCAGACGTGAACCCGACGTAGGACCCTTTTCGGCGACGTGACCCACGATGACAGAATGACACGGTGAGCGAGCAAACGGGGTCATTCTCGAGTTACTCGAGTGTTGTAACTGGCTCGCAAGGGCAGCTCGCCCATCGCAGCTCCTTTGAACAGTCGGAACGGCTAGCAAAAACGTTCTACGAAGTGTGCGAAGGTGTCTGGACTTTTGTTGGTAACGGATTGTCAAATCAGACATTTGTCCAGGGCCCGGAAGGCATCATTGCAATCGACACAGGCGAATGCGTCGAAGAAATGAAGGCAGCGCTTGCAGAATTGCGCAGCCACACAGATATACCGATTGTTGCGGTTCTCTACACCCACTTTCATTACGTGGCCGGAACATCAGCAATCGACTCCCCCCTCGGCGCTGCGCTTCCCATTTATGGACACGAACGCATCGTCGGGAACATTGCCCGAGCGGCTGGTGAGATCGGACCTGCGTACGCACGGGGGTTGGTGCAACAGTTCGGCACTGCGTTGCCTCTCGATGGCGCCGACGGAATCGTGAACGTAGGTCTCGGGCTGTTTTACCGAAACCCAGCGCATCGCCCATTCACACCAGGCTTCATTCCGCCAACAACCACATTGCATGGTGGTGAAGTGTTGACTGTCGCTGGCTTACGAGTCGAGACTGCGTTTGCTCCTTCTGACGCCGATGACTCACTCACCTATTGGTTCCCTGAGCTCAACGTCTGTGTACAGAACAACGTCTGGCCAGCCGTGTTCAACGTGTACGCGATACGAGGCGAGGAATATCGCAACCCGCAAAACATGTTGCCCGGAATAGACCATGTGCTCACGTTGAATCCGGAGCATCTGATCAGCACCCACGGGCCTCCACTTTCAGGTGCAACCGACATTCAACGACGTGTCACGAAGTACCGCGACGTCATTCAATTGATCTGGGATCAGACCGTTCGGCTGATGAACCGTGGGCACACCATGGACGAAATCGCTCACATGGTCGAGTTGCCACCTGGCTCAGACGAGGACTACTTCACCACTCAGCATTACGGACTCGTTGAACATCACGTACGTCAGGTGTACACGGGTATTCGAGGCTGGTTCGACGATGACCCCGAGAAGTTGTTCCCAGTCCCTCCGACAGACAGGGCCGACAAATTGGTAGCTGGTTTTGGAGGTGTCGAACAAGTACGAGAGACCGTTCGTGTCGCAATCGAAACTGACGACGTACGTTGGGCACTTGAGCTGGCGTCGTGGCTGTGGAAACATTCCGGCGCACAAGAAGTCGATCGTGCATTGCTCGCACGAGCACTGCGTGTGATTGCACAGCGAACGACAGCCGCCAACATTCGCAATTGGTGCCTCACTCGCGCTCGCGACATCGAAGGAACAGAGAACCTCGACAGGCACCGTATTCACCGACTACGAGAGCGTCAAGTGCTCGGCATGAGTGCAGTCGACTCCGTGCGTCTTCTCCGCGTGCTCGTCGTGCCGGAGCGTGCTATTGGGCTGGACGTTCATCTGTGCCTCAACATCTCGGGGGAACCTGTTGGTCTTCATGTGCGCAACTGTGTGGCTGTCACAACAGATGGAAGCCAAGCCACGCACTCCCTCGCTCTTGACAAGGGCGTCTGGGCGAAGATTCTCGGCGGCAGCTTGTCGATTGATGTAGCGCTACATCAGCAACTTGCGTCAGTTGACGGCGATGTTGCGCGCGTACGTGCCGCACTCACCGTGTTTGACGTTCCCGGATTGGAATGAATTACCCATGACTCATCTTCCGCACAGTGACCCACCGTTCGCCGGGCAGATTGCGCGTCTACTGCAAGATGCAACTCCTGCGCGGATGACATTGAATGGTCCACCACAGGGTGCGCCGAATGTTGTCGTCATCTTGCTTGATGACGTCGGCTTTGGGTCTTTTGAGACGTTCGGCGGTCCAGTTCCGACACCGACATGCAACGCCCTTGCTGAAGATGGTCTGAAGTACAACCAGTTCCACACCACTGCGCTGTGCTCACCTACTCGTGCTGCGCTGCTGACCGGACGCAACCATCACTTCGCGCACATGGGCGGTATTCCTGAAAATGCGAACACTTTCCCGGGTTACGACACCCGCATTCCGAAATCAACTGCGACCATCGCCGAAGTCCTGCGACTCAACGGATACGCGACGGGCTGTTTCGGCAAGTGGCACTTGACCCCCACATGGGAGCAAGGTCCTGCGGGACCATTTGACAGGTGGGCAACTGGTCTTGGTTTTGACCGCTTCTACGGCATCATCAACGCGGAAGCATCACAGTACGAACCGCCCGTGTATGACCAGACAACTCCAGTGTTCCCTTATGTTGGGCGCGAGAACTATCACCTGACTGAAGATCTCGTCGACAAGTCCATTGAGTGGATTGATCAAGTTCGCTCGACTGCACCGGGGAAACCTTGGTTCGTGTACCTGCCGACGCCTGCAGTGCATACTCCTCATCACGTTCCACACGAATGGATTGACAGATTCAAAGGTCAATTCAACGCTGGCTGGGACACTCTTCGTGAAGAAATTTACGAGCGACAGCTAGCGATGGGTGTCATCCCGGCGGGAACACAACTAACTCCCCGACCTGATGGCATCCCATCATGGGACGAATACCCAGATCGATACAAACCTGTCGCATCCCGCCTGATGGAAGTGTTCACTGCCTTCTTGGCTCACACCGACCATCACATTGGCAGACTGATTTCACACATCGATTCAATTGGTGCAAAAGAAGACACTCTCGTCATCTACATCACAGGTGACAACGGTGCATCCGCAGAAGGCACTGTCAATGGCGCATGGGGCGCACCGTCGTTCCAGAACGGCCTCCCCGAAGACCCCGAGTGGTTGCTTGAACACATGGATGACTTCGGTTCGGCAAAGTGCGAAAACCACTACAACATTGCCTGGGCATGGGCGCTTGACTCACCGTTCCAGTGGATGAAGCAAGTGGCATCACACTTTGGTGGCACCCGCAACGGAATGGTGGTTCGTTGGCCATCACGCATCAAGAACTCAGGCGGTCTGCGCTCGCAGTTCCATCACGTCGTTGACATCTGGCCGACAATTCTCGCTGCTGCCGGAATAGATCATCCCGAAGTGGTCCACGGAGTTCCGCAAGACCCTGTTGACGGTGTATCCATGGATTACTCGTACAACGACCCGCACACACCGAGCAGACGAACCACGCAGTACTTCGAAATTCTGGGCAACAGAGCGATCTACCACGACGGTTGGATTGCTTCTTGCTTCCATGGTCGACCACCGTGGGTTCGATTCGTGCCGATGCCATTTGACGGCCCTCAAGAGAAGTGGGAGCTGTACAACATCGACGAGGACTTCTCACAAGGTGTCGACTTGTCCGATAGACACCCCGAGAAACTTGCCGAACTCATCGACGTGTTCGACGCAGAAGCACGTCGATGTTTTGTGTACCCCTTGCGTGATCCGGGCTCTGGACGACATCCCGACTTGGCTGTGCCCTCGGCACTTGGGTCCCTCACGTCGATGACGTACAACCGCGCACACGTGCGCATACCCGAACCAATCGCAGTGAACATGAAGAACTGTTCATTCCGAATCACAGCCGACATCGAAACCACTTCTTCTGCTGACAGTGGCGTCATCTGTTGTCAGGGTGGAAATCTGGCTGGCTGGACCTTGTATCTCAATGATGGTGTTCCGGTGTACTACTACAACCTCTTCGGGCGAGTATTCACCAAAGTTTCTGGCGCTCAGCTGTCGCCGGGTCCACACACGATTGTTGTCGAGTTCGACTACGACGGTGGTATGGGTGCTGGAGGCACGGCCTATCTCACCGTCGACGGTGCACTACAGGCGTCCGCCCGACTTGATGCGACAGTTCCCGTGGTGTTTTCGATGAGCGGTGAGACTTTTGATGTAGGTCTCGACACTGGAGCTCCCGTTGGTCCATACCCACATGTGTTCGAATGCACAGCACTCATTAATTCCGTCACGCTCGAGCGGCTCAGCGAGCTATCGGCAGAGGACAAGTCTCGTCTCGCAGACCTCGAGTTCCGTGCCCATATGTCATCACAATGAGCTCGAACAGCGGCGAGCGTTCGCAACACTTTCCTGCGATTGAAAAGAAACACGGCAAGCCTGCGTCGCACTGGCTTGGACTGCTGAAGAGACTCGGTGACGCGAAGTATCCCGAGCAGATCGCTTTCCTGCGAGACAAACACGGATTCAGCCAGGCCCATGCCAACGCCCTGGTCATGCACCATCGTGGCTCAACCACGTCGCGGAGGTTTGCCACGCCGAAGGAGTACTTCGCGTCACTTGACCCTGTGCACGCAAGGACATCCAAGAAAATCTTCGCGGTCATCCGCACTGAATATCCCGACCTCGAATTGGTCATTGCATGGAACCAGCCAATGCTGAAACGCGATGACACATACGTCTTTGGGCTCTCAGTCGCTAAGAACCACTTGACCATCAACCTCTTCAGCCCGACCCTGCTTGCATCGTCCGCGGAGCTCCTGAACGGATTCAAAGTCAACAAGCACACATTCAATGTGCCCGCCGACTGGAAGGTGGACGAGAAAATTCTGAAGCGACTCATGAGGGCTCGGCTGGCAGAATGAGACTGTGAGTTCCGGCCCCGTTCTCGGCACATGCCACCACGACTGTCCCGATTCCTGCGGTTGGGAAGTCACCGTCGAAGCAGGCGTAGCCGTAAAGATTCGCGGCAACCCGGCTCACCCCTACTCACAAGGTGAGTTGTGCCCGAAGGTCAACCGCATTCTCGACCGCGTGTATAGCCCAGACCGCATTCTCACTCCCCTCATTCGCTCTGGCGCAAAGGGAACAGGAGAATTCAGGCCAGCAACATGGGCCGAAGCGTTGTCATATGTGTCGGAACAGCTTCATCACATCATCGACACCTGGGGCGGTGAAGCCATTGTGCCGTGGGGCGACGCGGGCACCCAAGGTTCGCTCATGATGAACTCTCTCGATCGCCGGTTCTTCGCACGCCTGGGAACATCACGACAAGTCGATTCTCTATGTGGGGGTACTGCCGCATACGCGACGGTCACGGCAATCGGATCACCTCTCACATGTGACCCCATGGATGTGCGGTATTCGAAACTGATCTTGCTGTGGGGCACGAACACGAAACTGACGAACCGCCATCTCTGGCCATTCATCGAAGAAGCACGTGAGAAGGGGGCAAAAGTCGTCGTCATCGACCCCGTGCGCACCGTCACCGCAGACGCGGCCGATCAGTTCATCCAGCCATTGCCCGGCACTGACGTCGCACTGATGTTGACGATGATGCACGTCATCATTCGTGACGGCCTCGTTGACCATGACTACGTCGACAAACACACCAGTGGTTTCGATGAACTGGCCGCCCACGTCGCAGATTGGACACCACAACGTGGCTCCGACATCTGCGGAGTCGATGCAGATGTCATCGAGACTCTTGCTCGCGACTATGGGAGAACGACGCCTGCATTCATCCGCACACTCATCGGGGCAGAACATCGTGAGCATGGTGCCCAGTTCTTTCGTACCATCGTTTGTCTCCCGTCACTCACAGGCGCATGGAAGCACAGAGGTGGCGGGTACTCGCGAAGTGTTGGGTCGTACGTCAATGACGTCGTGAACGATGCATCGTTCGACGCGCCGCATCTTTCAGCTGGAAAGTCACGTCGACCGATCAGCATGAACACGATCGGCTGGGCACTGACTACTGATGAGCTAGATCCACCCGTCAAGGCATTGTTTGTCTACAACGGCAATCCGGTGGCGACAGCTCCCCGTGCGGCGTTGACCATGCAGGGTCTGTCACGAGACGACTTGTTCACTGTTGTGTCAGAGCAATTCATGACGGACACCGCGCGTTTTGCCGATGTCATATTCCCCGCCTGTACCCAACTCGAGCAGGACGACGTCGTGACAGCGTGGGGACACCTCTATCTCGGCTACAACCACAAGGCCATCGAGCCTCTCGGTGAAAGTGTGCCGAACACAGAGCTGTGGCGGCGCCTGGCCGGTGCGATGGGTTTCACTGAGCCCGAGTTGTTCGAGAGTGATGAATCACTTCTTGAGAACTACCTCGCCGGTGTCGACATCGCGACGTTGCGTCGTGATGCCGTCATTCGGCTTCCGCTGCCAGATGATCTTCGACCGTATGCAGAAGGCGGATTTGCCACTGCGTCTGGTCGACACGAATTTGCCAACGCCCAGTTGGAGCGTGAAGGACACGGACGTGTGCCGCATTACTCGTCGCCAGAGGAAGGTCCCGGCGGAACTTTGGCGGCGATATACCCGTTGGTGCTCATGTCGCCGAAGATTCATCAGCGCTTTCTCAACACGTCGTATTCACATCTTCCAGCACACGCCGACCCCGAGGGTGAGATGTACTGCGACATCGCAACTTCCGACGCGGTGGCACGCGGCATTGCAGATGGCGACCTTGTGCGTGTCTTTAACGATCGCGGTTCAGTCGAAGTGGTCGCGCGAGTCACCCCACGATCGCGCACTCGTGAAGGGATGGTCATCGTTCCGTTCGGTTGGACATGGTCACGCACGCGTGATCGCAACACGGTGAACGTGTTGACGAGCGACACCCCGACCGACTGGGGTGGCGGAGTCGCCTTTTACGACACACTCGTACAAGTCGAGCGGCTGACTACTCAGCCGACCTGATTGACCGTCAAGATCGTCCCTGGAATTTCCGGACGTGGCGGGTTCGTCTGAGTATCGACCGATCGGATCAACATCTGACTACTCGTCGTCGACGTCATCATCACCTGAAAAAAATCGCCGGGAACCACATTGACGAAGTAATTCAACATGACTAGGTGGCGACTGTTCGCACCACTTGACGAGATGACAATGTCCGTATTGCTCCAGGGAGCATTTACTGTGCTCTTGGTGAGCCACACGCTCAGAACGTCAGTGCCCGCATCACCTTTCTCCAATTGTGACGAGAACATGATGTTGAACTTCCCCGCGACAGAAAACGTGATCTTCGAACCTTCAACTATCGAGACTCCGCTTGCAAAGTCTGCGGTATTCAGCGGCACCGGTGTCGCGACATTCTGTGGAAGTGGAACAGTCGTTGTGTCGTAGAACGACCCGTATGCACCAAACCCGCCTGCTGGGCCGACCGCACCGGTGACTCCGGTTTCTCCCTTGAGCCCTTGCACCCCCTGCCCCCCCCCTGCGGTCCTTGCAGTCCTTGCGGTCCGACATCGCCGTCAGTGCCATTAGTGCCGGGTAGACCAAATGGTCCTGCCGGTCCTGTGACCCCAGCGAGACCACGCGCACCCCGTGCACCGCGCGGACCAAACGCACCGCGCGGGCCAGTTTTGCCGTTGATCCCGTCCCTCCCGTTTGCACCCTTTGCACCCTTTGCACCCTTTGCACCCTTTGCACCGGAGGGACCACGATCACCTTTCGGGCCCATGGGTCCAGGTTCCCCATCCACTGATGCGCGCACTCCCTGTATCGCCCCGACATACGCCGGAAGTGCTGAGCCAAGAATGACGAGTGACACGATGAGTAGGACACTGATGGGGCGACTTCGTGTCACGCAATCGAGGGTAAATACATTGTTGTCGTCGTACTCGTGACAGAAATACTGATTACACGAGATGAGCAATTTCAAGCCATAACAACCAACTCAACGAGTTTCACGGCAATTGAAAGCCAGCATCGGTCATCTGACGCAAGTCGCATCACAACAAGACCGGCCAGGGACATGTGTCGTAGCGTCTTTCCTTGTGGCTGAAGCGATAGATCTCACAGGGAAAGTGGCCCTTGTCGCCGGTGGAACAGGTGGAATTGGTCGCCTGGTAGTCGAAGAACTGCGTCAGCGAGGCACATTGGTTGTCACCACATCTCGGTCTCACGTCGACACTTCCAACCACGTTGCTGCAGACCTCAGGATGCCTGATGCGGCGCGTGACGTGGTCGAAGACGTGCACACTAGCTATGGGCGCCTTGACATCGTCGTTAATGCCATGGGTGTTGTCGCGTTTGGAGATGTCACCGCAACCACTCCCGACACCGTAGAAGAGCTCTTTATGACGAACACCTTCGCCCACATCTTTCTGTGCACAGCTGCACTTCCGAAGTTGTCGCGCGGCGGAGTCGTTGTCGGTATCTCCGGTGTCATCGCAGAACAGAACTTGCCCGGCATGGCGATTTACGGTGCGTCGAAGTCCGCCGTCAGATCGTTTGACGAAGCATTCGGTCGAGAAGCTCGGCGACAGGGAGTTCGCGTCATCAATGCCCGACCTCCGCACACCGAGACTGGCCTCGCCTCACGCGCACTTGCCGGCACAGCACCTCGTTTTCCCCATGGCCTCGATCCGGCAATTGTTGCGAAGCGTATTGTCGATGCGATTGCCGACGGCGAGACCGATCTGCCATCAACCGCATTCTGACAGTAAGGATCATCACATGAAGAACATCATCGCTTTCAGTGGGTCAACCCGTTCAGGTTCGTTTCACACACGCATCATTCGCTCTCTAGCGGGATTGTGCCCCAAGGACATGGCTGTGACCCTCTTTGATCTCAGCGCAATTCCGTTCTACAACGAAGATCTCGAGGGCGACCAACTTCCCGCAGCGGTGCACGCACTCCGTAGTGACGTTGATGCAGCCGACGGCATCATCTTCGCTGCACCTGAATACAACTTCTCGTACTCAGCGCTCACGAAGAATACAATTGATTGGTTGACGAGGCCGAAGGGCGCTGGCGTGCTTCGGGACAAGAAGGTTGCACTCATTTGCGTGACCCCTGGCCCTGGCGGAGGCAAGAACGTCTCGAAACTGCTGGGTGACCTGCTCCCCTTCTTCGGCAACACGATCGTTTCTACCGTGACCTCACCTTCGATTGCCGAGAAGATCGCCCCTGATGCCGATGAAATCACCGACCTCGAATTTAAGGCCAGTCTCACTCAGGCTCTCGACGCTTTCGGTTGAAGTGCAACAATGATGCGCACGCCATCGACTGGCTGAGCACAAGGAACAACTGACATGGCCTACGACCCAGACACAGACACCCGCCTCGACCCTCGCGTACGGGCGATCTTAAAATTAATGCCCTCAGGTGACCCGCCCACTTACGCGTCCCGTGCCGACGTCCTTGCTGCCGCACAGTCACCTGCTGCGCTTCAACTTGTCGAGAGTCAACGCCAACTAATGGAGATCTGTGACACCGAAGATGTCGTCACGGCTCGTGGTCTCGAGATGTGGACAGAGAAGATCGAGTCGCATCCAGACGGAAATACCATTCATCTTGAGATCACTCGGCCAGTTGGTAACGATGTGGTGCCCTGCGTGTACTACATCCATGGGGGTGGCATGGCTTCTCACTCGTGCACCATGGGTAACTACCGAGCGTGGGGCAAATTCGTCGCGCACTATGGAATCTGCGTTGTCATGGTCGAGTTCCGCAACTCAATGCAGCCAAGTTCCGTCAACGACGTTGCTCCATTCCCAGGCGGTCTGAACGACTGTCTCTCTGGGCTGAAGTGGGTTCATGCAAACGCCGCATCCCTACGAATCGACCAAAGCCGCATCGTGGTAAGCGGTGAGAGCGGTGGCGGCAACTTGACGCTTGCGGTGGGGCTTCAGTTGAAGCGTGACAATCAGTTGAGTTTGATCAAAGGTCTCTATGCCTTTTGCCCCTACATCGCCGGTGAATATCCACGTCCGGAGCTTCCGAGCACAGTCGAGAACAATGGCATCTTCATCAAGCTCGGCGGCAATGGCCCGGCACTTGCCTACGGCATCGAACACCTTGAATCGCGCAATCCGATTGCGTGGCCATACTGGGCATCAATCGATGACGTGAGTGGCCTTCCTCCGACAGTCATCAGCGTGAATGAGTGTGACCCATTACGTGATGAAGGCATCGCCTTCTATCGGAAACTGCTTGCTGCGGGAGTTTCAGCACGTTGTCGCAACGTGCTTGGCACGATGCATGCGACAGAAGTGATTCCAATTGTGTGCCCGGAAATCACCGAAGACGCAGCTGCGCACTTGGCAGCATTCGCAAAGAATTGATGGTGCGCCCCCGGTAGGAATCGGACCTACGACCTGCGGTTTAGGAAGCCGCAACTATGTCCTGCCAATGGTGGCCTCTATACCTATTCAGTACGGTTTCGCAACCCCAATGGCGGCACGACCTAGA
>Ga0315899_10005455_pt1 | contig 13735 bp, 7 predicted proteins | sample LakEriMetagenome_2_FD_203518 | JGI IMG/M metagenome (GOLD analysis project Ga0315899, IMG submission 203518) | Freshwater fungal communities from buoy surface, Lake Erie, Ohio, United States - Buoy 4 MA112 | ecosystem: Environmental > Aquatic > Freshwater > Lake | place: USA: Lake Erie, Ohio...
GCTGAACCAGGAGCCGCCGCGCAGCAGCCTTGGTTCGGAATCATCGATGACATTCTTCACTGGCTTGGTGGTCGCTGGATTCTGCTGCTCCGTGGTGCTCAACCAGGCACTGCCATCCGCTGGCGCTCCTACATAACCGCGATGCCAGTGATCCAAGCACCACTCCCACACATTGCCATGCATATCGTGCAAACCCCAGGCGTTGGCAGGAAAGCTACCCACTTCCGTGGTGCCTGAACTGGCAACATTCGCCTGCCGCTGGCTGAGGGTGGTTCCAAAGGCATAGGGCGTAGTTGTACCCGCTCGGCAGGCATATTCCCACTGGCTTTCACTGGGCAAGGTATAAGTGCGGCCCGTGCGCTGACTCAGGCGGCGGCAGAATTCCTGGATATCAAACCAGCTCACCCCTTCCACGGGCCGCCGATCGTGCTCCGGGCGCCGATTCTCCACGGGCAAGTCGCCCTTGAAAAAGGAAGGGTCTGGATCCAATTGCCGTTCCCAGGGAGGGTCTCCTTTCGCCGGCTGCCAGTTCGCCACTTGCCGCCACTGGGCCTGGGTAATCGGCGTGCGGGCCAGGGAGAAGGGCGCCAGGCGCACCCAATGCTGCGGGCCTTCATGGCTCAAGCGCGCTGGTTCATCGTCAGGGGAGCCCATCAAGAACTCCCCAGCCGGGATCGGCACCATCTCCAGGGCCACCTCAGCGCCGAGGGGCTCCTGCCAGGGCGGGCCCGCTTGGGGGGTGCCGGCTCGGGCAATCGCGGTTCGGGCAGTCGCGGCACGGGCGTTGGGAAGCAGACGGGTGTCGTAGACCCAGGGGCGCACAATCTCGGCCACCAGCTCCCCGTGGGCTGGGTGGAGGGGATTGAGCAGCAGGTTGGTTTCCTCCGGCACGATCACCGAAGGCACCTCGGCGAGCAGCGAGTCGAGGCCCAACAGCCAGGCATCGCCCCAGGCCCGGGTGGCCGCAAGCCAATCCTCGGCGTGCTCAGGGGTGGGGGCGCTGTCCCAGCCGCTGAGCTCCTCGTTGGCAAACATCTTGCGCTGCTGCCAGTGGTGGCTGGGGATGGTGATCCGCACCAGCTGGCGCGGAAACGGCAGCGGATCATCGCCGGCCAGATGCACCACCGTTTCCAGGCAGGCCAGGGCGATCGAGCTGGAGCTGTAAACGATGGGGCGATCGAGGGAGTTCCAGCGCCCCGGAGAGAGGGCGGCGCCGTTGCCGCTGAGGTCGTTCGCCTTCCAAGTGAGGCCCTCACTGGCGATGCGCCAGATGCTGATCTCCCCGCTCACCGCCGCCGCATCACATGTAAGAGCCCGCCGCCATTGCGCCGATCAGGCTGGAGAGCAAGGCCTCGCCTCCAGGCGTGTGCAGGTAGAGCTCAGGGGCGGCGCCGCCGAGGGCATGGTTGGGGCGGCGCAACCAGCGCTCCACCCAGGCGGCGGCATCAAACGGTTCGGTGGTGCCCGACTCACGCAGCAGCAGCTCCACCTGCTTGATCAGTCTGCTTTCCACGGCCGGCACGGCTGCGACCTCTCCCACAGAATCCAGATCGCCTGCCGCGGCGACGGTGGAACTGGCAGTGCCACTGCCACTGACATTCGCCTCGGTGGTGGATTCAGATGAGCGGGCCATCTCTCCACTATGGCACTGGAATTGAGTTGAAAATGGTGTGGTGTTGGCTCAGCCAGCCCAGATCTGCTCGAGCTCGATCACCAAGCCGGGAAACTCCGCAGTCGCCTCCAGCCAGGAGGGCATCACTCAGCACGCTGAACCGAGCCGCCTGGGTGGCCGGGGTGGACCCCAATGCCCTCCAGCTCGCTTCGAGGTGGTGAACGCCGGTTCGATCGCTGACGCAGCTCAGCTGCTGATCGAGGCGGTGCCGGCAGGGTGTTTCTGTGCGGGATTCGAGGCCATCGTCACGGCGGCGGATAGCTGCTGCAAATGTGCGAACTGGGGCACGATCAGTCGGGAGTTACGGCAGGGGAGAGAACTGCCGTTACTGGTCGCTGCGGCTGCCGCTGCTGTCGTTGCAGTTGGCGTGAAGTCGCTTCGATTCTTCTATCACGCATCAAGAGATGTAGAAAGATGAAGCAAATCTCGCCTTTCGATCTGCCTGGAGAAAGCTGGTCCTTGGAGATCCAGAGTCGGCCCGTCTAGTACCTCACTGGCGAAGGAATCCTCACACTTCACGAGAACACTTCACGAGAAGAGCTATGGCAAAAAACGCCCTCTGCATCGGCATCAACGACTATCCGGGAACCCAGAGCGATCTCAAGGGCTGCGTCAACGACGCCAACGACTGGGCTGCCGTCCTGCAGGGGAGGGGCTTCAGCACCAAGCTCCTGCTCGATGCCCAGGCCACCAAGGCAGCCATGGTGAGCGCCATCACCGGCCTGGTGGGCAGCGCCCAGAACGGCGACACCGTTGCCATCACCTTTTCGGGGCACGGCACCTATGCCCCCGACAAGAGCGGCGACGAATCGGATGGCCTCGATGAGGCCCTCTGTCCCTATGACATCTTTCAGGGCAAGGCGCTGATCGATGACGAGCTCCACCAGCTCTTCCAGCAACGCAAAACCGGCGTGCGGGTGATCCTGATCTCCGACAGCTGCCATTCCGGCACCGTGCTGCGCAATGCCCCTTCCGATCCCGATGCGGATGCTCCCAGGGTGCGCTTCCTGCCGATGGGGGCCTGGGTTCCCGAGGATCAGCTCCCCCGGGCTGCCAGTGGCCGCCCCCTCACCACCCTCCCCATCAGCACCACCACCTCCCCCTGGGCCGGTGTGATCACCCCTGGCGGCGATCTGCTGATGGCCGGCTGCGAGGAAGGCCCCAACAAGTTCAGCTACGACGCCAAATTCAACAATCGCTCCAATGGCGCCTTCACCTACTACGCCCTGAAAACCCTCAAGACTCTCCCCGCCGCCGCCACCTATGCCAACTGGCACGCCGCCATCCGTCGCTACCTGCCTTCGGCCAACTACCCCCAGGTGCCCCAGGTGATGGGGGCCAGGAGTGCGCTGCAGTTCAACGTTCTCGCCTGAGGCTGCCGGAAGCCCATGCCGGAACCCCAACGCAACGCCATCAACCTCAACGCCATCAGCCTCAGCGTTCCTGGCACCCGTCTCCAGGATCCCCCCCTGCCCCGCCTGCTGGCGCCGGCCACGCGGGGGACCGAGCACCGTGGCGAGGATCCTTTCCTCCCCACCGGATTCCTGAAGGTGGAGAGAGGCTTCGATCTCTCGGGCCCATCCCGCGACATCGGTGGCACCGATCTGAACCCGCTCGACCTGCCGCCCGATCAGGTGGTGGTGCTGGAGATGGTGGAGGGCATCACCGTGATCACCTCAGCCGGCAACCTCGCAGCCACCCTGCAGCAGATCGGGGAAGAATCCCTGCTGGGTCTGGAGGATCGGGGCCTGGCCGGCACTGCTTCCCGCGGCAGCAGCGCCGGCCAGCTGATCACCCGACTGTTCAGCCTCGATCTCGGCAGCGATGCCCTGATCGAGGAGGCCAAGGCCAAGGCGCTCGCGTGGGCGAAGCAACGGCTGGGGGAGAAGGCGAAGCAAAAGCTGGGCGAGGTGGCCGAGCTCGGCGTGTCCTGGCTCGGCACCAAGGCCCTGATGTGGGCGATCGAGAAGCGGCTGCGCGTCAGCCCCGGGCTCTACCGCTGGTCCGGCCGCTCCCGGGACCCCTCGGAAGTCTTCGGCGCGGCGGATCCGAAGCTGGCCCAGGAGGCCCTGCAAGGCCCGCTGCTCGTCTTCATCCACGGCACCGGATCCAACGGCGCCGGTTCGTTCGGGGATCTGCAGGAGACGAGTGAGGAGGATTGGCGCGCGCTCCGGGCGACCTATGGGGAACGCATCTACACCTTCGAGCACTACACCTTCTCCGAAAGCCCCATCGACAACGCCCTGGCCCTGGCCCGGATCCTCCCGGCCGGGGCCCGGATCCATCTGGTCACCCACTCCCGGGGCGGGCTGGTGGGCGATCTCCTTTGCCTGCGGCAGGTGGATGACGACCTCATCGATGCGTTCCGCCCTGGTTCCGCCCCCTTCACCGCAGACGATCCCGGCCGTCGGGAGAGCCTCGAGCGGGAGGGCGAGTCGGCTTACGCCGAGCAACGCGAACAGCTGCGGGAGCTGCGCACCTTGCTGGGGCGGGAGCACGGCTTCCGGATCGAGCGCTACGTGCGGGTGGCGGCGCCCGCTCGCGGCACCCTGCTGATCAGCGGCAACTTCGATGCCTTCCTTTCCGCCCTGCTCACCCTGCTCGGCACCGTGCCCTACCTGGCGGGCAACCCGATCTATTCCTGCGTGAAGCGGGTGGTGCTGGAGATCGCCCGGCACCGCACCGATCCACGCCTGGTTCCCGGCATCGAGGCGATGCTGCCGGAAGCGCCGCTGGGGCGCTTCCTGGCCAGGGCAACGCCCGCTGAGGGGCTTCAGCTCGCCGTGATCGCCGGCGATATCGAAGGCGGGCACCTGCTCAAGCGCCTGGGGGTGTTGTTCACCGACTTCATCTTCTTCGAAGGGGTGAACAACGACCTCGTCGTGGACACCGATTCGATGGGGGCGGGCATCGCCCGAGCCGGCAACGCCCATCAGCTCTTCGAGCAGGGCCCCCGGGTCAGCCACTTCAACTACTTCGCCAATGCCTCCTCCCGCGGCGCCCTGCGTCGCTGGCTCACCGAAACGAACACCACCGGAATCGCCGGCTTCTATCCCGTCGCCGGCCTGATCGACGAGGGCAGCCTCGACACCGATCGAGCCGACGAGCGGTCCCTGCGAAGCTCCGCCGGGATCGATGGGGCCACCGAGCAGACCCTTCCACTGGTCGTGGTGCTGCCCGACTGCATGGCCTCCCACCTCTGGAACGAGGCAGACCGCGATCGCCTCTGGTTCGATCCCGGCACCCTGGCCCTCGGCGCTCTGGAGACGATCGCCACCGGCAACGCAGCCGATCGCTCCATCAAGGCCGAGAAGCTCTTCACCCTGTTCTATGGCGAACTCTGCAAGTCGCTGATCGGCAGCCATCGAGTCGTGCGCTTCGCCTACGACTGGCGCCGACCTCTGCAGGAAACGGCCGTCGAACTTGCAATCTGCCTGAAGGCTCTGCTGCAGGAAACGGCGGCTTCCGGCCAACCGGTGCGTCTCCTGGCCCACGGCATGGGGGGACTCGTGGTGCGCGCCCTGGTGAAAACAGAGGAACCACTCTGGAACGAGCTGATGGGCCGCAGCGGTGCCCGCTTCGTGATGCTCGGCACGCCGAACCAGGGATCACACCAAATGGTGGAGACCCTGCTTGGTAAGTCAGACCTGATCCGCAAGCTGGCGCGCATCGACAGCCGGCATTCGATGCAGCAGATCCTCACCATCATGGCCGGCTTCCCCGGCCTGCTTCAGCTTCTGCCCAAGCCCGGCTTCAGGGAAGCCGGAGATGTTCAGCAGCGGAACGACTACTTCGAGGAGGGGGTCTGGCAAGAGCTGAAGCGGCGCAACCACGACCGCTGGAACGGAGACGGCATAGCAGCCACTCCCAGCAAGGCGGTGCTCGCCCAGTCCCGCTGGTTGTGGGATCAGGAGAGCCCCGAGCTGCCCGAACGGCACAAGCAGAAGGTGATCTATGTCTACGGCCAGGCCAGCATGACCCCCTGCGGCCTCCTGGAGCAGAACGATCGCTTAAAAATGCTCGGAACTCCGGCGGGCGACGGCGCGGTGACCTGGGCCTCCGGCCCCATCCCCGGCATCGGCAGTTTCTATGTCATGCCCGTGGAACATGCCGCCCTCTGCAACAGTGCGGCGCATTTCGCCGCAATCGTCGATCTTCTCGCCACGGGCAGCACCGAGCCGGCCAGGCTGAAGGCGGTGAACACCATGCCCACGCTGCGCTCCGCCATGGCACCGGTGGTCTATGACGCTGGCCCCATTCCCTATCCCACCGAGGAGGAAGTGGCCCTCAGCCTGCTCGGCGGTCGGAAGCGCCAGCCGCTCCAGGCCCGGCCGGCCCCTTGCCTGCAGGTGTGCTGCAAGGCCATGGATCTGCGCTTCGTCACCCAACCGGTGATGGTGGGTCACTACCTGCAGGATGCCATCTCCGGGCCCGAGGCCCTGATCGACCGCGAGCTCGTCGACCGTGAACTCTCGATGCGCCATCGCCTCGGCCTCTATGCCGGAGCGCAGGGCACGGCCACTGTTGTTCTGCTCACCAACAACGCCGAGGAACGGCGACGGGGCAGAACCCGCGGAGCGGTGGTGATCGGGCTCGGCTCCTACGGCGAACTCAGCGCGGTCACGCTGACGGAAGCCGTGAGGGTGGGCACCCTCCGCTACCTGCTCCAGCTGGTGGATCGGCAATCTGGCGAGGCCGCCGAGGCTATCGAAGCGCCGCTTTCCGCCCTACTGCTCGGCTACAACTCCACCACCAACATCAGTGTGGAGGATTCGGTGGCCGCCCTCGTGCGTGGGGTGCTGGCGGCCAACCAACAGTTCTCCGAAGCGCGGCCGGACGTTCCGGTGCGGATCACCCAGTTGGAGATCGTGGAGCTCTACCTCGACATCGCCGTCACGGCTGCGAGGGCCCTGGTGAGGGTGGCCGAGCAGATCAACCGCGATGGCGACCGCTATGGCATGCGCGTGGAAGCCGACCGGGAGCTCCGCCAGGGCAAAGGTTTCAGCCAGCGGCTCGATGCCAGCCTGGGTGTGGCCTACTGGCCGCGGCTCGAGGTGACCGATGCGGACCTGCGCGAGGAGTGCCTCTCCCCGCCCGAGGGTGCCGAACCCTTGGCCGCCAAGCCACGCCGGGCCTTCGCCGAACGACTCCGGTTCGCCTACCTCGGTCAACGGGCTCGCTCGGAAACCACCCTGCATCAGCGGCAGCCAGGACTGGTGGAGTCCCTTGTGGAGTCCTCGATCCGGGAGTCCGCCTACGTGGAGGATCTCTCCAGAACCCTGTTCCAGCTGCTGGTGCCCCATGACTTCAAGAACCAGGCCCGGCAGATGGACCGCATGGTGTTGGTGCTCGATGGCTACACCGCCAACCTTCCCTGGGAGCTGCTGCTGGCCGACGACAAACCCCTGGCCCTCTCGACAAGAATGGTGCGGCAGCTGCAGTCGCCCCGGTATCGCACCCAGGTGCGCCAGACCCTCGAAAAGCGCGCCTATGTGATCGGCAACCCCTCCACCGAGGGATTCAACAAGGTCTTCGCCGATGGCCCCACCCGGAAGGCTCCCGAAGCCCTCGATGGCCTCGAAGGTGCTGGAAACGAAGCGCAGACGGTGGTGAACGTGCTGCGGCAGAACGGCTACGACTGCGAGGAGGCGATCGGTGGTGAAAAGGCCGTGGACATCATCAACAAGCTCTACCGATCCCTTTATCGGATCGTTCACATCGCCGCCCACGGTGTCTACGACGAGAAGACCCGCGACGGCGGCTCCCGCAGCGGCGTGGTGCTCTCCGATGGGCTGCTGATCACCGCCGCCGAGATCGGGGCCATGGAAACGGTTCCCGACCTGGTCTTCCTCAACTGCTGCCACCTCGCCAAGGCGGATGCCCGGCCGGTGGCCTTCAACCGCCTGGCTTACAGCATCTCCCGCGAACTGATCGAGATGGGGGTGCGGGCCGTGGTGGCGGCTGGCTGGGCCGTGGACGATGGCGCCGCCCGGGTGTTCGCCGAGGAGTTCTATAGCCAGATCCTCCGCAACAGACCCTTCGGCGATGCCGTGTTCGCGGCCCGTTCACGCACCCACGAGGAGTTCCCCGGCCTCAACACCTGGGGTGCCTACCAGGCTTACGGGGATCCCGGCTTCGTGATCGATCCCCTGCGCGACCGCGCCGACTCCGAAGCGGTGGAAGGCTGGAAACCCGTGACCCAAGAGGAGCTGATGCAGCGGCTCCGGGAACTGGCCACGAAAGCGGCGAGTGGGGAGCCACCGTCGACCGAGAGGAGCCGTGAACTGGCGGGTGCCGTCGACATGGCGTTGCAGTCCTGTCCCGATGCATGGAAGAGCCTGCCGGCGGTGCGCTTCGCCCTCGGCGAGGTCTACGCAGAACTCGGTGAGGCCTACTTTGAAAAGGCCCGGGAGCAGTATCTGGCCGCCATCCGCCCGGAGGACAGGAGCGGAAGGGTTCCGATTCGTGCGATCGAACAGCTGGCCAACCTCGAAGCCCGCACCGGCCACACCACAGCCAACGCGGTGCTGATCACCACCGCCCTGGGACGCCTGGAGGGGCTCGTTCAGCTGGCAGCGACCACCCTGGATCGTGCGGAACAGAACAACGGAGCAGAGTCGCCAGCGCTCAGCAATCCCGAACGGGCCGCGCTGCTGGGAAGTGCCTACAAGCGGTTGGCCGCCGTGCTGGCGGGGAACCTGCGCCAGGATCACGACAAAGAAGGTGGGGATGTTCTCCTTGCCCTCGAGCGGGCCATCGACTGGTACGCCAAGGCCGGAACGCAGCCTTATCAGGTGCTGAACCTCCTCGCTCTGGAGGCGGTGAGGGATTTCGACAAGGCGGAGCCGACATCCCTTGATCGGGTGCGCGGGTGTGCCCTGCAGGCCCGTGCGGCCTGGCGTGCAAACCCGGATTTCTGGAACGCGGTGATGCCGGCCGACGCGCTGATGACCGAACGGCTGCTCGATCGTTCCTTTGGCAGCAAGGGGCGCGCAGGCGAAACCAGCTTCACCGAGGTGCAGAAAACCTATGCCGACGCCCTAGCCCATGTGCCCGGAACCCCAAGGGAGCTGGATTCGGTGGTGCAGCATCTGCGCATCCTGCAGGTGCTCTTCGAAGCGCAGGGCCACCTCAACCCCCGTCTGGCCAGCCGGGCCAGGCTGATCGCCGAGCGCCTGGATCTGCTTGCCCAGCAGATGTTGGGGCCAACGGCCGGCCAGGGGAGTGCTGTTGGGTCTGCCGCTGGTAGCAGCGATGGCACGGGTGGGGAAGATGATTCGGAAATCGTCACGATCCAGTGATCATGCAAGTGATTGCAGGAGCTCACCTATCCCAGGAGCTCATCTATCCTGGGAGCCCATCTATCCCGGGAGCTCATCTATCCTGGGAGCTAATATATTGTGAAAACTAATCTATCGCAAGATCTCAACCATTGTGAAACCACCTCTAGAGTAAATCTCTTCAGAACAGGTCCACAGCCATGACGGATCCCAGCGGAAGAGCTTTTATCGTTCGGCCATTCGGCTCGAAAGCGAATTCTCTCGGAGAGGCTCCGATCAATTTCGATAGGGTTGATACGGAATTGATCAGTGCGGCGCTCTCCCAGGTTGGGATGACAGGAGGCACCACCGGTGAGTTCGTTCAGCAAGGAGATATTCGAACCGATATGTTCCGGGAGCTACTGGTTGCAGACCTCGTGATTGCGGATATCTCCATCCACAATGCAAATGCATTCTACGAGCTTGGCATTCGTCATGCTCTCAAGAGCCAGTACACGGTGATGATCAAGGCCGATAAGCGTGGCGACCCCCATGTGTTTGATCTGAAAGTCGACAGGTATCTTCCCTATGATCCAGACCACCCTTCCCAGGCCATTGAAGCGCTGGTGCAAACCATCAAGGCTACCCTGGACAACGAGAAACCAGACAGTCCAGTATTCCAGTTACTTCCCGGCCTCACAAGCTTCGATGCCGGCAAGGTGGTCGTGGTGCCCCTCAAGTTCCGCGAACAGGTTGAACAAGCGGCCTCCAGCCGCGAAGAACTGCTTAACCTCTGTGAGGCTGTAGCAGGGCAAGCATGGGAAACGGAAGGTTTACGCATGATCGGAGGAGCCCAGTTCAAACTGCGTGATCACGAAAACTCTGCCAAAACCTGGGAGCGTATTCGTGAGTTCGACATGTTTGATGTCGAGGCCAATCAAAAGCTTGCCACGATCTATCAGAAGCTGAAGAAGCTTACAGTTTCAGATCAGGCCGCGGAACGGGCGCTTCAATCCAGCTCTCTCACGGACTGGGAATGTGCCGAGACCCATTCGCTGATCGCCAGCAACTGGAAAACGCGCTGGCACAACGCGGTGGAAGCTGAATCCGACCCCGCCGAACTGCAACGCAAAGCGCTGTCGTCGCCATTCCTTGAAAAGAGTCTTCAATCCTATCTGCAGGGGTTTGAAAAACATCGCAGCCATTATTATTCAGGTCTCAATGCAGTCGCCATGCAATCTGTTCAGATTGAGCTTGCCAAGTTGCACCCTGAAGAGTGGGCCTTGAATTACCCTAATGAGGACAGAGCGAAAAGCGAACTGGCGGATCGCACTGATTATCTGGCCAAGCTGGTGGCGGCGACCGAGCTGGCCATTGAATCATCGATCCGTAATTATCCGGAAGACGAATGGGCCCCACTTTCACGAGCAGATCTGATGCTCCTCACTTCCAATAATCCCAAAAAGGTTGCCCTGAATTATCAGAAGTGTGTCGCCATGCCAGCATTCAATGCTGATTCTTTGCGTCGTCAGTTAAAGATCTATCAGGATCTGGCACTGTTCGAGGTGAACTTGAAGGCCGCCCTCGAAGTAGTCAAATAACCTACTGCAGCCCATAACCTGCTGCAGCCCAAGGATAGCCAGGTCGTGGCCGCCAGGACTGGAGACCGGGGCAGGGTGTGCGAAGAAACTGCACAGTTCGAGGCCTGCCAGCCCAGATCCTCTCTAGGATTAATCATAGAAGCTGTGGCTGGTGATTTCGCATTCATCAGTTGGCTGGCGTCAAATTTTCCTCCCAATCAACTCCATAACTCCCATGACACGCAAAGCCGTTCTCTGTGGCATCAACAGCTATGCATCCGCCCCCCTCAAGGGCTGCGTGAATGATGCCCATAATATCCGCAATCTTCTGATCACCAACTTCGGCTTCCGACCAGAAGAAATCCACACACTGGAAGATGAGCAGGTTGTCAAGACAGAGCTTCTCTCGCAATGGGACTGGCTGACAAGCGGAGCCAGGGCAGGAGACATCCTGGTCTTTCATTTCTCCGGGCACGGGTCCTATGTACCGGATGAGAGTGGCGAAGAGCCGGATATGCGCGATGAGATCACCTGTCTGCAGGACATGGATTTCAACGATCCCTCCACCTATCTCACCGACGACGAATGGTATGAGCTGGCCCAGCGGGTCGACCCCGCCGTTCAGTTGATCATCCTCAAGGACACCTGCCATTCCGGCGGGAGTGCCCGCTTCATCGACGTGCGCAGCGAGGACGGGCAGGAGCGCGTCGTGCTGGCCCACCCTGCGGAACTGCAGGGCCGCCGCTCCAGCGACCCGCCCCCCGAGAGCAGCATCAGCACCGCCCGCTTCCTGGTGCCGCCCCAGGCCCCCGCCAGGGCCTGGCGGGGTGAGGTGGGAACCACGCGCTCCACGCGGCTCGCCGAGGTTCCCCAGACCAGCCTGATGGCCTGCATGGAAACCCAGACGGCCGCCGATGCCCCGATCGAGGGTGAGTTCCACGGCGCCTTCACCTATCACCTCTGCCAGGTGCTGCGGAGCAACGGGCAGCTCGGCAGTCGGGAAGCGATCGAGGCCGTGGCGCAGCAGCTGCAGGGGCAGTTCGAACAGGTGCCCCAGCACGAGGGCCGGGAGCTGGATGCACCGATCTTCGGGCAGGCCGCTGAGGCCAACAACGGTTCCGATGGTGCACCATCGGTTCCAGGCTCCTGCGGGGATCCGGCAGCCGAACGGCCTGCGGATGCGGATTCGGATGTGGATGCAGAGGCCCTCAGCGCCCAGCAGATGGTCTACCGGGCCCACATGAAGTTCCTGGACACGATGGCGGCGCTGCAGGGCGTCTCCCTGCCGGAGCGGGGCCTGCGGGCGACCGGCCGGGTGCTGGTGACCGTGCATGGCATCGGCAACCACCGCGCCGGCTATTCCAACAGCTGGTGGCAGGCCCTTTCCCCCCATGTGGGGGCCAGCTTCGATCCGAGCGATCTGGGGAGGGGAAGGCAGGAGGTGCTCTGGAGCGACCTTGTGAACCGCAGCCGCAGCCTCCAGCGCAGCCTGCCCGCCGAGGAGGTGAACGCCCTGCGGCAGTCGATCCTCGATGTGATCGACGACCGGCAAAGCCATGACGCGGCCCGCAGCGGTCGCCTCGATCAACTGCCCGTCGCCCGGGGCAGTGCCATCGCCATCGACGATTTCCTCGTCTACATGCTCGACGACGGCATGCGCCGCCGGATCCTGGAGCGCTTCACCCGGGTGGTGGGCCCGCTGCTGGCTGCGGGGACCCGCATCGACGTGATCTCCCACAGTTGGGGCACGGTGGTGGCCTACGAGGGCCTGCGGGAGCTGGAGAAGCGCGGCTTGTCCGGTCGGGTCGCTAATTGGTTCACCGCAGGCAGTGCGCTCTCGATCGCACCGGTGCAGGGCCGCCTGCGGCCGGAGAACCGTCCCGCCAACGGTCGTCGGGCTCCTTATCCGGCCCTGGTGGACGCCTGGATCAACCTCGATGCCAAGGGGGATCTGGTGGGCGGGCCTCTGGGGGGCCGCTTCCCGGTGACCCGGGAGTACCTCGAGCTCGATCCCACCACCTGTGCCCGCCAGTTCTGGGGGGGCTACGAGATCGGCTGTGCCCACGGCTCCTATTTCCAGGTGCCCAACCTGAGGGTGAACCGCGACATCTTCGCCGGCCATATCCTCGGCACGGCGCGGGAGCTCGGGGCGCGCCTTGCCGCCGCCGGTCAAGACGTGGAGCTGGCGGTGGAGCTGATCCAAGCCTGAGACCCTGCTCCCAATCGCCGGCGCCTAAGGCGCCACCCCAAAACAGCCAATAACCGCGGGGATTGAGCAGCAGATTGGTTTCCTCCGGCACGATCACCGAAGGCACCTCGGCGAGCAGCGAGTCGAGGCCCAACAGCCATGCATCGCCCCAGGCCCGGGAGGCCGCAAGCCAATCCACGGCGTGCTCAGGGGTAGGGGCGCTGTCCCAGCCGCTGCACCACCGTTTCCAGGCAGGCCAGGGCGATCGAGCTGGAGCTGTAAACGATGGGGCGATTACGAGAGTTCCAGCGCCCCGGATAGCGGGCGGAGCCGTTGCCGCTGAGGTCGTTCGCCTTCCAGGTGCTGCCCTGGCTGGCGATGCGCCAGATGCTGATCTCCCCGCTCACCGCCGCCGCATCACATGGAGGAGCCCGCCGCCATCGCGCCGATCAAGTTGGAAAGCAAGGCCTCACCTTGTAGGGTGTGCAGGTAGAGCTCGGGGGCGGCGCCGCCGAGAGCATGGTTGGGGCGGTGCAACCAGCGCTCCACCCAGGCGTCGGCATCAAACGGTTCGGTGTTGCCCGACTCACGCAGCAGCAGCTCCACCTGCTTGATCAGTCTGGTTTCCACGGCCAGCATGTCTGCGCCCTCTCCCACAGAATCCTGATTGCCTGCCGCCGCGACGGTGGAACTGGCAGCTGTAATGCCAGTGCCAGTGGAGCTGGCATTGGCCTCGGTGGTGGATTCAGCTGAGCGGGCCATCCCTCCACTGTGGCACTGGAATCGAGTTGACAATGGTGTGGTGATGGCTCAGCCAGCCCAGATCTGCTCGAGCTCGATCACCAAACCGGGAAACTCCGCAGTCGCCTCCAGCCGGGAGGCATCACGCAGGGCGCTGAACCGAGCCGCCCGGGTGGCTGGGTCCGAACTCCATACCTCCACGGTTCGCCGCCGCGGCAGCAGTAGCCAGCCCAGCCGCGCTCCATTGCTGATGTACGACGCCATCTTTTGCCGCAATGGCTCCAGCTGATCCGAC
>Ga0315899_10005456_pt1 | contig 13733 bp, 11 predicted proteins | sample LakEriMetagenome_2_FD_203518 | JGI IMG/M metagenome (GOLD analysis project Ga0315899, IMG submission 203518) | Freshwater fungal communities from buoy surface, Lake Erie, Ohio, United States - Buoy 4 MA112 | ecosystem: Environmental > Aquatic > Freshwater > Lake | place: USA: Lake Erie, Ohio...
ATAGGCATCTAGTCCGTTACTGCATAGCGAACCGACTGACGTGAGATCGATAAATCCATCTGTTCCAATAACAGACTCCGGTACATAAGCGGCCACCAGTCGGCCAATAACCAGAAACGTATCATTTACCTGAACCGGTATGATTTCCTCCAGCGTTAAGGCATATTTTATCATACTGCTAGCAACAAACGGCGCCGGAAATCCATCCAGGTATTCCGGTTGAAGGCCTACAGCCGAAAACTCACTTTGGGTGTCGGGGTATTTGGCGCTGGTTTGATGAGCTTGTTCTATAAAATGAGCCTGAATATGATTGATGGTATAATGCCCGCTTGTTTCAATATTTTTAATGGTATGCGGCGCGGCTGCTTTGGGGCGGTTAATAAATCCAATCAGCGCCGGATCGGCCCCCAAGTGCACTATGTTACTGAAGATGGCCAGATTCTCCACACCGGAAGGGTGTTTTGTACCAATCAGACTGACCGGCCTGAATCCACTTAGGCTGTTTACAAAATTAGCCCTGGTAAAACGATCCCAGGTTTCCAGTTTGTCAATGTCGATTCGTTTCATACCAGCACGTCAAACAAACAAACATTCAAAAAGTTGATGAAGGTCACGAGCTCCGGAAGCGAACAAGACCATGTAAAAAATTATTCTGTTGTGAGTATGTGCTACCTTTACATTCTGCCAACATAACCACATGCAACGTTTCACGCCGGTCGTACTCAACTTGATCATCATCAATACACTGGTATTTTTTGCCCAGGCGGTATTTGATGGTCCCACGGCACCGATTGACATCACCGATTATTTTGCCCTTCATCACTATAAGTCCGATTTGTTTAAACCGCATCAGCTGGTAACGCATATGTTTTTACATGGTGGGTTGTTTCACTTGTTGTTTAACATGCTGGCTTTATGGATGTTCGGTGGTATGATGGAACGTGTATGGGGGCCCAAGCGCTTCATTCAGTTTTATTTTATTTGCGGGATTGTAGCCGGTGTCGCGCAGATGATCAATTATGCCATCACCTATCAGGACATCGATGCGATTGTGCTGCAAACCAGCGATTGGGAAAACTATCAGGATGCATTACGCCGAAATGCAACGGTGGGCGCATCGGGAGCAATCATGGGTGTGCTGGCGGCCTACGCCTATACGTTTCCCAACACCGAATTGTTCATCATGCCGATTCCGTTTCCGATCAAAGCCAAATGGGCCATCATCGGAATCATTGCCTTGGATGTGTTTGGCGGTGTAGCTAGTACTCCTAATGATAATATCGCGCATTTTGCACACGTAGGCGGGGCTTTATGCGGGTTGTTGATCGTGTGGATATGGAATCGAAACCGACCACAACGCTGGCATTGACGGATGGGCATCGTGTTTGATTAAATGGATCGTAATTGAATGTTTGTTGTTGAATTTTCAATACCAATTGTTATAATCCATCACCGGGTTGGAAGACTGACTTTTCCTTCTTACCCTTTTGAAAATTACGGTTAACGATATATCATGGGTGAATCCGAACGATATCAGGAATACAAACACCACCGACCCAAGCAATCGGTATTTCGACTGGGCAGCGAAAACAATGCGCTGATGGCCTTGTTTGTGCTGAATGCCATCTTTTTTCTGTTACTTCTTACGTTACAGGTTTCCTATTTTTTCGGAAAAAACACATCCGCACAATACAATGCGGAGGTTTTACGCTGGTTCACGGCGCCCGCCGATTTAACCGGATCTTTACAGAAACCCTGGACCGTACTTACATACATGTTCTCCGACTCAGGGAACGGACTGTTTCGCATTATCAGCAATATGATCTGGATGTGGACCTTTGGCAGCATATTACAGAGTCAGTCTGGTAACGACCGGTTGTTTCCTGCGTACATCTATGGTGGACTGGCAACAATCATTTTTTATTGGATGGGAAACCGGTTTTTTCCGGGTAGTCCGGTTGAGCTGCTTGGTGCTACCGGCGCCGTACTGGCGTTGGCTACTACAACCGTTACCGAAGATCCAACTTATCGTGTGCTCACCCATATTCGAAAGGGCATTCCAATCTGGGTACTATACGTGATTTATATTGTTATTTTATTATTGAGTGTGGCATCGGCCCCCACAGCCATCGGATTTTCCCTGATTGGCGGGGCGGGCATGGGTTGGTTCTATGCATTTTTATATCATCGTGGAATGGATATCGGCGCCTGGATGAGCCGTGCTTATCATGGATTGATGAACCTGTTTACACCCGCATCAGCCGGCCAACGAAATACGTATAAAGACACCCTGTTTTATCAGACATCTGATCGGCCGCCCTTTCAAAAACAACATAGTCAACAACAACGCATAGACGCTATTTTGGATAAAATCAATGAAAAGGGCTTCGATGCGCTTACTGAATCGGAAAAAGAAATTCTTCGGCGTGCCTCCGAAGAGGACCAGGCATAAATTCGTATTTTCACAAAAAATAGTTCACTATGAAAATGGCTTTATCATATCGCTATTCCTCTCTGTTTATGGTATTGATTGTATTGGCGGCTTGTTCCAAAAAAATGGTTCCCACGTCAACACAGGCGTCTGCTGTAGATAAACCGGTTCCGACAACAACAGATATCGCTGTTTCCGGAAAAAAGATTTTTGAAGCCAAATGTGGTCGCTGTCATTCCTTAAAAAATCCTTCCGATTACACGTCACAGGAGTGGCGGCCGATTATGAACCGGATGGCCGACAAAGCCAAATTGACCACGGACGAAAAAACACAGGTACTGACGTATGTAATGCAAGAGGCTAAGTCAGGTAAATAAAAGCCTTCATCGCGCGTTTCAAGACCTCGGTCTTTTACTGTAATTGATCAATGCGTTTGTTCATGATCTGGAACCACAGTGGGGGGATCAGCGACAACAACATACTTCCCGGATAACCCGTAGGTAATTGTGGCGCTTCATCATGGTGTTCGAGCAGTTGGTATTTTTTGCTCGCGAGATAGTGATGATCACTATGTCGACTAAGCTCGAATAACATCATTCGTCCGAGCGGATGATTACTGTTCCAGCTGTGAATGGGCATAGCCCGTTCGTACTGGCCGGAGCCAGTTTTTTTTCGGGTTAATCCATAATGTTCGATGTAGTTGACCGTTTCCAGCAGTAAGATGCCTATCAGGGCGGCAGCCAGCCATCCAAATCCAGCGGTTGTTCCAAAAACAAAAAAAACGAGCGCGATCAGCGCGCCCTGTATCAGATGTGCGTGGAGCATTTCATTGGAAAGTCCCCAAACCGGTTTAAGTGCTTTGCGACAATCCTCCTGTGCAATATTCCAGGCAGACAAGTAGGAGTAAACAATCGTACGAAACCAAAATAAGTAGATGATTTCGTTTCGACGGGCGCTGCTGGGATCTTCTGGAGTCGCTACGTTTTTGTGATGTCCTTTGTTATGTTCGATGTAAAAATGCATATACAAAGACGTGGCGAGCAGTGCGTTTGCGAGAAAGCGTTCAAATCGGTTTTTTCGATGACCCAGTTCATGTCCCACATTTATGCCAAAGGTTCCGCAGAGCATACCCATACTGCAGATTCGGCCGATGAATGTAAATGTATCAACAACTTGGGTTGAAAGGGTGAACAGAAAAAAAACGAGTGCTCCGTATTGAATAGGAACAATCAGGTAAAGCATCCAGTCGTACATTGGGTTATTTCGGGCGAGATCTTTTTCAGCGGCACTGAGATTTTCTGTGCTGGGTTTCAGCAGCAGTTCCGTTAGCGGAATGAGCATCCAGGCATAAATCATCGGCACCCATGCCCACCAGCCTTCGTGTGTAAAAGCCATCCAGGCAGTAGCATAAAAACTAAGCGGGAGCAGGTATTTGAGTGAACGAATGGGCATATGGCAAAAAAAAATCTAAATTAAATACTTATTTATAAAAAAAGGCGCCGATAGGCGCCTGTAAGCAAATGGAAAATAAATTATTGAATACCGTGCATCATTTTTTTCAAGGTTGGAACCAGGGCAAAAAGCAAAATGGAAGCAACGCCGCACAATACCACAAACACCATAAAAAACTCAAACAGATTGTGCAGGGTAAATCCAGCAAACGTCGGGTAGTTGCATGAAATCAATTTTTCATCTTTAATCAGTTTGTATTGTTCTGGGGTCAGCTTTGGGTCTTTTTCTTTGAGAATCTTGTCGAAGTCAATACCGTTTTTTTCTGCTGTTTTACTATCCTCTATTTTTGCTGCCTTGATCAACAACAATCTGAACAAGGTTTCTCCATCGGGATCTACCTGTTTATCCAACACTTGTTGCAGCGGAATTTTTTCTTTTTCAGCAGCAATGTATTGTTCACTGGTCGGAGGCAAAATAGAACCTAATGTTCCTGCCAGTGCGTAACCGGATGCACTGGACATAAAAAATACGCCAAACAATAACGAAGCAAATCGCTTGGGAGCCAGCTTGCCAACCAGGGAAAGGCCAATAGGCGAAAGGCAAAGCTCTGCCCATGTTTGAATCAGATACAACAGGATAAGCCAATATACAGCCAACAGACCACTGGTGCCCAAGTCCTTTACGTTGTGTGCGATGATGAAATAACTCAGCGCGATCAACATCAACCCGACTGCCTGTTTTGCTGGCGAAATTGGTTCTTTTCCATTAGCCCGTAATTTATCCCATAAAATACTGAAGGGAACAGCGAAAATCACAACAAAAACACCATTGAAAATTTGCACCATAGATGGCGGCATATTCCATCCAAATATCCTCCGATCGGTTTGATAGTCGGCTATGAATGTAAGGGAAGAGCCGGCTTGTTCGAAGGCCGCCCAAAAGAAAATAATAAAGAACGAAACAATATAAATTACGAGTATCCGATCACGCTCTATTTTGGTAAGCGACTTATCAGACAAGATAAGTCCGGCCAGGGTGATGCCGGATGCATAAATCGTTGAATAGATGTAGTTCTGACCCAAAAATGCATGAAATACATACACCAAAATGCCTAAACTAATGGCCGAAATTGAAATGGCTGTTGGTGTGAAATGTGCCTTTTGAGCTTCTCCCTCTTCATAGTCACTGTCTTCATTTTTTGAAGGCAGTCCTCCGATTGGCTTTCCATCCGGGGTTACTACATACTTGTCTTTTAGAATGAAAAAAGTGAGTGAACCAAGCATCATGGCGATACCGGCTGCTAGAAAACCCCACTTGAAGGCCTGAACATTGCGCACGCCATCTACCACGACATCGCCAATCAGCGGACAGATTAACTGTCCTAAGAAAGCACCGATGTTGATACCCATATAAAAAATGGTGAAAGCGGTATCTAGTTTGTTCTTTTCTGACTTTGGATAGAGGCTTCCCACCATGCTTGAAATGTTTGGTTTAAAAAACCCGTTACCAAGAATCAGTACACCCAATGCCACATAGAGTAATGTCTTGGCTAATTCCAGATTGGAATCAAAAATGGAAGCACTGCCGAAAAGGAGCAGTTGTCCGATGGCCATAAGCGTGCCACCTAGAAGAATACAATTGCGGTTTCCCAGAAACCGGTCGGAAATAAAACCACCCAGCATTGGAGTGAGATAACAGAGTCCAAGAAAACCCCCATAGATAATCGAAGAATCTTCTTTACTGATCATTAATGCATTTACAATAAAGAGGGTGAGTAGCGCGCGCATGCCATAAAAATTGAAGCGCTCCCACATTTCTGTTCCGAATAAGACCCAAAGACCACTTGGATGTTCTTTTGAGGTTGTTTTGGTTGTTGACATAAATCAGTTTTTGTGATCAAAAAATAACAAGGAAGCCCAAAATACAGAATATTCGTTAATAACGGTTGAATGTCCCCGATTCGGCGCTTGTATCGAAATATAAAACATCACTAATTCTCGTATACTTTTGCATCAACAACATACGCTTCTCATGAACATTCTTTTGCTTGGTTCCGGCGGTCGCGAGCATGCGCTAGCTGAAGCCCTATCCCATAGTCGTCACACCCAACAGCTGTTTATTGCACCCGGTAACGCCGGCACGGCACAATGTGGAAAAAACATAGCCATCAAACCAACGGATTTTGAGGCCATCCGTCAAGCTGTTATCGATTATCATATTGAGTTGGTCGTGGTAGGACCGGAAGAACCGCTGGTACTTGGTATTGTTGATTTTTTTCTTAACGACAAGGCGTTACAAACAGTACAGATTATTGGTCCTTCATCCAATGCCGCTCGGCTGGAGGGCAGCAAGGATTTTGCCAAAGCATTCATGCAACGACAGGTAATCCCCACGGCATCGTATAATAGTTTCGATGCAGCCGCCTGGCAAACAGCCCTTGATTACCTGGAGGATCATCCCTTGCCCGTGGTGATCAAAGCAGACGGACTGGCCGCCGGAAAGGGCGTGCTGATCTGTGAAACCCGTGAACAAGCCAAGACGGCTGTTCAATCCATGCTCTGCGATCACGCATTCGGCCATGCCGGAAATACGATCGTCGTTGAGCAGTTTTTGAAAGGGATAGAAATGAGTGTTTTTGTATTGACTAACGGAAAGGGTTATATGCTTTTGCCCGAAGCGAAAGACTATAAACGAATCGGTGAAGGAGATACAGGATTGAATACCGGCGGTATGGGTGCCGTTAGTCCGGTGCCTTTTTTCGACGACGCACTCCGCCAAAAAATAACCGACCGCATCATTGAGCCAACAATACGAGGAATTTCTGAAGAAGGCATGCATTACGTGGGATTTGTTTTTTTTGGACTCATGATTTGTGATGGCGAGCCATATGTTATCGAATACAACTGTCGCATGGGTGACCCCGAAACCGAAGTGGTCATCCCGCGAATGCAGGAAGATATCGTCGATCTGTTCATACAACTCAAAACATCCGATGATTTTCGAACAATCGTACAAACAACACCGCTGGCTGCTGTTACTACCATGGCTGTCAGTCAGGGATATCCTGGTCCCTATTCCATAGGAAAGCCCATCACCGGCTTAGATCCGATAGAAAAGAATGGTTTTATCTATCATGCCGGCACGCAATTTGAAACAGAGAATCAGGTGGTTACATCCGGCGGTCGTGTGCTCGCGGTCACCGCGCTGGCAGCCTCCATACCGGAAGCTGCGGAAGCCGGCCGAAAAACATTGGAGCAAATCCGCTTTGAGGGGATGTATTTTCGACGCGACATCGGATTTGAATTCGGCGCCTCCGGCATTCGCTAAATTGTTTAGCAAACCGGATGCTACTTCAAAGAACAAGGTTGACAATTTGTTCCAAAATCTTTTGACCTTGAAGCAATTAGGATTGATATTTCCGATATTTTGGTGCAAATTTGCTAATTAGCACGTTTGAGAAAACAGCGAGATATAAATCATGGGAATTTTTAATTTTTTTACACAGGAGATTGCCATTGATCTGGGAACCGCCAATACACTGATCATACACAATGATGAAGTGGTGGTCAACGAGCCCTCTATTGTGGCTCTGGACCGGAACAATCCCAAAAACTTACTTGCTGTTGGCAAGAAGGCTTTGTTGATGCACGAAAAAACCCATGAAAGCATCCGGACGGTTCGTCCGCTGCGCGACGGTGTTATTGCTGATTTCAATGCGGCCGAGCTGATGATTCGCGAACTTATCAAATTGGTTTATCCCAAAAAACCATTGTTCGCTCCCAGCTGGCGAATGATGATCTGTATACCGAGCAGCATCACCGAGGTTGAAAAAAGAGCAGTTCGGGACAGTGCTGAACAAGCCGGCGCCAAAGAGGTTTATCTGATCCATGAACCAATGGCCGCCGCACTGGGTATCGGCATCGACGTGGAAGAGCCCGTTGGAAATATGATTATTGACATCGGTGGCGGAACAACCGGCATTACAGTGATCGCCCTTGCCGGTATCGTATGTGATCAAAGTATCCGGATTGCCGGTGATGAATTTACAGCCGACATCATGGAAGCTCTTCGCCGTTATCACAGCTTACTCATCGGTGAACGCACGGCTGAGCAAATCAAAATACAAATAGGAGCTGCCCTAAAAGAACTGGATAATCCTCCGGATGATATTCCGGTAAATGGTCGTGACCTGGTAACCGGTATTCCAAAACAAGTAATGGTGAGTTATCAGGAAGTGGCTGAGGCATTGGACAAGAGCATATTTAAAATTGAGGAAGCCATCTTAAAAGCACTGGAAACGACACCACCGGAGCTGGCTGCGGATATCTATCGCCGTGGGCTATACATTACCGGTGGCGGTTCATTATTACGCGGCCTCGACAAGCGGCTGACCAATAAAATAAAACTCCCCGTTCACATTGCCGATGATCCGCTGAAGAGCGTGGTACGCGGAACCGGTATTGCCCTGAAAAATTATGATCGGTTTCCGTTCGTTATGCGGTAATCGCTCGGATCCCAAGATCCCAAAACCTGAGTACGATTGAGAAATATCATTCAGTTTGTCGGAAGACATGTTAACCTCATCCTATTTCTGGCACTGCAGCTGTTTTCCATTTACCTGATTGTTCGCTACAGCCAATATCATCAGGCGGCTTTCGGTAAAACATTTAACAAAGCCACTAATGCTGTGAACAGCCGTTACGCCCATGTAACTCGTTATTTCGATCTGCAGCGGGTTAATGATTCGTTGATATCGGTGCAAGAAAAACTATTCAACCAACAGCCGTCAACCCGCACAAAACAAGACACTGCCGTAGCTGTTCACGCAGATTCAACCCGCATTGATTCGGCCGTGTATGTACAGAAGTACACATATAAATCTGCTTTTGTAATTTCCAATTCGGTGGCTCAGTACAACAACTACCTGGTTGTAGATAAAGGTAGTGACGACGGTATTGCCGTGGGCATGGGTGTCGTGAACATACATAACCAGGTGGTGGGTATCGTTACCGATGTACAGGAGCATTATTCCGCGGTTATGAGTGTTTTGCATAAGGATAGCCACATCAGCGGAAAACTCAGTAAGGGCGGGGAAGTAGGCACCCTGTTTTGGGACGGCGCTTTGCCCAATCATATTTTTCTGAGCGGCATACCCAAAAGCACCCGATTATCAGTGGGCGACATGGTGATTACAAGCGGATTCAGCATGGCCTTCCCGAAAGGAATTTCAATTGGTCGTGTGGAATCGTTCACCAAAGAGTCCAGCTCGAACTTCTTTCGGGTACACGTAAAAACAGCCGCCGATTTTTACAACGTACCCTATGTACACATCATTCTTCATGCCGACGCGAAAGGGGCACAAGGACTGATTGAAAAAATAAAAAACAAACCTTGATTGATCAATGCCTCGTTTTCTTAAATACGGCCTTCAGTTCGCCCTGTTAATCCTCATACAGGCCCTCGTGCTTGATAAGGTTCAGCTGCATCACTGGATCACGCCCTATATTTACTTCGTCTTTATACTTTGGTTACCCTTTGACATTTCGAGGCCCATGCTACTGATTCTTTCATTTGTGCTTGGACTAACCGTCGACAGTTTCCGCCAGCATCCGGGTTTTCACGCAGCCGCCTGTGTGCTGATTGCATACGTTAGACCTTTTTTAATCAGCCTCCTGTTGACCAAAGAGGCTGCCGAGTCCAACTACGAATCTCCGTCTATAAAAAGTATGGGTGGCATTCTTCCATTTCTCTTTTATGCAGGCGTACTGGTTTTTCTACATAATGCATGGCTGTTTCTGTTGCAGGCATGGCAGTTTGCTGATGTGTGGTACTTTTTGAGCAAAACCTTTTTTTCAACCCTCATTACGCTTTTCCTGCTGATCTCTATTGAGTTTTTGTTTGGCCGTAATCAAAAATTCAGAACAAACACGGCCTAAGCTTTCCTAACTGCTTTGCCCCAGCATAATATTGGTTAACTTGCTATTGTAAACCATTGATTCGTGACTGTATACAACGAACCCAGAAAAAATGTGATCCGGCTGGCTGTTATTGTTCTGTTCGTGATTGTTATCGTTCGCCTATTTATCCTTCAGGTTGTTTCATCTAAATACCGAACCCTGGCCGATGATCAGGGATTGTTTCGCAAAGTCGTTTATCCGGATCGGGGCATCGTGTTCGACCGGAACAAACAAGCTATTCTCGAAAACACGACCATATCCGATTTGATGGTTGTGCCTAATAAAGTAACCGGTATCGACACGACGGCGCTATGTTCAATTTTGGGCATAGACACCGCCCAGTTTCGAAAACGCCTGGTGGAGCTTATCATTAAAAACTCCCGATCAAGACCTTCGGTGTTTGAAGCCCTGCTTTCGGACGAGAAAAAAGCACTATTGAATGAATCGATGTATAAATTTTCACCTGCATTTTATCTGCAGGATAGATCGGTTCGTCGATATCCCTTCACAGCCGCAGCGAATGTGCTGGGTTATACCGCCGAAGTAGACACCAATTTTTTAAAAAAACATCCGGATGAAGGGTATGTTGCCGGAGATTTTGCCGGCATGACCGGCCTGGAAAGGAGTTACGAAAAAGTGTTGATGGGTCAACGAGGTATCGAATACTGGAAAAGAGATAACAAAAACAGGCTGACTGAACGGTTGGAAAAAGGGTCGTTTGACACAGCCGCCCTGGCTGGACGAAATCTGTATACCAGTTTGGATATCGAATTACAGCAACTGGGCGAAAAACTGATGAAAAATAAAGTGGGCTCCATCGTGGCCATTGATCCGAATACAGGCGGTATTTTGGCTATGGTTTCATCGCCTACCTATGAGCCGCAGTACCTTACCGGTAGTGAGCGCAGAAAACATTTTTCTGAACTGTTTCTCAATCCCGCTCTTCCTTTGTTGAATCGCACCGTCAGTGCGACATACTCGCCGGGATCCACCTTCAAAACACTGCAGGCTATTGTTGGATTGCAGGAAGGGGTCATTCAGACAGACACCCGCTTTTCTTGCGGGGGCGCCTTTTATGGTTGCGGTGCGGCTAAACCAATGCGTTGTCTTGATTACGGAACCTTTGATCTGAGAAGCGCCATCACGATCTCCGACAATACCTATTTTGCCAATGTGATGCAGCGGGTGATCAACAATCCCAAATTCCCTTCCACCGACAGCGCGCTATCGTACTGGGATAACTACATGTACGGCTTCGGGTTAGGTCGAAAGCTAGGTGTTGATGTTCCCTCGGAAAAAAGCGGCAACATACCAACCCCCGCTTACTATGACAAAGTGCATGGAAAAGGGCGGTGGAACTTTTGTTCATATCGTTCGGTGAGCATTGGTCAGGGGGAAGTAACAGCCACTCCTTTGCAGGTGGCTAATGAAATGGCCTATATTGCCAACCGAGGTTGGTATTATGTTCCCCATGTGGTTGACTCCATCGAAGGCGGCGACGACTATCACCTGCTAGACAAGTATAAATCGAAAATAAAACCCCTGACCGTACACGATAGTATTTTTACAGCGGTTCATGATGGTATGCAAGGGGTGGTTGAGCGGGGTACCGGCATTGGAGCCCGCGTAAACGACATTGTGATTTGCGGAAAAACGGGCACCGTAGAAAATTATTACCGGGGAGTCAAACAACCCAATCACTCTTTTTTCTGCGGATTCGCACCGCGGGATACACCCAAAATCGCCATCATGTGTGTGGTCGAAAACAGCGGTCGTTTCGGAGGTACGTATGCCGCCCCGATTGTTGGACTGATGATTGAAAAGTACCTGAAAGATTCCATAACAGACAAAGCGCGCATCCAGCGCCTGGAACAGCTCGCCAACATGAATCTGATTCCGCCTCGCATTTATGCAGAAATACGCCGACAAGACTCCATCAGGCATTTGGGTGACACGGCGTACCTTGTTGCCAAAGGATACATTACCCTGGTCAAAGACACGATCGGCATTGATGAAGACCAGCTGGATAAAGAAGAGCTCATGAATATGAAAAAAACAACGCCACTTACACCAACACCTACACGCGATACCTCAAGGAAAGCCGTACCTGACATGATCGAACCCAAAAAACCGGAGCAAGAGGACTCCACCACCACATCAACACCATAATCCATGTACGACAAGAAAGAACCATTTTCCGGTCAAATGGACAGGGTATTGATCGGGCTTTATCTTGCCCTTTCCCTGATTGGTATTCTGTGTATTTTTTCGGTCGAGTATCGCGGAGAACAAGATGTTTTGTCTTCCTTTGTAGCTTTTAAAAAAAATTACAGCAAGCAATTCATTTATTTCAGCGTTTGCCTGGTGTTGGGAATGTTTATTTTGCTTACAGACAGTAAACTGTTTACGGCAACACCAAACCTACTCTACGCCTTCGGTATTATTTTGCTGATAGCTACCTTTTTTGTTGGGAAAGCGGTTAAGGGCTCGCAGAGCTGGATTCCCCTCGGATTCATGAATCTTCAACCCGTTGAAACCTGTAAAATATTTGCATCCCTCGCGCTGGCCAAATACCTCTCGAGGCCTGAAACTGATTTTGACAAACCGAGATCACAGCTGATTGCCACCGCCATAGTCTTTGTTCCGGCTCTATTTTCTATTCTTCAGAATGAGACCGGACTAGCCCTGGTTTATTTTGCTTTTTTATTGCCCATGTACCGCGAGGGTTTCCCGGCGGTGTACCTGATTATCGGGGTATCGCTAGCCTTATTGCTGGTCATCACCCTATTATTCGAACCCCAAACACTGATTATCGCTTTCACGGCTATTGCTTTGCTGGTATTGTATTCGCTTCGTCGGAAAATGAAACGCAACCGCTCTATTTTTTCCGTGGTACTAATAGCCTGGGCTGTTTCATCCTTTTTTGTTGCGCTCGCTGTACCGTTCCTATTTAAAAATGTTTTCCAAAAACACCAGACAGATCGCATATACAGTTTGATTGGCCGAGACAATCCATATCATCAAAAGTCGGATAACATCCAAGCAGAGTCTAAACCAAAACCGAAAAAGAAAAAAGGAGACACCGAAAACTATAACGTCAAACAGTCCAAGATTGCCATTGGATCCGGCGGCTTCTGGGGGAAAGGTTTTTTGAAAGGAACACAAACCCGCGGGGAGTTTGTTCCGGAACAACATACCGATTTCATTTTTACTTCGTTGGGAGAAAACTTCGGATTTGTTGGATCGGCGCTCTTAATGATGCTTTACTTATGGTTGCTGCTGAGATTGATACAGGTTGCTGAAAGACAGCGGAGTAAATTCAGCCGCGTATATGCATATTCGGTTGCTGCTATTTTGTTTTTTCACGTATCAGTAAATATCTGCATGACTATCGGGCTCGCGCCGGTGATTGGCATCACCCTTCCGCTGATGAGTTACGGAGGCTCATCGTTGCTCACCTTTACTGTACTCATCTTCATTTTGATACGGTTGGATATGGACCGTCAAATGGTATTGAGATAATTTGTTTGTGCAATTTTTGCCCAAGCCGCATCTGTGGTTAAAACAGATACGTATGAAGCAAATTATGTTCCTTCCTTTAGCGCTCTTTGCCACACTCATCACGGCTAATGCCCAGAAAAAAGACACGGTATATACAACCGCTGCTCTCCAGAAAACAACCGTTTACTATGGATATGGTGCTGATTTGTCCCATAAAGCTAAGGTGAATCTGGTGTCGGGGATGCAACAGGTAATTATCAGCCAGGTATCTTTTCAACCAGATATCAATACCCTGCAAATCTCTTGTCCCGAAGACGTTACCATTTTGTCTTACACGCATCGGCTTTATTCAAAACCTACTCCACCTATTCCGGCCGGCCCCACCATTAAAT
>Ga0315899_10005458_pt1 | contig 13729 bp, 13 predicted proteins | sample LakEriMetagenome_2_FD_203518 | JGI IMG/M metagenome (GOLD analysis project Ga0315899, IMG submission 203518) | Freshwater fungal communities from buoy surface, Lake Erie, Ohio, United States - Buoy 4 MA112 | ecosystem: Environmental > Aquatic > Freshwater > Lake | place: USA: Lake Erie, Ohio...
AAGTCCACACAAAACAGAGAGGAGAGAAGGTTTCGTTTAATGAGAACGAGTTTTCGTCCGCACCCTCGCATGCATAAGCATGCAAACGCCTGGTGGTCGATGCATCTGCACACGCTCCTCCTTGACACGAGTAAAGCACAGCTGGCGTGCATGGCATGCACACGCGCAGAGGTGCTGCCGCTTGACATGAGCAAAGCACTCACCGCTCACGGTACGACGACGTGCCCGCCGCGGCGCTGCTTCTGCACACAACATCTACAAATCAGCAAGGACGCCGAACACCTGCTCCACGGTGCGCGTCTGATGCCGCTGAAAACCAGCAAGGGCGCCCAGCGAGAGAAGTCCCGAGCACACCAACCGATTAGTCAGCTGAGTCAGACCAAGACGCTCTGTTCGCTTCCACGGTTGCCCGTGAGACAAAGGGACGGGCCCAAAAAGCGTAGAGGTGCACAATTGTTGTGCTCAGTCACTCGCGCCGATCGCGCTCTGTCTGCTCGTCCGTGCCCACACGAGGCGTGCGCGTCCCTCGGTCTGTAGAAGCAGCTGTAAACGCATGTGGTTGCGCCCCGCCGCCACCGCCGTGCCGCGGCTTTCCGCACAGAGGCGTGCGCGGGGGCTTCCGGCACACTACCTTTGAGACTTTGTGCAGGGCGTCGGCGGCGTCCTGCCCGGCTTGCTCCATAACGCGTGCCTTTTGCCGAAAGCCAAACGGGTCCTCTGTAGGTCAGGGGGACCTGCCGGTTGCAGCATGTCTGCGCCGCAGGCTTTCTCTCGGCAGGGTGGCGGTTGCGCGTTTGCGGTCCAGTCCCATAGACCCAGCTGCGCGTATGTGGGGTGTCATGTACCAGCGACCACCGCGGGAGGACAGAGAGAGAGGGAAAGGGAGAGAAGTGGCGAGAGAGGAAGCCGAGCGCGAGAGAGAAAGACAGAGAGGAAGCAGAGAGAGTGAGAGTACAGAACAACGGGCCACCTGGGAGACGTGGTGCAGATGTTGCACGTCGGCAAACATGCCCACGTCCGTCTCCTCGTCTCCCTGTGCGTGGATCGTTGTCCCGCAGATCGGCACAGCAGTGCAGGAAAACAAACCTCCGCGGTTTGTTGCCTTGGAGATGGGGGTGTGGCCTACACAGACCCAACAAGTGTCAAAGGAGACCCACATGCACACATGCATCACCTCCGAGTCGATTGCCGACACGGGCAACCAGGGCACAGTCAAAAGACCTAGTCAACAGACCTAGAACAGCAGCGCGCACACCTGCCCGGAGGATGCGTTCGCCGGCCGGGCAAGCGCACAGACCACAAGTGACTACGCGCAACAAGACTGGTCGCGGGCCATAGGCGCCGGCCTACCTCTGCGGGCCTTGGGGATAAGGGAGCCCCCCGGACTTTGAGAGTGGGCATAACTGTACCAGCCATGCTCAATGCCCACCTCCCTCTAATATTGTGCCCAATTTTAAACTGCCTTTGCTGTTCGTGCATAAGCACACGCTGAAAGCCATGAATTGACTGCCGAGTCCACTCGGTGGACACAACACACAGCCAGTCGGAATCATAAATCATGCCAGATACGTTTGTACTACTACTGACAGTAGTAATCGGTGAATTTGGCCCGTGTGTGTTTCTTTGTTTTTCGAGTTTTGTTCCGATTATTTCACACGTGTGTGTTCCGTTTATTATCAACCAAACTCCAGCGTGTGTTCGGACGACGAAGTATCGGTGAAGTGCCGAAACGATGCAGTTATATCTACACTGCCTGAGGCAGGATTGGATGTATCTTCTGAATCTGTCCGACCGCATCTGTTTATGCAACAAAAAATCTGTTCCCCCTCAAAAATGTTCTTTTTGGTCCGGATATCTTTTTTTGATCACGTCGGTCCAGATATCTTTTTTTTATCACGTCGGTCATCCTCATCATCAACCAACAATCGACGCATGACTGTCCCATGGCATGATACATCGGACCCATTTTGTATTCAGAATGGGTATCTCGAACTATGCCCTATAAACGAGATACTTATTGCCTCTGCAGTATCCTCTGCTTCAACTTTACCCAAAAGCGTGCGACGGCGGATCCCCCGGGGATTGCGATCCTGCGGGCGCACGCACTGCAAGCGCCGCGGGAACAGCACGAGTGACTCGCTGCCCGCCGCCTGCGTTTCCGAGTCCCTGATCGCGTGACTCTGAACCCTCCAGCCTTCGCCCGCACCTTTTTCAAGCCGCGTTGCCGAGACAGATCCCTGCAGCAAGCATGGGAAAAGAGATGAACGCGAACGCGGACCTTGCTTCAGGCCCCGTCATCGCGCGCTGCGGTGAGCCGCGGGTCGACCCTGCGCTGCGGAAAAGCTACGAGAGCGACGAGAGCGCCGAGTGCGCCAGCGACGGCAACCGCGAGTCGAGCCCAGACTCTGTCGACAACCCGCTGAAGCTGCGCGAGTCTGCTATCAAGCGCGGGTGTGGCACCAAGGGCCAGAAGATGTGCTGCTATCAGCACTGCCCATCTCCCCTGCATTCTAAGAAGTGGCGTGTGGTTACGCCGGGGACCAGTGCAGGAGGTCGCGACTGGGAGCCGCTGGTGGACCAAACGCTCTGTGACTCATGCTACTCAACCTATCGCAAGCACGGCACGTTTGTTCGTTCGGTGCGCACAAACGAAGGCTGGTTCCGCCTGGACGCGTCGGGCGCGCAGCCCGCCGATGCTGCGCTGCAAACGAAGAAGGATGTCCCGCTGTCTTCGAAGCGCGGTAGGGTAGAACATGCCAGCTCCGAGATTGCGGCGAAGAGGCAGGATCGCAAATTCGCTGCTCTGCTCGTGGAGGTTGGCGAAGACAAGGGATCGCAGGTGCAGATAATCCTGCCCAGAGCGCCCTCTTCTTGCTTATGCCATATTTGCTCTGCAGGTGGCTCTTTTCAATTTGCACTCATTGACGCAGCGTCGTTTGTCTGCAGAGCGACGATGGTTCATGGGAACCAAGGCCGAGCAGGTCCCGGAGGCCTAGCGAGAAAATGAAGGACATTATCCAGTCTGTCAACTCGCCCTCTTCGAAGCGCAGTCGCACCGCAAAGCCGGACACGCTTGACGGGCACTACGGCATGCCAGTCAATGACGCTATCCCAGAGACCACGTTCGACAGTGCGCCGATGGGGCAGGAAGACTTTGGCGACGACAACATGCTTGAGCCCACCATGTCGCCATGTGACCTTCAAGTTGGCAGCTCTGAGATGGGCCTCTGCTCGAATCTGCTCGAAATCCAAGACTCGTCGTCAGGAGAAGATGACCTGATCGACGCGTGTCTCGACTAGGCGGCCGGTTTTCTGCTCCGGGGGCTGCGTTTGTATTTTTTCGGGGCGGGGCGGGGGGGAGGGTGGGGGGGGGGAAGGGGAAAACCCATTTAGTCAGACATCAACGCTATTCCGCGCACACATCTTTCTATTTTTTAAATTTTGTTTTATTGCTAGGTGTCTTTTGTTCAGTAATAGGTCTCTTTCGCTCCTGAACAGGTATCTTGTGCTCATTATTACGAGGTCTTGTGACACTTGACAAAGTGGGGGCAAGTAAACTCAGTTGACTATCCTAGAATAAACCATCATTAATCTCTGATTCCCCGGATCAAATCTCCACCACCGAACGTTTCCAGGACCGCGCGGCCCCCGCAGGACGAGGCAAAGTTAATGAGCGCCCAGGCCCGCCGGAGACGCAAAGTTTCCAGGAAACTGTACTTGTCTATGGATCCACTTGCACCCGCAGCTGCTGCGACCAACTTCCCCCCCTCCCTCGTTGATGCTCTCGGGCTCCCCGCACTAGCACTCTCATTGAGGGTTGAGGGTCGGGGGCGCCTTCAAGTTTCAAGGAGTCCCGCCGCAGGCCCTCTTCACTTGCATTTGACATTTTCGAATTTGATCAAATTTTTAATCATTTTACCACGAACTGACAACAGCACGTAATATGCTCGGAAGCAAGATCGTCGAGCACGATTTTAACCATCACCTAACACACAACACGGAGGAGGGTTGTCGGCGGGGGCGGCAGGGCTCGTAGACGGGCAGGCGGCCGGGAAGCAACGTGCGCAGCTGTGTGCCCAAGGGCAAGGGCCCGAGGAGGTTGAGCGGCAAGTAACCGTGGCGCTCAGACACTGGCACGCGCGCTGACCCTAAACTGCAACTGCAGGTAGGGGCATGGGCGAGCACTGTGCACGCGCACGCGGCGCGCGCGCACCCACCCTGCGCGCTTTGTGCTCGCGCGCGCCGTGCGCCGCGGCTCCGACCTGCGAAGTTTATCAATGCGCAGCACACCTTGCTAGATCTCCCGCGTTGCCCACAGGCGGTTCTGCCTGTTTCAGCCGTCGCGACAGTTTGATGGGATTTTGTGGCACGCGCCGGAAGCAGGCGGCGGAAGAACGGGCAGGAGATCGGCCCGCAGAGCCTTTCCGACTCGATAACAATCGGGAGGGATGAGCGACGACTTGTACGGCAGCGAGGCTCTGGTGCATGGCGCGGTGTCCTCGCTCGTGTTCGGGGCGGCGTCCTCAAACTCCGAAGTGCATGGCGTGAGCTCGGCCGGGAAGAAGCGGGGGTTTGCCGAAATTCAGGAGGACCGGACATTCTTGGTGTATGCTCGTGAGCGCGAAGGGCTTTTGCCATGCCCGTACCAGGTCGCCACCACCCACGGCCCGTAGCCTGCAGATTTGAGCCTGCCCGACTCGCTGAAGTGTAGCACAGCAGGAGCTGCAATTTTGAACGCCACGATACTTTAGAAACTGTCCGGTGGTTCGCTGACCCACAAGCTGCAAACCTTGACGGACCCGCGCACTGTGATACTGTGCAGATTAAGGAAGGGCCCATTTCCTTCACGATCCTCGCGAATGGGGCCCTGCTTGCTGATGTGCCGGGCTACCACACCGCAGACTTTGTCTACCCCGTGGGCTACAAGGTTTTCATGGCCTTTTGCCTGCTTCTGTTGCCCTTCCCTATCTCTCTCTCTCTCTCTCTCTCTCTCTCTCTCTCTCTCTCTCTCTCTCTCTCTCTCTCTCTCTCTCTTGGCCCCACCCAGTGGGATTCTTGTGACTTGCTGCTGAATTGCGCAGGGCCTGCGCACCTTTCCCTCCATGAGAAAACCGACGGAGCTGGGCGACTTCGAATTTGAGATTCGTTATGGGGGCATCTTCCCGCACGGAGGCCCGCTGTTTTGCGTTCGTCAGGTGTTCTCTTCGTTTTTCCCTTTTCTGCTCTTGTTCTGGTCAAATTTGGTCGAGCCCGGGGGAGCTTCTTCAAGGGTCACTACTGTTACGACGCCCGTCGAATCCTGGTAACGGTCCTGACCTCTTCACCCATGAACACGTCAATGGCGCCCGCCACACTCGCCATGAGCGGTGAAAACTCGTCGAATGTGAATTCAGCAGGGAATCTGATTCAGCCGGGGAACCCGATTCAGGAGGGGGGTCTGATACCGTCGCAGGGGAATCACGCCGGTCGTCGCTGCCGACGTGGACACACGTGTGTCCATGTGCGCGCATATGTGTGGCATATGTTGACGTGTCTTGTGAACGTGTGCGTGTCTGCAGTTTGGCTACGGCGAGGTGCTGCAGGGTTTTACGCCCGATGAAGTTTGGGGCAAAGTCGTGCAGAAAATCCGTGAGGTTTACTTTCCCTATCGCCCTTACTTACTTTCCCTATCGCCCTTACTTACTTTCCTTACCGCCCTTACTTGCCCAACGTCATCATCCCATCTTTGGCACTCATTTCTGACCCCTGCGCTTGGCGCGCAATGACAACAGCTACAACAACAGCTACAACAACAGCTACAACAACAGGCAGGATACCAGTGGAAGAAAGGGGTAACTAAACCCTAACCACTAAACCCTAACCCCTAAACCCTAATCCCTAAACCCTAAGCAGGCAGGATACCAATGGAAGAAGGGGGTAAACGGTCACGCGCTATTCGGACTGAGTTCCAAGATCGTCATGAGCCAGATCCAACTGCTGCCAGGAATTCAAGATTGCGCCTTCTACAAGCCCATTGCCCATCGTGACAGCGCAAGCGCCGACCACCCACACTCGCAATCTGCAAACGGCAGCGCCCTGTCAGTCGATGGCGCCGGGGGGGGTAGTGGATTCTGGCAAGTACGCCCCATGGTGCCTTTACACAGTACATAGGGTAGGGCGCTGACTTTTGAGAGTTTTCGTGGGCAGGGGGCAGCCGTTCGAAGCTGTTGAAGCTACAAGAGACGTATCTAGAAAAGCAGGAGCAGCTGATGCAGCGCCTGGAGTTTGAACGCAATCGCCAGGAGGCCAAGGAGCGACAGCGGCTCGAGAAGGAGCGCCAAAAAGTGCGTCGCCTGCATAGCTTATTTATTGATAGCATGTACGATAGGTGGATATATCTGCACAAAGTTCGTCGGTTGCAACCTATGTCCCGCTCTATGCCCACAGCTTTCAATTGATTGATGGCACATGTATGAATCAGTCGACAGCATACGTATCAATTCAGTGATAGCATACGCAGCAACCACGTGACAGCATATTTATCAACGGATAGCATATATGATAGAGGAATATGCCGGTGTGCTGGCTGTGAGCATAGGATATATGCTGTCAGCATAGCATATTCGCTGCAATCCATGCCGAGGGCTACACTGAATTCCACACCCAGCGCCAAGGCCACGCCCTTGATCTCTGTGAACCTCCGACATGGTGTGTGCGGGCTGCCCCTAACGTTTGCGAGGGGTGGCAAAAAAAAAAAAGGCCCTGATCGAAATGCAGCGCGAACAGCAGCGCCTCCTCGTCGAAAAGTCGCGTGAAGACGAGAGGCATCGGCGCGCCGAGGCTGAGGCTAAACGCAAGATTCTTCAGCGCGCGCAAGGGCGACAGGTGTGTGAGAGAGCAATGTGTTGTTGTGATAGGGTTTAGATTAAATGTGTTGGAGTGATAGGTTTAGGTTAGTGCATTGGAGTGATAGGTGTTAGATAAATGTGTTGCAGTGATAGGGTTCAGATTGATGGATTGGGGCGATAGGCTCAGGGGATGGGGGCATACTTTGATTTTTACAAATGCTGATGGTCTCGGATTTCGTTTGGGCTCTGTTGCTAACATGAATGTGCAGGGTCCTCTTGTTCACACACACACATTCCGCGCTAAATGCATGACCTTTGAAAAGATGTGTGAGTCTTAAAAACATGTGTGAGCCTTGTACACATATGTCATGCGTATATGTTATGAATGGCACATGAAATATTTTAACAAGTATGCTTGTGGGCCTTTGAGTATACGATATTGATAGTATATGTCAATATGCTTGGGCCTTCAACATGGCGAGCCGCAGGTTCAAGTAAAGTCACTAAAAGGAGTATTCTCGAAAGTACACTTTTCATGACACCCACCTGTGAGTAAATGTTTTTGAATATCTCTTGTGACAACTACAGATCATGATCGACGATATGGAGCTCATGCAGCTGCGCCAGCAAGCGCAGCAGGAGGCAGGTGGTGACACGGCGCAGAACGCGGCGGGAGTACTGGCTGGCGACTTCCTCGATGCTCGTCCCGTCGACGACGTGAACCAAGTTTCGGGTATTCAAACTTGCAGGCGCGTTTGTTTACCTATATTATGCATGTTCTGACACTGTCGTGGGTATGCGATGTGTGGGCGCATGGGTGGGGTTGTGTCATGGTGTCAGACAACATTCGTGGCACCTCCGAGCTGATCCCAGACTTGCTCGAAGTATGGGATCTAGTTGCGTTCTTCGCTGGCGTCCTCAAGTGCCCTTGGACCATCTGCGGCACAAGCTTCTGGACTTTCTGTCAGCGTCTTGAGCACCCTCGTGCTCAGATCTTCCACTGGTACCAGTGCTCCTAACCCTAAACCCGAAACTCTAAAACATAAACACTAAATCCTTAACCCTAAACACTCTCGTGCTCAGCTCTTCCATTCTTCGACTGGTACCAGCGCTTTTTTTTGGATTTCCTCTGGCCAGTGCTTTTTTTTTTTTGCTCTTCGCTGGTACCAGTGCTCTGGCTGCCTCACTCTGCTCCTGCCGCCACTTATTCCTCTTTCCCGTCCGTGCCTGCTTGCTGGTATGCAATGGAGACTACTTTTCACAGGAAGCAGCCCTTTCGGCATCATGTGCGAGGGGCTGATTTTAAATAGTAATGATAATAGTAATTGATAATGATAAGCATACGTGCTTGCTGCTCTATGTTTGCAGGTTGCACGTGGTGTTGGTTCAGGAACTCTTTCGGGACCTTCTGGCCTCACACACCGTGTTCCTCGGGCGGCCCTTGAACTCTCTGACCTGGCCCGAATTGTTGCGGCAATACCTCGAGATGGTCATGATCGAGCAGGAAGAGGACGGGGCGGTGCGCCTGACAGATGAGATGGGACTGGTGGAGCTGTGCGAGGCCCTGCAGTGTGCGTGTTATGAGGAGCTGCCCTTCAAGACCAAGTTGCGGATGCTGCTGATGAATTTTCACCTGGCACTGGAGACCAAGGGCTTGCGACATTATGTGGATTCGAAGCAAGACGTGCTCGAGGTTGTGGCAAACGAAAAGCGCCTTGAGTTCGACAGGCTCCGTAAAGAGTTCAACGAGCACCAGATCAAGATCAAGGCCGAAAAAGCCGCGACTACCGATCTCACGCGTGAGCTGGAGCATTCGCAAAGAAACTCGGAAAAATTGCAGCAGGATCCCAGCCCCGCAGTTCGTCATGCGAGCTCTGATCCTGTTGCGAGGGCTGTTGTTTCTAGGGTAGCAGCGACAAAAGCCGTCGCTGGTGTGGACCCAGAAGGTGTTGCACACGCCGCGTTTGGGCTGCAGGACGTCAACGATGGTTCGTGGCGGGCAAGAGCAGCTGCGAAGCCAATATCGCAAATGGACGGAGCCGACGAGTCATCATCATCATCAGAGGAGGAGGAGGAGGACACTGGAATGGTCGTGGATGACGATGACGAAGATGTTGACAACGAGGAGAATGCGAGTGGCAGGCAGGCTTCGTCGGAGGAGGAAAACGATGACCAAAGTGGGGACGAGAGTGGCGATGACAACATGGAAGTGGATCGATCTCGCCATTCTTTACCAAAAAATGCAAGTGACGATGACGAGGAGGTGGAGGATAGCATGAGCAAGGATGAGGACGAGAATGATGCAGGCAATCTTGCTTCCGCGGCTCCGCAGGGCGCAGGCGCGGGAAGTAGTGCGCGCACAAAGCCGCTCACTCTGAAGCAGGGCAGCGCTCGAGACGATGCGCTGGCACAAGCGTTCAAGAGCGCATGGTGTGAGCTGACCAACAACCAGGATTATGACCAAGAGTTCGTCAACATCAAAGTTAATATGCAAGACCCAGACCAGAGCTTCTCGATTCACGAGCTGTACTGGTCAGTCCAGTCCTTTGGAGGGTCGACCCAGATCAAAAAGTGGAAGATGGCCGCAAATGACATGGTGATGAGGAAGACGGGTCGGCCTTGCGTCCCGGTGCCCGGGCGCGGCTACGGTTATGTGCCAAAGGCCTGGGAGAAGTGGCGTTTAAGCGAATACGAGCAGAGATATGGGGCGCACGACGTGCCGCCGGAGTACAAGAAACCAGCCTTTGTCGCGACGCGCAAGGCAATGCTGCTTGCGTCTGGCCTTCCGCTCAGAGGGCGGCGAAAGTCGGGGGGGGATCTCGAGAGTAGCAAGAGGGAAAGGACAGAACAGCAGAAACAAGATCAACAACAAAAATCGTCGGAAAAGGTTCCAGGGGCACGAGTACGAACAAGCGGTAGTCGCTCGGGCAGTAGAACTCGTGCAAGGGGTAGAGGCTCCAGGGGCGGCGGTGGTGTAGGCGGCGGAGGAGGCGGAGTGTTGGAAGCTGGCGTCAGCGATTCTGCACTTGCTGCCCAAGTTTCGTCGCCGGAGGTGGTTTTCCTTCTCAAGTTGCTTGAAAGCAAGACGCTTGTGCGTGGGCTGACAAGAGAAGAGGCCGCCATAAAGCGTGCCATCGATCGTAAGCACAAAAAGAGGTTCTCGCTGCACAGAGCCAAGACTGAGTCGCTGGGTTCTGACAGATACAGACGACAATACTGGGTGCTTGGCAACGACTTTTCAATGATTTGGGTGCAGCGGCCGAGCACCATGCTCATGTTGTCCGGTGGCCAGCAGCATTCTACCGAGGAGCCAGTGCAGAGTGCAGCAGCTGACGGGAACGTCTTGCTGGGAGACATCCATGAAACCGGTAGTTGTAGGCGCTCTGAGTTTGTGGTCGTGTCGTCAGCAGAGCAAGTCAACAGGCTGATGAAGGCCCTCGATTCACATGGGGTGCGTGAAAATGAGCTAATCGAGTCCATCGAATTGTATCGCGATGAATTTTCTGCTGCCATGGGCGCCCCGATCGCGTCTGTGGTCGGCGACACTGGCGACAAAGATCCCGTCGTGTCAGCTGCCCTGGCTCTCACATTGGCTGGCATCACCCCGCTTTCTGTCGCGAATCCGTCGTCAAAGGTTCCCGAGACTTCGAGTGCACCGCGCGCGTCTAGCGCTTCTAGCGTGCAGCCGACCGGTTTTTGGGAGAGGGACAGCGAAGGCAAGAGGAAATGGGTATCGCAACCTGCCGGCGTCTTGCAATCACCAGCGGCGCACCCCACAAGCACCAAGGCTGCGACTTTGGACTCCGTCGATGACCAAGCAGAAGCAAGTGGGGCGCATCAGAATCTTGTCCAGGGCGCCAACGAGGTCGATGATAGGTCAAATGCACCTGTCGTGTCGTGTGCAGCAAAGTTTCTTCAGACTAGGCAGCCGCTGGGGGACAAGGACGTGGGGAGTATTTCCGTGCCGTCATTTGATTTTTCGCAGCGGCTTTACGCCAAAAGCACGTCGGTGCAGGTATGGGTATCCATTTTCATCAACTGCAACTTAAGAATACAAGACATTTGTTCATGTGTGCGCTTTCGGGGCTGGTGAGTGATGAGATGTTGGGTTGTATGGAGGACATGAAGGCGCAAGAGCACTTTACGAGTTTGTTGCTAATGTGTTGCTAATGTGTTGCAGGACATGAAGGCGCAAGAGTACTTTGGAATCGTCGATGCTCTCCATAGCGCTGAAGCTGCCAGTCTTGATCTCCCATACAGCTTGTGCAAGTTGAAAGGCGATCTTCTGCTGATCGAAAGGGCCGTCAATGAGGTATCGCTCCCTATCTGTGTCTGGCTCCTCATCAGCATCTGCGTCCTGTGTTGGGTTGCCATGCTTGCCCTTGTCCGGCTCACTGTTCACAATTGCAGACAGCCTTGTCTCGTTCACGATTGCAGACTGCCTTGTCCGGCTCACTGTTCACAATTGCAGACTGCGGTGAGGGCCGAATTTCTGAAGGCACGTGACCGCTGGCTGCATTCGGTACGTGACGCACGGGTGCCGGTCGACTTGATGGAAGTTGTGCGCTTCTTCATCGAAAACGTGCAGCTCTCGTGGCTGCAGGACTGGTATGGTGATGTCGTGAGGCCGTGGGATAGGAGTGTGTTGTGCGCGGAACCAAATCCCGAGGCCAGCCATAGGGAAGCAGAGCAGGATGAAGTGCAAGAGGAAGGAGAGCAGGATGAAGCGCACGGTGGCGAGGGCGGCGAAGGAGATGGTACTGATGTCACGACGAACGATACTCCTGCTGGATTCAAGGTCGGGGATGTGGTAGAGGCGCGAGCGCAGGGGTACCGCCGGTGGTGGGAGTGCACCATCCTCAAGGTGCTAGACGATGGCAACTACGAGATCAAGTGGGCCGTCGATCCACAGACCGACACCATCAAGAAGCCGTCGCAGGTCCGCAAAAAGAAGAAGGCGCGAGCGAGCCGCAACAAGGAGCAGCAGGTTGCTGAGAACGTGCAGTCTCTCTGTAATGACACAAGTTCCGCGCTGTTGCAGCGGGTGGTCGAGAAGGAGGAGAAGGCGCCGGTTTCGACAGCGAAAGTGGCGATTGTAGTCTACAGCTTTGACGAGGCAGTGCTCTACGATCGTGTGGTCAGCCCCCAGAAGTCGCGACCCGTGACTCACGTCGAATGATGATGCGGAGGCTTCGCCGCATGTATTTGCCCCCCGCACAGTGATAGTGATGAAGCAGGGCAACTCGCTTCGACATAGATCAAGCAGGGCAGCTGGTGCAGACCATGTGCACTCGCGCGCGCGTTCGCTTTTTTGACATTCTCGGCGCCGCCTCACATCCCACCACAGTGGTCGCGCTTCATTAGTGAATCCAAAAAACCCTTGTGCGCATACTCTCTGCTGTCAGTGGGTCTCCGGGATATAGAAACTTCATTTGGCTGGCCCACAACAGCTCCCCACACAGTTTGTGTGGGAATTCATACCGAAAAATCTCAAAACTCTTATTAAAAATCTCAAAATCCAGAGGAAACACTTTCAATATTGTTACGAAAATCCCTCAGGTTCTCAGTAATTGCTCAAAAGATTGAGAATTTTTTGAAAATTGCGATAATTTGTTTTTGAAAAATGGCAGGGGATTGCTTTGAGGTCACAGAAATCGGCTGGCAGCATCGCAGTGTGTGTCGAGTGTTTATTTTGAAGGTCACCGGTCCAGCCGGTGACCTAAAAGAAACACTCAACACACACTGAGTACCTACCCTACCTCTTGATCTGGAATGTATGAAACCCTGCTGAGCTCATCGGCGGCACGGAGGTGGCGGTCAAGGCCCTTGCCGCCTCCCCCCTTTGACCCTCTCGATGTCCAGCGGACAAAGTTACTCAATTGAGGCTTTTTAGCCGCTAGTGAGTCGTCGGCCCTGAGGTGATGGGGCTCTTTGACTTTTGGGAAATCTGGGCTGCAGAGGCCTCCCACGTGGATGACTCTTCTTCTCCGGGAAGGGGGGGGGATGGAAAAGGCGACGAAGAGGTGCACACCGCGCATTAGAAGACACACCATTTTGCGCGCGGCTGCCGACGAGGCAGATGTTGATTTAGATTCTGACTTTGGTAATGAGGGGAAGGCAAATGTAGATCTGTTTCCTGACTTTGATAACGAGGATGATGCTACTGACACTGAGGGGGAGGAATCGGAGGAGGGCGCTGAGGAGGAGGACGAGATGCGTGCGTTTCGACAACTTGAAATCTGTTATTCCCCAAAACATGGACTGTCTCCCTCGCAGAGAGAGAGAGAAAGAGAGATAAAGAGAGAGAGAAAGAGAGAAAGAGAGAGAGAGAAAGAGAGAGAGAGAGAGAGAGAGAGAGAGAGATCCCGCCCTTTTGGCGCATCGGCCAAGGCCCTTACGGGGCTAGATTAAGCGTGCGCCAAAAGGGCTGTCAAGGGCCACGGTTTCTGATTGATTTATGATGGCAGAACTACTAGGTGCTGGCTGGCTGGATTCTGGCTCCTGCCTGTGCCACTGCCTAACTTCTCTGAGACTGCGCTAGCTCGGTTCTTGCAAACGGTTTCTGAGTTTCTACATCTTGAAGACCCTGAAGACCCACTTGTAGCTGACTTGATGTATACCAGTAGCCGCGGCGTTGCAACTGTTCACGCAGCAAGCGGTGGGTGCAATCCGGCAGCAAAGGGACAATATCATCTTACACAGCGCTGGCGTGTCATTTCAAAACTGATGTACAGGTTGCCAGCCCTTGCACGCTACACCTACTACTATCCTCTCAGCAGCGAAGTAGACCCTTAGGACTACTTGGGGGGAGTCACGGTCTTTGAGATGGGCCTAAGTTTACCTTGGCACGAACCGGTTTTGGCAAAAGCCGTACGAACCGTTTATCAGAGAAATGCCGTTAT
>Ga0315899_10005462_pt1 | contig 13725 bp, 15 predicted proteins | sample LakEriMetagenome_2_FD_203518 | JGI IMG/M metagenome (GOLD analysis project Ga0315899, IMG submission 203518) | Freshwater fungal communities from buoy surface, Lake Erie, Ohio, United States - Buoy 4 MA112 | ecosystem: Environmental > Aquatic > Freshwater > Lake | place: USA: Lake Erie, Ohio...
AAAAGCCGATCAGGGGTTCGAGATCGGGATGGTTGCGTCCCCAGAAGGGAATGCCGATGGCGAAGTCGTCCTGGCCGCTGTAGCGATGCAGCAGGAGGGCGAGGAGGGCGAGAAGGCCCATCTGGAGGGTGGCGCCTTCTGAGCGGCAGAGCTCCTCGAAGGGAGCCAGCAGCGCGGCCTCGATCTGGAAGGAGCGGCTGGCGCCTTGATGGGTCGGAGTGGCTGGACGGGGGTGATCGCTGGGGAGCTCAAGGGCTTCGAGGCCCGTGAGCTGGGGAATCCAGTAGTCGAGGAGGTTCTGGAGGTATTGACCGCTCAGGCGCTGCCGCTGCCAGGCGGCGTAGTCCTGGTAGAGGACCTTTAGCGGCTGGAGTTGAGGGGGCTGGCCGCTGCAGTGGGCGTTGTAGAGAGCGGCGAGATCGCACGTGAGCACGGAGCGCGACCACCCATCAGAGGCGATGTGGTGGTGATTGAGCAGCAACAGATGCTCATCGCCCGACACCTGCAGCAGGCGTACACGCAGCAGCAGGCCTGCCGAGAGATCAAAGGGCGTTGAACGCTCATGGTCCAGCCACTTCTCGATCACGGCATCAGGACTGCCATCGCCGAGAGGTTCAGCTTGCAGTGAGAAAGCAGCAGGAGGATGGATGATCTGCAGGACCTCACCGTCGTGCAGGCGGAAGGAGGTGCGGAGGGTGGGATGGCGCGTGATCAGATCGCTGAGGGCCTGCGCCAGGGCGTCACGATCGAGTTCGCCGCTGAGCCGCCACAGGGCAGGGAGGTGATAGGCGGCGAGGTCTGGCTGGAGCTGATGGAGGAACCAGAGGCGCGACTGGGCGTTGGAGGCGGGGAAGGCCAGGCCGTCCTGTGGCCAGTCGCCGGGCAGGGGCTCGGCGGTGGGAATGGCTGCAGCGCCGCGCGACGAGCGCAGTGCCCGCAGGCGGCTTAGGCGTTCCGCCAGGGTGACTTTGGGTGCACTCATGCTCCACCTGCCCGTACGAGATTGTTCTGGAGCACGGCCTGGCAATGGGAGAGACCCCGAGGGCCGGCCAGTGCATCACCCAGAGGGGCGTCATCGCGTGTGAGCTGCTGGAGAGCTTGCTCGATGGCACCCTGGGCGGCGAACAGGCAGGGGGTGCTGTAGATCAGACCCTGCACGCCTTGTGCCGCCAGATCGGCCCTGCTGGCTGCCGGTACCTGGCCGCCGCCGATCACGTTGCAGAACACTGGGCAGTTCACCGTCTTGCGCAGTTGGGCGATCAGGTCCAGGTCCTTGATCCCATCGGCCAGCACCGCATCGCAGCCCGCCTGCTCGTAGGCCTGCACCCGTAAGAGGATGTCGTCGGGATCAGAGGCATCGGTGCGGGCCACCACCACCAGCGAGGTGCGTTCCTGCAGCACCGTCTTGAGCTTGCTCAGATAGTCAGGGAGTGGTGAGAGCTGTTTGCCGTTGAGATGGCCGCAGCGGCGCGGCCTGGCCTGGTCCTCGAGCACTACTCCCGAAGCCCCGCAGCGCTCAAGGCTGCGGGCCACATGGCTGGCCACGGCAGGATCGCCAAAGCCATCGTCGATGTCCACCAGCAGATGGTGAGCGGGCAGCAGCGTCCGCAGGCGGCTGGTGGTGGTGGTGAGATCTCCCCAGCTGATAAAGCCGATGTCGGGCAGGCCGTAGGCACTGGCCGCCAACCCGAAGCCACTGAGGAAGAGCGCCTTGAAATGGTCGGCTGCCAGGGAAGCACTGAACAGGTCGTAGATGCCCACAAACGGGAGCACCCGCTGCTGTTCTCTGGCCGTCTGGAGGGCTGTGCGCAGCTGTGCGCCAGGGGTGGCTGCCTGGGTCATGACGCTTCCTCCAGTTGGGCCAGGGTTTCATCCAGCCATTGATCGAGTTGCTCCGCGAGGCTGCGCACGCTGGGATGGGTGAACAGCAGCGTGGGCTGAAGGTCCAGGCCCAGCTGCTCTGCCAGGCGGCTGATCACCCGGGTGCCGGAGAGGGAATCGCCGCCGAGCAGGAAGAAGTTGGCCTCCCGGCCCGGTGGGATCAGCTCAAGCACTTCAGCGATGACAGAAGCCACCAGCTCCTCCATTTCGCCGAGGGCCGGCACCTCTGCGGGGCGGAGCGCATTGGCCAGCCGCTCCGCCAGGCCGATGCGTTGGAGCTTGCCGGTGGCTCCGCGCGGCAGTTCCGGCACCAGCACGATCCGCGAAGGCACCTCATGGGGGGCGAGCCGCTCAAAGGCATGGCGGCGCAGCGCCTGTTCTTCTGCCAGGGCGTCGGGTCGCAGCACCACAGCAGCTGCGAGATCTTCACCCAGGGTGGGGTGGGGCAGGGCGAAAGCCACGGCCTGCTCCACGGCTGGATGCTGTAGAAGCACCTCATCCACACGGCGGGGGATCACCTTCTCACCGCCGCGGTTGATCATTTCCTTGAGGCGGCCGGTGAGCGTCAACTGCCCCTGTTCGTTCAGGCAACCCTCATCACCCGTGAGGAACCACCGCTCCCCCTGGTCATCTTCAATCCAGCCGCTGTGATCTGCGGCCTCATAGCCAGCCGTCACGTTGGCTCCGCGGATGGCGACCTCGCCCCTTTCTCCAGGCGGCAGGCGGCGACGCTTCTCTCCCAGCACGGTGACGTCAGGTCCTGCCGCGGTGCCAACGCTGCCCGGCTGTCGACTTGGGCCAGTGGAGCCCAGGCGATTGCTGCAGATCTGGTGGGCCGCCTCCGTCATCCCATAGGCCTCAACCACGGGGACCTGAAACACCTGCTCAAGCCGCTCAAGCAACGCTGGCGGGAGAGGAGAGGACGAAGAGCGCAGAAAGCGCAATCGATGGACTGGCGTCGGCGCAGGGCTGCGAGCCAGCTCAGCGAGGAGAGCCTGCAGCAGGGTGGGCACGGCAGAAAGCCATGTGGGCTGGAGTCTGCCGAGCGATGCCACCAGCGCATCTGGTGCGTTGCTCGTGCAGCAGATCACACTGCCTCCAGCCAGGAGAGGCGCCAGCAGAGAAGCGACGATGCCATGAATATGAAACAGCGGCATCGCCGCCAGACTGCGGTCCTCAGGACCCAAAGAGAGAACCGCAGCCACTGATCGGGCCGAGGAAAGCAGGTTGGTGTGAGTGAGTGGCACCACCTTGGGCCGGGAGGTGGTGCCGGATGTCTGCAGCAGCAGGGCCAGATCGTCGCCCGCAGGGGGAGCAGGGATCGCGCTTTCCCCGGGCCGTGAGACGTTTGTCTGCACCGTGTTGAGCGGATTGAGCTCCAGCAGCTGCAGGTTCAGCCTCAGGGCAGCTTGCCGCAGATCGGCTGGTGGATCCTGATCCACCACCACGTGGCTGATCCTCAACCTCTGCAGGTCATCCAGAAGGATGTCGAAGGGAGCAAGAGGGACCAGAGGAGCAACCGCTGCCACCGCCATCCCAGCCAGCAGGCTGGCCGCCAGAGTTGGCCCCGGGGCCATCACCAAGGCCAGGCGATCAGCCCGAGTGATCCCTGCACTGGTCAGAACGATCGCAGCGGTCTGAACGGCATTCGCCAGCAGCTGCCTGGTCAGCACGAGCCCGTTGGGGGCAAGCAGTGCAGGCTGCTCGGGATCGTCAATCAGCTGTTGAAGCCACCACCAGCCAGCGGGACGGAAACCATCACAGCCAGGCAGTACTGATGAATCCGACTCTTCAAACCGCACAAGATCGAAGCTGGTAGACTCGCCCGAAACAGCGCGAATATACCTCACTATGTATCCAAGTCTGAATACGTTTATGCATGCAGGCCTGAATCTGTATAGCTACTAATGAAGCAGTGTCGGCGTCGGCCTCCCGTTCTGGCAATAGCACTCGGCGCGAATCTGCCGAGCCCGGCAGGCGGTCCACTTGACACACTTCTTACGGTGCGTCCACTGCTGGAGGCGCTTCTCAGGGGCCTGGGCGGCTCAACCCGCTGGTCGCCCATGTTCCGCACTGCACCTGTTGGCGGGCCGGATGGTCAGGATGATTATCTGAATGCGGTTGTATTAATGACACCATCCTGTGCGGCCAAGGTAAAAATAACCCAGCTCCAGGCGGTAGAGCTGCTGATCAGACTTCAGGGCGTTGAGATGGATTTTGGCCGCCAGCGCCTCGAGCGCTGGGGGCCGCGCAGCCTCGACCTCGACCTGCTCTGGTGGGGTGATCTTCGCTGCCGCAGCGAGGCCCTGGAACTCCCTCACCCCCGCCTGCTGGAGCGGGCCTTCGTGCTGGCGCCCCTGGCGGCGATCGATGCCCGGCTGGTGCCACCCGGAGCCCAGGCACCGGTGGCCACCGTGCTGGCCCAGCTGCAGGCGAGCGACCCGGGGCCAGCGCCCGTGCGGCTGGCGGGACGCCCCGGCTGGCCTGAATAGCCTGTCGTCACGAGCAAGTCCCAGAGGTGCCCGGATGGCCAGCGCCGCCGACTGCGACCACATGCGCCAGGCGATCGCCCTGATGCGCCAGGCGGGCCTGGTGGAGCGCACGGGCGGGCCCTTCGGTGCCGTGGTGGTGCGCGATGGCGTGGTGCTGGGCGCCGCCGGCAACAGCGTGCTGCGCGATCACGACCCCACCGCCCACGCCGAGGTGAACGCCATCCGCCAGGCCTGCCGCCGCATCGGCAGCCACGACCTCAGCGGCGCGGTGCTCTATGCCAGCGGCGAATGCTGCCCGATGTGTTACGCAGCGGCCTACTGGGCCCGCATTCACAAGGTGTATTTCGCCTCGCGCTGGAGCGACTACGCCGACCTGTACGACGACGCCCGCATCCACGCCGACATGGCCTTGCCCGCCGCCGAGCGTCAGCTGGCCCCCGAGCCCCTGTTGCGTGAGGAGGCCCTGGCGGTGTGGAGCGACTTCCGCCGGCTGGAGGGCGGTGCCAGGTATTGAGGGCCCCTGGCCAGGGCAACCGGCAAGCGCCTGCGCGATGCTGGCGCAACCCCGCCCCGCCCCGATGGCGCCCCTGCCCGCTCCAGAGCCCGCGCGCCACATCGAAACCACGGCCGCCCTCGATGCCCGCAAGCTGCGCTTCGAGCTGAACCGGATTGAGCTGCCGATGGGGGTGGAGGGCACCTTCGGGGTGATCCGCCACCCGGGGGCCTCCCTGGCGGTGCCCCTGCTCGACGACGGCCGCGTGGTGGTGCTGCGCCAGTACCGCTTTGCCGTGGCCACCCGGCTGCTGGAGTTCCCCGCCGGCACCCTCGATCCCGGCGAAGACCCGCTCACCACGATGCAGCGGGAGCTGCAGGAGGAGGCGGGCTACAGCGCCAGCCGCTGGGATCCCCTGGGTGCCATGCTCCCCTGCCCCGGCTACTCCGACGAGGTGATTCACCTGTTCCTGGCCCGGGAGCTGGCGGAACTCACGCAGCGCCCCCCCGGCGACGACGACGAGGACCTGGAGGTGCTGCTGATGGAGCCCGCCCAGCTCGATGCGGCCCTGGCCAGCGGCGATGAGCACCTCGATGGCAAGAGCGTGACCGCCTGGTTCCGGGCCAAGCAGCTGCTGGGGATCTGATGGCCCCGGCCCGCTGGCTGTTCTGGCATCGCCGCGATCTGCGCCTGGCCGACAACCTGGGCCTGGCGGCGGCGGCGGCGGCCAGCCCGGCCGTGACCGGGGTGTTCGTGCTCGATCCGGCCATCCTCGGCGCGGCCGACATGGCTCCGGCCCGGGTGTGGTTCCTGCTGGAGAGCCTGCGGGAGCTGCAGCAGCGCTGGCGCGAGGCCGGCAGCCGGCTGCTGCTGCTGCAGGGGGATCCGGAGCAGCTGTTGCCCCGGCTGGCGGCGGCGATCGGCGCCGAGGTGGTGGCCTGGAACCGCGATGTGGAGCCCTTTGGCCGCGAGCGGGATCGGCGGGTGGCGGCCGCCCTGCGGGCGGCGGGCCGCAAGGTGCTGGTGGATTGGGACCAGCTGCTGATCGCCCCGGAGGCCCTCCAAACCGGCGCCGGCGATCCCTATCGGGTGTACGGACCCTTCTGGCGCAACTGGCGCGGCCAGGTGGAGCGCCAGGTCGCGGCGGGGGGCCTGGCGCCGGCCCCTGCGCCTGCCCAGCTGTTCGATCTCGACCCCGCCGACCTGCAGCAGCTTCCCCTGCAGGAAACGATCCCCAGCGCGGACGACCTGGGCCAGCCCTTTGCCGGGGCCTCCCTCTGCCCCTGCCGGCCCGGGGAGGCGGCGGCCCTGGAGCAGCTGCAGGCCTTCTGCGATGGCGGGCCCTTGCTGGCCTATGAGCCGGATCGGAATTTTCCGGGCACGGCGGGCACCTCAGCCCTCAGCGCCGCCCTCAAGTTCGGCACGCTCAGCCCCCGCCAGGCCTGGGCGGCGGCCCAGCAGGCCCGGCAGCAGGCCCGCAGCGAGGAGCAGCGCCAGGCCATTCAGGTGTGGGAGCAGGAGCTGGCCTGGCGCGAGTTCTACCAGCAGGCCCTGTTCCACTTCCCCGAGCTGGCCGAGGGCCCCTACCGGCCCCAGTGGAAGCTCTTCCCCTGGGAGAACCACCAGGGCCGCTACGAGGCCTGGTGCGAGGGCCTCACGGGCATGCCGATCGTGGATGCGGCGATGCGCCAGCTCAACGAGAGCGGCTGGATGCACAACCGCTGCCGCATGATCGTGGCCTCCTTCCTGGTGAAGGATCTGATCTGCGACTGGCGCTGGGGCGAAACGGCCTTCATGGCGCGGCTGGTGGATGGCGATCTGGCGGCCAACAACGGCGGCTGGCAGTGGAGCGCCAGCAGCGGCATGGACCCCAAGCCCCTGCGCATCTTCAACCCGGCCACCCAGGCCGCCAAATTCGACCCCGAGGCCACCTATATCCGCACCTGGCTGCCGGAACTGCGCCACGTGGCCACCCGGGATCTGCTCAGCGGCGAGATCGCCCCGATCGAGCGGCGCGGCTATCCGGCGCCCCTGGTGAGCCACAAGCAGCAGCAGGCCCGCTTCAAGGCCCTCTACGCCGCGTTGCCCAAGGGCTGATCAGGCCGCCAGCGCCGTGGTGGGCTGCTGGGCCAGCTGGCTCACCACCTCGATCACCCGCTGCTGCTGGGCTTCGCTCAGCTCGGGGAAGATCGGCAGGCTCAGCACCTCGGCGCAGAGGCGCTCGGTGATCGGCAGGGAGCCGGGCCCGTAGCCCAGATCGGCGTAGGCGGGCTGGCGGTGGATGGGAATCGGGTAGTAGATGATCGTGGTCACACCGGCGTCCTGCAGTTGCTGCTTGAGCCAGTCGCGGCAGCAGGCCTCGGGCAGGCCGTAATCGGCGCTGTCGGCGGAGGCGCTGCAGCTGCCGCCGCAGGCGGAGCCGCTGCCGGGGCACTGGGGCACGCGCACCACGAACTGGTTCCAGCTGTGGCCGTCGGGGCCCGCCTCCGGCAGGTGGATGCCGCTGGCCTGCTCCAGGCCCTGGCGGTAGGTGGCGGCCACCTGGCGGCGGCGGCTGATCCAGCCATCGAGGTGCGGCAGCTTCACGTTCAGCACCGCCGCCTGGATGGCGTCGAGGCGGCTGTTGTAGCCGAGGGAGGTGTGCAGGTAGCGCCGCGGCATGCCGTGCACCGCCAGCTCGCGCATGGCCTGGGCGAGCTGGGGATCGCGGCAGGTCACGGCACCGCCATCGCCCGCACCGCCGAGATTCTTGGTGGGGAAGAAGCTGAAGCAGCCCACATCGCCCCAGCTGCCCACGGGGCGGCCTGCCCAGCTTGCGCCGCTGGCCTGGGCGCAGTCTTCAACCACCTTCAGGCCATGGCGGTCGGCGATGGCGCAGACCCGCTCCATGTTCACCGGCCGGCCGAACAGGTGCACCGGCAGCAGGGCCCTGGTGGCGGGCGTGATCGCGGCCTCGAGTTGATCGAGATCGATCAGGTAGGAGCTCTCCTCCACATCCACGAACACGGGCGTGGCCCCCACGGCGCTGATGGCTTCAGCCGTGGCGAAGAAACTGAACGAGCAGGTGATCACCTCATCGCCGGGGCCGATGCCCAGGCCCCGCAGGGCCAGGATCAGGGCATCGGTGCCGCTGTTGCAGCCGATCGCGAACGGGCTCTGCACCGACTCGGCAAAGGCCTGTTCAAACGCCGCAATCACGCCGCCGCCGATGTACTGGCCGCTGCGCAACACCTGCAGGACGGCGGCATCGAGCTGCTCACCGAGGTGATGCAGCTGTTCGGTGAGGCTGAAAGGGGGCACCTGCATGCAGACAACCTTAATCCCCGCGTTCGGGGTGCCATTTGATGTTGCAGCCGATTGAGGGTCGCTGCTCCGGATCGATCGGTGTGCCCGCCAGCAGGGCGGTGATGGCGGCCCGCAGGTCGCGGCCATCGAGGGGCTGGTCGTTGCCGGGGCGGCTGCCATCCAGCTGGCCGCGATACACCAGCCGCTGCTGCCCATCGAACAGGTACAGATCCGGCGTGCAGGCGGCCTGGAAGGCCCGCGCCACGCTCTGGTCGGCGTCGAGCAGATAGGGGAACGGCCAGCCGTTGCGCTCGGCCTGCTGCCGCAGCCCCTCGGGCCCGTCCTCGGGATGGGTGAGGGTGCTGTTGCTCGAGATGGCCACGATCTGCACCGCGCCGGCCAGATCGCGCGCCAGCCGGCTGAGTTCCGGCTCGATGTGCTTCACGAACGGGCAGTGGGCACAGAGGAACAGCACCAGCGCCGGCTGGCCCTCAAGGCTGCTGGAGTGCAGCAGAGGCTGGGCTTGCCCGGGGCTCGCCGCTTCGGCCCGCACGTTCGGCAGGCAGAAAGCGGGCATGGCCGTGCCGAGGGGCAACATCGTGGAGGGCGTGAGAACCATGGCCGCGCGGCTGGGGGGCTGGGGCAGGATGCGCCTTGATTCTCACGCCGTCTGCGCCCGTTGGCTCCACCCGTGCTGCTGCGCTCAGGGCCTTGGCTGGGGCTGGCCGCGCTGCTGCTGCTCACGGCCTGCGTGCCGGCCCACCGCAGCGCCAGCTGGACCATCTATCCGCTGCAGCGCCAGCAGCCCCACGACGGCCTGGCGGTGGTGAGCCAGCCCGATGGCTATGGGCTGCACATCTGGCTCGCCACCGACACCAGCCAGAGCGGCGTGTGCCGGCCCCGCTGGCTGCCGGATCCAGCGCGCCTGTTCAACGGCAACGGCAGCCATCCCTTCAGCTCCGGCCTGGCCACGCGCCAGGAGTTCTTCGAGGCGGTGGCCCGCCGCGATGTGCGCCGGGAACTGCGGCGGGAGCTGCAGGCCCTGTGCCAGGCCCGGGCGCCGCGGGCCAGCTGGCAGTGGCTGGAGCCGCCCCGCAACGCCCGGGAGGTGCGCCAGGAGTCGTTCCCGCTCACCGAGGAGCAGGACCTGCTGCCCCCCGCCTCCGAGGTGCGCCGGCAGGAGGAGGCGCTGCTGGGTGGCAGCGCCGAGCAGCCCTAGCCGGCCCAGTGCTGCCACACCGCCGCCTCCGCCTGGCGCCAGTAGCGGCTGAAGCGCCCCAGGTTGAGCGGCCCCGTCAGCTGCACGAAGGGCTCGGGCTCCAGCACCTGCACCGGCAGCTCCTGCTGCAGCCGCTGGGCGATCGCCGCCACCCGCGGATCAGTGCCGGCGCTGGTGACGACGCCATCGGCGCCGTGGGCGCGGGCGAAGGCCAGCACCTCCGTGGCCACATCGCCCTGGCGCAGGCTCACGGGCAGCTCCAGCAGGCACTCGTACAGAAAGCCGATGCGTTGCAGGCTCACCGGCCGCGGCTCAGGGCCGGCGGGATCGCCGGTGGTGGGGCTGCGGCCCGCCAGCAGTTCGGTGTCGAACACGAACACCGCCGGCCGGTCGGGGAAGGCCTGCAGGGCGGGGTTGGCGGGACCGAGGGCCTCGCCGTGGATCCAGAGAATCGGGCGGTTCATGGTGTCAGCGGGGGCGAGCGGGGCGGCTCAGGGCGGAGGGATTGCCGCTGCGGGCGCTCTGCCGCCGGGGCTGGAACAGCTGCGCCTCCAGCTCCTCGTAGCTGGCCTCGAATGGGCAGCCCTGCAGGCTCAGGGGGCAGCTGCGGCAGAACAGACCCTTGCTGTAGCGCTCCAGGTTGGCGCGATTGAAGAAGTAGGGCTTGTGGCTGAAGCTGCTGGCCACCCATTGCCAGCTGAGGTTGTTGCTGGCGGGGTCGCCATCGAGCAGGTGGCGCAGGAACCAGGAGGCCCCCACCTGCCAGCGGATCCGCCGCCAGTGCACCAGGTAGGCCGCCAGCCACATGCGGGCGTGGTTGTGCAGCCAGCCGGTGGTGTGCAGCTCCGCGATGAAGCCATCCATGCAGGCCAGGCCCGTGCGGCCCTCGGCCACGTCGGCGGGGAGCTCGCGGCCGTAGGCCGCGGCGCTGTGGCCGGTCTTGAGCTCCTCCTGATCACGCCAGATGCCATCGCCCAGTTGGCGCCACAGGCGCTGCCAGTAGTCGCGCCAGCCCAGCTCGTTGATCAGCTTCTCGCTGCCCTGGCGGCTGCGGGTGCGGGCGAACACCGTGTCGCGCACCTCCGCCAGCGTGAGCACGCCATGGCGGATGTAGGGCGACAGCCGCGTGACCGGTCCATCCAGAAAGTTGCGGCCCTTGGCGTAGCGCTCCGGCTGTACGCGCTCCAGCAGCTGCTCGGCCCGCCGCCGGCCGCCGCGGATCGGGCTGAGGCCGGCAGGGGCCTCGGGAAACAGCTGCTGCAGTTCGCGCTCCAGCTCGGAGCGGCTGCTGAACTGCCGGGGCAGATCGCCGGGCTGCGCGGCCCAGGGCAGGGGAACGCCGGCGAGGGGGTCGGGAGCCAAGGGCGGCTGCAATGCAAGGGCCGATCCTGCCGCCTGGGCCCGGCAGCCGTGGCAGGCGGGGGAGCGTGGGGAGAGGTGTTGGAGAATCCCCCCATTGCAACCGTTCGCCTCCGGCGCCACCCCCATGCTCCTCGATCTGCGCGGCAAGAAGGCCCTGGTCACGGGGATTGCCAACAACAAGTCGATCGCCTGGGGCATCGCCCAGCAGCTGCATGCCGCCGGCGCCGAGCTGGGCGTCACCTACCTGCCGGATGAGAAGGGTCGCTTCGAGGGCAAGGTGCGCGAGCTCACCGCGCCGCTGGCCCCCAGCCTGCTTGAACCCCTCAACGTGCAGGACCCGGCCCAGATCGAGGCCGTGTTCGATCGGGTGAAGCAGCAGTGGGGCTCCCTCGACGTGCTGGTGCACTGCCTGGCCTACGCCGGCAAGGAGGAGCTGATCGGCGACTACTCCGCCATCAGCCCCGAGGGCTTCGCCCGGGCCCTGGAGGTGAGCGCCTACTCCCTGGCCCCCCTGTGCCGCTACGCCAAGCCCCTGTTCAACGAGGGGGCCAGCGTGATCACGCTGAGCTACCTGGGGGCCGAGCGGGCCATCCCCAACTACAACGTGATGGGCGTGGCCAAGGCGGCCCTGGAGGCCTCGGTGCGCTATCTGGCGGCCGAGCTGGGCCCGGAGAAGCAGGTGCGGGTGAACGCCATCAGCGCCGGTCCGATCCGCACCCTGGCCAGCAGCGCCATCGGCGGCATCCTCGACATGATCCACAACGTGGAGGAGAAAGCCCCCCTGCGCCGCACGGTGACGCAAGACGAAGTGGGCGGCACCGCCGCCTTCCTGGCCAGCCCCCTGGCCTCCGGCATCACCGGCCAGGTGCTCTACGTGGACGCCGGCTACTGCATCACCGGCATGTGAGCTGATGCTGCGCGCGGAGGGTCGATGGGGGGCGCTGCGGCTGCTGGCGGCCCTGTTGCGCAGGCTCTGGCGGGATCTGGCCGTGGCCCTGCTGATCGCCGGGCTCTCGGTGCCCCTGGGACCGGTTCTCAGCAGCAGGCTCACCCCTGATCTGGTGCTGCCGCTGCTGGGCATCGTGGCCTCGGTGCTGATCGGCTTCCGCTTCAGCCAGGCCTATGCCCGCTGGTGGGAGGCCCGCACCCTCTGGGGCCAGCTGCGCAATGCCTGCCGGGCCTGGAAAACGGCGCTGCTGGCCCTGGCGGTGGAACCCCTGCAGCCGCTGCTGGAGCGGCAGGTGCTGCTGGTGTGGAGCCTGGTGGCCGAGCTGCGGCCCTCGGTGCCCGCTCCGGCGGCGCTGGCGTTGCAGCTCGAGCAGCTGCGGCAGCACTTCCCGGGGGAGGGCGGCAGCCAGGCGCTGCTCGATGCCCAGGCCCGTTGGGTGGCCGTGGCCTACGGCGATGGGCAGCTGGAGCCCACGGGGCGGGGGGTGCTCAGCGAGCGGCTGCGCGATACCGGCAATGCCATCGGTGGTTTGGAGCGCATCCGGGCCCAGCCCTTCCCGGCGGCGATGGCCCTGTTCAGCCGGCTGGTGGTGTGGCTGTTCGCCTGGCTGATGTTCCTGCGGCTGGAGGCGGCTCCGATCACGCCCACCGTGGGCAACGCCGTGGCCTTTGCGCTGATGGCCGGTTACATCACCGCGGAACGGCTGGCGGCCGATCTGGATCAACCGCTCGGTGATCCCCTGCTGGGCCTGCCGCAACACCACATCGCCGCTGCCATCAGCCGCGACCTGCTCGGCCCCTCCCATCCCCTGGCCCAGCCGCCCCAGCCCGCCTCTGCCACGGTGTGGACCTGAGCGGCTGGTCGCGGGCTTCGGCATGATCGGGGGATTCCAATCCGGCGCCGTCCGGCCCCTCACACCCCTATGCGCACCGGCACGATCCACCGCGTCACCGGCGAGACCAACGTGCGCGTGAGCCTGGGGCTCGACGGCAGCGGCAGCTGCACGGTGCGCACCGGCGTGCCGTTCCTGGATCACATGCTGCACCAGATCAGCAGCCACGGCCTGATCGATCTGGAGATCGAGGCCACGGGCGACACCCACATCGACGATCACCACACCAATGAGGATGTGGGCATCGCCTTCGGCCAGGCGTTGGCCCAAGCCCTGGGGGATCGCCGCGGCATCCATCGCTTCGGCCACTTCCTGGCGCCCCTGGATGAGGCCCTGGTGCAGGTGGCCCTGGATTGCAGTGGCCGGCCGCACCTGAGCTACAGCCTGCAGATCCCTGCCCAGAAGATCGGCAGCTACGACACCGAGCTGGTGAAGGAGTTCTTCGTGGCGGTGGCCAACAACGCCGGCCTCACCCTGCACATCCGCCAGCTGGATGGCGCCAACTCGCACCACATCGTGGAGGCCTGCTTCAAGGCCTTCGCCCGGGCCCTCCGCCTGGCCACCGAGGTGGACCCCCGCCGGGCCGGTGCCGTGCCCAGCAGCAAGGGCGTGCTGGAGCGGGCGGGGGGCTGAGGGCCTTTCGGCAGCTGGGGACAGCATTTCTGGCGGCTCGCTGAACGCGAAGCTGCAGCAGTGCAGCGGCTTGGCCGTAACACGTTCACGGATCTGACGTGATTTCACGGAGCTTTCAAGCCTTCGGCGCGGATGCTGCTGCGTAGGTTTCAAATGTGAAGCCAGTAGGCCATCTAGCAGGCCGTAAGAAGCGGATTTGAAGTGCAGCTTTGCGCTGTCCGGCTGTGGTCGTGTAGTCGCCTTTTGCCAAGGCGACGGAAGAGAGGACTGTCTTCACGTCATCTTCCACCACAACAGGATTTCCCCATGGATAAGCAGTCATCTGAGGGCAAGCGCAGCAATTCCTTCCTCGACCTGCTGACAAAGCTGCAGGCCCCTGGCATCCGCCGGAGCCCCCTCTGCCAGGAAAGTTGACGCCTCTCCATCCCGGTCACTTTTTCCACCAGGGGGCTTGATGGAGCAGAACAATGCGTCGCTACAGCGAGGCCGTCAAAGCTGATGTGAGAAGGCGGATGAGTC
>Ga0315899_10005463_pt1 | contig 13725 bp, 12 predicted proteins | sample LakEriMetagenome_2_FD_203518 | JGI IMG/M metagenome (GOLD analysis project Ga0315899, IMG submission 203518) | Freshwater fungal communities from buoy surface, Lake Erie, Ohio, United States - Buoy 4 MA112 | ecosystem: Environmental > Aquatic > Freshwater > Lake | place: USA: Lake Erie, Ohio...
AATTCACGGTGGTGGCAAACTGCATCTGCCCAGGAAGATTCACCTGCCCGGAGGGCCAGACAGGACACGGGGACCTGGAGGAGGGGCGGAAAGCCGAAGAGTGCGGCGTCAAAGAAGGACGCAGAGATGCTGGGGGCGCCAAGAAGGCCGCAACTCCGGAGGCGCCGCATGCCAGCAGGCAGGCGGCCCAGGTTGCGCACACTTTCGAGTGCATCTTCTTCTTATATGTGTTCTAGTTGAGGCACACGAACTTCGGGTGAAAACGGCGGCACCACGGTTGAGCGGGATGACACAACAGAGGGTGAGATTTGCGCGCTGCCGTGGTCTAGACGCCCGCTGCGAATGCGTGGCCCGCCGTGGCTTGTCCGTGTCCAGCACAGCCGGCACTCAGTAACAGTCTGGCTCTTGGCAGCAAGCGATCGCCCTGCGAGACGTCGAATCTGCCAGAGCGCTTGAGGTGGCGGGTGACTACGATGCTGCGGAGCGAAAGTACGCGCACGCGCTCGAGCTGTGCCCCCAGAACCCAGGTAATGTAATGGGCAGCTGCCCCTTGTCTACTGTGGCGCTTGTCGTACGCGGGCCAGTCAGGAAAGCCCGACCTGCGGACTGCCACTGCCCGACCTGCGGACTGCCACTGCAAGCATGTGCTGCTGCCACCTGCCAGCAGCTGCTTATGTGTGGTCGTCGTGCAAAACAGATGTGCTCTCAGCATACGCGCAGTTCGTCCAGCATGTTCGAGCCCACCACGACCGCGCGGAGGCTCTCTACAAGAGGTCACTGGGGAGCGATCCGACACACCTGGACACGCTGCAGTACTATGCCATCTTTCTCGAGGAAGTGCGCGGTGACCTGGACGCGGCAGAAAAATTATACAGCATTGCGCTTGAGAGCACGCGCAATGGGCTTCTCGACGACATAGACCCACCAACGCACTGGCGCCCCTCTACCCCACCGGGCGCCAAACCTGGATCTTTGGCGGAACACGACCTTCGCCATCGAGAGCCTGCTGACAGTTCTACACACCCGCCAGAAAGGGAGCATGGAGGCTCTGTTGATGACAAACAATGGCAACGCATCAACAACATTGCCGGAAGGGATGCGCAAAATTTTACGCGGTTAAGACAGTCTCCCAAACGGGATCAGCTTAGAGAAAAACTGATTCGCGCCGCAGCCAGGAAAAGTCCAGGTAAGCCACCTGACCTGTCCACGGGTGGAGGTGAGAGGAAGTAAAGGACATTGGCGTGCACACACGAACACACACACACAAAGTAATGGTGTTTCCATGGCGAAATTCTGGATCCGGCTACCTTTCCACGACCTCTCACTGTAAAACAGCTATCTGTGGTGTTTCCTAATTCCGGGTTCCCAACCCGGGTGCTGGGAAATCCCAATTCTTTTACTTTCTTTCGCAGCCACATGCTCTATTTCAGTACCTCTTGCGAAGCCTTGAGTGTGCATCCTCTCAAAAATGCCAGCGTTTTTGTTTTGCTTTTTGTGTTCAGGGTCGTCACGCGGGCGGGTGGATGCAGAACGAAGGTTTACAGATGGCAGCTACCGCATTTCAGACGATAAAACTGCTGGTACCCGCCACCTCAAAGGTTACACAGGTACGATCGAAGGCATTTCCAAAAAATCTCAGAAGTTGAATTTTGATTGCAGACTGCATATTTCGGATTTTGGTTGTAGATTGCGGGGCTGCAAACAAAGCGTTCTCACATTGAGCGCCATGCAGGATCGATTCATGCTGCACCGTGGATGGGGCCATTGGATACGGCAAAGAGCACGAAGCAAAAAGCTCCATCAAAAGGCAAGAGCGTAGTAGTTGAAAACGCTTCGTCAATAGGCTGGGAGGCGGGGCGGGGCAAAGCAAACGTCGCCCCGATAATCAACGCTGGGGCCGAATGGGGACGGCAGCACGACGAGCGGTTTCTGCCCGATGATGATCGGGCTCCTAAGCTGAACATGCAGGGGTGGGGTAGAGAAAGCGTTGCGTTGCAGAACTCGGCAGGGAGCTGGGCGCTGGAAAATGTTGGCTCAACTGCTGGACACTCAAAGCCGTCAGTCTTGTCAGAGCATTCCTCGTCTTCTTTGGGCGTCGCCTCATCGGTGTGTAGTTGTGTTGTGTTCACAGACGCCGCAGCAGGCCACCTAGAGCAGTGTGGATTGTCTGCGAATGCTTGCTTGCCTCGATCAAGGACCATGGTCCGTCTCTGTGCCTTTGTGTATCCACCTGAACTGCTTGCCGTAGGCGACAGGAGCGAAAATGTCGCCCCCCCTCCGCCCCTAGAATCATCATAGCAGTGCACACGCAAGCACGAACAAAAAAAATTGGATTGTCTGGGTGTTACTTTTTTGAAGGTGTGCAAACTTACATGCATTCGCATGATGCATGATGTCTTGGCAGTCTGCGGTGCACGAGCCTTCTCAAGAGGGACCACATGAGGGCCCAAGCTCTGAAGGCCTTAGCTCTCTCCGCTACGATCCACAGCTTAGGTTGAAAGTACGCGAGGTCTTTAGCAATGTGGAGCAACTGCAGCAAGCTGGCGTGATCATTTCACACGCACACATCTGCTCGGTGTTGAAAAATGCCCTCAACCTAACTTTGACCCGTGATATTGGAGTCAAATTACTCAAGCATTTCCTTAGCCGTTCTGTGAGTGCGCGATTATCGAGCACGAATGCGGAAGATAGAAAAGTGAGGTATGATGCATTCGCAAAAGACATCTTTGTCGAATTGGAGAAGGGACAACACACACATCAATATGTTAGCATCCAACCCCCCAGCAGACGCGACCTGGACGCGGACCTCGACAATCTTCCCGATACAACAAATCAGGAGAAAGTTCAGGTCGACTCTTCGAAAAAGGTAACTGGGATTCTTGCTCCGTCCAACCACCTGATCCGTGGCAGGATGTCGTTATGGTTATGTGCTAACGCGAGCATTCGGCGGCAGGTGGTCACACGGGTTAGCCTCAAAAACTGGCTGCATGAGTCAAAGGCATTGGGCCTGGTTGCCCTCCCTGCTCGGCAGAATAATTATTTGGCTGGTCACATCCCCACTTCGGGATATTCTCAACAAAACTCAGATGTCCCCAGAAGCTTGCCGTCAGGCATTTCCCAGGCTATGCTTGCTGAACTTGCAAGATTGGTCTCATACCCTAGAGGTCATCACGAGAGCAAGTTGGACCACCTCCGCACTTACCTGCACTCTGCGCAGGATGATGGCACGTTGTCAGCCTCAGCAGTCTTGCTGACGGGAGCGGGAGAGTTGCATTTCTCAGATGGCCTTGAGTACTCCAAAGACACACCTGCATCGCGGCCTGCTCTCCCGGAGACTCTGGTACAATTCTCAAGAACTTCTTCTGACTCGTGCAGGGTGGCAACTCGGCGCGCTCCAGCTGGTGTCATGGAAGGTACTGCAAGTGCTTCGAGCAATCGAACGACAGGTGTGCAAATGAAAGAGTTTGACGTTGACGAGTGCTTCGATGCCGACTCTGTATACCACCCTGGCCGACAGTCGACAACGCGGAGCGAGGGCGGGCGAGCTGCAACGAGCTCCTCACATGCAGAGGCCAATAACGCCTCACTATCCGGGACTCTGGATCTGACGCCGCGCCCTTCCAACACGACATCAGCGGCTTGCAAATTCGAAATGTTGCGGCCGCAAGAAGCGACTTCAGACGGTCATAGTGTGCACATCAATCACGTGCAGGGCAGGCACGATGATGAGCGAATGGCTGCGTTGGGGGCTGACCACACGCAGTCACTTGATTCCGGAAAGCGGTTGAGTGTGGACGCGTTGCTGTCTGCTGTTCACAGGTCTCTTTCAGCACAAGGTCAGGGGAATGATGCACATACAACAAATCGGGGTCATGCGAAGGATCCAGACAACAGTGAAGAGAAACTCAATGAATTTGAAGAGATACACATGTTCTTTGCGTCGGAGCGGGCAAAGATGATGTCGAATGACATGATGCCGGACAAGTACATCGAAGGAAGCCAAAGAATGGACGCGCTGACGCGTGCAGAGCCATCTACCAACGTGAGCGCACGAAACTTCCAAAGCAAGCCTGCGGCTATTGCGCCACTGCCAAAAGCCCACGTGCAACAAGTCAACGATGAGATTTTTGCCGCTTTGCGGCAGAAGTGTCACACCGTGACAATGATTTTTGGTTACTTGAATTCACGCGCCGTGCACGAGCACAACAACTGCCGCGCTCGAAACAATGAGCTTGGTGCCAGCGCTGCCAAAAGGAATTCGGTTTCAAAAGCTGATTTTAAGGCCGTCATCCTGCAGATGGGGCTCGGTCTGTCTGAAGGCGAAATTGCCGCAGTATATGATCTCAATGGCGACGTTCGGACCGGTGAGCTGACATTCACTCAATTGCAGCGTGCAATTAAGGGCATCAGCGCACCCGGCACCCCACGTGCGGTATCTGCATCGAAGCAAGACAACAAAGAACCCAAGGAAAGTGACAAGATCCGCGAGGTGCTCAAGAAAGTCTGGGAGACGGCGGCGGAGGCATTTGTCTTCTTTGATATCAGCGGATCTGACCATCTGAATATGACCCAGCTTCGGCAAGGACTGAAACGCCTTCGGCTTAATGCCATCTCTGTTGAAGTTGCCTTTCAGGAGATTGATCTCGACCGTGATGGGCGCATAAGCGAGCGCGACTTTATTAGGCATTTTGCGGCAGGGTGGCATCCGCTCGGTGACTTCATTCAGATGCGCAAAGCTTATGATAATGTCAAGGCGAAGCATCGTACTCGTGTTGCCAACGATTTTCAGGTGTATATTGATGCGCTCAACCAAGAAGAACGATCAAAGTCTCCGCTCCGAAACCGTTCTCCGCTCCGAAACAATTCTCCGCTCCGAAATGCAGAGCTCAGCCCCATACAGTCAAGCGATATCGAAATGTCAACGCATTTCCTGGCCGACGTGTCTCGCCCGCAGCCGCAGCAGTTAGATACGCACGGCGATGTCGAAATCGAACTAGTTCTGGACATGGACTTTGCTGCGGCAATGGAGAACGAAGCAGAAGTAAGATATGGGATTCAGCGAGATATTGCCTTCTCTTGCGACGGTCAATTTGACAAGGTTAAAGTGTCAAAATTACGCGCAGGACCTGTCATCGCAGAGATCACTTTGTGCGAAGGGCTTTGTTCTGATGGGCGGAGCCCGCAAGATGCGGTCAAGGAGTTGCAAAAGCAGGTGCATGACCAGCAGTCGTCGCTTCTGCTATGCGAATACACGGGCTGTACGCTTGACATTATCCTCAAGCTCCCAGAGGCCTCAACCAGGAGCAAGCACATCCAAACCCCAGACTCAGACAAGGAGTCGAATTCGGCAGTGCCAATTTCTCCAACCATTGAAGGGCTTGATCTCCACGGCTTTGACAGTGCAACACATCGCCGCAGTAACGAGCCGCCTCGTGAGACAAATATACGGCGGCGCCCATTGCTGGACCCGCCTTCGGCACTGCCGAGAGAGCATGACCGCAGGAATCATGACCCCGACACTTTTGATCCCAATGCTGGCGATGATCATGCCTATGATCTTGTCCGCACCACCTCCAACGAAACGTCAATTCCCGACTCAGACACGCGCTCGCAGCAAAATTCGTCGTTCGGCGACGACACCTACGACGACATCTTACAAAATTTCCACAGTCGATCCCACTCTTCTGGCACACGTCCCATCAGGGCTACAAATCCTGGCATACGCGAAGATCGAGAAGATGAATTCAGGCCATCGCGCTCTGCAATGGAACGATTCCCTACGATGGAGGTGTATGATGACAGTGCTGCTATGACTCCTTCTAAACTTGCGGCATTGCGTCTCCAGATCAAGCGCCAAAAGGAGGTATGTTGCGCCAACATGTGTTTGCTTCATCTGATTTGAACAGTGAATCATGGCAAACTGGCGCAAGTCGACAAGATTGGGCTTACGTAAGTCGACAAGATTGGGCTTTACTGTGTAATGCAATCGTGGTTCCATGAGCAGAACGAACTGCGGCGAAAGGAACGGGAAACCATTAGGGAGCATAAACGCATGTTGCTGGACAAGCGCAGAAATCGCCGCCTGATGCAAGAAGCAGCGCGACTTGAAAGGTACGTGCAGAGCGTGTACGCGTGCATATGAAGATGCAGGTGTGTGCATACCCAGTAATTGCACGTAGAAAGGCGCAAAGGTGCTTGCAGACGCGTGCGCAGGTGCCTGCGCAGACATGTTTGCTTATCGAGGCGAGTGCTTGAAACATGCAGGTTGCGTTCACATCAGGGCAGTCTAGTGCCGTCTGAAGGAGTGGGTCTGCGTCTTCACAGCAGATACCGAGCGTCGGATCCCGCGCCGAAGCGCGTGCGCATTACTCGAGGCGTGTCGTTGATGCATGTTTTGTGTTTTATGACTATTGTCTCACACATCTGAAGTATCATGAATGTTGTATTGTATGATTCGAAGCATTGGATACACATGTCCATGCACATACATGTAGGAAACGTATTAACATTAATTGGTGTGTGTGTGTGTGTGTGTGTGTGTGTGTGTGTGTGTGTGTGTGTGTGTGTGTGTGTGTGTGTGTGTGTGTGTGTGTGTGTGTGTGTGTGTAAATATATTGGAGTATACTATTCCCGGGTTTCACTGCATCCTGTACGCCGAAATGTTCCCCCCTGCAACATATCGTGTGTTCCTTGTGCCAAAAAATACGATTAAGCAGAGTCATATTCCATCGCATCAGAGCGCGCGCGCACGCGCCAGACACTGCTCAACGTGCTGCGTACAGTCTGTTGTTAACTGCGCACAGACGGGAGTCCCTGACGTATCCCGAGCTCCTGTACCCTGCGCGCACCCACTCCCTCCTCCGCGTCTTCCCACGCTCGTGTCCATGTTGCACAGGCCTTTCAGAGCCCAGCTCGCCTTTGCCGAGCGAGAGAGATGTGTACGAGAAGAGACCGGGCAGCGCCCCTGGGCAGAGACCGGCCAGCGTGACCCCGGGTCGGTCCGTGCGCTGGAACGCTCCGCAGGTTTGGGATGATCTTGCTACAATCCCTCAACCTTAGTATCCCTCATCCCTCAAACCATGCGATCTGCTCTCGTTCACGTGTCCCAAGGTCTGGGTTGTAGCGCCTGGACAGAGGGGGGGGGATGCGGGCGGGAAGGGGTGAATGAAGGCAGGGTTTGTGTGGTAGATTATTGAAGATAGGGTGTGTGCGTGCGTCTGCGCGACAGGTGCGGACGTATGAGACGGTTCGTGACTCGGAGTGCTCCGGCACTACTGACAGCGAACATGATATCGACCGCGACTCGACATCCAGTTCTGATTAACCTGAGGAAGATATGCCACTTTTCGATTTCAAGCCCGGGCGAGCACATGCAATGAGCGTGCGCAGGCAAATGCACTTGCGCGGATGATTTTTATGTCACAGTTTGTTAATGCTCAACCTAGAATAGGGCGGGCACTGACACACCCAGATTGGCTCCTAGATTTGATGCATGGTGTGTGTGTGTGTGTGTGTCCGCTGTAATAGACGGTTAGGATGCCCAGTGTAGTACAGATTGAAGAATGAATGAAGATAGCTCTGTTTGATAATAACTCTGTCCCTTGGAGAACTTTCACAGTAAATGAATTTAAGTTTTAGAAGGCGTGTGTGCGTGTGCTCGCGTGGACCGAAGTGGGGTTCCCTAGGGAGGGCACAAGACAGACAGTCTGCCGAGACTGAATGAGGTTTTGGATGAGGAGCCGCTCGGCCCCCAACCGATTACATTGGAATACGAATACAAAGGTGTTTCTCAATCCAATTTGATCAAAGGAAAGGTCCCCCTGGGGGCCTGCCACTTTCACACTGGGGTGCGGAGGAGGAAATATAAGTTCAGCTCAACGAAGCCATGAAGAAATTTCTTCATTGCTTCGTTGAGCTGAACTTATATTTCCTCCTCCGCACCCCAGTGTGAAAGTGGCAGGCCCCCAGGGGGACCTTTCTTACGATCAAATTCGTGCAGGGTTTGACCAATTTGTGGTACGTACAGTCACACTTAAAATTTGTCACGCTATCGAGCTAAACTTATGCCTATCTCAAAGACCCTGCCTCCCCCCAAGAAGTCCTAAGGGTCTACTTCGCTCGTTGCAGTAACTTTTCAGAGCTTTCAGTACTATATACGCGCCGGGCGCGGCATCGCCTAGGTTCAAGTCCACCAGGGGACACTGCCCTGTAGAAAGCGCGCGAGTGCGACAGCGGGGCCGGGTTCCGTGAGGATGCGCAGTATGTGCGCTGTGTATTAGTTGCGCAAACGCACACGCGGCAGCAGAAGGCCACCGCTCAATACTCGGTAATAGACGCCCTGGCAGCGGAAATAGATGCAATTGCACCGACGGCAGGCGCATATGGCGACCTTGGGTAGGTGCATGCTGCAGCCTGTCCAGTTGTAGCATGCGCCGCGTGTACTTGATCCTCGCGCACACATTAGCAACACATGTGCCGCATGTACTACTTGAACCTCCAGCACCACTGCCCCAGCCCTGGCATACCCGCTATGTCTCGGTGCCGCCGCCGCTGACAGCCACCGCCGGTGTGACAGCAACGGCAGGAGACTCCGCCGCAGCAGGCTGAGGACACGAGAAGCGATGCTCACGCTCGCGTCTCCTCCGCGCCTCTTTTTCTGAAAGGGGCACACTGCCCGCTGAATCCATCGCGCCCGGGGAGACCATCGGAGCGGCGTCTCCCCGCCCACGTCGTTGATGCGTGTTGCCCTTGCTTCGCCCCACATCCAGATGGTGGAGATGCGGCGCAGCGCCGTCCGGCACCATGCGCTGTGGCGGGGCGTTAGGGTAAAGAAACGGCCCGTCGAAGCGGAGAGCACGCTGTCGGCGGCGCTCTTGCTCGCCCTCTGACACCGCTTCCCTATGCGACTGGTTCCCACGCAACACCCCGTCCCCCGTCCCTGCGGCAACTACAACCCCTGGCAACTCCGGGAAGGGATCATGCAGTTGCGACATGTTCAACGAGTCCTGCCCGTGTCCTCCTCCTCGCGCAGCACCACGCTGCGCGTGATCTACTTGCTGGGACCTGCCAGGCGACAGAAACTCGGAGAAGTGCTGCTGCGCAACCAACGCCTCCCGATCTGCCACGCTCGCATCGGCCCCGTCAGCCCGCACAGGAGCGCCCCCAGACCCCCCCACTCCTTGAGAACCGCTTCGCGCATGCGCCTCTGCACCAACCAAATCTCTCTGTGTGTGTCCCTCCCCCCCCCCACCCAGCCCCCGCCGATGCGCCGCGCGCTCAGCATTCTTCAGCTTCCTCTTGGCAGCATTCTGCTCCCGTTTGCGGCGCGCGTCCTGCTGGCCGCCGCCGGACCTCGGGGCGCCTGAGCGCGCCTCCTGCAGCAGAGTGTCGTAGTCCAGCGAGTACGCCCGCTGGAACTCTTCGAGCAGGCGCCCGTATGTGTTTCGCCCGACACTTCTTGCGCAGTTGTCTTGCAGATCAAAGGGATCTTGTATGCAGATGCATGTGTTTTGCCCCTGGTGGAAGCAAACTGACGACTTGTGCACAGGTCCGCGGGAGGTCACGGAGACAACATGCTGACTCCACTGAAACTGCCGCGCAAAGTAACGGAAAAACTCTTGCACTAGCATCGCCATTGATCTTTTGTTATCAGAGCCCCAGCCGCGCAGTTGATGATGAGTGTGGTGCCTTACCACCAGACCGTCGCACTCCCCGTGAACGCGCGGAGGCGAAGGAAGCATTGCCTCGCCCCGCAGCTCGATCGTCTCTTCATTCAGCCGTGGCAGAATTGGCGGTTCCACGTTCTGGAGGTAGTGGACGACGAGAAGGCTGAGGCCAAATGAGTTGAGGGTGCCGTGAGCAGCTGAATTGATGTCCCGTGCCTTCGCCCAGGCCTTGACGATGAGGACGAGCTGCGAAAACCGCGCGTCGATCAGCGAGTACTCGTGCAGCAGCCGGCTCTTGAACACCGGCAGCTCGTTCTCCACCGACAAGTCCACGGCCAGCCACGTGTCATTGAGGTCGGTGATCTTAACGATCGGAACACGCGCGCCGAGGACTGGCACGGCGCGCATGCCGTTGCCCTGCAGCGCCTTTGACACCTTGCGCAGCACCGACTTCTTTTCGCTCTCGCCGAGGCGCAACGGGAAGCGGGGCGAAAACGTCATGTCGAGATCGCTGTTCTTGCCCGCCAGGCTGCAGACGGAGGAGCCAAAGATCTCGAGCAGCGCGTGGGGCCAGAGTTCCTTGAGGATGCGGTCGAGGCGCTGGAAGAGGCGGTTCTGGCGGTGCTGGAAGCTGGTCGTCGGGCGTAACTCCTGGAGCACGCCGCGAACGAGCGCCTCAAGCCGCGGCTCGTCCTCCTCCATCTGCAGCTGACGCGCCATCTCGTGGTCGCGGAGCGCCTGTGGTTCGGCTTCTGTCCGCGCCGGCCTCTGGCCCTCATCGCCGCCGACGCCACGAAAACAGTCCTCCTCCATCTGCGTCGGGCGCAACTCCTGGAGCACGCCGCGAACGAGCGCCTCAAGCCGCGGCTCGTCCTCCTCCTGACGCGCCATCTCGTGGTCCCGGAGCGCATTCGGCTTCTGTCGGCATTCGGCTTCTGTCCGGGCCGGCCTCTGGCCCTCATCGCCGCCGGCGCCGCAGACAACACCACCAACACCAGCACCGTCGCCCTTGGGCATGCACGTTGCCACACCCGGTCCGTCGTCGGACGTGCCCACCGTGGCCCAGCTTAGCGCTGCGGGCCCAACGGCCTCAATGCCGCCCATATACAATGCGGACGTTATTTTTTGATTCTAAATTCTAATCAAAGTGAAAGTTCAGTTCTGCGGTGGTTGTAACCGTACTGCAAATGCGGGCGGCGGCCGTCTCTCGGCTGCTGGTGGCGCAGCCCAAGGAGCGAATGCTGGCCATTCGCGGGGGGCTCAGGCTCGGCGCGCGCATCTGGGGCGACGAAGACGCGGCGGGGCCCGCAGAGGTCTGTCCGCCTGCAGCTGCGAGCTCGTCCTATCGTGTATCTGCATTCACTTGTACACATCCCTCACCCCCTGCGGCCTGGGCTGGCGCCGCGGAGCCCGTTGATACAGAACCGGTGGTTGGCGCTCCATGGATTCCTTGACAACGCGGCCACCTTCGACATGCTTGCCCCTGAGCTGCTAATGGGGGGCGCCTCCTCCGTCGTCTGCCTTGACCTTGCTGGTGCGTGCGCGCGTGCGTGCGTGTGTGTCAGTGAGGGAGTTTTTTATGCGTGGGGTATATGTGCGATGTGGATGAGCTCATGCGCAACATATGTATATGTATATGTATCAACACGCAGGCACACACATGCGCACACACTCGTACACACACGCGCAGGGCATGGCTTGTCGGACTGGAGGCACAGCGGGGTGTACTATGTGGTGGATAATGTTGCAGATGCTGTCTACGCCGCCGATGCTCTCAAATGGGATCGATTCTCCATGTGCGTTTATCTATTGTTATTCACTGACCTCGCACTCATGTGATTCGCAACTTTACCCTCACGCGCGCGCTCGCCCAAAAAAAAAGCTTGTCTCACTCATGCACGAGAGCAGCATCGGGCGTTCACAATTTTTTTGTTGTTGAGAGCAGCATCGGGCATTCACTAGGAGGTGGTGTGGCCCAAGGAATCGCTGCTGCGTGCCCTGATCGGGTACTGACGAACGCACTCATTGTATATATATACGTACATCCGAGCGCACACGCGGCACACGCATGCGCTCATGGCCATCTTTCACTGAATGTTTAGTTTCGTGTTTAGTTTAGTGTTTAGCGCAACACGCAATCGCTCATGGCCTTCTGTCACTCCCCATCTTTCACTGAATGTTTAGTTTCGTGTTTAGTTTAGTGTTTAACACGCAATGCCTTCTGTCACTCCCCATCCCCCACACCCAGCCTGTGTCTCTCACACACACAACCACTGGTTCGCTGTGCAGGTTGTACGGTTGGTTTCCGTTGAGGTTCGTGTCCCTCTCCCCATATATGTATATATACATATATGTATATATATATATATGGTATATCTCTCTCTGTATACATAGATGCATAGGATGGTATCGGTAGAGAAGCGTGCCCCCCTAACACTCACCCCACGTGCCCCCCTAACACTAATCCCATAGGAGCGTGCCCCCTAACACTCACCCCACGTGCCTCCCTAACACACCCCATAGAAGCCCTAAGACACCTCATAGATGCGTGCCCCCCTAACCCTCACCCCACGTGGCCCCATAACACTCACCCCACACACCCTAAAACACCCCACACCCACATTTCTCCCTCGCGTTTTTTCAAAAGAAGTTAAAAAGTTGGCAACACACACACACACACACACACACACACACACACACACACACACACACACACACAAGCAATAAGCTCTTGACGGCAGGTGGTGCGTTTCTCTCTCTCTCTCTCTCTCTCTCTCTCTCTCTCTCTCTCTCTCTCTCTCTCTCTCTCTCTCTCTGTGTGTCTGGGTAATGTATACATTTGTGTGATTGTGTGTGTCTGTGTGTGTGTGCGCGCGCGCGTGTGTGTGTACAAGTACAGGCACTAAGCTGGTGGCCGCAGGAGGCGGATCAGTTCGTGCCGAATTTGCGAAAGAATATTGTTGCCAAGCCTCGCGGCGCCAATCTGCAGTATGTTTACTACACAAGTAGTGCAGAAAACATACACACACACACACACACACACACACACACACACACACGCATCTAGTTTACTACACAAGTATTGCAGAAATAACACATACAAAAAACATAAGAAAAGACAGGGAAAAAGCCAGGGAAAATAATAAGTCTATAAATCGATGTCTGCGGTATGTTTACTACACAAGAATAACATATATACAAAATACACAAGGGAAAACAGGGGGGGGAAATATGTCTACATTTTGACACATACTAGGTCTCTTTTGACACATAATATGTCTACAAATCGTCGCAGTGGTGTTCTGCAACGATAAACAAGATGATATAAAATAAAAAGAACCCAAAAACCCCTAAAACAATTTTTTTTTCCTGGGGATCTGCTTTTTCTCTCTCTCAGGATCTACAAGTCGCTGGAGGAGTGTGCAGAAAGACGTGCGAAAATGAACATCGTAGGGGCCTTGGACGCCGCGGGTTTGTGTGTGTGAGAGAGAGAGGGGGGGGGGGGGGACCAGTGAAGCATATTTGTGTGTATACCTGAAAATGTGACGATGCGTCAAAGCATCCCAATCACGGACCTCGCAGCAACACATTAGCAACACATTAGCATCCCAATCACGGACCTCGCACACAGTCATGGACCTCACACACTCTCTCTCCTTGGTCACGGACCTCACACACAGCATCACGGTCACGGACCTCACGTCACGGTAACAGCACGTTCACGGACCTCACGTCACGGACCTGCGGACCTGAAACACAGCGTCACGGACCTGCGGACCTCACGCACAGCGTCAAAGCGTAGTGAAGCATACTTGTGTGTACACTGTGTGTGTGTGTGTGTGTTTGTGCGTGTGTGTGTGTGTATGTGTTTGTGTGTGCTTGTGTTTGTGTGTGTGATACAGCGGCGATGGTGCTCGTTCGAAGAGGTACCAAGAAAGTTTCAAAAAATGTAACGGACACGTCAGCCGCTGACCGCTCAGAGGAGGGATTCACGTAATACAGAGAGAGAGGGAGGGGGGAGAGAGGGAGAGGGAGAGGTGTGTGCGCGCGCGAGAGAGTG
>Ga0315899_10005464_pt1 | contig 13724 bp, 11 predicted proteins | sample LakEriMetagenome_2_FD_203518 | JGI IMG/M metagenome (GOLD analysis project Ga0315899, IMG submission 203518) | Freshwater fungal communities from buoy surface, Lake Erie, Ohio, United States - Buoy 4 MA112 | ecosystem: Environmental > Aquatic > Freshwater > Lake | place: USA: Lake Erie, Ohio...
TCGATTCATCGAGGAACTTCAACGACATAATCGAGGATCGCCAATTGACCCCAGTCACACCCCGCGCGTTGTTACCAATAGCTCCAATCGTTCCCGCCACGTGTGTTCCGTGTCCGAGATTGTCCGAAGGATTGTTGGGGGCAAAGACTTCGTTGGCGTCGTTACGGAAATTCCAACCAAAGAAGTCGTCGGTGAATCCATTCCCATCCGTATCCCGACCATCTGCCCACAAGGGATCATCCAAGAGATCGGCGGCATCGATGTAGCTATTGGCGTTGCGATCTCGAACTCGGGAACTATTGGCGGACGCATTGAGATCGTAGAATGTGATCAACCCATCGCCATCGGTGTCGACTAAAGATGGACGCAGCGTCTCAGGGATCTCGCCTTGGTTAAGCCACATATTGAGATAGAGATCGGGATGTGTAGGATCGACACCGGAATCGATCACACCGACGACGACACTAGTGGAACCGCGCGTTACATCCCACGCCTCTGGAGCATCGATATCAGCGTCGTTGATTGCACCGAACTGACCGACGTTGTGCAAGTTGGTCATGTTGCCAAAGTCGGAATCGTTGGGCAGTATTTGTCCGCTGACTCGTTCGTTCTTCGAAAAGGAAACCACGGCGTCATTGGCCGACAACGTATCCCGGACCGACTGTTCGGAGAGAGAAAGACTCCGGACTTGGACCAAGCCAGGTAGCCCGAGTCCGGCCACCACTTGGAAGTGGATATCCGATTGGTTCAGTCGAGCGACAGCGTTTTCGAGTGACGTGATGGACTGTGTTGCCTCCTGTGACAATCGAACGATCCAGTCTCCTTTGGTGTATCGTCTGGGGCCGACAAACTGTGAGAACCACTCGGTTGCGGATTGGCCTGCGGCGATCGAGGCGATCTCTTTCTGATCGATATCAACTCGATCGTACCACGTGGGAGAGACGGTGTTGTAGTCTTGTGCGAGATCCGAGGCTAAGAGTTGTCTCGCTTCGAGTCGTTCGACTACAGGTCGGAGTTTTATTTGTTTAGCGATACCACGACGATAATGGGTGGGAATATGCATGTTGCGGGGCAGGGGTGTTTAAAATAAAGATTAAATTACCCCACGGATTTTAGTTGATTAATTCGCCGTAGCAAGCAAGCAGCCACATGGGGCTGCGTAGAGAATCCGCCGTATGTTCTCCTACGAGAAATTTCTGCGATCGAAACGAAAAAATTGCTAATTTATTTATAAGTTGAAGTCTCTCCGATCCATTTACCTTTTTCGCCTTGAGAGGCATCGAGTAAAATCGACTCCCCTTCCTTGAGACCATTTTTGATTTCGACCATATCTCCTCGTTTTGAGCCGAGTAGTACTACTCCCTCGGTAACCTGATCGTCCTTTACTTTCCACACTTTGTCGACTCCGGCGAATCGAAGAACCGATTGTTCGGGGATAGCGAGGGCCTTAGCATTGGGGTCGAGTTCTAGAACAGCTTCACCGAACAATCCACTTCTCAGCAAGCCATCCGAGTTATCGATATCGACCTCGAATCCGAGAGATCGATTACTGGGATCTAGGTTCGGATTGATACGAGACACATTTCCTTCTCGAATTTGGTCGCTCAAATCGAAGTGGATTTTTATCCGCTGCCCGATCTGTAAAAGATGGGCATATCGTTCAGGAACACTGGTTCGGAATCGCAGTTGTTTGGTACGAACCACAGATAGCAACGCTTGTCCCGCTTGAACGAACGTTCCTGGAGAAACCAGTCTGGCTTGAACTGTACCTTCGAATGGAGACGACACTTTTGTTTCTCGCAATTGTTCGTGCGCCAGGTTTCTTTGAGCCGCTTGTACAGAAATAAGTGCGATTTTTTCGCGAACGGAGTTTAATGAAGACTGATAACGAGCACGAGCCACTCTTTCGGCCGACTCAGCGAGTTCCAGATCTGATTTGGTGATCGCATCTTCCGTCGCGAGACTCGTCATACGAGCGAGTGTTTGCGTGGCTTCATCCAAAAGGGCTTTGGCCTCGAGTACGGGTGGTGCGTTCTCTGGATTGAGATTCTCTACGGGATCTGCAGGTTTTAGGCCAACAGCTGCTCGAGCCTGTTGAAGCTGTGCGTCAGATTGTTCAGCCAATAGTTGAAAGTCTGTCGGATCTAGTTGGACCAGAACTTTGTCTGGGGCAACAAGATCCCCTACATCTGCAAAAACGCTCTCGACTCGTCCGGCAACCTTCGCGCTAAGAGTCGTCGTTTCGTCAGCCACCAAGCTCCCCTGGCATCTCGTATTGGTCGTCCATGGCACCAGTTCAACCTTGAGCAGAGCTCCAGCGACTTCCTTTTCAGCTGATTTATTATCGGTCGGAGCAATAGGTGTCTTGCTGCAACCAACTAACAAGATCGCAGACACGACTGGTGTTAAGGCAAATAGTTTTGGTCGAATCATTAGATCGATCATTTGGAGTTGTGTGGCGCGATGGGAGAGTCGGTAGACCGAAAATTCACCGTGGCAGGCAATGATAGGAAGTGGTCGAGTCCAGATGCCATTTTGATCCGATGCTCGGGAATCGCAATTCCGAATTACAACGGCTGCACGAAGACGTTCTGTTTTTAGTATGTTTTCATGGGGTTTCTTGAAAAATTACCCGGTTGCGGCTACTTCAAGTGTTTTTCGAACCAGGCCAACATGCCGGAGTATAGACGTTTGTTTCCTTCGGTATTGAATCCGTGTGCTGCTCCTGCAACGACGACGAATTCTGTAGGAACATCGTTGTCTTGAAAGGCTTGCTCAATTTTTTCGCTGTGCCAGATGGGGACGAGTTCATCTTTATCGCCATGAATTAAGAAGGTGGGAGCATCATCTTTTGAAACGTGTTTGAGGGGAGAGAATTGGTCCGCTTTTTTCGGATCGAACTTGAGTGCAGGAAATTGTTCACGAAGTGGATTATCGAGAGCGACGTACGGGCCGAGATCGGTTGGCGGAAATACGGCAGCCACGGCAGCAACTCGAGGGCTCGATTCTGCATTTCCGACGTCGTTGGTCTGAGTTCCTAAAATCAAGGAGAGGTGGCCTCCAGCGCTAAAACCAAAGACGCCAAGTTTGTCCTTATTGATTTTGTGGTCACTGGCATTTTCAGAAATATGTTTCAAGGCTAGTTTTACGTCCGCGACAATTTCGGGGACCACGTACTTAGGGCTGCTTCCATGTCTTACAGCGAGTATTGTGTAGCCTTCGTTCAGCAAGGGAAGTAAAAGAGTATTCGCCATTTGGTCGGCAGGCATCCAGGTTGATACCCAGCCACCGCTCACCATAAAGATCAGCCCAATTCCGTTTGGGTCTTTCTTGGGAGTAATCACGTCATAGGTCAGTGCCATGCCGTCTTTATGGCCGTAAACAACATCTGGCTTGACGCTATAGCGATCGCTTTGACCGTAAGCTAAAGGTATAAATGTCGAGGTCAGGGTAAGGCATGTGAATAAAACGAATAGTGCACGTGATTTTCGCATCATGGACCGTTAGGGTTCGGTAAGGTGGTTTTGCTGGGACAGGATAGGTTAACAGGTCATGGAGTCCTCAGTATAACAGGTGAGTATAAAAGTGGTGGAAAAGGGGAACTGGCGTGCGACAACCTGCGATGGTAATGAGTCTAAGATCAAGTGCCGCGACTGGAGCGATTTTTTTGCTCTGTCTAATGTGGGTCGCATCGTATTCGACTGGCCAGACTTTTTCGGAGAGTGACGACATGGATGAGAACAAGAAAGGCTGGAATCTGGCTCTCCCGACATTGGGTGGGAAGCAGTTCTGGACCGACTATCGATGGTGGTACGGATGGCGGGTTCAGTACAACGGGACTCTCGATCATTGGCGGTTGATCGATCCATCTGGCATTCGGCGGGCATGGGGTGGAAAGCAAGCGATGCTGGAGGAACTTGAGACTGTCAAGAAGCGAGCACCAGGTCAAGACAAAATAGATGAAGTGGTTTTGTTGGTGCATGGTTTATTTCGAACCAAAGAAAGCATGAACCCTATTGTCGAGCAATGGGAGGCAGCCCATGGGGCACAGCCAAGTTTTCGGCAGAGTGAAAGTAGCCCTGCGAAGCCTTCAAAAATTTGTGTTCCCGTATCATACGCTAGCACCCGGACGTCAATTGAAAATCATGCCGCAGCGTTTCGAGAGCTCGCTGAGAATTTACCTGGCGAGCCTCGTATCAGTTTTGTTGGTCATAGTCTAGGAAACATCGTGTTTCGTCGGGCAGTCGGAGAGTGGCAAAAAACGGGGGATCCCCGAAACGTTTTGCCTCGCTTAAATCGAGCCGTGATGCTCGGGCCTCCCAACCATGGCTCTGCTTTTGCAGCCAGCCTTTCCAAGCTTGGGGTCTTTGAAACGTTGACGGGAGCGAGTGGGATGCATCTAGGGCCGGCATGGGACAAGCTGCAGTCGTCATTAGGCACGCCACCCTGTCCGTTCGCCATTGTCGTCGGTGATATTTCTGGATCGTACCTTAGCAACCCACTGCTTGAGGGGCCAAGCGATGGCATCGTGACAGTAGAAGAGGCTCAATTAGAGGGGGCTACTGAAACGAAGACCTTTCCCGTGCTTCATTCTTTCTTGATGAGCGACCCTGAGATTGTAAAATCAACGATATCGTTTTTGGGAGGCGGAACGTTGTAGCTGTGCGCAAAGCTCACGTAAGACTAGATGTTATCGCGAGGCTCGAAAGCGAGGCTCTAATTGTTTTCGTTGCCTAATGGGTTGCGAAGATGTTGCTGGAGATAAATCGCGCGTTCGATGTTGCGGTCTGCGACGCTTAGCTTGTGGCCACGGAGCTTTTGTAAGTGTGCTGGTTGGGTTTGAATGAACAGCTTGTTCAATATCGGAATTTTGATGTCATTCAGCAGGCCTAGATTCACTCCCATGCGAACCTTGCTCAAGTAGTGCATGGTTTCTTCGCTGCTAATTTTCTTGGCCGTGCACAATATCCCAAGGGCCCGGCTTACGTTGTCGCTCAAGTCTTCTTTGCTTTGTTCGACAAGAAATTCTCGCGCGCGTCGCTCGTAATCGATGATTCGCGGCACTACTTCCTTGACTCGTTCCATCAGCGAAACTTCGGAGCGGCCGAGGGTTGTCTGGTTACTGATTTGGTAGAAGTCACCCATGAATTGAGAGCCTTCACCAAACAATCCTCTAACAGCGACGTTAATTTTATTCAATGCACGAAAGACCTTGTCAATTTGCTTCGTAGCGACCAACGCTGGCAGGTGCAACATAACGCTGACTCGCAGACCAGTTCCGACGTTGGTCGGGCAAGCGGTTAGGTAACCAAGTTTGCTTGTAAACGAGTAAGTCAATTTTTCTTCGAGGACGTTATCCAGTTCGTCCATTCGATTCCAAGCAGACTCGAGATCCAATCCGCTCTGCATCACTTGAAAGCGAAGGTGATCCTCTTCGTTAATCATGATGCTGAAGCGTTCTTTTGGGTCGAGAATAACAGCTCTCGCTCCTTGGGCCTCGCTTAGCTCATGGCTAATGAGTTGGCGTTCCATCAAGAATTGTCGATCTAGTTCACCCAGTTTGGCAACATCTACGTATTCCACATCATTTGAGATGGGCAGTCCAGCGAGAGCGTCGTGTACTTCTGTTGTTATGTTGGCTCGATCTTTGGGGCTACATTTGCGAATGAAAGGGAATCCGGCGATGTTGCGTGCGAGTCGGATACGGCTGCTAATAACGATGTCGGATTCAGGTCCTTTGCCGCTGAGCCATTCGCCACTTTGTTGTGCTAACTCGTCTAGTTTCACGTCTTGTTAACCATCTTCTGGATTGAGCAAATCATTCCAACAAATCTCAGAGCAGATTCTAGAGGTTGTTGTTGGACTAGGCAATTCAAGCAGATCATCAAAACCAAGCCATGATCAACTTAAGGTTGGAAACATACCAAATAAAAAACGGAGAGCCATAAACTCTCCGTCTCGATTTACGTTCATGCGCAGCTGAATTGTGTCGGATCCCAACCCCAAACGTCGTCTGGAATCAATCTTCGACCGACTACTGGAACGACTTTCCGCAGCCGCAGGACTTAACCGCGTTTGGATTTTCAAAAGTGAATCCCTGCCGTTCCAAGCTCTTGTGGTATCCCAGAACGCATCCATCGAGAAGGAGCGCGCTCTTTTTGTCGACGACAAAATTCACGCCGTGCTGCTCGTATCGGGAGTCTCGCTCGTCATCGAATTTATCGTCAAACTGCAACGAATATTGGAATCCGGCGCATCCGCCACCCATGACTCCCACTCGGACGAACATTTCTGGACCAAAATTCGCCTCTGTACAAGCCTTTTTCAGCTCTTCGGCTGCCACGTCAGTCAAAGTCAGTGCCATCGCATCCTCACTAAAAACATGGATATATTGATTCCGTTGGGCACACCCACGGATAGATTTGTCACAACTTTAGTATAGTATCCGCCACAAGCCCCAGGCGGCAAGTCATTTTTGACTAGTCATCGGCAATCCAGCTCGTTATTATACCTCCTCCTAAAATTCAGAGGATTTGGGTTGTGAGGTCGGGCTGGCGATGTCGATAGACCCCAGGCGATTCTTGAACACCCTAATTTTTGCCCCAATTCGAGTGGGGCGAGAGTCCGAACAAACCCAATTTTTCAGCAATACCTCAGGTAGAATCATGGTAAAACCACACCGCAAACTCAAAAAAGCGAATCACGGTCAGCGGGCAGCCAACAGCAAGGCTCGCAAAGCAAAGCGGCGTAAAGTTCGCACCTAATTTCGTTCTCATCTGTTCTGGTCTGGAACTACGTTGTCCGCCTAGACGGCTTTATCTTTGTCGCAGTTATGGTGGCTTGAAGCATGTTTAGGATGGCTGGCAACTCTGGGGACTTGCTTTTCGACCAGAGAAGTCAGGAGCCGTCGTCCTACCCAGTCGAAATCGCTCGCCTGGGGACTTTAGTGTAGGCAGGCGGGATTTGTGCAGGTCTGAATGGGGGCGAGGAACTAGTCGCATCTTTCTAGCCTGGCTTATGTTGCGTTTGATTTTTCAGTGGGGAGGGCCTGCCCAGAAGCGCCGTAATCCCAAATTTTCGTTGGATTTTCGCAAAGGTTGACCGATTCGTGGCTGGCAAAGATTTTATCGTTGACCCTGATACCTTGGATTTTTCCAAGGTGGTAGCGGATATTGACGAAATCCGAAAGTACAACCCGCAGCGGTTCGAGATGGAGCAACTCACTGCGATCGTCCACGAAGATCCTGAAAACGTGATTTGTGTGGGTTATAAAGACATCACGGATCAAGAGTTTTGGGTTCGCGGGCACATGCCAGGGATGCCCTTGATGCCCGGGGTCGTGATGCTTGAGGCCGTTGCCCAAGTGTGTTGCTATTGCTGTCATAAGTACAAGCTTTTGGGTGATGCTATGGTCGGATTCGGGGGCCTTGAGGAGGTCAAGTTCCCCAGCCCGGTCGTTCCGGGAGATCGGCTAGTGGTCATGTGCCAGCAACTGAAGCTGCGAAAACCCCGGTTGATCATCTGTAGATTCCAAGGAATGGTTAATAGGACGATTGTTGTAGAGGGGATTCTCAAGGGCATCCCGATTCCCGTTGATTACTTGAAATCGCTCGATAGTTCAACTAAGGCACGCTGACTTGAGATGTGATAGCGTTTTATGTAGAGTTCCCAGCCGTTCCAGTTTGCCTAATGGGAAATATTTTCTGGACAGTCACAGATTAAAATGCCGATAGCCGTGTAGATCGTCGTGTGCATGTTGGATTTTCATTGGACGGGCGCGAATGCGGAACGAACGCACGAAGCAATTATTGATTGGAGTGCTAAGCTGCATGCTAGCAACGCCTGGCTGCGTCTCGGTTCGGCACGCAAGCGAATTGGGCTCTAACGAATTTGTTCCGCTGCAAAATTATGTTGGCGGCGCCCCGCGTGAAACATTGGGATTTCAAGCTCAACGTTGCGATATTGGATGTGAGGTGACCGATCTGAAACATCCCACAGAGATGCCAATCCATGGCGTACAGCCATTGGTTCCCTTGAGAAATGCGGCATTGGGGATCGTAACTGGGCTCAAGGATGGTGCGGGGCAAGTCGGTTCGAGCCTTGTAGGGCTCAAGGGCAAGGTGCAGGGACATTGGGTCAAGGTGCAGGGGCACTGCGGCGATTGGCAATCGAAGCGTAAGCAAAAAAGTAATCCGCCACCGTGGCCCAAGTTTCACCCAGTTCCTGCGAAACCGGTATTCGAGGCTGCGTCCGGTGATATGTCGACAACTCCTGGAACATTCGGGTCGTTTGGGACAATAGCGGAAGAGTAGGCTTGCAAAAACGAGACGAAAGTTCTCTTTTTCTTCATGAATTTTGCGTATAAATCTTAGTCGCGATCGAACTAAGTTTGCCCACGGGCCAGAATTCGCCCACCAAGCTAATCTCGCTTTTTTGAAACATGAAGAACATATTGTGGATAGACGGTCAGGGCGGGTACTTGCTTTGTGATTCGGAAGAAGTCATTTTGGGGCAGGCATCACCAGAATGTTTAGCTGACCTCGCTATTCGCGGGGATATAAGTCGTCGTGCGGCCTCAATCCGTCGGGTTGGAGAAGAGCATGTTCTGAACCCAATTCAGGAAACCTATTTGGATGGTCGTAGGATAGAACGTCCTGTTTTGATGCCCGAGCGAGCGAAATTGACTCTAGGAAAGCGGGTTGATTTGGCCTATGTTCGGCCGAGCAAGCTCAGTTGCTCGTCCAGAATCGATATTCTTAGCAGTAATCGTTGGCAACCGCTTTTTACGTCTGCCGTTTTGCTAAGTGACTCCTGCGTGCTGGGGCCGTACGAGGACTGTCATATCTTTTGTCCAACGTGGTCTAGTAGGTTAGTCCTGTTCCGCCAGCCAGATGCGTGGTATTGTCGGCCACCTCAGGGTATGGCCGTTCAGGTTGGCGAATTGATCGCGAGCGCCCCATTCCAACTTATTATTGGCCAGAAGATCTCTACCGACGAATTCTCATTCATCCTGGAATAAATCAGCCAATATTCACGCAGGGAGATCGAATTATCCTTTAGGAATGCGTTCTGAGAGCGGACATTGGAGTCGTCCCTTTTTCGGGGCGAGTCGTGCCAGCATGCTTTCGACGGAGCGTGAAGGTGGCAAGGGTGAGTCAGGGTTTTGGCAGCGCGGGTATTCTTTATGTTTGTTTCATTGCTTAAACGAAAACCGGCGAAAATGCTCAGCTTTCAAGATAGAATGCAGTCGGATCCGAAGGATAATTCACCCCAGAGCGGATCGGGGCCGAGCAGAAGCGTAGCGGTAAGTGGCGTTCCTAGTCCAAGATATCAACAAGCCTCTTTTGGTGCATCGATGAAGTTTCAGTACGGCAATGGTGATAAGCCCCTAAACGGATATGTTATCAAGCGTGGTGTAGGATCTGGAGGCTTTGGAGAGGTTTATTTCGCCGAAAGCGACTCGGGCAAAGAGGTCGCTCTAAAGAGAATTCAGAAGAACTTGGAGGTGGAGGTTCGCGGTGTTAGGCATTGCTTGAATCTCCGTCATCCCAACTTGGTCGGTATCTACGACATTCGCTTTGACAATGATGAGCAGGGCTGGATTGTCATGGAGTTTATCGGCGGGGAATCACTTCGAGAACGCATTGATCGATACAGCCAGACAACAAACATCGATGAAGCGCTAGCTCTTTTTGCACAGCTTGTTGCAGGCGTTGCGTATTTGCATGATCAAGGCATCGTTCACCGAGATCTTAAGCCTGCAAACGTCTTTATCGACAACGGTTTAGTAAAAATTGGTGATTATGGTTTGAGCAAGTACATCAGTGCCTCGCGTCGTGGTGGGCAGACCGAGAGCGTTGGTACCTTTCACTATATGGCTCCCGAAATTGGTAGAGGAGAGTATGGCAAAGAGATCGATATCTATTCCTTGGGGGTTATCCTCTATGAGATGTTGACCGGTTACGTACCTTTTGATGGGGAGAGTTCTCAGGAAATCATTTTAAAGCATTTGACGGCGGACCCAGATGTCAGCATGTTACCCGAACCATATGCATCGACAATTCAGAGGGCACTTGCCAAAAACGCAGCTTTGCGATTTAGCGATTGTCGTGAAATGTTGTGGGCTATCGGGTGGGATCTCGATGCCAGCGGATTGGCTTTTCGGCGTACGACGAACATACCTGCAGTCTCCACGCCAGTCATCGTCAACCAAACGGCTATCAACAACAACAAACAAAAGCGAGTATTGGGCAACAATGAGCCAACGGTCGCTGGAGCCATGCCACTCTATGTCGCAGCCAACGCCTCGGAGCCCATCAATACCTTCCAAGAGCCGATTGCACGAGCTTTCAATCATAAATTGATTGAGTTGCAGCGATGGTTCCGCAATCTTCCCTCGTCTACTCGTGGAGTTGCCATCGCGATCTTAGTGGTGACCACGATTTTCGTTGGAAACATATTAGCTCCCATCGCTTTTCTTTTGCTATGCGTTTACGCGTGCTATTACGCTGTGTGGTATGTGGGAGGTGGACCGGAGCATGCGCGAAAGCTCGCGACTGCGAATGCGGAGCGGATGCCAATTGGCGGAAACGGCAACCCGGTCGTTCGAAATGCAGGTTATGCGGCACAAGCGTTCCCGGTTGTTGCGAATGGCTCTGGAGGAGTTGGCTCGCCAGCGCCAGTAACCAGACCCAGCAAGCCCATTTCACCAAAGGCAGCCCTTCGCAACTGGCAAGCAGAACAGAGGCAATCTCTAGCCAAGCGAGGAGTCTGGACCAATCTTCATTCCTACACACGGTCGTGGGTGTTTTCTGGTATCGTCATCGGCGTGCTCGCTTTGGCTGCTTCGATCATGACCCACGCTCGGGTTGATGAGAATGCCATGAGTTTGGTGAGTGGGATCACTTGGGTTGGAGTCATGTCGCTGCTAGCCAGCTGGACAATCATTTTCTTTGGTCGGCGTTGGGAAAAGCGGCCCGAAGATTCCATCGTTTTTCGATTCGTGATGATGACGGTGGGCGGGTTTTTGGGAGCGATAAGCTATGTCCTTAGTAGCCACTTGATGATCCCTTGGGGCGAGCTGGCTCACTCCGGTTGGGAGCAGCTAAACATGGACGGTGGCGCTCTAAATCCAGGTGATTGGAATCGCTCGTGGAAAGGGTTTTACGAGGGAGAGACTCCGCTACTAGCTGCACACATCGCCTACTTCGCGTCTCTGATGTGGATTGTACGCTGGTGGAGGCAGTCAGACTCTTTGAGAAAGAGTAGGTTTAGTGTCTTCTCTATCGCTTGGACGGTGGCTCTCGCAGCTCTAGTCCAAGGGTTCTTCTTCTTTCCAGCACCATGGTGCTTAGCATTTGCAGGTCTCACGTCTGTTGCTGTCCAAATGGCGTCCCCTTGGATACCATATGAGCGATCTACGAGAACAGCCTAAGGGAGTATCGAACGATGAAATCATTAGTGGTAGTTAAGTTAATCATCGCCCTTACGGGGGGCACGCCTCATATCGAGTCGTTTAGCATTCTGCAAGAAGAGGCTGGTAGCGAATCAAAAGTCGAGGCCACTGCAGAAGTCGAGGCTAAAGCAGAGATTGACGCATCATCCTTTGTAAAGAGTTTGGAAACCGCTTTGAGTAACTCCGTTAGTAATGCTACAAGCGGTAGTGAGTCGGAGCTACCCGCCTGGCTAATGGAAGGAGAGGATGCGGAAGAGAAGAATGGAGATCATAGGTTTCTCGTGGTGACTATTCCGCAAACGGACGTCGCCGCGTGTGATGAGGAACTCAAGGAAAAGCTACCTGCGGAGGTTCATTCGTTTATTGACAAGAACATCCTTCGCCATATTGATGCCGACAGCGTTCCCTTTTTGACGAGTGATTACATCAAAAGGGAAATTCTTAGCTTGAACCCAGATCGAACCTTTACAAAGACTCTAGTGCGGCCCGGTGGAGATATGTTTCAGATTTATCGTCAGTTAACGATACCCTCCTCTGCGGTAAAGCGGCTCGTTGAATACGAACGGAGCATCGTAGCGGGAGAGCGGTCTGTGGAAGTCGGTATCGGCGCCGCTATGCTGCTCGGAGCGGTGGGTACAGTCTCCGGCTTTTTGGGACTGTTAGCTCGACGAGAAAAGTCGAAAGGCATCGCATGAAATTCGCTGGTAATGACAAAGGTCCGAATCCAGAAAAGTTACTTGTAGATCAGATCCGATCCGGAGAGGCCGATGCGTGGCAGATGCTTATCGACAAGTACGAAGGGCGACTCATGGCGTTTGTTGGGGCGAGACTCGTCGATAGATCACACGCCGAGGATATCGTACAAGATACTTTTATAGGGTTCTTGAACAGCCTTCCCAATTTTGACTGTGAACGCCCGTTGGAAAGTTATCTTTTTTCCATCGCCGCTTATAAATTGACCGATCACCTTAGAAAACAGGGGCGTCGGCAGACTCAAGCCTTTTCCTCACCAGACGAATCAAGTGATGGGGCTCAGCAGGCTCCCGCTCCGTTTCGAGCCGTCAGCAGCATCATGAGAAGCGGCGAGCGAAGAGACGCAGAGGAAGTCGCTTTGGCAGAGGCTTTGCGAGAGCAAGTTGACAAGTGGAAGTCCAAAAGTGACTTCACCAAGCTCATGTGTATCGAATTGTTGTTTGTGGCTGGAGAAAGCAATAAAGTTATTGCGGACAGGCTCAAAATAACCGAACAACAAGTTGCCAATTACAAATCGGATTTCCTGATTCGCACGAAAACGCTGCTCAGCAGGTTGGCAAATCGCGAGGCATTTCCAGAGCTGGGCTAGAAAGTTCACTCTTCTCGCACTACGGCCGCCACCTATCCCGTCCACCATGGAATTTACCGATTTTTCCGATGAAAGCTGGGTAGTCATCGAGGTTTGAGTTGATGAGGTACGCGGCGCCGATACCAAATGTTGAATCAGATTTTTGGAAACAGTTGACGGACAGACCACCAAGCGTTAAATTTCCAACACAGATGGTGGATGTAGCTCAGTTGGTTAGAGCGTCGGATTGTGGTTCCGAAAGTCGCGGGTTCGAGTCCCGTCTTCCACCCTAAGCGGTTTCACCAATGTTTTTCCTAGTCGGACGCTACTTTTAGCGTACCGGTCAGAGTGACCGAGCGACCCTGCAAAATTGAAGTTCATACCGGAAAACTGTTCTAGCAGAGCAGTACACCGGCATGGGCGACAGCGAGGAGTTGCTATCTATGCCACGACCAAAAGCACTTGTTCCGGCTTTACGTTTCCACATCTCTGGTCAGTCTATTTGCGAGATAAACGGCACGACCTACTACCTAGGGCCAGCCGACAGCCCCGAATCACTCGCAAGATACGCGGTTCTCATTCGGGAGTATCAGACCAATGGGTTGAAAGTCCCGTCCTACATCACGAGTCAGACCCTAGCAGGTATGGCGGGTGCATTCTTGGCTGCACCGGAAAAGGTGGACAAGTCCCAGGAGCCGATCTCAGTCAGGCACATCACAGCCGGGTATCGAGAATACGCCAAAGCAAGGTACGCCAAGAGTAAGAAGGAAATCTACCGGATGACGGCGGTTTGCGATGCACTTGAAAAACATACTGGTTCTGTACTCGCATCAGAGTTCGGTCCTAAGCTACTCAAAGCACAGCGTCAGCGTTGGATTGACGAAGGTACCAAGTGTAGGAAATACATTAATCTCCTAACCAACAGCATCATGCGAATCTTTCGTTGGG
>Ga0315899_10005465_pt1 | contig 13718 bp, 3 predicted proteins | sample LakEriMetagenome_2_FD_203518 | JGI IMG/M metagenome (GOLD analysis project Ga0315899, IMG submission 203518) | Freshwater fungal communities from buoy surface, Lake Erie, Ohio, United States - Buoy 4 MA112 | ecosystem: Environmental > Aquatic > Freshwater > Lake | place: USA: Lake Erie, Ohio...
CACATTTTTCATCATTTTGAAACTTTAATATCAAAGCTGAATCTATCTCAAGTATATATGATCCGTTGATGAATTTTAAACTTTCTGCTTGGACAACTCGTCTAACTACGCCATTTAAATAGATTTCGATATTGCCTACTCCACCGCTTTGTGGGGTAATTTTATAACAGATAACACCTTCCTTTGATCCAAGCGGACGCACCTTTGGTGTTAAACCACAAATGGAAAGATTTTCTAGTTTTGGTAAATGACTCAGATCCTCACCATTGAGAATACGTTCAATCAAATTTGGAACATACATGGCATCTTTGATTTGTGCAAGTTCTACCACTTCGAGACCACAAGTCAAGTAAAGTTGGGCAATCGCTTCTGGGGTTCCATCAAAATGGTAATCTTTATCAAAAAACAAATAGTGTCCGCCATCTAGTATTACAAAAGAAAACAACTCTTTGTTAGCAAAATTTCGTACATGAAAAAAATTAGAAGCCTCGTCTAAAACAATAAAGAGTCGTTTTTGCTCGAAACATCCTAAAAATCTTTCATAAGGATTCAAAGTGATGTTTTCTCCCAAATATTGCTGAGCTGTCATGGCAAAAATAGCCTGCTGCTCCTTGTCTAAATGATATTCATTTAATGTTCTATATCCTTGTAAAAATTTGAGAAATAATAAAGAGTAAGGACTATTGTAATTTGAACTCACATATAAAAACGGAATAGCATCATAATCCTTTAGGAAATAATTATAATTCATTCCAGAACGGTTTATCGTGATTCTTTGTTGATGGCGTTCTGGATTGTATTGCATTATTACATCATTGTAATCATAGAATACATGGTTATTTGGAGAATCAAAAAGGTATTTAGTCGAATTAAGACGGAAATAATCAGTTTTATAGAGTGAATCGAGCGTTACAATTCTAAATTTGGAATCGTCGACTACTAATTCTTTAATTTCAATTATCGTATCGATATAATCCAATGGGTTTTTGACATTCTGGATGTGAATCTTCTTCCCTGGATAATCACAAAAATAAGGAAGTAAAGAAGAACCTGAATTCGGAAAATCAGGATAGGTAATATCATATTTTTTATAAGGTACTTTTATGCTTTCATTGTAATAAAATTTATGGGCAGTAGTAAATATTGGTTGAATGGGGCCAAGTGTAATTTGGTCTTTAATTTTTCCATTCTTCAAAAGAAAATACTGCGTGCTATCCGATTCAAAATCCCTAATGAATAAAGTGTTTTTACCTAAAGTATTTAATTGGCTGGAATAGGACTCTGAGTCAACTTGAACGGAATCAATGAAAACCAATTTTTTATTATAAAATAAGGAGTCTTTCCCGTATAAATAAGGGTATGGAATACTATCACTGGCCTCACTCTTAAATGAATACAATCGCCATTTATTATTTTTGCATTTCTGTTGAACCTTTTTCTCTTTAAATAAAGTTTTTTCGACTTCTTCTACAAAATCACGGTTAATAAAGTCAGTATCTCGTTCTTTTAACGAATTGAAAAATGGAACAAGCTCTTGGGAAGAAAGCGTATCTATGCTTACAAAGTCAATAGCACCCAATAGTTCACGATCAGTAATAAGTGAATCAGAGCGCACTAATTTAAAATCGAGATAAAAATCACTGCTTATTGTGAGCACTTCCGTTTGAACGCTATCAATGTAAGAGCTCAACTTTATTACGCCGTTCTGATTCGATAAATAATTATATTGTCGGTCAAGACCGTAAATAAAATTCTGTTTCCCGATTTGGAATTCTGTTGCTGATTCTAATGAATCAACAAGAGCCAAGGTATCTAGTTGAACAATTTTTAAAGAAAAAAGGTCTAATTTTCCATTGATGAGGAGTGAATCATCTGCATGATTCGGTTTATTTTTTTTTCGGATTGCTTCAAAATAAAGTTGATTATCGATATGTTCTATTTTAGTGAAGGAAGGTAAATTATAGACTTTCTTGACATTAATTTCTCTAATATTCCTAATTGTACTGTCCCAGAATACCAACCTACCGTCATTGCCAGTGGAAATAAGACCACCGTCTGCGTCATTTTCGAATGCATTGATCGCATATTTATGAAATGGAATAGGCGTTTTGAACGTTTCAGTATTTAAATCAAATGGATGTATTTGAATGGGCTCATTCTGATTTTCATTTTTTTCTTTTTGAATTAATAATAGCCCTTCATTAGATAAAAACACTTTTTTCACTTTAAAATCAAGTGGAATCTTTCGGATTGGGTTCAATGCCGTTGGATTGTAAACTAAAAGATAATGTTTGCCTTCTTTGGGTTTAATCAGAATGATACTCGTGTTACCAAAATTTCCTGTTTGGTGTGGATTTGAACTCCATTTGATTACATCATTAATATCTGCATTTATAGAGCATACGGTTTCAAAACGCGATAAATCATATATTACAATAGAATCCTTATTCCCTACAAAATATAAAGGTGTACCCTTTATCCTTATTTCACGTCCAGAGAAATTTATAGGTAACGAATCGATTAAATTAGTTTGATAATTTACTTTTAGAATCGCAGAATTACTAAAGATAAGGGTATGTTGCTCCGTATCCTCCTCAATTAACTCTCCAAATTGTTTTAGACCATCTATTTCTTTTCGAAATACCTCTTTTTTAGACCATAAATCCCAAACAATGAGAATCGAACTTACATGATTATTATCATACGAAATGGTTTCGGTAGAAAATAGAAATGAAGAATCCGACGAAACAAAAGTTTGTACCTCACCATTATTATGACCAATTGGAACCACTAATCTCGGCTTCGTTTGGGCCTGGATACTACTTATAAGAATAATAAAGAGTAATAGGATTAAGTGTTTTTTCATTTCCAATTATTTATTACCTCACCCCCCAATCAATCTCCATGGTTTCTTGGCGCGAGGTGGGTTTTTGTTTGCCGTCGGTGATTTCTTCTACGCGTTTTTCGGCGTATTGCTTCAGCGTATTCACCTTCAGCAATTGGCCTTCGTTCTGCTTTAAGCATTCTAAGATGCTATAGGTAAAGGCGCCGTTTTCGATGATTTTGCCATCTACCTCAATGGCTTCCAACGCGCTTTGTTGGCCACCAGCAGCAGAGATGATAACCGAACCTGTGTTGTTGCGTACATTGACAAACAATTCACTCATTTTCTTGAAGTTGTCGGTGTTTTGTTCCTCTAACTTTACTATTGCTCCTTTGGCTTTATTTATATAAGCAAGTTGTTCAGGGGTGGTATTTTGATCTTTTAATTTAGCGATATCTTGCTTGAACAACTCCGTTTGGTCATTTTCGCCGCTATTGCACGCGTCTAACAACAGTAATTTCTGACGAGCCGGTATGCCATCCAATAAGCTTTCAAGTTCTTCGTACTTCAGGCCTCTTGCCTTTGGGTTTGCAAAATCTACGTCGTGCATGGCCAGGTAGAAGTTCAGGCTATCGTCTAACAAGCCATGTGAACTACAAGAGATGATCACCTTATCGTTTACTGTGGTTTGAGAAAGCATGGTTTTCAAAGCCAAAATATTTTCCTTGGTCACTTGCTGGTTGGTGAACAACAAGGTATCTGTTTTAGAATTTTGATCCGAAAACGCTTTGGCTAGATCTTTCACATCCTTCACGCAATATTTGAGGTTGTGCGCAGACTGAACAAATTCATTGACACCTATGCCAATGTAATAGGTCTTGGCCTGAACAGCTTGTGTTGGCGTGTAGTTCACATAAGTTGGGTACTTGAAATTCTCCAAACCGAGTTCATTCATCACTGAAACCTGAATTTTGTTCTCCCCAACACTCAAGGGCACACTCACGGTCGTATCCCAAACTTGCTTGTTCAAATGCGCGATAGAAACACCCCCAGAACCATAAAGCGGGACTTCATTGACATACACATTAAACCTTCGCAGCGGATATTTAGCGTCATTCGCCGAAATTCCAATCGCCAACTCGCCCGTTTTGTTTTCATAAGCAATGTCATCAGCACCCACAATTTCTGCGCTCGGCACCGCAATTTCTCCTTTACCTAATTTGTCAACATCCAAGCCCAGTTTGTTAATGCGCTTTTCCCAAGACTTGCGGTACTCTTCTATCATTCCGCGGTCTTCATTATCAAAGTACTTTCCTATGCTGTCCAAAACAATATCTGGTCGGTTATACACCGGATCAAGCTGTTCAAAACCAATGACTTTCAAACTTGGCGTCACGTAATGCAACATCTTGCTGGCATCTTTGGAGCACATGTAGTATGGCGAGTTGGGGAGTTTGACGAGCCAGTTGTTGTTTTGGAGTTGGATGCGTTCGTAGATGGGGTTGCCAGTGTTTACGTCCCAGAGGATTATTTTTCGGTCATAGCTTATTGTAACAACTTGAGATCCCTTGTTTGCAAAGTGAGCCCAAATCACACCCAATGAATGTCCGTAAAAAACCTGTATTTCTTTTCCTGATGATACTTCAAAGATTCTTGAGGTTTTATCATTACTGGCCGTTAAAACTAATTTTCCATCAGGACTAAAAGCAACTGAGTTTATATAATCTAAATGTGCATTTAATGTCTTAATCTCAATACCACTATCCACATCGTATATTCTAGCTGTATTATCATCGCTTGCCGTTACCGCTAGTTTACCATCGGGGCTAAAAATCGCACTAGTTAACGAACCATTATGCCCTTTTAATACATGCAGTTCTTTACCGCTCATAACGTCATAAATCCGTGCAGTTTCATCCCTACTAGCAGTTAATACTTTATTACTATCAGGACTAAATATAGCTGAAGTGATATAATCTGAATGACCTATTAATCTGTTTAATTCTGTGCCTGATGTAACATCATAAATTATTATAGATGAATCACTGCGAATTAACCTTTTTGACCCATCTTGAGATGAAGAAAGTGAATTCATTATATTCGAGTACTGATTATATTCTAACTGTTTTCCTGAAGATAGTTCAAAAAAAACATTTTTAGTTTCATCAACCCCTTTAAAATTTGTTCCTGGTTGATATTTCCTTGTTTCTATAGCTATTTCATTATCAGAAATAAACTCACCTTCAATCAAAAAACGTGCATACCCCGTAAAATTCTTTAATAATTTACCAGAAAGCACATCATATAACTGCACAGCTCCATTCCTATTTGCAATTAATGCAAACTTATCATTTGGACTAAAAACAGCTGAATTGATTACAGATTGACCATCACATAAAACTCTTAACTCCTTTCCTGTCAAAACATCAAATATGGATACCTTTAAAACACCTGAAGCCAGTATCAAACTGCCATCAGAGCTGAATACAGCTGAATGAGCCCCAATTAAATTATCACTTAGAATTTTTAATTCATTTCCTGTTAAAACATCATAGATACGTAGAGAATTACCCCCTATTGTCAAAGCAAGTCGACCATCAGGACTAAACATAGCGGATCTAACCGAGCCGGAATGCCCCGTGAAGGTAATTTGTTCTTTTCCCGAAAAAACCTTAAATATTTTAACTGTATGATCATCACTTGCGGTCAAAACATAACTACCATCAGGACTAAATACAGCTGAATTAATTGAAGATAAATGCCCACTTAGATCAGATAACTTTTCACCTGAATCAATCTTATAAATACTTGCATAGTTATTATCGCAGACCAATACAAACTTTCCGTTAGGACTAAATGCAACTGAATTGAAACGTTTTGAATTTATAGTTTTAGCAAACTGACCACTAAATTTCTGAAGGATATCTCCTGTAGTAACATCAAAGATTCGTGCTGTATCATCATTGCTTGCCGTTAAAACTAAACTACCTTCAAAGTTAAATTCAGCGGAATTTACTCCTTTTGAATGCCCGCTAAATAGTTGAATTTCTTGTCCAGAAATTACTTGAAAAATTCTAGCCGTATTGTCCCAACTAGCTGTAATTGCTAATTTTCCGTCTCGACTGAATAAAGCAGACTTAACTTCCCCGTTATGTCCTATTAGCATTTTGAGTTCTTTACCCGTTGCTACTTCATAGATACGAGCGGTATTATCATTACTTGCAGTTATAACCAATTTACCATCAGGACTGAAAGCAGCTGAATTAACCCAGTCCGTATGGCCCACCGGCAAAACAAACCTTAAGCTATCCAAACTTGTTTGGGCAAAGGAACTTGATGAAAAGAAGATTAATATGATTAAAATTGATTTCATTAAATAAAAACTGTTTGAATTTGTAAGGATTTAGTTGGAAATAATTTGAATTATTTGATCTATTAATTGACTCGTATTTTCTCCTTTAATAGTGTATTCTTTTACATTTGATCCGCTTCTGATTTTAAATCGGAGTGTTATTGAACCATCTAATATTTGATATCCACCTGTAATTTTTATGGCATCAGGATAGGAACGTTTATCAAAAAAAACAAACTTTGAATTGATGTCGTTTTCTGATAAATCTATGAGTCGCTGATCAAGAAGCTCAGACAAATTCAATTTATCCTCTAGCTCATTGGTTTCTTGAAAGGACGAACGAACAAATACTTTCTTTGGATTCATTAGGGGGATTTTTATTTGATCATTTTGTGTCAATTGACCAATGTCGAAAGACCCATTTTTTGGAACGAGCATCTGAGGAACTTGCATACCTCCAATACCTTCAGCCAATTTTGGAACAACCTCTCTTGAATAATTAAATAAACTCGCCACATCAAGGTATTCCTCTTGTTTTAAAGCAGCTCCCTTCATGCCTTGAAGCAGCGTGTATGTTAAAATACCATGTCCGTATTGAGAGGATTCATAACTATACGCATCTGCCGCACAACCCGATAAAATAAACATACCAGTTCTATCCTTCATTCGGTCGATTGCCTTACGCTGGGAAGGTTCGATGTCTCTTGAAGAAACAAGATTTTCAACAGCCTTTCCTGATCCACAAGCATCAATAATCATAACTTGTTTAAGCGCTGGAATGCTATTTATCCACTCTACCCATTCCGCTGTCGATATAGTTGTTGATTGCAAAATTTGGCTATCTCGATATGCATCGCTATTTGCCGACTTAGCATCCGCTGTTAAAAAATAAAACTCGCCATTGGTATTTATTCCATGGCCAGCCAGATAAAGCAATAGAATATCATTACTCTTTGCTTTGGATGCAATTTCGTTCATTGCATCCTTTATATTTTCCTTATTCGGAGACGTGTTCAAATCAGATGTTATCGTATAAATTGTATAATTTTCTTTAAATAAATTCTTTGCACCTAATTCTATAGCATTTGATATTGCATGCGCATCGGAAGTAGGAAACTTTAAATTCATACTAGAATTAGCAAAATCAGACACCCCAATTACTAGAGCAAAAAGACTAGGCTGAATTGTATCTATTTCTTCATGAATTAAAGAAACTTCAACCCCTCTGCTCGCTATTCCATTTTCTGAATAGGCAACAACCTCTATTTTATTCTCTCCATTCTTTAAAAATGGATGATTTTCAATATTGAAAATCAACTCTTGATTAACTGCATTCGCATCGAAATTACTACCCCTTACATCTTTTGCAATCTCCTTTCCATTTAATAAAATTTTGACCTCTCCATAACCACCATCTCTCTTTAGTAACTCGATATTAATTTTTGTGTTATCGATTTTACTTAGTTTGACTTCAGGATACAATTTCAAATTATTCATTGATCCAACATCAGGTAAACTTTGATTTAACATTACCTTACCCCATAAACCTGGCAACCAATAACGATCCTTTAACTGCGAAAAATCAATAATCTCATCACCTTTAATCCAATACATCATTTCCATAGCAGATTCGGATGCATCAAACAAACCGGACGGGTGAATATGCACCCATTTATCTGGATCTCCATTAAAATAATAGGACCGAATTAATTCTTTTCCTTGAAGAATATCCCAGATTCCAATACTTCCGTCATCATAGGATACTATTATACATTGGCCATCAGGATGAACATCGATATTGGCAACAGGGCTGTTACAATTCAATGTGTCAAGACATTTTCCTGATTCTGTTTCCCATATGTAGATTTTTTTATCAAGCGAAGCTGATAAAAAAATCTTTGAATTTGGTGAAAATGCTAGCGCGGTAATAACCAAATCATGTGCATCAATAGTTCGAATATATCTACCAAATTTTCTCCATAATTTAATACTTCCATCATCAGCACCAGTCACTAAAAACTTGTTATTAGGACTTAAGGCAATATGATTGACTTTTTCATGTCGAAATATTGTAAAATGTGACCTAACGTGTGAATATGTTTTCCGATAATCTCTTTCTTCGTATCTACTATTATTTAATTCAATTAGTTTTAGGAATTCAAAAGGGTGTAAATAAGCCCAAATAATTGACCGAAGAAGCACAAAATCAATTTGAATTTTAGTTAAACTAATCTTACTTTCTGCTAAATTCCAGGTAATTGTAATTGGTCCTTTTGAAATCCAATATTTATCTCCAATAATTCCACTACCGCGAAAGTATTTTTTGGTATAAAACGACCGAATATGCTTTGTTGAATCTATTGAATAGAGACTGATTTGATTTATTGATTCAAGCAATACACTTGAATTATTTGCTTCTATTTCAAAAACGTCTTCCTGAACAATTTCATTAGTAATTTTACCGCTTAATAAATCAACAAAAACAACCTTAGCCTTTCCTGTTGATGAAATAAATCCGGTCTTTCCATTTATTGTATAGAATTTATTACTCCTGATTTCACTGTCATGTGGCTTCATAGAAATAGAAGGATTTGTATTTTCTAAAGAATAAATCTTTACAAAATTTGTATCAAGTGAAAATGATAATATTTTAGTCGTATCCGGATTGAATATTAGATTTTGTAAAGCCGTTCTTTCTTTTATATGCAAAGTAAGGCTTCCATTATAACTATTCCATATATTAAATGCACTATCCTTACAAGTAACTATATATCTCCTTTGATCAGTGCTAACATTACTTGGCCAAGGAAGTTCATATCCACATGTTTGAAGTTCTTTGTTTACAAACAAAGCCTGGTTCCAATCCAAATAAATTTTTAACTTTTGTCTGAAGTCAAAGCCATAATTTGGGAATTCCTGAACTATTAAATTGTTTTGATAATCTAATAAATATGCATTTTGATTTGAACAAACAATAAAAATTCTTGAGTCACCAGCATAAAATTTTGCCGAAAGTACTTGTCCAGCAGGACTTTTAATGGAATTAATTAAACTACCCGTAAAAACATCCCAAACATACATCGAATCATTCCAAGATGATATGAGCATTTTTCCATTTTCACTAAATAAAGAATTACTTGAGTTCGAATTTTTCACTTCAAAAACAAGAGAATCAAAATAGCCAAACCTAAGTTGAATTTTGTTTTTATTCGACAAACAAACAAGGCTACTATCTTGATTGAACTCTACCCTCTTAAAACCCTTTATCTCTCTTACAAGCTTTCCCGACTTTATATCAATTATTTTGACTTTATTTTTTTGGGAAATAGACAAAAGCGTGCATTTTGGTGAGAAAACCGGATTTTTTTCATAGTACATTTTAAATTCTTCCCTGTATGAAATACCGTTTTCAAGCTTTTTACGCCATTTTTCGGGATTTAAAAACCACAAGGATTGATTTCTAATTTTACATGTAATATTGTTCTTTTGGATATCCCAAAGTGCAAACTTATTATAGTTGTATGTTGTTAAAATATACCTATCATCAGGACTAAACTTAAAGAAAGTCACAGGAGATTTTGTTTGAAGTTCATTGATAAAGTCTCCTGTATTTTTATCCCACAAAATAACTTTTCCATCGCAAGAGCGAGTTGCAATGTACTCTCCATTGTTACTAAAGATAGCTTCATGCGCACAACTGTTATGGCCGTAGAGTTGAAAGTAGTTTTTTCCGGTCTCAGCATTCCAACAATACGTATCATTATTATTTGATGATGTCAATACATATTTACCATCATTACTGAAATTAGCTGATAAGATGGAAGACCAAGCATAATGACCTTTTGGAAGACCAAGCTTTAACTCTTGTGCGTTGCAATTGAATCCAAAATTCAATACAATCGTAAGTAAAATGTAGATTAATTTCATTACGTAACTTTTTACCTCACCAACACAAAGCCCGCCCATTTGTCAGGTTCTGTTGGGTATCGGTTTCGCATTTCTTTTTGAGCTTTTTCAAATGAAATTACCGGATTTAAGGATTGGGCTAGATCGGTGTAGAATAGTGTCATGAGCTCCATGGTTTCTTTGTCTGGGACTGACCACAACGAGACAATTAGTTGTTCAACTCCTGCCAATTTGAAACCGCGCTTAAGGCCAAAAGTACCTTCTGAGCCTTCAATTTTGCCGAGGCCTGTTTCGCAGGCGGAGAGCACGACAAGTTTAGTGTTAGATAAATCCAAGTTTGCTACTTCAGCAGCAGTTAATATACCATCTTCACCAGTTTGCTCCAACATCTTTTGGGGATTTCCTGTCCAACTGATATTTGAACCAGATAACATGAGGCCACAACGTACCATAGGATCCTCTGAGGCATTATAAATAGATGATTTTTCAAGGTGCATCGTACTTGTTTCTTTTTTTGCTTCATCAGGAAAGGAGAAGCCATGTGTAGCAATATGCAAAATCCCAGGCGCTTGAATTTCTACATCTTTTTTCAAAATAAGTTCTCCTGCTTTCTTATCACTCCGCGTTTGAACTAACCATTGATTATCTTGCATGAGCGTTGAAATATTACTCACCTCTTGGAGTGTTCCAGGAAGATAATCCATATTTTTTCCAGAGGATGAGCTGCTTCTTTTTTTGCGGCTAGTGCCCAGTGTTTCTGATCGATTAATTGATTTGGTCAAATTCACTTGAAAAGCATAATCTTCATTGGTCATTTCATTGGAAAAAGTTTCACTTTGAAGTGGTAGAGCATTATAATTGATACCACCATATAAAGTTAAGCTTGTATTCAATGGCTTGTTATTGTTCAATGAACCATCAGCCAAATAACGAGTCGTAGTTAATTGTTGTAGAGAATACTTATCCAATAACACTGCGCTGCACCCCTGTCTTTTCTCACTTTCTGAAGAAATAATTACACCACGTTTTTGAGCATTAGCTGTCATAACAGAATCTCCTGCTTCAAAACACATTGCAACAAAAGAAATGTTATTCAATTCGCCTGCTGGACTATAATACACCGTTTGAACACCGTTGAGCAAGGTGTCAATATCTTTCCATATCAAATCGTATAAATATGAAAAATCCCTATTTTTAGCAGCATTACGAATGTCCCTTTCTTCGCCAAGATTTACCAATTTTGGATAATCATAATCTGGTCTTACCACCAATGCCATGTACTTGTAAGAGCTGTCTTTATCGTCGAAATAGCGTGCAAACTCAATGGCAGCATCTTTGGCTGATAGATTTAATTGAACATCTTTCCATGTAATCTCAAATTTGCGCTTAGAAGCAGTATATTCACCTACTGAATTCACCAAAATTTTATCCAAGGAATCTGCTTGTGTTCGATACCTCTCCATAACTTCTCTATTTTCTGAACCTTCTGATTGCATTTGAACAACAATTGTTCGCAACTGTTTAATTTCCGAAAATTGAGCCTTCAATGTTGAATCATTGGAATTTGAGATGGCTTGATCTAGTTCACGGGAGGTTTCGAGTAATATTGATTTTAAGATTAGGTTAGCGTCATAAGAAAGGATATTGAAAGCAGGAGATCCAAGAGATTTTATTGTTAAATCATTGATAAAATCAAACATCCAGTATTTTGATTGTAAGTAGCTCTTTCGTTCTATTGTTGAAAAAAAGTCAAACCCTTCTTTTAAAATAATAATTTCTCTCTTGAATACATCACTCGTATATGACAGGGCATCCTTATAATTTTTATTTTTCTTATTACCATACGCGAGATTCCAAAGAGTAACCTGATCTATTTTGGACTTGTACTCTCTTTCAAGAATTAATAAGTTTTCCCAAGTCTTTAATGCGTAGTCTACTTGATTATTTAAAAAATATGCGTTAGCTAATGCATCCATAATCGCTATAGTTAAATTTATATCTTGAATTTCTTGATATTTGGATAGTTGATTCTCAAAATTTAAAATTCTTTTTTGAAGATTCGGTTCCAATAAATCAATCTCGAATTGGATTAAACCAATATCTGAATCAAGCTGATTAAATTTTGCTACTTCTAAAGCAACTTGGAGATATAATTTTTGATTAGATAGATCCCCTAGTTTTCCATAGAATTTTGCCCATGTGGAAATAAAAAGTAGCGAATCTTTACCGTTAAAATTATCTTGTAAAAACAACTTATCTGCTTCTATCAATTTTGAATATGCAGCTTTGAAATTGGAGATGGTGAGGTGATAAAAAGCATCATTTAACAAAATGAGTAATTTTTTATGTGGATCATGATATAATTGTTCAACCTCTTTTTTAATAATTTCTGCTTGTTCATAATTTTCATTTCTGATATATATGTTATATAAGTTTTGGAGAATATTATATTTAATATCTGTTGTTTGGTTGGTTTGAAATAACTCTTCACTTTCTAGCATAATTTTGGTAAGAAAAATTACAATATCTGGGTATCTATTGGTGGCTTCAAGCAAATAATTGGCTAGTATGGTAAGAAATTGGGACTTGCACTCTATATTTTCAATTGAATTTATTATTTTTAATAGTTCCCTATAATTCGAAAAATCAAAAGATCGTTTATTACTCAACTCAAATTCCGAATAAAATACAATCAGTCTAATTTCTGCCTGACTTTCAGTTGAGATTTCATCAAAGTCAACCAAAGTATAATCTGCAATTATTTGCTGATGAGCATTTAACTCAATATTTTTTTGAAATAGAATATTCAATTGATTGGTTTGTTGTATACAAGGAGAATTTTGACCGAATAATTCAGTTATAAATAAGAACAAAATAAATAGAGCGGTGATCCTTATCATCAAATAAAAATTACCTCACCAACACAAACCCAGCCCATTTGTCAGGTTCGGTTGGGTATCTGTTTCGCATTTCTTTTTGAGCTTTTTCAAAAGAAATGACGGGATTTAAGGTTTGGGCAAGATCAGTGTAAAATAAGGTCATGAGCTCCATGGTTTCTTTATCCGGGACTGACCACAGCGAAACAATAAGTTGCTCTACCCCTGCCAATTTGAAACCGCGTTTGAGTCCGAAGGTGCCTTCGGAGCCTTCAATCTTGCCAAGGCCTGTTTCGCAGGCAGAGAGCACGACGAGTTTGGTTTTTCTGAGGTTGAGTTGAGAAACTTCTAATGCGGTTAAAATACCATTTTGTTCTGCACCAAGTTTGGAAAGTGTATCACTGCCCGTCCAAGCCCAGTTGCCACCGGCGAGGATGAGACCGCTGCGCACCATTGGGTTTGTGCTATAACGGTAACTATAACGCAAAGAGTTTTTACTGATTGTTGTGTCATTAAAATCATATTCTGGAAAAGCATAGCCGTGGGTGGCGATGTGAAGAATGGATTTTGCTTCCTTGTTTTCTAGTTGGATAATTTTCTCTTCTGTGGCATCGTTGTTCTCCAAAAGTGTGGCCTGCCAGTTATTCGGTGTCACGCTTGAGGCGATTTGCTCTACTTCTGTTTTAGTGCCTTCCAAGTAAGACAATTTGCCGGAAGCCGACTCACTACTTCGACTCGCGTTTTGGTTTTTCTTGGTTTT
>Ga0315899_10005466_pt1 | contig 13717 bp, 8 predicted proteins | sample LakEriMetagenome_2_FD_203518 | JGI IMG/M metagenome (GOLD analysis project Ga0315899, IMG submission 203518) | Freshwater fungal communities from buoy surface, Lake Erie, Ohio, United States - Buoy 4 MA112 | ecosystem: Environmental > Aquatic > Freshwater > Lake | place: USA: Lake Erie, Ohio...
GGAACAACAGTTGCAGTTGCCTTGGTAGCAAAGGCTGGATCTGTTCCATACTCAAAGCTCAAAGTCGTTGGTGCATAACCTGGATTAACATCGATCAAAACATCTGCGCTTTGATGTGTAATGTTTGTAACACTCTTTTGCGCAACAACTGGTGCCACAATTGGTGCACCGCCATCAGTCGGCGAGACATACAAAAGCTTATTTACTGTATCGACCTTCAACGATGCGATCGCATCCTTGGTTGACTCTGCATCTAAGTACTGTGCAACCTGTGCAATAGATGCAGTTGGATTCAAGCCTAGATAAATCGCTGCAGCTCCGGCAACATGTGGAGATGCCATCGAGGTTCCACTTGCGGTGTAAGTAGCATCTGCCGTACCGATCCACGCTGAGAGAATGCTTGAACCTGGGGCGAAGATATCTACACACTTACCCTGGTTTGAGAAACCCGCAGGAGCATCAGCAAGGGTTGTAGCGCCAACAGTAATTGCTGACGGTGCGCTCGCTGGAGAACGGGTACATGCATCAGTCGATTCATTTCCAGCCGCTGCAACAACTGTCACACCAGCATTTGTTAAGCGCAAGATCGCCGCATTAAGTGATGCAGATAAATTTCCACCAATACTCAAGTTCAAGACCGCCTGAGTCTTAGCATTTGGATTTTCTGGACTTAGAATCCAATCAAGTCCTGCCATAACACCTGAGTAACTTCCACGTCCTGTGCAATCCAAGATACGAACAGGAACCAACTTTGCATTCTTAGCTAATCCATACTTTGTACCAGCGGCTGATCCTGCAACGTGAGTTCCATGGCCGTTGCAATCGACCGTTCCATTTCCATCATTGATCGCTGAGTATCCTGATGTTGAAAGACGTCCTGCAAAATCATTGTGAGGATATATTCCGGTATCACCAATGTAAATCGTTGCGCCGGTTCCCGCGCTGCGATATCCATATGCACTTGTGCTTCCCTCTAAACCAACCTTTTCGCGCTGATCAACACGATCTAATCCCCAAGCAGGAGTTGGTGACTGAATATTTTGAATTGCTAGACCTAAAACTTCACGATCCTCTTCGACCGTTAAAACATTAGGAATCTTTGCGAGTAACCCTGCAACCAGCTTTGGAAGTTCAACGGTGTAGCCATCAAAAACGTAGTTGTACTTTTTGTCAATCTTCCAACCGTTTTTGGTGACAGTTGCCTCAATCGCCGCCTTTGCAGCTGGTGAGACCGAGATGATGTACTTGGCCTTTGCTCCAAGATCGATCGCCGATGTTGGCACCATTGTTGAACTGAGCGAGAAAATTGTCAGTAGTGCAATAGCTGCCAATCGAACTCTCTGGGTTACATTCTTACGCATTGATATTTCCCCTTACGGAGATAGGAATGGCCCTATCTCTAGGTATATGAAGTTACAGACCACCACTGACAAATCCTGCTAACCCTGCTTGACGCTCAATTTTAAGGCCGACCAGGCTCAAATAGCCGTAGGTGCCTGGTCAAGCCTTAATCATTGAAGAGCTTCGGTAATCCTCTTGCGAGCGCTCTTGAAATGTTCAGGTGACAACTCGCTACCTACAAAACGACGCTTGTTGGCATGAGCGGCAATGAAGGATGTGCCGCTGCCGCAATGCGGATCCATCACCAGCTCACGCGGCTTCGAGTAACACATCACGATTCGTTCAGCTAACGCCAGTGGGAAAGCTGCATCATGAAAGCTATTTCGCGCTCGCCCTATCCTCCATACATCTGACATTCCTTTGTGCACACCATCTGGATCATAGTTTTGAAAATATGGCTTGGCGTCAGGTTTACAAAAAATATAGATGCGCTCTGTTTCAGGATACAGATACCCCTTGTCATGATTGTGCGTGCTACCTCTATCCCAGACAATCTCTTCATAAATCTTCAGATGGCCTTGCTCTACAAGAGGCAATATCCACTCATATGGAGAAATCAGTTTTCTATCTTTGTGCCTGTTCTTATGAACATACGCGATCACTCCATCAGGCTTTAAACGACTTAAAGCCCATAAGAGAAATTCCATTTGTTGTTCTTGATAATCATTTTCAGGCAAATTATCTTCGTAAGAGTTAATCCCACTAAATGATTTGCGATCATACTTTCCACTACCTCGCATTCCATCTTCCCGCTTGCCAGCAGAACCAATGTTGTAGGGAGGCGAAGTGATTATCAATCTAACATTCTTAATGTGGCCTAGTGTTTTTCTATAATCTCCGCACAGTAATCGGCTTGACCGAATTTCTAGTGTTTTTGTTTTCATGAAGGGTGAAAGTTCTAAAACAAATCCAAGCCAGGCTTAGAAGTAGTTTCCCTCTTTTCGATTTGCGGTGTATAGGCATTATCCGAGGTACCAAATTCAAAATCTTCATCATCAAACAATGATCCCTCATCAAAAAGCATTTCTGGGTTGTGAAGATTCAAGTACTCACGGCTCTTTTCGTCGCCCTCGATAGAGCCTGCATACCAAATCTGAATAGCTAATTCGGATTCTCCCTGCTCCCAATGGAGCATTCCTAATTCACTGAAAGCCTCAATCAAGCCTCGTCTGCAAGCTAGGCCATACCAAATAAGCGCACGCTCAAGATCTCCCTGCTTTTTATACAAGAGTCCAAGTTGTCGCTGAGACATGGCAAAGCCCTTAAAACCAGCTTTTCTAAACCAAAAATATGCCTCATCATCACTCTCGACATTAACCGCATAATTGTGCGCACAAACGATGTTTCCATTCTGCGCAGCTCTTAAAAACCAATTTGCAGCAACTTCCGACTCGCCCTGCTTTGAAGCTCGATGCCCTAACTCAAACTGAGCTAAATGATCCTCTGCGTGTGCCCTGCGATTGAGTTCTTCATCCGTTAGCTCTTCAAAAGGAATATAAACTGGATCTGGGATCGTCTCTAAGTAAGCCATATAACGCTCAGCTGCCGAATCATTTAGATCCAATGCCTCATAAACAAACTCATCTTCAAGGTCGAGTAACGCCTTAAACTGCGCAGGAGTTAAATCTGGATTCGATGCAAGTTCTAAATTACTCATAACTTAGCGAGCAAGCCACTTGTGTTTTTTCAAGTACTTGCTTGCTTGTGCAGGGCTGACCATGTGGAGGTATGCCCAATAGCCATGTGCAACGTTAAGCGCGTCTTTTCCAAGCTCTTCAGTGACCGCTTCCTTGCCCTTCGTTTCAATGTTATGAAATAGGGCTCTCATGCGTTTAATTGTTGCCTTTGGAATTCGGACATCTTCTCCGACGATCAGCCCTGTAACTGATTGTCGTCGAGGAGATCGCATAATGCGAGTTTTTTCACTCTTAATTTCAAAATTCTCATCTTTTGCAATATGTCCCACAGCTGCAATTAATTGACCAATTTCTGGCTCTTTGTCTGTCGTTGAAAAAGTTAAATCATCGGCATAACGTGTGTACTTCCATTCACCGCTTAACGTATTAATGAACCCTGCCAGGCGTGAATCCAGTCGAGATGCTATCAAATTAGCAAGAGCTGGCGAGGTGCAAGCACCTTGAGGAAGACTTCTAGCGCCAATCGCAACAATCTGTGATCGTCCCTTCATCGTTACTCGAACACGAGGAGCATCTGTACACAGCAGAGCTAGGACTGTCGACACACCAGGGTTGTATCCAAGGTATTCAAAATAGCCTCGCACGCGATTAAAAGTAATAGAAGGGAAAAAATCCTTCACATCAAGTTTTACAATCACGTTCTTCTTCACATGTTGATTGGCATTGTCCACAATAGAAGTTTTTGGTCTAAACGCATAGCAATACACCGAGGGTGACAACTTATTCAAGATGTTCTCATTAATCCAGCTTTGAGCTACACGCATCTTTGGCTTTGGAGATGAGATGAGTCGAGTGCCGCCAGCCCTTTTTGGAATTTCAAAACGGGTGTAATGATCGGTATCAGTCGTTGAACGTTCATAGCAAAGCCAGACTAAATCTTCAGTACTTAATTCCATTGCTTCGGCAATATTGGAAAGACTTACTAGTTCGGGCAATCCCTGTCCGACAAGTTTGGAGATGTCTCCACCATCAAAAGTAAGCCTTGTTGAGACGCCAACTCCAAGAAAAGGAGCCTTGGTTCGCTTATTCTTCTCCCAAGCCTCTTGCTTCAGAACTCTGTTGCGTTCTTTCTCAATCTTTCGTTCTTCCCTGCGTGCCTTAACCATGGCGATTCGTTCTGACCTAATGGTTTTTAGAACAGATTCTAGATTTCCAATCGAATTCAGTTTTGCTTGTACCTGGCCCATCTCGGCAAGGGTTGGCTTCAATTCATCCAGAATCTCTTTAATCTCTGATTCCTTTAATTTACCCGCTGCTAAATCCTCTTGAGTAATGAAACCCAAGCGAATCATTTCTTCCGTAATTGCTGCAGCTTTTCCTACTTCAGCAACACGCTTGCGGACATCTTCAATAGAACTCACTTGGAATCACCCACCAACAACAAAGCAATCATGTGCCTACAGGGACCCTGACGCAGCTTATTAAAATTATAAAATGAGCAGGTGCATTGAGCATACTTGGGTCTGTTATCTGCATCCAATTCAAGTACGGGATTAAATTCATTCTTTTCTACTTTGGCTAGACCAGCAAGATAACGAACACCAGCCTTTACATCATCTAAAGTTTTTACGACTTTTGACCCTTGCATAAGCGCCAAGCCAGCCCGTGATTCCCGTGAAGAATCATCTTCTTGATACAGATCAAGGGTTGGGAACAAGTCTCTCCAACGATATAGATTTCGAGCAGGATCAAACATTGCTTTTCCTTGCAAACATAACTTCTGAAGTAGAACTGACGCTTGAGGAATTGTCACAGACAAACCTTTACTCAATTCACCTGTCGTAATTGATCCATTTTTGATGAGGAACTGCAATGCCAGCGGAATTTGAGTTTCGTCTACATTAGAAGTTGGGATAAAGGCAGAAAACTTTGCCTTTGAAGCCCAATCATTTGATGACCAGCCTGAAAGCCCAATCGTTAACTCGATATCATCCTTAAGAACTGTCCAGAATGATGGCATGCCAGATCCAAGGAAATGAACCCTCACCCGATCGGTTCCTACCAAGATATCCTTTAGGACAGCTAGACGTCGACGACCCCAGATTCGAATGGTTTCTGTAGTCTCACCTTGATAAGTGCACCAATCATCTGCGAAGACTTCGCCCCATGGTTCTATCTCTACTCGAATCGGTTGATCTGGACTCAACATGAACTTGAGTGATCGGGGTCCGTGCTTTTCTTTCTGAGATTGCAACCTTGCAATTATTTCAGAGAGTGCATCTGAGGACATCTCAAAGGTGATGGGAGCAAGAGCCAACACTGATTGAACTTCGACCAAACCTCGAACCCATGTCTCAGGAAGAGGGATCTTCTCTTCTTCAACAACTGCAGCTTCAGTTTTGAAGTCAACAGAATTAAGTCCAATAGTTAAAGACATAGGACGGTAACTTCTCACTCTTTCAAATTCTCTTTCCAAGAGTAAGGAGAAATCGATATTTGTAGTTCCCATGCTTGGCTTATCGGCAGACTCAAGCTGTGAATGTGGCAAAAAGACTCTCGCGTAAATCGATTCATCACCAGAAAATGCCTCGAAGAATGTTCCATCTTTCTGGACACTAACTATGGGGTCTAAAACCAGCCAGGCGTTTCTATCATTCTCATACAGCCAATCAAAATATTCACGCTTCTTTGAGTTCACAAAAGCTTCGAGTGTTCGAAGGTTGGAGTTCAGGGAATCTCTTTTCTTCTGAAGAACTGTTAGTCGCTGGGTGAGCTCAGCGTGCTCTGCGAGTCGATTTGGCTCTCGCTCCTGCAAAATTCGCATGTATTCACCTTCAACCCACTTTTGATACTCAGAGTGGTCCTTTTGTCCAGGTTTTTGAATCTTCACGACCGCACCCAGCGCCAACATTGCCTGGGCAAAAGAACGTGATGACTTCACATTTCCTGACAAATAAACAGGATCGCGATTTAAATCGGTACCGAAGGTTAAAGCTGAATTGTTGGCTTTAACAGAGGCTGTTGAATCAACTCGACGAGAATTTTGCTCAAACATTCAAATTTCCCTTCCAAGTATTTTCGACTGTGACTCCTTCAATTTGAACATTAGAAAGAGCGATTTGTTTCAATGCCCAATCGCGATCTCTGGCGACTGAACTATGCGCCATTCGGATCAAAGTGTCTTTTTCGATTGCCTCTGAAATGTCTTCAATCAGCTCTTCAATATCAAACTTGATCTCTTCCTTAACTTTGCGACCTTTTCGTCGCGATAGGAAGACATGACTTGTGAACTCCTTATATTTGTCGGTGTCACTAATTAACTCAAGGTTCTTGGAAACAACTCCCCAAGTGTCAGTGTTTCTGTTCTCTACGAGGCCATCCACTACTTTCCGAAGGGTGGCGGGAGATTTGATTGAGGACAAAACGCTTAGCGCAAGTTTTCTAGCTCCAACATTGTTACTGTCAAGAGCCATAAGCAACTTGGCAGAAAAATCCTTTGATTCAACTTGAGTTTCTAGATATCTAAAGGCAGATTGTTGTGAAACAGGTAAATTACTTTCGAGCATCAAAAGCCAATGGGCGCTGAACTTGTTCTCATCCTTTACATACTTTGCGGCAAGTTCGTTGATTGGAGCACTTGGAGCGATCAGCATGGCACGCAATAAACTTACATTTGTGAAGATATCAGGATTCTCTTTCACCATTGCTAAGAACTGAACAATCTGCTCTTCATTCATTCGCGCTACGGCAGAGGGGCTTATCAACTTAAGAATTTTGCTTGATAAACCTTCAAACTTTCGAATCCGTTCCGATGTTCGTGCTGGGATTCTTTGGGCGTTTTCCCAAAAGAAAAGAGGGAACTCTTTCCACTTCATTAGGATTTCTTCTACTTCGGCTTTATTTCTTCTCCAGAATGTTTCGTTTGATTCTGATGAAAGAGAAACAAGGAACTGCAAGACCCCTTCTCGATCCCCGCTTTGAACTGCAAATCCAATCCCCTTCAAATACGGAGCACCTGATGGATCCTTTGCATTCAAATGATCCAGGACTAGAAGAATTTTGGCTTGATCTATCAACTGGCTGCTTAAAACTTTCCAGGCTAACTCTGAGGCTCCTTTCTTAGAAGAATCCTCGAAACCTGACAAAACATTTATTACTCGATCATTATTTGCATATCGCACGTAATTCGCTAGAACTTTGGCAAAGAAATCAAGCATCTCGGGATTTCGTACATCGATTACATCCAAAATACCGCGGGCATACTTGTCAGTGACTTTTATACCAAATAGGCCTAAGAAATGATCGTCGTTCCATAAATAGATACTGATGCACTTTGCCCATGCATCAAATGGTTCGAGTTTAGTTTGTGAAGCAACCTGCAAAAACAGGGTATCTCGATTTGGAGGATTGCTGCCCCACATGTCATTTGAAATCGAGCTCCAACCTACTTGAAGGAAGGTCGTAGCAATTTGTAAATCTTTCTCAGAGAGTTTCATATTCAAATGGTTCGTCACCCAAAGATTCATTACCTCGCCATATGCCCACTGTGCGGACTTAAAGTCAGAGAGGAACATCTCTATCCGCTGTGTATCTGTTGAGTCCAAGAATTCAAGCAATGACAATGCTGGGATGCTTCTTAAAAGTGAAGGTTTAGCGTCAATCGCCTCCCAGATGGCTTTTCGTGCAATTTCGGATTCAGAGTTGAAAAGCAAGGCAATAGTCTTTTCGTTCCAATTGAATTCGATCGGAAATGCTTGTGACATGGAAAGAGCAAAATGTGCAATAGCCGAATTGTTACCCTGGAACGATTCAATGCATCGTTTATATATACCTACTTCATCTTCTGGCAAACTCTTTACAAATTCTCTATCAAGCTGAAGATTATGTCGTTCTTTTCGAGTAGCAAGCTCCATTTTTCGAGATTCACGATCCCGAACCGCTAATTCACTATCCCCATAAACGATACGACAAATAAGTTGTTGGTAAACCAGGTAGCTCTCTTCGGGCTTACCCGAGCTTTGATGCCACATGTCAGCAGACCAAAGGGCGTGAGACTTAAAACGAGTGACAACAACTGATTCTTGCTCAGATTCTAGATAATCCAAGAAGCGTAAAGACTTGCGCATCAGAAATTGCATAGTCTTCAAGTGTGGATACTTAAACCCAGTTAGCTCTGGAAGTGTGTGAATGCTGTCGACTTCCCATTCATGGGTTACTTCAGGGGCCCGCTTTCCCCGTGTAGTGAACGCGTCTATTCGACCATAACCAAAGCCCAGTGATGCTGCGATGCTGGACGCAAATAAAGGAGTTTTATCTGCGCAGTACTCTGGGAATCGATCGGTCAGCGTCTTCAAAATGTACTTAAATGGACCAAAGAAACCCACGCGTATTGGTGCTAAAACAAAGTAATTAAAAACCAAATAATGCTCTATGTCCGTCTCTGGATACCAACCGCCTCTAATCTTTTCAGCGAGTTCGCGGCCGAGTGAGAATACGTAATCTCCTGGGAAGTTTTTAGGCTTTACGGAAAAATCAACTTCAGCGAACCCAAATCCACTTACCGACCAGCTATAGATTGAAGTCCCTTCGGGTAATACCCCGCCTGAAATAGCATTCTTCCAATCATCGCGAATTGATGAAATAAGTGCATCGCCTGCTTGTCTTGTTTCAACTTTCTTGGTGAACCAATTTGCACCATCAATGCTTCCTTTTACAAAGTTTTCGCCTTGCTTTTCGAGGTGGACAAAGGTTGGACCCGCTTGCCATGAACTAAATATGACAACTTGACGAATAGTTACAGGTTGAAATTCATACTGAGAGATTTCGGGCACGACTTCAACGCTCTTGCGCTTAAAAATTGCCATGCCTTCTCCTTCTTTGCTTAGTTGGAGGGTTGATTGCCTCTACCTCCTACCTCATGATCGGTATTGATCACTGTAGGCATCGCGCGCCACGTCGGGTTTCTCGTAGCATCGGATTCGCAAGAATCGATACAGCGATAGATATCAGAAACCCGACGTGGCGCGCGATGGTAAGTGCCATCGATATCCGGTGACGATTGTCTTGCATTAATTCAACTGCGGCGAAACACCGCAGATAAGTTGCTAGAGACAATCAACCTTCCATGCATAAAACCCTACGTTGCCCCACTGACAAAAGTCAATGAATTTGATTGTCATGGCTGCTGGTTCTCGAAATGACCAGCCACAAAGCTATAAACGGTCCAATTTCTTGAATAAAAATAGGAAGGGTGATTGCCTCTACCTCCTACCTCATGATCGGTATTGATCACTGTAGGCCGCGCGCTAGCCGGCGCTTTTCTCGTAGCATCGGATTCGCAAGAATCGATACAGCGATAGAAACAGAAAAGCGCCGGCTAGCGCGCGGGTAAGTGCCATCGATATCCGGTGGCGATTGTCTTGCATTAGTTCAACTACGGCGAAACACCGCAGATAAGTTGCTAGAGACAATCAACCTTCCTTAGTCAAAATCTTAGGATGTGCTTCTGACAAAAGTCAAGGAATTTGACGGTCAAGACCAGGAAAACTCAGGGGCTTAATTAAAGTCGATTCCACCCTTTTTGCTTTCACCCAGATTACGATTTAAAACTGGTTGAGTGATTGGATTAATCTTGTGGGTTATGACCCCCATCATCGTTTGCGCTCGAGGATCATCAAGTGCAATCAATGGATCCAATGCCTCCTTCGCCTGAACCCACTCCTCTGCACGATAATAAATTCCAGCTAAAACAAAGTATCCGTCTAGATAACCCAGATCACCTGACTTTTTTAGGTAGACCTTGCCTTCCTCAACACGGTTAATGTTCTTTAGCCAGACACCCAAATTGAAAGCGGCTTGAGCGATTCCCGCATCGGCGGCATTTTTCCAAAGCTCCATGGCCAGATCCTGTTTGTCAGTGAATTCCTTTAAATATCCCGCGTAATTAGTGTTTGCAGAATGATTGTTTGCTTTGCGGCAAATCTCCCAATAGGGAACGGCCAGTTCTGATGAACCGCTCCTGTTGTAGCAATTGGCCAGCTTTTCTGCCGAAGGCAAGTGACCTTGGTCTGCCGCTTCTTTAAAGAGACCGATTGCTTCTAAATACCTTGACTCTTCATACAAGTTCATCGCCAAGTCATAGAGTTCTTGAGATGAGTTACCCATAGCGATCAATATAAAGGATAAGTCAGATATTTAAAAGGTAGGAGCTTACTTACTTAACTGCCTTAAGACTTCTATAGGTGTGCTTGGATTACTTGCAACCGCAATTCTGATTTCTGAAAAACGATCGCTCCCTAAACGAGTAAGTATTTCGGCAGGGGCGTTTGGATTGGTTGCGATATATCCCAGTATTCTTGAACGGCTTTCAGATTCCATAGGTAAATATCGACCAAACACATTTTCAAGCACTTTTTCTGAACTGAAGATGCAGCGAGCAACGTATTCGTCGCCATCATTTTCTTCAAACTTAAGCGTCAGAAAACCATCTAGAATTTTCTCACGAACTGCACTTGGCGTATTGGGATTGTCAGCAACTCCTAATCTAATCCATGCTTCTTTATGTTTTGCTAACTTCTCAATTAACTTCATTGGGGTGTTGCTGTGTTTTGCGATATCAGATAAAACATGTTCATCATCACTCTGATTAGCAATTTCAACCAGTTCTTCAGCTCGAGTGGCTGGGTTTTTACATACATACCAAAGACAAGCTTCTTCTTTCGATAAAGACTTCAAGAGAGCCCAGGGTGCTTTTGGATTTTCAGCGACGCCTTGACGCACATGTTTGGCTTCGCTTTTCCCAAGTGCAACTAGTTGTGCAGGAGGCATATTTGGATTTGAGGCAACAGCTGCGACTATCCAAGAGTCGATATGCCCCGTGAGTTCAATCAAATACGCCGCTGGAGCGGATGGATTGCAGGCTAGCCCCAGTTCAAGACCGCGATTGTTGTAATCCCACTTCCCCGCTGCGATTTTCTTGCGACTTTCCGAAACTAATACATCAAGATACTTCGACGTTAATGAAGGGTTTCCTGCCAATGCTTTTTTAACTTGATCATTCTTGCTCTTCACAAGTTTGCTCATCAGGGAATCGGTTATGGATGGATTACCCGCTACGGCAGCCGTCAAAGAAGTCGTTGTGCCTTGGTAATAGATTGACTCACCATCTGTAATCAAAGATTCCAAAATATCTATCGGGGTGCTTGGGTTCTCAGCCAAGCGCAACTTCACTGCGATCGGATTTTCAAAGGTTTCGATTGAACCGTCACTTAAATTAGTATTTTTTAGAGCTGCATCCCTTACTGAAGACTTGAGATCTTTAGATAAAACCTTGAGCACTTCTTCGGGCGCTTTGCGGTTTTGGGCAACATTTTCTCTCACCCATTCATCGGAGTCTTTTGAGAGAATTTCAAAGATCTCCGCAGAGATATCCTCCCTGAAAGCGATGCTTCCTCGAATTAAATAATCTTTGTCTCGACAAAGCATCTTTATGGTTTCCACAGAAGAACTGGGATTTTTAGCCACTTTACCTCGCACATCGTCAGACTTATCCTTTGCAAGTGCAAATAAGGTTTCAGAAGGTGTATTTCTATTCTTCGCAACAGCCGCCCGAATATCTTCGTTTTTCTCTTTTGCTAACTTCACTAAAGTCTCAGCCGTAACTTCATTGCTAGAAGCAAGATTAATTCTTGCTTCATCACTATCTGTAGATTTGAGAGATTCAATAGAAATAGATTCGTTTGCAAGAGCAGCTTGACTGACAGGTGCCTCAAGGTCTTTTGATAACTTATCTAAAACATCCGCGGGAGTTCCAGGATTTTTAGCGACCGCAAAGCGCACCGCCACATTTTCATCATCAGACAGAGCGGTCAAGAGATCCTCTGAAGTTCCGTTGTGAAATGCAACTAAAACCCGATCTCGCACAGATTTACTCTTTGCTAATTTAGTCAGCTTGGCTGGAGTTGGGTTCTCTATAAATAGACTATTTTCAAACTGAAGTGCTCCAATTGAATCAAGTGGATCCCAGAACCAATCATGAAACCAAGCACCGATATCGCTTGAAATTCCTTCAGTTAATAAGCATCCAAATTCGCCCGCCCAGCCCACAATGTATTCAAATGCTTCGGGATTCTCAGACTCATAACTTTGGAGGGCAGTAATTGCCTCATCGACATTCATTAGAGCAAAAATTTCATCCCCGCAGACAAGTAAGTCTTTTACGTAGAGATAAAGATCAACCCAGATGGCAAACCACCAGATCCCATTTTCATCTATCTCTGGAAATTTCTTGATAAGTATCTTGCGCAAATCTTCGCCACGATTGACGGCTGGTTTTTTGCTCCATCGTTTCGCATTCTTTTCTTCCAATGCAAGCATTAACTCGGCAATTTCTACAACATTCGCATTAGTCAGATAGCTATCAGAGTCAATCTTCTTTTTGGTTGCCATGCCTGAAGTCTATGAAAACTCTCCAGTATTTAGAACACCCACCAGCTTTGACACTCCCGCTGGCAGCAGGGAATCCACCTTTAAGCGGCGTGGCACCCCAGGCAATAACGCCTTTAGCCAATTTATCTTCTGATATTTACAAAAACATGCTGGATAGGGATCAGCCAATTCGACTCTCCATACGAAAAATCCTTTTCTTGGCCATCTAAAAATTCGTGAAGATCAAATTTATTCGTCCCATGGTCTACATCGATAAATGAGAAAGATTCCTGGATGACTTGAGCAAATTTAGATTTAGCTTCGGAGGCAGAACTTGCCGTCACTGAACCGCTGATCTTCCCAAAGATCCTAAAAACCCACTTGTCTTCAGAAATGTCTGTCTCGAAGCTGTTTATCCCATGTTTAGGTAATCCAACTGAAATTGAAGATAGCCATGTCTCATCATCTTCGAGACAATAATCTTCATTGGAATAGTTCAAAGCCTTGAGAATTGGATTTGTATTTGTCTCCAAACCAGATTTTAGGACGATATCTGAGACGGTGGCTATTCGATCGATCTCTTCCAAATACTCAAGGTAATCGTCCAGTTCTTCATCTTCCTGCACGTAACCTGAATCCCAGAAAACTATCTCAGGGGAGATAATAGTTGCCTCTACCGAGTATCCCTCCCCTTCCTTTACCTCATTCAACGGTTCGGGTGACACGTACTCCACGTAGAGTGATGCTCCCTCGATAGAGTCAGTTACTTCAACATAGGAAGCGGATAAATCTCGCGCGAATGAACTTACAGCATCATCGTCATCGGAAAGCAAAGCCAAATCTCTTAATGACTCTATATATTCAATTAGCTCATCTTCTGTCTCAAAGCCACAATCAGCATAGAAGTTCAGCATTTAGTCTCTCCAATTATTTCCGTGAATCGATTTAGTCAAATAACTATCAGAGCCAGTCTTCTTTTTGGATTACAGAAGCTGAGTCTAAGATATCTCTCAAGTTTTTGGAACACCCAGCAGTCTTGCCGTCAATTAAACTGAACCACATGACCAATCAGATCGACCCGTTCTTCAACCCCGATGGCACATTAATCTCCATCCCCGTTAAATCTGCCAAGAAGATCGCAGTCCTGCTCCACATTGCCCGAGATCTATCCCCCACCACCAAGTATCCCGAGAAGGAACTCAACGCGATTATCGCCAAGTACCACGATGACACCGCAGCTATCAGGCGTCACA
>Ga0315899_10005467_pt1 | contig 13717 bp, 5 predicted proteins | sample LakEriMetagenome_2_FD_203518 | JGI IMG/M metagenome (GOLD analysis project Ga0315899, IMG submission 203518) | Freshwater fungal communities from buoy surface, Lake Erie, Ohio, United States - Buoy 4 MA112 | ecosystem: Environmental > Aquatic > Freshwater > Lake | place: USA: Lake Erie, Ohio...
GTTCGAGTCAGGTTGCGGCGCTGTCGTCTGGGCAGCTGGGGGCGTTTTCCGCCGATCAGATACGGGAACTGAGCGCGTTACAGGCCGGTGCGATTGAAGCGCGAGACCTGAAAACTCTGCAAACGTCACAGGTTGTGGCCATGGACTCAAGCCAGTTGGCCGCATTAGGTACGGCTCAGATAGCCGCGTTTAGCAGTACTCAAATTGCGGCGCTGGCAACGACTGCTATTGTTGGCTTGTCGTCAACGCAAATACAAGCGTTTTCGCGCTCACAAGTGGCAGCGCTGACCACGAACCAGATGCAAGCGTTGCTCGGCAGCCAGCTGGTTGGTTTTAGTACTCAGCAAACAGGGGCCCTTACAACTGATCAGCTGCGATCGCTGAGTACATCTCAATTGCAGTCTCTTACCACCGATCAGCTGAGTGCCTTTACCTCGACTCAATTAAGTTCGCTCACAGAAGCGCAAGTTGCAGCTTTGAAAACCAGCCAGATTGCGGCCATTGACTCACGTGATCTGGGCGCCATGACCACGGCGCAAATTGCACAAATAAGTTCAATTCAAATCACGGCTTTATCGACCAGTCAAGTTGCCGCACTTGGTACCCAACAAATAGCCTTTATAGCCAGCCAATCTCTCGCAGCCTTGAGCACTGCACAAGTTCAGGCGCTGTCAGCGGCACAAGTGCAGCAACTGAGCACGAATCAAATCCGTGCACTTTCAAGCACGCAAATTGCAGCTCTCGGAACCAAGCAGATCGTTAGTCTGGGCGCAGCTCAAGTAGGTGCGCTGACGACAAGTCAAATTAGTGCGCTACGAACAGATCACATTGTCGCGCTGCAAACGCAGCACTGGCTTGCGATGAGTGAGCAGCAGGTTGGAACACTCTCCACTGCTCAAGTTGCTGCGATAGAGGTCAGAGATTTGTCTATTATGCAAACGCTGCAAATTGCTGCCATGACTAGCACGCAAATAAGCGCACTGGACAGTAATCAGGTGCGCGCACTTCGGACTGACCAAATAGCAGCGATTGAGACAGCTGATATTGCAGCACTCAGTTCAGGCAATCTGGCGTCCTTGTCGGCGGCAGGTATCGCTGCCCTTGGGACAGCCCAAGCACAGGCACTCACCACATTGCAACTGTCTGCGTTGTCTACCAGCCAAGTCGCGAGCTTGCAGACTGCAGCCATAGCCTCACTGTCGACGGCCCAGTTGACAGCGCTTTCATCGATTCAAATTAATGGACTAACAAGTGCTCAGACCGCTGCTTTGACAACTGAGCAGGTGGCATCGTTAACGACAGCACAAATAGCCGCTATCGATGCCCGTGATCTGGCAGGTGTTGCTGCAAACCGCTTCACCACACTGAGCTCAGCACAGGTAGCTGCACTTAGCACGGCACAGATACGAGCACTGAGTACGTCCCAGCTAGTAGCCATTGATTCAGAGGACATACCGTCAATCGGTACCGCCCAGATACAAGCCTTGACCACGGCACAGGTTGCTGCGTTAACAACAGGACAAATACAGTCACTCAGCTCTGAGCAGATGAGTAGCCTGCTGTCGCCACAAGTCACGGCGATGACGACGACGCACATTGACCTGCTGTCAGATGAACAGCTCAATTCGCTGTCGACCGAACAGATAGTTGCGCTGAATAGTAACCAGATTGGTGCACTTCGCGCTGAACAAATGAGTGTACTTTTGCCAACCCAGATACGGGCAATTGAGATAGCCGATATTGCTGCGATAGGCAGCGCTCAAATCGCTGCATTACAGTCGGATCAACTCGTCGCGCTGCGTACGGGACAGCTGGCGGTAATGAGCACCAATCAGATAAAAGCACTCAACGCTAGTTATATTTCATCGCTGAGTGGTGAGCAGCTGCAGGCTTTAAGTACGCTCCAGACCACCGCGCTGACCACCAATCAGTTAGTGGCATTCACGACGGGTCAAATTGCCAGCCTTAGAATGAATCAGGTAGGAAGTTTATCCAGTGCGCAGTTGCAGGTGCTGGGTACGGATCAGGTTGCAGCGCTGACAACGGCTCAAATCGCAGCACTCTCGGGATCTCAGCTGTCCCAGCTGACAGTGGATCAGATGGCTGCTTTGAGTGCTGCACAGGTGTCGGCGATTGAGACCCGCGATGTGGCAAGCCTGAGTACGAGTCAGGTCGAGGTGCTGAATTCACAACAAGTGGTGGCGCTGACGGCAGGTCAGGTAGCATCCTTGTCGACTGCACAACTGGTGGCGATCGAGGCGAATGAATTCGCCGGTATGTCCACGCTGCAGATCAAGGCACTCACCACCGAACAAATCCGAGCACTGACGACTGAACAAATTACGGCGATGACCACCGACCAGGTGGTGGCACTTAAAGATACTCAGCTGGCGAACATTCAGACGGCCCAGCTTCAGGTCATGGACAGTGCTCAAATTGCAGCGCTCACAAGCGCACAAATAAAGGCCCTAACGACTGCACAGGCATTGGCGCTGACGGCGGAGCAGATCGTCGCACTGACCAACGAGCAGCTTGTGGCGATGGAGACGCGGGATATTACTGCGCTATCCACTAGCAATGTTGCAGCGATGCGTACGGCTCAACTGGCCTCGCTCACTACATTGCAGATCGCCTCAATGACCACGAATCAGGTTGCCGCGATTGAACCTGCCGGTGTTACTGCACTGCGAACAGATCAAATACGGGCGGTGACCACCAGCCAAATTCCAGCGTTGGACTCGGACCAAATTCGGGCGCTGAGTACGACCCAAGTTACTAGCCTGACCACGGCACAGGTTGCGCGACTGTCGACAGACCAGGTGCAGGCACTATCAAGTCAACAGGTGGCTAGCCTCAGCACGGCGCATATCGTCGCGCTGTCTAGCGATCAAGTAGTCGCACTCAACACCGAGCAGCTGCAAGTGTTGAGCACAACGCAATTGCGTGCCATTGAGACGGCCGATCTGACTGAGATGAGCACCGCACAAATTGAGGCCTTGCTGTCCAACCAGATCGCTGCACTCACGACGGGACAGGTAGTCGCACTCAATAGGGATCAGATGATGGCCATTGAGCTACCTGATCTGGTTGCGATGAGTACCGCGCAAATGGCGGCTTTGACCAATGCGCAGTTAAAAGCACTCACCACGGATCAGATACCCGTACTCACCACCGCGCAGGTACGCATACTGAGCACGTCTCAGATACCGGCGCTTGAAACCGATCAGATTGCAGTGCTGACGCCAACACAACTCACAGCATTGCAGACGACGCAATTGCGCTCGATGAGCACTGATCAGCTGATAGTCCTTGAAAGTGATCAGCTCGCGGCGCTGCAGACGACACAGATTGCAAGTTTTGATTCGGCACAGATTGCCGCATTATTGACAGATCAGGTCGCTGCGCTCTCAGGCACCCAAATTGCTGCACTGGGTACGGGTCAGATTGTGGCACTGACTTCAGATCAGATTAAAGCGATCGAGATCGCAGATCTTCCAAGTTTAGGAACGGAACAAGTTCAGGCAATTACTGTTGCTAATGTTCCTGAGTTGACCACTGAGCAGATTGCCGCATTGCGAGCGCAGCAGTTAGCTGCATTGACCACCAATCAGGTCGTGGCGCTGACCACTGACCAGTTGGCTTCGGTTACGGTCGCTGAGCTACCAGCGTTCACTTCAGCGCAAGTAGCAGCGCTGACAACAGGGCAGGTAGCAGCGCTGACTACGGCACAAATGGCGGTCGTGACGACAACACAAATTGCCGCATTGAGCACGGGGCAAGTACAGGCATTGAGCAGTGACCAATTACCGGTATTGTCGGGATCTCAGCTCGGTGCCATGAGCAGCACACAACTGCAGGCACTTAGCACGGATCAGTTGCCGCTTTTGACGGCCAGTGAGATTGCCGGGCTAAGCACGATTCAGCTAAATGCGCTAAGCAGTACGCAGTTGCAGGCATTAACCACTGATCAGACACAAGCGCTGACCACATTGCAAGTCTCCGGTCTCGGTACTGGCCTAGTGGCTGCATTGACTACCGATCAAGTGAGTGCATTGCGCTCAGACCAATTTGCAGCGCTCGGTACGGCGCAGATTGCGGCAATTACGATTGCACAGGTAGTAGCGATTGAGACCGACGATCTCGCTTCATTACGAACTAGTCAGATTATTGCGCTGACCAACGCATCGGTTGCTGCGCTCAATACAGACCAGATTGCTGCACTCACGCCGACTCAGGTGAGTGCCTTGACCAGCGATCAGCTGCTCGCTTTGACCACAGATCAGTTACCGGCCATGGAGCTGGCCGATATAGCCAGCCTCTCACCAACGCAGGTAAGTACCCTGACAGGGCCGCAGGTGGCATCATTAGGTACGGCGCAGGTTGGTACGCTGTCAACAGCTCAACTCGCGTCATTATCATCAGCGCAGATCGCTGCACTGAGCAACGGTCAATTAGCTGCAATTGACGCGCTTAAATTAGCCAACTTCACGACGGCACAGGCTGTTGCGCTGACGACTGATCAGCTACCCGCATTGAGTACAGACCAACTCGTACTTCAGCCCGCGGCCAATCTTGCAGCACTGTCAGTGGCACAGATTCAGTCGCTGCTTACCGAACAGCTAGCTGCAATGACCCTGACGCAGGTAGGCTCACTCACGACGAGCCAGATTGCTGGATTGTCAACCAGTCAGGTTGCTGCATTGACTTCACGTCAGGTGTCAGCACTCGAGAGCGCGCAGATAAGTGTATTGACCACCGCACAGCTCGGTGCAATGGCAGGTGATCAACTAGCGGCAATTGATACTCGCGATCTCCCGGTACTGACGAATCTGCAAATGGCTGCTATCAGCAGTAGTGCGATTGCTTCGTTGACTCAAGAGCAGGTGGTGGCGCTGTCAAGCGATCAACTCGCAGCGTTGACGACGGATCAATTCGGTGCGCTCACCACCACCCAACTGGTTGTGATTGAGCCCGTTGATTTGCCAGCTTTGGGTACGGCCCAGCTTGCAGCGATCACTTCAAGTAACTTTGCAGCGTTAGGTACCGAGCAGTTACGGTCGTTTAGTGGCACCCAAGTCGCCTCCTTGAGTACAGACCAAGTGGCAGCACTGGCATCCGAGCAAATCGGCGCACTTGAACTGGCACAGGTCTTGGCCCTGACCAATGCGCAGATGGCAGCACTCGATAGCGTGCAAGTGACGGCACTCTCGACGGATGAAATTGCGGCGCTTGGCACGGCCCAGATAGCCGCCCTGTCCAGCACTAGCGTGCCGGGATTAGAGACATTACAGATCGCTGCATTGACCGCTGCTCAGCTAGGCGCGCTTGGCAGTGACCAAGTGAGTGTTTTGGGCACAGCGCAGATAGCCGCAATTGAAGCCGCAGACATCAGCAGTATGTCGTCAGCCTCGCTCGTGGCGATCGATCCAGCCAAGCTCGTGGCATTGAGTACGGAGCAGATGACGCAATTGACACCAAGTCAGATTGCCGCCTTGACGACAGATCAAGCAGTTGCTTTGAGTACAGCGCAGCTCGTGGCTTTGGATACAGTACAGGTCAATGCCCTGACTGCTGCGCAGTTGGCCGTATTTAACGCGGATCAGACTGCGGCGCTGCAGCAATAATCTATGGACGTTTGCTCGTGGTCGCATAAAGGTCCGGAGTTCAGGGTCTTTCACTAAAGTTTTGCATCGCCGGACCGACTTCAAGAATTGGAAGTTTGTATCCGGAGACGCCTTGTCGCTTGCAATTAACTCGTCGAGCTATCTGAGCACCCGTCTGGCCATGACTGAGGCAGCGACGGTTGGCTCAAACACGCCGACAAATTTAGTTGCGACCAATAATGCCCTGTCTGATGACAGCCTGGAGCTGCTCGACCAGGCACATGCCTACCTGCTACTGCGAGATACGGTTTCGGAGTATTCAGCCATGGTTTCCGTTGTTCAGGTCACTCAAAACGACCTTGATAATTTGGTAAATTATTTGACAGATATTCAGTCGCGGTTAAGTTACATGTCAACGTTGGCGGCAGGCTCCGCCGATTGGCAGTCCACGCAAGCCGAGATCGATGTGCTGGAAGCTGATATGTCGACCTACCTAGGGTCGCGTGTTGCAGCCACCCCAGATGTGCTGATGAATTATGACCAAAATGGTCAATTGCAGAAGCGTTATTTTGATACCTTGGATCTCGGCATTCCATTGCCCGATATCGACAGCGGCGAACTCGCCGTACTTGAGGTTGATATTGGAAACGTGTTGTCAGCTGCGCACGATCCAGGTAGTTGCCCTGTCTGTGCAGCGTCATCGACAGGCGCCGAAGCGGACTTGGTGCCGATGGCAGCGCCGACGACAAACAGCACGAGCGTCACTGGCGCTGTCGCGACTACCGCCTCAGGTGTGTCATCGATCGAAACACTTCGGATGAGTGCACAGTGGTCACTCTCCGCGGGGGAGACCCTGAGTTACTCTTATTACACGGGTAATGTTGGCTACGTTGGTTATCCTGTCGGTGGAATCAATCCTCCCTCTGGTGCGACGGCATTGGCACCCGCCCATGAAGCGAATCTGGATGCGGCATTTGCCGACTGGGATGATGCCGTCGCATTCAGCTTTGAAAAAGTAACTGAGTCAGGTACAACAGTCGGTGAGCTGCGGACGGCTTATACGACCACGGCCCAGACACCCGCGGGTGCGGCTGCATTCGCCTACGGACCAGGAAACAGCACCGTCAACGGAGATATCTGGTTTGATGATTCTCAGGCCTCCAATCTTGATTTCACCGTCGGTGGCTATGGTTACATGACAGCCCTTCATGAAATCGGCCATGCGATCGGATTGAGTCATCCGTTTGATGGTGGATCTGCCAACGGTGATATTCTTTCAACGAACCTCGATAACATCCGCAATACGCTGATGTCATACACAAATATCGACCGTAATCTGGTTCTGACGGTGAGTTCAAATGGCAGTGGCGGCTGGACTGCAAACATGAGTACAGGTATCTATGCATCAACGCCTATGCTCTACGACGTTGCAACCGTCGAATATCTCTATGGCGTCTCGACAACGACCCGATCAACCGACACCACCTACAGTTGGAGCGCATCACCCCAGATACTGGAAACCATTGTCGATAGTGGTGGTGTTGATGTAATCGATGCTTCAAATCAGGTTCGATCCAACATCATTAATTTGAATGCAGGAAGTTTTTCTTCGATTGGCTATTGGGATCGCTCTCAACAGCTATCGTATTATCAGGGGCTGTATGGCGGGACGACAGCCGTGCAGTTAGGCACATTAATCGACAACGTAAATACTGCCTACGGTGTCAGCGATGTGTTGTATGCCGGCGAGGATAACGTTGCCATTGCACTGAGTGCTGTTATCGAGAATGCGATCGGCGGCGCCGCTGACGACACTATCACGGGAAATAGCATAGACAATCGAATCAAAGGTAACGGAGGTAATGATGCCATTGATGGCGGCGGTGGTATCGATACGGTCGTCTTCAATGGAAACTATGCTGACTACACGATTACTCAATCAGGCGCTAACTGGATAGTCCAAGATAACGCTGGCAGCGACGGTTCGGATACTTTGGCTAATGTGCGATACCTTGCGTTTGCCGACCAGACATGGGATTTGACGAGCGGGAGTGCTGCCAACGCGGGGGGCGGTGCTGGCGTGAGTTCGAATTCGAGTTCCGATGGCCGAAGGTATGTTGGCCGCGCAGATATCGCATCAGGTACCACTGGGGAAAAAGACTCGACTGGTCAGGTACAACTGCTGCGTCCTGTATCAGGCAGACCGAGCATCTTGCAAGCCACGCCATCCAATCGAATTACTGGAGACGGTGGAAATAACCAACTGCAAGGCACCAAGGCCGATGATTTGCTGGAAGCGGGCGCTGGTAATGACTACGTAATGGCCGGCGACGGCAATGACCTTATTGTGGGCGGTAACGGCGAGGGTGACGATGTCTACATTGGCGGCGCAGGCAGCGACACCATTAGATATTCAAGTGCTAAAGCCGGTATCACGGTCAACCTCGCTACAGGCTTTGCTGGCACGACGGGTGGCGGTAATGCCGCCAACATCGGCACTGATCATCTGAGCGAGATCGAGAATCTGATCGGCAGTCATTATTCCGACCACTTGACAGGTGATGCCAACAACAACGAAATCGCTGGCAATGGCGGTGATGATTTGATCGATGGCGGTGCTGGTGAAGATACCGCGGTCTTTAGCGGTGCACGTGCCAGCTACAAAGTGAAAGCCATTGAAGGCGGCTTTCTGGTCGCACGTGCAGGCGAATCAGTTCAGGTAAAAAATATTGAGTATCTGCGATTCTCTGACGGTATCTACCGAGTAGGTGGTGGTGCGTCGCAGGGCCAGTCAGGGCCTATGGGACAGTCTCATGGAATTGCAGGCATCAACATCACGACCCAAGCGGGTGCGAGTGAAGCGATTAAAACAGTCGATATTGCACTGTCCTATGTCAACCAGCAGCGCTCGGCCCTGGGTGCCATGATGAATGTACTGGAAGCACGTGGTAACGTTCTGACGGTTGAAAAAACTAATACGCAGGCTGCGCGCATGCAGATTATGGATACGAACTATGCTTTTGAGACAGCCGCTCTTGCAAGGCAAATGGTGCTGCTCAATGCCGGGCAAGCTATGCTTGCGATGGCTAATCAATCGGGTAAGGATGTTTTATCGCTGCTCAGGTAGGGCCGATCATTGGATGGCTGTACCAATACCTTGCAGACTTACTTTAAACAGACGTCATCAAGAAAATAAATAAAATCAAGACTTGTTTGGTTGATCGATTTTTTGCTTCAAGTTCTACCAGACGCTGGCTGAAAAAATCCAGGTTTCCAGTGCGATTGTTCATTGTTTTGAAGACGCCCGATTCAATGTCCGGTCTCTGCGCCATTTGATGGACGTAACGAGCTTTTACCTGCGTCAAGACAGGTTCGAAGGTTACCCGCTAGTTTTTCAAAAAGTGCAAGACGTTAGGTGCCAAAGAGCATTGCGGCTGCAAGCTCTTTTCCAGCAGCGGTAGTGAGTGTCGCCTTTCGTGTGCCGAGAGTGCTACTGATCAAATTATTAAGTTTTACGAACTCGCGTTCAAGGCCCAGCGTGGGTGCGAGTGCACGTGCGGTGTCACGGGTCGTGCCGAGTTCTTCCTCGCCGCGTGATTCACATATGTCAATCAGCTTTTGTTCGACGGCAGCTTGGCATACGGACTCTCGAACCTGTCCTCGGGTCGGCTCCGATCCGCCGCCTGCAAAGGCACTGCGGGGTCCGAACACAGCACCAAGGTAAAGTGATGCAAGCAAACGAATCAGCTCTCGTCGAACCAGCACCGGCAAATCTGACGCCGGCTGCGCAGTGGCTACCCCGCTGTACATTCAGTTAAGCTCGCCCTGTTTGATTCGGCGTTGCAGCTGCCGAATCTCGCCAGGAGCGAGCTCGGAACACAGGACCAGATCTGGCTTGAATGTTGTGAATTTTGGTGTCTCGCGCATTTTGAAGATCTGTTTGTCGCGAAAGTCGTATTTAAATCCAATTTTTGACGCAAATTTTTCATATAAACAATTTGGGTTTGTGGCAAAAATAGTAAAAAGCCATGTTTGGATCCGTCTCAGATATTGTTAAATTTCTTGTTTCATAAAGCAGTGAGGCGTATTTATTGTACAAATTGGTAAGAAAATTAAGGTTTGACGCAAATTTTGAGTTGTAGGTAGTGTTCAATACAAGATGAAAAAGCGCTAATTCCGGACGCATTTCTAGGGAATTTTCTACCGGTTTGTATGATGACTGTCTCCGACAGGCGGGGGGCAGGTCACAATTGCCACCGTGATAAGGCGGGCTCTGTAGTGGTAGATGTCGACAAACGAAAGAAAAATTTTATGGAGTGTACATGTTCGATCCAGTAAAAATCGCATCGATTCCAGGCATGATCGAGCCGATAGAACAACAAACGCTATATGGACTCGCCTCGCAGCTCAGTTTGCGCCCTGAGGACCAGATGGTCGAATTCGGCAGCTTTTTCGGTCGCAGCACTGAATGTTTGGCGCAAGGATTACGGGATAATCCGCAGCGAAAAGCCTCGAATCAGCTCCATGCTTATGACAGTTTTGGTTGCGCTGTTCAAGGAGGATTTGCTGTCCACGTCAATTCTTTTGCTAAATCAGGAAATGTTTCAAACCTGTTATTAAAAGACGAGGGGCGTCTGAATTTTTATCCGGTATTCGAGCACTATCTTGCCGAGCAAATTGAAAGTGCCTTGGTGCGTCCGACTAAAAAAGAGATACATGATTCTGAGGCCGGTGAAATTCACCAAATTGTACTGATGCATATCGACAGCCCGAAGTTTTATGACGAACTGAGGTATCTCTTGGAGCGGTTCTTTCCTCGGCTAAGGAATGGCGCGCTAGTCGTTTTTCAGGATTTTTATTATCACTGGTCCGCTACTTTGATAGCTGCAGTCGAAGCTATGCGTCAAATGCATATTCTCGAATATCGTCTTTCAGCCGCGTCATCATTGGTTACACAAATCAATCGAACTATCGATGCGGAAGTGATAGCAGAACTGGATAGGCAAATGGCGAATCCCGCTCAGGTAACGCAACTGATACTGAAGGCGATTGAGGAAAGTAAAAAAATTCAGATTGATCGGCCTGAGATTTTTATTCCAAGACTTTGGCTTGCGGCTTATCAGCATCTATGGGAGCAGCATAAATCGGAAGAGGCAACGAACTTAATTGCCAAATTCTTTGGTTCGGGAGCAAAGCTGGGTCAGTCAGTTCTAAATGACTACCTTGAAATGATGCGATTTAGATTTTCTATTAGAAATCTATATGAATTGGATCATAGCTGAGCACACTACTTGAAATTATTGGTTTGTATGCTCAACCAATCGGCGTGGAATTATCATGCCTATTGTGCAACCGTCGGTAAGTCCATGATTGTGCATAATTTCGCGCGAAGGCGGGTAGGCCAAATAGTGGGTGGTTTGAAGTGAATTCATCAAATGCATCGCGTTAATCACACCTTTTTCGGTGCCCTCAAAATCATCTAGCAAAACCACAGTTTCCGGATGTAATATTGCTGGCAGAAGCTTGAAATCCTCAGCCTGCAGGCGTCCATCCAGCAAAATCAAATCACACTGCCGATTTTCGGCGGCAAGGCCTGTGAACATGTCGGTCGATGACTTCATTTGAAACTGGCGTACGGAAGTCTTTGTGGCGAAATTGAGATCAATTGAATTAGAAAAATCACACGTAAAAATTTCACCTCCTTCTTGATAAGCACTGTCAATCGCGCATGCCATTGCAAACGTAGACTTTCCGATGAAAGTGCCCACCTCAGCGACTACCTTTGGTTTAAAAAAAAAGCATGCGGAAAATAAAGCCCAAATTGCACCAGAACCGATAGATCCAGTATTGTAAGACGCCTGTACTCGAAGATAGTCAAGCGATTCTGATTTTTTTAGAAGTTCTGCGCGTATTGCGGCAGCCTGACCAGAAGAGTTCTCAAAAATAGTACGCCAGACAATATCACTCAGTCTTGAACGATTGATACGAATTTTTTCCATTTGAGTCAAAAACTATTCAAAAAGTTTAAAAATTTTGTCGAGAAGGATCGGTTCGACGACGAATAATGCGGAACAAAGTGATCAATAACGCAACTTTAAAAAGAGTTGTTTATGATGTCATTCAAGGTAAGTACGTTGATGGAATCGCCGAATTGCCGCTGTATTTTCTTTTTAATGACATCTGCAAAAGTGAAACTCATGATCACAACATGAGTGACTGGATCCCGAACTAAGTCATCGAAATTTTCGATTTTCACGTCCATCCCATCAAAGAAAAGATGATGCCAATGGGGTGTATCATCAAAAAAACGAAAATCACAATTTATCTTTGTTTTTGTTACATAGGGTAGTGCTCTTAGTGGCACATAGAACCCTAAAGTGTTTCCACGCGAGGCAAGAATCTTATGAATAGCCCTCGAAAATTTATCGGAACTCTGTGCAGCGGCAACTAAAAAATGTTTTCCGCCGTTGTCAATTGGAGAGGAATTATCTGACTTTTTGGACTTTTTGGCTGCAAGAGCATAAATTGATCCGCCATATCCAGCGCGCTCAGCTGCTAACACTTCAAAACCTGATGACTCGAGTACTGATGTCAAAGAGTCTGTGGAAAAATAGTTTAGGTGTTGATGCATTGCTAAAGAAAAATCTCCTAGCTTGATGCTCTCCGACGCATCAGGGACATTTACCACGAGGAAACCATCGTCGGTCAATTGGTCATGCTGGCTCTTAAGAAATCCAACATAATCGTCAACGTGCTCAAGTACGTCGACGTGAAAAATTAGATCAAATTTATCGCTGAGGCTTTTGCTAGGAAAAAAATCTTGGATAACATGTATCCCTTTTTTTTGCCCTTCATTAAATGCAAAAGGGCTGGAGTCTATGCCAGTAACCTCGTATCCAATTGATTGAAGTTTTGACAGCATGACACATCCGCCGCATCCAATTTCTAATACGGTTTTTATTCTCTTGTGGACAAAAGCATGTTTTTTTAAAAAATCAAAAAAATCTGTTCCATATTGCTTTGCAATTACGTTCTGATCTTGTAAATATCCAATATTATATTCTTCTTGGTAAATAATATTTAATGCATTAAGTACTTCATCATTTCTTTTTTGTATGAGAAGGTTATGGCGAGTGTCAATGTCAAATTCGAATAAAAAATTTGAACTTACCAAATTCTTAGTTCGGTCATTTTTATTTGAAAGACGCCAGTAAAATGGGAGTAAATCAATTGCAAAAGATTTGTCCATAAATTTATTTTTGGTTAAATTTTTACTGAATCATGCGCGACCGACTGGATGGATTCAAGCTCCGAAAAAGCGTGATTCAGGACATCAGGCAGAAAAAATAGTCCGTTTTCAGCCATCAAGCCAACGTTCATTAAGTTTTTGATGCCATAATTTTTGATTCGGCGTCTGATCGCTTGAAAATTGGCAGAGTTTCGTTTTGTGAGTACAGGAAAATCACCGGCTGATTTTTCAGCTGAAGCGAAAAGTACTTGGTGAGTGTCGCCAACTATTCCAAAAATTGCTATTTCTTGCAAAGCAAGTTTGATTGCCTGATCTTTAGATATCTGTGTTTTGTCGAGGCCGACTTTTGACGGCCAAATTTCAACGCAAATGGGGTATCTCCCGGAACTACCGGCGTCTGGACAATAATTGCTATAGTTGGTTACCCGAAACGTAGAGAAGTTGGGGTCATAGCAGTAAAAGTAATATAGTCGATCCATGTTAGGTGGCTGGTCGAGCAAGATGTTCACGTAAATCACACCAGGCCCTCTGTCAAAGACTAAATCTGTTGTGTCAATTTTTAGAAACTCCGCCAAGCCAGGCATTCCTGCCGACCAAACAATGTTTTTAATGTCAATTGAAAGAACTGAGTCATTTTTTGTGCGTAGCTCAAGCCTATCAATATGCCCGTTATCTAAGCTGGTATGTTCCACTGTTGTGGATGTAAGTACCTGAACGCCTAATGAATTAAGCTTTTGTAAAATTCTTTCGACAAAATGTTTCATTCCAAATTTCTTTGGGTATAACGCTTTCTGGTTTTGGGCGCGACGAATAGGAAGCTTCAGCTGATCGGGGAAAGCAATACGCGAACTTATTGCGGGCGAGT
>Ga0315899_10005468_pt1 | contig 13715 bp, 7 predicted proteins | sample LakEriMetagenome_2_FD_203518 | JGI IMG/M metagenome (GOLD analysis project Ga0315899, IMG submission 203518) | Freshwater fungal communities from buoy surface, Lake Erie, Ohio, United States - Buoy 4 MA112 | ecosystem: Environmental > Aquatic > Freshwater > Lake | place: USA: Lake Erie, Ohio...
GAAACCAGCTAATTGTGTCTATGAACGATGAAATGAATTCGAGCGACTCGAAAACCCAACCCGTTACGACTGCGAACCTAACGATCGATCAATCGCTGCCTCAGGCTCGCCTCGTCTCCCGATCGCGATCGAAACCATCCGCATGGTGGTTGGTCGCAATATTGGGAATCAGTGCTAGCATTGGTTCGTTTTTATATGCCTACAGAACCTCTGGAACCGAAATCGTTATCGAATTCTCCGAGGGGCATGGTATCAAACCGGAGGATCGACTGCGTCATCATGGAATCGATATTGGCGCTGTTACAAAAGTGGAGCTTACGCAGGATTTGTCCCGCGTCTTGGTCTCGGTTCGATTAAACTCCAATGCCAACGCGATCGCCCGCGAGGGTTCGCAATTCTGGATTGTTCGGCCGGCTCTTTCGTTTGATAACATATCCGGCTTGGACACGATCCTCGGAGCAAAATACCTGTCAGTTAGACCTGGCTCCCCAGAGTCAAAACGCTCAACCCGATTCGTGGGATTGGAAACTGCGCCCATATCCACAGCCAAAGATGGCGCGTTAGAAATCACGCTCGATAGTTCGACTCGCGGCGGGCTGTCGAATGGAGCTCCCATTCTTTTCCGTGGCTACCGGATCGGGAATATCATTCAAGTCGGTTTGGCGAGCGATGCTCGCAGCGTACGAGCGAGATGTGCGATCGATCCAGAATACCGCGATCTAGTTCGACCGAATTCGAGGTTCTGGAATCGAAGTGGTTGGAAACTCAACATCGGGATTACCGGCGTAGAGCTTGAAGCAGACTCCATGGCGCAAATTTTGACCGGCGGCATCGAAATGGCCACGCCGCAATCAGACTTGGCAGCGGTCAATACAGGCCACTCGTTCGTTCTCTACGATGAAGCTCAGCCCGAATGGTTGGCTTGGCAGCCATCAATTGGCCATGGTTTAGATTGGCAAGAAAAAGAAAAGGCATTACCCACCCCGATCCGAATGGCTCTTCGATGGCAGGAACGTTCCTTTGGTTTCCGAACCAACAAACAGACGGCAGGTTGGTGTTTACCTCTCGACGACGGCTCCTTTCTTTGTCTCTTAGAACAAATAACTGCACCGAATAACGCCCTTGGAGATTCGGTATTGGTTGAATTTGCGGGCGTTGCGGTAAAGCGAGAAGAGCTGGCTATAGAAATTGTCAGCAACTCTAACGACAAACTCGTTCGATTTCGAACGAATGTATTGATGGATGCAACGTTGACACGATGGCCAACCAAAAAAGTCTCGACCAGCCAGGGCAATGATTCCAGCTTTGTCATTTCCGGTGGAGAGCCGGTCCATTCGATAGTAATTGACGCAAATCGTGTTGAACGATCGGGCGAGGAATGGAAAATTGAGTCAGGAATTGTTTCAAATACGGATTTGACGGGAGCTCCTGTAGTCGATTATCAAACCCATGCCGTCGTTGGTTTTATTGCTAAACGAGGCGAGGATTTGGTTATGGTTCCTTATCCCTAGCCTCGCTATCTATCGCCAACAACATGGCCAACGCGTACGCATTTCTAATTGTGATGCTTGCGACTAGCCCCACCGGAGTCTCATTGGTGCCCCTCTAACAAGTGAGTGGAGTACTTGTCCTTTTTTGTTCTGTCAAAGCAGAACCAAAATCCTGATTGGGCAGAAAGATCGAACGCAGAAAAATGAGCCTCGTATCTTTCTGCGTTCGATCTTTCTGCCCTTATAAGTTGTCTAGTTTGGCCCCTTTAATTGATTCCTTGAAGTGGCTTGTTATCTCGTGTTAGCGATTGTTCGGTGTTCCTGGTTTCTTGTATCATCATTTTCATGCCCCATCTTCTTGCAAAATTAACACGACACGACTTTGTCCTCTCATCCGATGGTGACTGACTCGCGCGATGTGAACTGGGGTGAAAGGTTCAATGCAGGGCGCTGCACATGTGGATAAATGAAAAATTCAGTGTCTGGGAGTGAGTTCTGGACTCCGTTTATTCAAGACAGTAAATCGCTTCAAAAGTACGGAAATAAATTCGACCGTCGACAAAGACGGGGGTGGCAACCGTTTGACCCTCAAGCGGATTTTCGGCAACCAATTTCGGTTTCTCTCCGGATAGATCCAGAACCGAAGTCATGCCATCTTCTCGACTACAGTAAAGATGATTGCCCGCCAAAATCGGGGAACTACTGTAAGCGTTTCTGTTGCGAGGTAGAGATTCTTGCCAAAGTACTTTTCCAGTGGGTGCATCTAAACACGTAACAACGCCCTTGTCACCTAGGTTATAAACCTTTCCCGCTTGATAAACCGGTGTTGGTACGTCGCTACCTAACTGCGCCGTCCAAGCAACACGCTTGTCGGCCGGTAGACCTTTCTCTAACTTGATCGCGGTAAGAGTATTACCTCTTGCGTAAGGGCATATCACTAGATCTCCAGCTATAACGGGTGATGCGATGGAGCGAAAGAATGGATTATTTTCGGGATTGAGGCCGCCTACTCGCCAAAGCTCTTTTCCACTGGTTGCATCATGGCTTGTTACGTGATCGGCACCAACGGTAACAATCTGTCCATCGTGGTAGACCGGTGTCGTATACGCTTGATTCGATTCCTGATTCACGTCCAACCAACGGTCAGCCTTCCAGACCTCGCTACCATTGGACTTATCGATGGCCAGCAAGAAGCTAGGTCCCGAATGCATAACGGCAATTACGAGATGATCTTTCGTTAAAATGGGTGAAGTGCCGAGGTCCCACCATAACGTATCCTCACCGTATTTGTCTTGGATGTTAAACGACCAAACCACTTGACCATTGAGATCAAGTGCAGCGACCTCTCCATTTTTGAAATAGACAAAAATGTGCTTACCATCGGTTATCGGAGATGAGTTCGCGCCGCTGGCCTTTGCATTCTTGCCAGGAGCCGCTGGACTGAGTTGTCGCTCCCAAACCTTTTGGCCATTTTCAGCAATCGCCCAGACCGTGTTTTTGTCACCGGTTGAAAGGGTAAAGATCACTTTCTTGTCAACAACGATCGGCGACGAGGCACCGCGACCAGGCAACTCCATTTTCCATTTAACACCCGATTCTTCGGACCATTTGGTTGGATACTTGGTTCCATTCGCAACACCCGAACCGTTGGGCCCTCGCCAGTTGCTCCAAGGCAGATCGGCCAACGCTATATTACTGAGGCCGCAGATTAGAGAAAGCAAGATGTAGCGATATGTTTTTGAAGCTTGTGGGAACGGCACGTTTTTGAGGGATGCTGATTTCATGATGTGTCGGTAAAGTCGTGACTTATTTTAGGTAGGAATTAGTCGTTTGGAGGGAAGCGTGCTAGTCCCCATTGTAATAAAATTTGCCGCGAGCGTATCGACGATTGCGATGGGTGAGTCGATACAGAAAATTGGTCTACACTAGGAAATACAGTATAGATTCCCCTACTTTTTCTAGCTGACTCATTGCAAATAGAGATGCTAAACGAGCGGTTTAGCGATGTTTTTTGTTGTAAGCTATCAACTGCCTACACGGCATCAGGCGGCTCGCAATTAGGCGGCGCGTTTGATTTTGGTATGAATGATCTCGCCCTTTTCATTAACCTCTTCGAATCGCACGGAGACTTGTCGGGAGACGCCACTTTCTTGCATGGTAACACCGTAGATCATATTGGCCGCAGTCATCGTTTTCTTGCTATGGCTGACCACGATAAACTTAGTCGAATCGAGGAATTCTCTCAAAACGGTTACAAAGCGTCCTATGTTCGCTTCATCGAATGGCGCATCGACTTCGTCCAGGATGCAGAAGGGGCTTGGGCGATACTGAAAAAAGGCCATGATCAAAGCGACGGCTGTAAGTGCTTTCTCGCCACCGCTTAAAAGTGAGTTACTGAGTGTGGTTTTACCGGGAGGGGTGGCAACGATTTCGATTCCGCTGTCTGGGTCCGAGGGATTTTCCAGCACGATATCAGCGAAACCACCGCCAAAGGAACGGCGATAGAGGTCTTGGAAATTAGCGCGGATGCTTTCTAAGGTTTCGATAAAGATATGGCGAGAATCTTCATCAATCTTGGTCATCGTTGCCAATAATTCCGACTTGGCTCGATTCAAATCGGATTGATGCCCTGATAGCCGATCGAAACGAGACTGAAGCTCATCGAGTTCTGCCAGTGCTTCCATATTGACGCTACCGGTCATATCAACTTCCATGCGAAGCTGTGCAACGTTGGCTTCCAGTGTTCCTTTGAGGGCATCTAGTTGGTTCTGGCTGCTGATTTTTGCAACCTCGTTTTGAAACGCAAGCAACTCCGCATCCGGTTCGGAAATTTCTTCCGAGACAAGATCGCGAGAATTGGTTGTTTCTGAATCGTTCGCCTCGCTAGCAATAGGCAGATCGATACGATATTCGCTCGAGTATCTTTCAATGAGTTGTGTTACTTGCGTATCCAGAAGAGCATGGGAAGACTGTAGAGCTAGAATTTTGTCTTCATTCTTCTCAAGTTGACGGCGCCCGGAATCGCAGGCGCGAATCGCTTCGTTCGTGGCCCCGTTTTGTGATTCCCACTGAGCAGCGTTTTCGGTTTGTTCGATTTCTAGTTGTTGCAGAACCTGTCGAGCTGATTCCATGCGTTGCTCGAACTCGACACTTGATTGGACCGTCTGCTGCATTCTGGTCTCAATATTTCCTAAGGCTAGGTTGGCCTCATCTGCATTTTTCTCTCGTTCCGTAGCATCTTGTTTCAACTGAATGAGCGTGGTGCGTAGTCCCTCGAGGCGTTGGTCTAATCTTGCCAGCTGAACACGTTGATCACCCATGTCGGATTGTTTCGTTTGCAAATCCAGGTTTGCGGATTGATATTGATGACGCAGTTCTGCAATATCCGACTCGGATGATTGCTTTTTCGATTCTAGTTCAGCAATCTGTCGCTCTGTGTTTTCACATAACGAGCGGCGTTCCGCAACACGTTCACGAATGGAAGTAAGTTGATTTTGTAAGCTCTCGATTTTTTGAAGAATTTGATTGCGTTTCGAATCGGAACTCTCGAGTTGTGCTTCTAATTTTGATAAGCGATGCGACGCGTCTCGTTCATCCTTACTGAGGGATTTTAGGTTGATTTCGTCTTTCTGAAGACGCGTTTGGTAATCCGTGAATTCTTGGTTTTCAGCAGCGAGTGCCCTCTCAAGAGCTGCGATTTCGTCTCTCGCGATTTGCATTTCGGTGCGTCTAGATATCAGCCCTAAGCCGGCTTGCAGAGCACCGATCGTAATGCTTCCATCGCTATCAACGAGTTGGCATTCTGCCGTAACGAAACGAAGGCCAGCACCCCGAAAATGACTCAGTTCCAACGCGGTTGCCAACGAATCTACAAACCAGGTCGTACCTAACAGCGATCGCATGAGAGGTTCATACTTTGGGTCGTAGCTGGTTAGTCTATCCGCACGACCGATGATTCCTCGCAATCCATCCAGTTCAATCTTTTCACCCGATCTGCGATTCGGAAGCCGGTCCAACCGGAGGAGTGTGACCCGCCCTTCGATGCTAAGACCACCTTCGTTGATCCAATCGACGATAAGTCCGTTTGTAAGCACAATGGCATCAGCGAGATTTCCCAGGGCCACGTCGATCAAGGGGGCGATATGCATTTCGCTGGAGAGTAAATCCGCGATCAACCCGTGCACGGTATCCCATGTGTTGTGGGACTGCCCGTACGGAGCTAGGGCTACATCATTAGGGTTTGATTGATTTGCGCGAGCCAACCTTAGCAATTGCTGACCACCTCGACCTGCGGCGGTAAACTGATCTTCTAGTTGTTCGAGAACTTGTAGTCGTTCGCGAACTCCATGTAATTTGCTTTGCAAACCAGAGACTGATTCTTGTTTTTTGAACAGCTCGGAGCGGGCCAGTTCCAGTTGTAGTTCTGCATCCCTTCGTCGTGTTCGAATCGAGTCTGCGATTTCTCGTTCCGCAGCGAGTTGGATCTTTAATTGGCTAAATTCTTGATCGTGGTTTTCGAGTTCCTTCGCAACCGACGAGCTATTTTGGGTTAGCTCCTCGATGTTTAATTCCATTTCCTCGACGTGTAGCTGGTAAGCCACGATTTTGGAACGCAGTTCATTGATGCTGGAGCCAAGTTCGTTCTGTTGCTGAGTGATTAGCTCCAGCTGATTTTCCAGTACAATTAACCCTGCTTTAGATTGGGCATAAATCGCTTCTCTTTCTAAGAGTTCCTCGCTAGCGATGCGTTTTTCGTCTTCTAGTTGCAATAATTCTCGTTCACGAGCCTGCGATTCCTCGGTGCCCAAAGTCGCTCGTTCCTGGAGTGCTTTGAGGCGTTCCTGCAGTATAACTTTTTCCGCATTGAGATCTTCGATTCGTTGCAAGGCAGCATGATAACCAGATTCAGCAGAGACCGTTTGTTTCTGAACGTCTAGGTATTGCTGCTGGTGTGCGGTCTGCTTCGCCTGTAATTCAAGTAGTCGTGTCTTATGCTGATCTGCGGATTCCTGAAGACCTTTTAATCGCTCGGTTAGCTCGACTTTCGCTTGTTCAGCGGAGGCAATTTGCGAAGCGAGATTGGCTTGTTGTTTTTTAAGAATTTGATATTCAACATAACCAAGCTGACTGCGTTTTGAAAAAAGCTGTTGCGATATTTCACGGTAGCGTTGTGCTTTGGTCGCTTGACCTTTCAGGGTACTCAATCGTCTACCAACTTCGTCGACGATGTCGCTTAGGCGAAGTAAGTTCTGATCAACTCGCAGCAATCGACGTTCGGCTTCGACTTTTTTGGCTTTGAAGCGAGATATACCAGCCGCTTCTTCGAATATACCTCGTCGGTCTTTTGCGGACGCTTGGAGAAGCCGATCCACTTTGCCCTGTTCGATCAAGCTATAGGCATCAACACCAACACCTGTGCCACGGAAAAGGTCTTTTACATCTTTGAGTCGGCAGTTTTCACCATTGATGCAATACTCCGTATCGCCACTGCGGAAAACCCGTCTCGTTACGTGAACTTCGTCGGAGTCGTGATGAAACGTTCGCTTTGAATTATCGAGAATGAGGGTGACTTCGGCGCTGTTGCTGGGGCGTCGACCACCGGCTGCCGAGCCTTTGAAGATAACGTCGGCCATATCAGAGCCACGAAGAGCTTTCGCACTCTGAGAACCAAGCACCCATTTGACAGCATCGACCACGTTCGACTTTCCGGAACCGTTAGGTCCCACAACAACGGTAATGCCGTCTGGAAAATCGAATCGTGTCCGATCTGCAAAGCTCTTGAAGCCAACTAGCTCTAGCGCCTTAAGCATGGCGAATTCCAGTCACGATGACTATTTGAGTGCGTCCCAGTCAATTTCTGGTAGCTCATCGCTACCTGCCCCACCCGCCGAATTGCTCAAGGAGCTCGATGATTTTGAGTTTTCCAGCATTGAAATGCCAGACTCCTGAGCGTTGTCAGTTTTCGATGCTGCAACGGACGAAGCGGGTTTGGCTTCGGTTTTGGTACTTGCAAAGGCGCTTGGCGTCAAGGATTGCGGCCACTTAAGCCAGCTCCAAGCTGATTTCGGTTTGGTCCGAGTGGATGCATCCAAGGCCATTAACTCCATCCCTTTGTTAGATTCTCGATTGTAGATTCGGCCAGGCACAGGACGCGGATTGAAAACGATTGGGGTCGGCGTGGCATTCAGACTTTGTAACTGATCGACGGTTTGGATAAAGTCATTGTAGGTAGCGTCCACCGATCCCATCCCACGTAACACGGAAGTTAAATTTGCATCAACGATCACAGTCGCTGTTTCACCGTATGCTCTTCTCGTAATTCGAATCTCGTTCGTTCGTTCAGGAGTAAGGGTCAGAAAGAGAGTGGGATTCAGTTTTGCATTCAGCTTTACGGGTGTGGTCGCACCAAATAGGACTAACTCTTGGGTCTCTTGAAGAGAGGGAGCCAGAAGCGGAACAGAGCTCGGCACAATAACCAATTTCGTGTTCTTGGTTAATCGTTCACCTTGAACAATCGGGTCGCCTGTGTTGCGTTCTCGTAAAGCGAGGAAAGCACCAAATCGAAGCTCGGGTTCTCGTTCCTGAAGCAACTGAACGAGATACTCACGTGCTAAGTCGACTTCGGTGATCGTTAGGCCCGTAAGACATAAAGGGCGAAAGGCAGGTTCTTGCTTCGAGATATCGACGAGTATCGGGATCGACTCCTTGCGATCGAGGTAAGCCAAGGAATAGGCCGAGTAGAAGCGAATCTCTGGGTCGAGCGAGGAGAGTCCTTCGAGTAATGCATCGATCGCCTCTTGCGAGCCGAGTGCTTCGAGTTCTGCTGCGGCTCGTTTGGCGGTAGTTCGATCGGCCAGCAAGCGTTTGCAACCTTGGATCCTTTCCTTTCGTTCTTCTTCGGTTTCGTTGAAACCTGTAGCCAAGATCACGTTGGAAAAGTGGGCTGGATCCAGTCTATACTTTGGTACCGAGGTGATCGCGATTTGTGCGCTGTTCTTTCCCTCGGCCATAAACTTTTGTTTATAAGAATCTTGAAAGTAGAAACGTTTGTTAAGAGCCTTTTCGATTTCTTTGACGACTAACACATGCTTGAATTCTGTCGACATTAGAACGCTCAAAGGATGATTGTTGAGCAGTCTTCCTCCACCGACGATAACGGCTGTGCGAGGGTCGATGTTCTTGCGGGTATAGCTTGCGGGGAGCTGGACCAATTCCCCTGATGCGGCCGCTTGGTCGCTCCCCGATCTGAGTCTTCCTCCGACAAAGGCCATCTCACGAAGGCGTGCCTCGAGGAGTTTTCCACCGGTCAAATCGGTCGCGTCACACTCCGTTGAAGTTTCAATGCCGACATCGAGGATCTTGCCCGCTGTGAAGCCAGGGTTCCCGAAAACGCGGACTTTTACTAGCGCGGTGGTTGGGTCATCTAGGATTTGTTCCGGAGCATCAACCCCTTTGGTGCGCATTTCTTGGAGCATGATGTTACGCTGTTCGCTCGGCTTAACCTTTCCTCCCGTTCCGGGTAAACCTGCCACCAAGCCGAACGACTCATAGATCTTGACCTCGACCCCTGCCATACCGGCGACCTCACCAATCAAGCGAGGACGATCGGGATCTGCCATCACCTCCTGAATGCGTTTCGTATCTTTGACAAAGGACGAATCCTCTTCCTTAGACTTTTTGAACCATGATTGGCATCCCGATATGCTCACTAGGCCAACAGCACCCACCATTACAACTCGGGCGAGTGTTGGCTTCTGAGGATTATTTGTCGGAAAAGGTAAGAGCATCGTGGTTACCTGGTGATCAAAGTAGATTGGGAGTTACGGTTTGTAAACAATAGGTACCGTTCGCACGCACTGGGTTGGTTGATACAGCTCTGCAAACTAGAGGGTCAATATCAACGTTTTGCCGTTCGCGAAAACGAGGGGGGCGCATTCGGTAAAACCAACCCGTCAACATGTCCCGTGTCAGCTTGAATTTGTTCTGCGACGGACCCTGAATAGATGGGGCCCATTCCCAGGGTGGTCCAGTGTTGGTGATCGCTTCGAGCAAGCGAATAGCCCGAGTTAATAACCGGTTGTTTGGTTTTTACGTCTGTGGCAACGATCGCCAGCTTGGCGGTTCCCATCGCTTTATTGCGTTCATAGAAGTTGATTTTCGGAACGCTTCCCATCAGGCCGAGTGGGATTTCGGGCGTACCTACGACCAATTCTGTCCGATCGGTTCCAACCCCTCCCGATGCGATTTCCAGTTGAACCTCAGCATCATCAACGGAGTCGACTAAGGTGCATTGGTTTGCTAAGAGCTTCGACTTGGTCGCCAAAATAGCATAGTTCTTATCAACGCACTCCAGAAGGTCCGACTTGAGATGCACCTTAGCACCAGCGATTGGCCTGAAATCTACTTTTTGAAGGGATTGGTCAATGGCATTGCTTATGAGTAGCTGTTCCAAGCCGGTCCGAGATGTGTCGGATTGTTTCATAGTGGCACAGCCGGGTACCAGCAGGAAAAGCCCAACGGCGAACCCAATCGCTTTCCAAGGAAAATCGTATATCACGAATAATCTCCCAACAGATAAGTCATGTTTCTTTAGAAAAACCGTGTTGGGAATGACAAATATGTCTGCTGAAGTCAATAGAGAAGATCTTTTTAGAGTCGTTTCAAATCGTCGTCCCGGCGGATTTTGGAATAAATGCAGGCATTCAATGGTTCGTCGAGGTATAGTGGGAGTCCGAGAGTCGTCGCTAGCATTTCCCTCCCGCGTCTACTATTTTTGTTATGGCTAAGTCGAAGAAGAGCTTGAATTCCGAGGGCGTAGACCAGCTCTCACCAGTTGTGTCTGAAGGGAATAAGAATCATGCCACACTAGACCTTAGTGAAGCAGAAAAACAATCGCCTCGGGGAAGAACGACAAACAGTCGTAAAGACGGCCACGAAACAGCGGGAAAGACCGCTAAACCCCAAAGGAGTCGTCGCGTAAAGCCTGCGAGACTGGTGAGTGAGGGGGATGTCATGGGGACACTTTCTCAGCGTGATATCGGGAATCGAGAGGTAGAGCGAGCAATCGATGCTGCTCAGGCAGCGAAAATTGAGTCGGTAAAGGACATAATCGCCTCTGTTCCTCCTTATGATGTTGCCACGTTGCGCAAAGTATTGGAAGCAGTTATAGCGGGAGCATCGAGCGACGACGCGGCTGTTCTGCGGAAAGCGTTATTGGCACAAGAAGAGCTCGATCTGCCCGTAGCGATCCATCCGGACGACGAGTTGACCCCCGATTGGAAGACCGGAGGGTATCCCTACAAGAGGCTCATGTCACGAAAAAATTATGAGCGTCAAAAGTACCGGCTTCAAGTTGAGCTATTAAAGTTCCAGGCATGGGTAAAAACCACGGGGCAGCGAGTTGTAATCCTTTTTGAGGGGCGTGATGCGGCCGGTAAAGGTGGGACTATCAAGCGATTTATGGAGCACCTTAATCCTCGGGGGGCTCGGGTTGTTGCGTTGGAGAAACCCACCGAATTAGAGCGAGGGCAATGGTATTTTCAGAGGTATGTGCAGCATTTGCCAACTGCTGGTGAAATCTGTTTGTTCGATCGCTCCTGGTATAATCGGGCTGGTGTCGAGCGGGTTATGGGGTTCTGCAGCGATGACGAATACAAAGAGTTTATGCGGCAGACCCCTGAGTTTGAACGCAATCTAGTGAAGAGCGGCATCCATCTCATCAAGTTTTGGTTTTCGGTCAGTCGCGAGGAGCAACGGAGAAGGTTCAAGGAACGCGAAGTACATCCACTGAAACAATGGAAGCTTTCGCCTGTCGATCTTGCGTCGCTCGATAAGTGGGATGACTACACAAAGTCTAAAGAAGCCATGTTTTATTTCACTGATACGACCGACGCACCGTGGACGGTGATCAAGTCCGATTGTAAGAAGAGAGCGAGGCTAAATGCGATGCGTTATGTGCTTCACAAGTTCCCTTACACGGGCAAGTCAGCGAATCGAATCAATCCGATCGATCCGCTATTGGTGGCACGAGCCAACGCTTTTGAGATGGGAGAACGAAATCTCCACATGTTGGCACGGGACTAATAACAGCTCATCATGTCGCACTTAGCACAGCGGTTGAAGTGCTTCCTCCTCGGATTCTTTTCGAAGCTCATCGATCAGCGGCCATAGTTCATCGACACGATCTTCGAAGATGTTACCAATAAGAATATCCGTAATGAGATTTTTCTTTTCTGGGTGCTTTCTGACGAGCTTGCCAAAGTTTAGACCATCGTAAAACGCCATGACCAAATTCCGCATTCGGTTCATCGCTTTGTTGTATTCAGGTTCCCACAGGCGAAGTCTGGCTTCGGACGGATCATTCGCGTCTAGGGCATCTGCAACGGCTTCGCCAACAACATCCGCAGATTTGAGAGCCAATAGGACTCCCGAAGAATAGAGTGGATCTAAAAATCCGTAGGCGTCCCCCACGAGTGCCCAACCATCGCCTCCACCACGCTTGGCTCTGTAGGAATATTCCTTTTGCACAAAGTACTCATTGCAGCGAGTCGCATCTGCGATTCTAGGTTTGACACCAGGACATCGACCTACTTCTTCCATGTAGATGGATTCCAGATTCTTTGTTCCTCGATTCTTGAAAAGATACTCAAAGTCCGCGACCACTCCGACGCTAACAACATCATCATGGAGAGGTATGTACCAGAACCAGCCTTTTTTCTCTTCGGTTTGGATAACGATGGTCCCTCCCTCATCGAGGCCTGGCTCTCGATGTGCCCCTTTCCAGTAGGTCCAGATCGCAGCCTTCTTCAGTTCGGTATCCCACTCTCGCAGTTCAAATCGATCGATAAGCATCGAGGACTGCCCGCTCGCGTCGATGACTACACTTGCAAAGTAATCGGCAGGCTCATCCGCTCCCTCCATCTTTGCCCGAACGCCGACGACCCGTTGGCCGTCCTGCAAGCAGTCGAGTACACGTGTTCCCTCGTAGACTTCGACCCCGTGTTCTCTCGCGTTGTCGATCATCATTTTGTCGAACTCGCTTCTCAGTACTTGCCAAGTTTGAGAGCGCTCGTGAGGATCGTACTGCGAAAAACGAAATGGCTCAGAGAGTTTTCCCGCTTCGTTAATAAATTGAACGCCATACTTTTTCGTGAAGTGGCTCGCATGCATCTTGGGAAGCATGCCGATCTTTTCCAGGACGGGATAGCAAAAAGGGATGAGCGATTCACCGACATGGAAGCGTGGGAAGTGGTCACGCTCGAAAATGGCAACGCGATAACCTCGGAGCGCCAATATTGTAGCCGTTGCGGATCCGGCAGGGCCGCCCCCGATAACGATTGCATCAAAGCGGTTATTCGCATTAATCATCTCTATACTCTCCTTAATCTTTCTCAAGCTACGTTCGCACTATCCGATTTTAGGCAGTCGCAAAATCTAATCGAGTCATCCCCACGCGCTGCCGCTGGGTTCGTGTGGGGCGCGGACCTTTGCGAGCAACTCGCAAAGATCTTGTAAATCGGCCGGCTTAACATGACTTAACTGCTTTTCATGCAGCTCCGTTAACCCGTCTGCCATCGAATCAAGCAATCGAAGCCCATTTTCTGTTATTTCAACCAGAACCGAACGTCGATCAGCATCGCTTCGAACGCGAACAATCCAGGTCTGCTTTTCCAGACGGTCCAGCATCCTCGTGATGTCCGGGGCGCGAGAAATCAGCTTGTTTGCGATGGCGAGGGTCGGCAGAGGGGCACCGTTTAATTGCAGGATTCTGAGCACGTTGTACTGCTGGGCCGTGATTTGCCATTCAGCGAAAAAAGCATCTTCGAGAGACTTGAGCCGATCGTAGGTTCTCCAAATTGATAAATACGATTCCTGCTGGATCGAATCGAATTTTTGTTTGACTCGCATGCTTTTGGCTTTCCGATGTAAGGGCGTCATCCGCGTCCCTCCGGACCGTGGTTTTACCCCATCCACACAAGTGTAGTCGTCTAGACAATGGTTGTCCAGACAGGTAATTTACGAAAAAGGGAATTGAAAGTGCCAAATTGTGGGAAACAGGACAATCGATTACACTTCCTGCACCATACACTAGCTCGCCCCAAAAGTGCGTTTTCGACTCTTTTCTGTAGATTTTCATGGGCCAATTGAGTTTTCGGATTTCCAATGCCCAGGATTATGACCCGCACATCTGGCAAACCGCTTATTTTTCAGGGCTAGAGGGGATTC
>Ga0315899_10005470_pt1 | contig 13710 bp, 6 predicted proteins | sample LakEriMetagenome_2_FD_203518 | JGI IMG/M metagenome (GOLD analysis project Ga0315899, IMG submission 203518) | Freshwater fungal communities from buoy surface, Lake Erie, Ohio, United States - Buoy 4 MA112 | ecosystem: Environmental > Aquatic > Freshwater > Lake | place: USA: Lake Erie, Ohio...
GGGTTTTTGGAATTTTGATTTTTGGAATTTTTAATTCCAAAATTCTGCCCCCCCCTTGGCGTAGTTTTTTAATATACCCCCCCCCCCTTGGTACTTAAGATTCAATACTACTATTTACTTAACTTAGTACTATAATAATTATATATATATATATATATTAAATATTATAAAGAGACGTAAAAGAGACTTATTTGTTATTTCCGGCGAAAAGAATTCCGGCGAAAAGAATTCCGGCGAAAAGAATTCCGGCGAAACGTTCCGGCGAAACGTTCCGGCGAAACGTTTCGGGTGTCTGGTTTTTTCAAGCGGATGGCGCGCGAGAACGACATGGACTTCGAGGACGATGTGGTGTACACGTCGATCTACGAGCGTGGGGAGTGTCTCCTGTTCGATAAGGAAGCAGATTTTCTCCTGTTCGAGGAGTTTCCAGACGTCCTCTGCCCGGATCTTCCTCTGGACAAGCTCGCGGATCTTCCTCTGGACAAGCTCGCGGCCGCGCAGCTGCGCCAGCTCGTTCTCGCCGGCCGACAGCGCGAGCAGCTGCTGCAGAAGGAGTGCGACGAGCTTCAAAAGACATTAAAGATTCGGGCCGAAGTTTATGAGGATCAATTGGCCACTGCCCGCAGGGAATGCGAGGTCTGCAGAGATCGTGTCCTCAAGGCGGCCGATCTTTCCCGACTCCTTAAAAGTTCAGACCCCGGCAAGGCAAAGCAAAAGACACTCGACCTCCAGAATCAGAAGCTCGAGCAACATGTGCGCATGGAGCACAATGTGCGCAAGCTCACGGGATGGCGGCCTCTTTGAGACAAGCAGCAGCTGCTGACAGAAGTCTGATTCGTCGAAAGTTCTAGTCATGAATCTGCGAGTGTATGAGATTCAGGACAACGTTATCGATGTCATATGGATTGCTGTTAACAAAGTTGGTTACTGTGTCATTGATTGTATGGTTCATAGTCTTTTCAATTCTCTTCCAGCATTCCCATCGTATATGATCTTGCTGATAGCTTGCAATGTAGAGTTGCAGAACCTGGACAATGGAGAGAGCGTTCCTTGTTTTCTGATTTATACCCTGAAGACATTTGCTTCGGAAGTCAATCAACGCTTTAATTTTGGTGTTGTACACTCTCAATGTTTTGATGACTTGCATCACAGCATCGACATCAATATTTTCTAGGCTGACATTAAAGGCGTTGTTGCACATTTCTTTGGTATAAAATTTTTCATAATGAATTCGTTGCGGTGGAGTCCTTTGCACAACGATGAAATAGAGCAGACGTTGCAGATTATGACTTGTTGTTAAGGGAAAGCACAATTCATCTCTGAATTTGATCCATGAACAACTATCTCTTGACATTCTTCGACAGCTCAGAGACATTTGCACATAGTCTCGAAGTAACGGGCGAGTGTTGTTGTTTGGCATTCGCAATGTTTCTGAGTCGCTAACTTCTTCCATTGTCTGTTTCCGCAAAATAGCACGGATACTTGTTACAAATCCAGGATTCACGCGCAATGAGCGCAAGACAATTGGTAGTGTCTTGGCATAAGCATTCTCGTCGTCGTGTCTGTCTTTAAAGGCTGTCATTGCACGCAAACATCGCAGTTCAACATCACGTGCATTACTATTGATCTCAGTGTAAAGCATTTCCAGCATCTTTCCTGATGGTGTTTTTCTCGGGCTCATAAACAGAAAAGCAAGAATAGCGGTTTGTGACATATTGATTCTTTGTCTTGGCGTCTCCCCCGATGGCAGGACATTCGCATCAAGAAGACACTTGTGCATGCAGCGCAACAAATCATCATTTTCTATATCTTGTGCGAGCTTCAAACTTTTTTCACTTTTGTCATGTTCACGTAAGTCAAATTTTGAAAACAAAACAACCCAGTCGGCGATTGTGTTGAGTAGCTGATCGCAAACATTTTGTTTCTCTTCATCGTAATCATCTGCAGATACCATCACTTCACCAATTTTGTCTGAAGGGATAAATGAGTGTGCTATCTGAAAACAATGTTTGCTTTTACACATAAAAATGACAACAAGAGGCAGAGCCAGTTCATGCACCGGGTCGATGTTCAAAAACCTGCAAACGTCGCAAAACTTGCGCAGAGTAGGTGTGTGTTTTGTTTGCAACATGTCCTGTACACTTTTTTTGGTAAAATCAGCCTGTTTGTTACTAAAATTCTGCAATGACGACGAAGAAACATCAAAAACTGGATGCTCCAATGATGTTACTTTGCAGACATCCATACATGTATAGAGCCCTTATATCTGATTCGGCAACTTATGATTATTCACGCTTATGATTATTCACGATCATTCCTTTATGATTCCTTGATAATTATTTTCATTTATTTATTTATAAGAAAAAAAAATGGTAAATGGCAAAGTCATCATTTAATAAGAAATGGTCCAAGAAATATTATGTCAAATTCTGTCAAATATGGAGAAAATGCCGTTTGTTTCCATGGAGCAATTACCGAACGCTTGTTTTAATTGCTTGCGTCGCCATCGCTCTACCTTCCATAATTATTCTGGCCATCGTTCAAAACATCTATGCAAAAATACTCTTGGCGGTCACTGTAGTGTACATACAAATACTTACGATGCTGGTGCACCGAATATGATTCGATTCTCTCTCTCGTCCAAAGCAATGCACTCTTTTTGTAACTTGTTTATTACTCATGTACAACGGCTCTCCCTGTGCAGGCAGAGGCGCTCACAAGAGCTTATTCACGAAGCATCGCTCGGGCCGTTCACGGGTGGGGAGCATTGCTCCAGGCCCCCTCTACGGGGGGGCCATCAACGATCGTGGTCCGATGATCCAAGATCGAGCCCAGGCCTCGCAGCATGGAGACGTGTTGGCCTCGATGGAAGATCCCATCGAGAAGCTTTTCGGTGGCCTCCATGAGCTCAGGGCCCCCTGGCCAGCTGGAAGGATCCCCGTCCAGCACCTTGCACTTGCGCAACTCCCCCAGTGCCCACACGTTGCCGTCCAGCTTCCCCCTTTTCACATAGTGGTTGGGGAAGACCAAAACACAGTTCATGAAGGGGTGAGAAAATTTCATGACATCTGGAAAGCACATGCCAGGCGTGCCCTTCGGCACCATGCCCACGTCGTCCGTGTAGATGCACCAGAAGCCGGGGGCCTTCTCAGGGCGTGCATGCTTCTGCCCATTACGGTTCTGCTCAGCGGCTACGCACTCGCGCTTGTGCCCGGCCTTCCACGCCTTGGTCTGGCAGTCCTTGGAGCAGTAGGTGGCGGTCTTGCATCGAGCACACACGAGTGGCTTCTGAAGCGCCTTGGAGCAGTTACCGCACAGCGTGGCAGAGCTGGGCATCTCTACTTCGAATCCTAAACTTGCCTTTCTTTAATATGTAGTGGCCTCGTTCCGGCGAAACGAGTTAACTTAATTCCCTTTCTTAAAAAAAACGTGTTAACTAAAATTGCTTGGGTTCGCGACCTTCGTCGCGAACTTAGGCCATCTCTATGTAAGACCAGACTTTTTACGTGAACTGCCGAGCATGAGCGCCCCTGCGCCGCCCGTAAAGAGGATTCGCGACGAGGCAGCGGCCAAGGCGCCAGAACGCCAAGAGTGCGAGCTGACCGCGTTGAAGAGGCCGCGCCCGGCCGAAGCGCCTGCGGCCGAAGCGCCTGCGGCCGAAGCGCCTGCGGCCGAAGCGCCTGCGGCCGAAGCGCCTTCGCCTGAAGAGCGTGAAGAGCTCGATGCGGCGGTGGGAGTGCTCAACGACATGTTCAGGGTTCACAACCCTCTTTCCAACCACCTGCAAAATCCTGTTGTGTCGTACCCCTTGCTGGCCCGCCCGGGTGGTGCCGTCCGCAACAGCTTTGTCTCCGCCACTAAGAAGCTCATAGTGAAATTAGACGCAGACGGCATCGCCCTGTGGAAGCTAAAGCACAGCAACCTCACCCTGGTACGCAACCTTCAGAGTCTGCTGAATCATTTCGCGATCGAGGGCAAAAAAGGCGAAAAGGTGCACCCCGTGCTCGGCTTTTCGGATGCAGAGCTCCCAGAAGAGCAGAGAAACAATATTGCCAAGCTGCTCTACCCCGAGTCGAAAGCACCAAAGAAGCGCTTTGCACAATTTCTTTGCTATCTGGGCATGCGCTCGAGGACAAGCAGTCCGGAGTACGGACCGGGCACCGACAGAAAATCCAGGACTGTCATCTGGAGGTTCGACCCAGAAGCCTGGAACAGGGTTGGGTACCGCTTAGTGTCCAGCGGGGACACTAAGAGTGGAAAGCCCAGAATTGAGTTCGTCTCCTGAGTGATGGGCGTCAGAGTGATGCGCTGTATGAGTGATTGTAGAAAACGAAGTATAACTCATATTTACTGAGAATAAAAACGTATGACAAAAGAAGTTAAATTTTGATGCTACTGCATCGTTTCAGTTCATTTGAGATGCATCGTTTCAGTTCATTTGAGATGCATAGTTTCAGTCCATTAGACATATATCAGAGGATTGGAGATCACAATTGCGAGTCATCTTTTCAGTGCATGTGAGATGTAGAAGCGAACGAGAGCTCTCTGGAGGGTTTTTATCAGTCGTGGGTGTTTCTTGAAACGTGAAAAGCGGACCGGCGAACAGAGGATGAGGGCTGCCAAGGAACATCGAGGATGATGGCTGCCAACCAGCTTGGCATTCCTCACGAGGAGGGCTTTCATCACATTTGAAAAGAAGAGAATTAGGGCTGTCGTCATAGGTGGAGAAAAGCGAATGAGGGCTCAACCTTTCCCAGTCATTTGGCAATGTAGCAAGTTCGGGCTCTTGGAGTCCCTTGGGCTCTTGGAGTGCCTTGGGCTCTTGGAGTGCCTTGGGCTCTTGGAGTGCCTTGGGCTCTTGGAGTGCCTTGGGCTCTTGGAGTGCATTGGGCTCTTGGAGTGCCTTGGGCTCTTGGAGTGCCTTGGGCTCTTGGAGTGCCGTGGGCTCTTGGAGTCCCTTGGGCTCTTGGAGTGCCTTGGGCTCTTGGAGTCCTGCTGCAAAATCCGACAACATGGCTACATCCAACGTTTCAAAATACTCGTTCAAGATGTCTCTGGACAGCAATGGCAAGCCTCCTGTTGTTTCCATCTTCAAGGTCGGAAAAGAAAATTCACCTACATCAAATGTTTCAAAAAAGACCCTTGACCAATCATTTGCTTTTTCTGGATTCCAAGTCAACAGTACGTCTTTCACGCACATGATCAAGTCAGGTTCAGTTTCGCCATAATATGACGCAAAAGTGGGAAGGTATGGCCGTAAGTCTTTGAGAAAGCGGCTGGCCAAGATGCTGGCTTGAGCAATAGTGCTGGCTTTGTAATAAAAGGATATGTTGTTCTTGGTCGCTTGCGCGCATAATAGATATGCGTTTTGAGTAATATCGAAATCAAACTCAGCAGGCCAAAAACTCTGTAGGCTCCAAAGATGCTGGAAGCTGTGGTCGTTAAAGTGTTTCCAGTGAATCCAAACATTCAAGAATTTGTTAGAAGTTGCAAGGTTGAACCTCCAGTCTGTCTTCGTAGTGACCTCCTCGATTGCTTTTTGCATCTGTTTTGCGGTAAATTGAGACTGAAAGCCCATGACCACCGTCAGGTAGTTTGAACAGCATGTGCTGAAGAGTTTCGCCAAGGACTTCAAAGGAATTTTGTCAAAAGATGCCGCATGCACCTTGCGTTCTTGGTCGTCAAAGTAAGTCTTTTGGTGACGATCTCCGACATATTGACAGGCCACATAAAATATTGCCAGTGTGTAAACGAGCACGTTTTCTTTATCCATGACATTGCCCTTCCTAAACAAGCCTTTGACATGACACATATCCATAAGTCCAATCGTGCAATACAATGCATCCTGGTGTACGTTGGTCAATATGGTGACAAGGTCGACAATGGAATTTATCAACAGTTTCCTTACGACCAGATATGATTCTGAGAAGGTCATGCGGTCATTACGGTCACCGAGCAGTATTTGATCGGTATGCTGACGACGGTATAGACTCCCCAAATACCCTTTCGCATCGTCGATGGTTGATTCGTCCATTGCCCCTGGGTCAGGGCCGCAGCGTCTGCCGGGGCAGCGCAGCGTCTGCCGGGGCAGCGCAGCGTCTGTCCTTCCACGTCTGACACTGAATCAAATGGATTACGTAGAAAAGGAAAATTTTCGCCGGAACATTTCGCCGGAACATTTCGCCGGAACATTTCGCCGGAACATTTCGCCGGAACATTTCGCCGGAACATTTCGCCGGAACATTTCGCCGGAACATTTCGCCGGAACATTTCGCCGGAACATTTCGCCGGAAATTTTCACATTGAAAAAACTAAACATTCTGAACAGCGCGCCCATTCGCCCGTGCGATGCAAGCGCAGATGACGATTACGTCATTTTTTAGGCCACCGCTTGACAGCGGCGATGCGCGCAATGCTCCAGCAGAAGTGGAGACGAGCCACATGCCACACACAATATCAGAGACATCACGACCAAGAGCAAATACAAACAAAAGCACGGGCAAAGCACAAAGGAAAGCAAACACACAGACAGAGGCAGAACAAGAAGGGGCAGAAGAAGAAGGGGTAGAAGAAGAAGAGGCAGAAGAAGACGATTGTGACCTTGAGAACAGTGCCAATGAGCGAGAATCCGATGAAGAACCAAACGATTCAGACAATGCGTTTATTGATGACCGACCTGTCTCTGTTCATAGCATGGAGCATCAAGAAGTAGACAATTTACAGCTTGACGATGATGTGAGAAGTTCGACCTCTGTAACTGAAGAAGTGTCTGAAGTCGTTGCTGCATTTCGGAGACCAAGAGGGCGTCCTCGCAAGGAAAATCTCAAGAAACCTCGAGCACAACCAGTTCCAGGAAGAGGTCGTGGAAGGCCTCGCAAGAGAGATGGCGGAGACGACGGGGGAGAAGACGGCGGAGACGACGGGGAAGACGACGACGGTGGAGACATCAGGCATGAGAAAAAAAAGAAAAGAGCGGATCGGCGGCAACTTGAAGTGTCCTACGAGCGTGGTGTGGGAAACGTGCGTAGAAGTGTAAAGGATTATCATTTAAAGGCTCCATTCTTCTTCCCTATGGCTGATTTTATTACACCATGGGAATTTCAACCAGGAAGGACAAGAGTGGAGTTTGGACCTGAAATAGGAAAACTGGGACGTGGAGCATATAATAATGAAGCACACAGACGCTTTGTAAATGATGACGAAGCACAAGCCAAGTTTGCCAAATTCTTTTACGTTCCGATACACGAGAACATACCATTGCGCAAATTAAAACACGATGTTGCCACTCCAATTTTGAACGCGGAAAAATGTCGAACAAACTCAACATCTAAGATATTGCATGCTTTCACAAAAATGCATCCTCAAACTGAGCTTGACATCATGAATGATCAGGTGTACGAGCAAGTTTTTGTTGGGCAACAGCGAACGTCGCGGGAATTGCGAACAGCGATTGACTCTGGACCATTCGGAGGCCTACAAGGAAAGCCTGTCGATGTGCTGTGGCGAGTGTATTCTGGTGAAGAAATTACCAACATTTCCGAACACATGCTCCAGATTGCACATGCAATTGCCATGGCCATTCAAGGGAGCAAAGGAGATGAGCTCTGGTGCATGATTTCAACGCAAGCATCTGACTTTTACGTGCGTGGGAAATCAGGAATGTCCAAAGTGCAGAGTGGTGTACATACTTTACGCGAATACAATTTCCACGAAGCAGAAATGCATGCCGGACGTTATGCCGTGGATGACATTGACAAACGTATTTTGAAGAAGGTGTGGAAGTATCGGCATGGGGAAAATGTGCCTCTCCATGACAAGGAAAAGTTGTCACAACTCATTCACCCTAGGTTCAAAAACGTTTCGTCAGAACATGCTGCCACACCAGTGCCCGCTGATGCGTGCGGACCTAGCCCAACCATAGACCCTGTCATTGTGGACCTATACCTGTACAAAGACATTTTTGCTGCATATGACGAGAAGACATCTGAAAAAACGTTTGTGACCGTTGAGGGCATCTATATACTTCCCAAATGTGCCGCTTGTGACCCTTTGATAATTTTGAAGAGCATTGCTGAAAACAATCCTGCAGCCAGCACTTTGATACTCAACTGCTTTCAACACATGTATCATGTTTTAGGTATGCCGATGTGCTCATGGGATCGGCTTTTTAATACAGACAGGGCAGGAGCAGCACACGTTGTTTCTGAAGCAAGAATGTTAGAAGGCATTTTCAAATATTGCGACGCAAACCGTTTGCGGAATGTTAATGTAGGTGGCTTTCGAATGGACTCGACGGATAGCGAAGAAATGAATCTTTGGAACAAGTACATTGCTACCATCACATCGTCTCGTTGCAAACACTACGAGATCATGGTAAGAGAAACTTTGCACGACCGCACTCATCTGAGACAAGCACAATGCCCCCTTGAAAACTTTGAGCAAGATATTGTTCATGGTGTCACCTACTGGAAAGTGGCCGTGTCCGAAGTTCAAGAGGAAATAACGCATTATGCTGAAAGTTACGAACGGACAGAGGACCAAGAACACGTCAAAACCGAGCTCGGGCATTGGTTAAATATCAATTATTTTGAAGATGATGAAGCTCTCGGTATGGGCAATTACCCCAAATATATGTTCATTCGAGAAGGATCGGCTTTTGCTTTGAATACTGGATTATGGATCAAGGTGCGCACAGACAATACGAAATCTCACGATGACGAAATCGCTTTGATGCGCAACAAGAAAGGTGGCAAGGGAAACGAAATTCTGCAAAGTCTTCCCCAGCCACAGCAATGTATTAACATGGCAAGACTGTGGTTAGGCAACATGAGCGAGTCTATAGACCCATTGGATGATGTTTTCTGCCAGTCAGGCATTGTTCCTGACTTCAAATGGATGGTGGAAGAGTTGCCCAAAATTGACATTCTGGGCGAGAGTTTGGTGATGTTAAGAGAAATGGTTGGGGACGAGGTTTACAGTTCGAAATATGAGGTAACTAAAAACATGCGTTTGCGTGAAATATTATTGCTGACTGGAGCAGAAAGAAATCCTTTGCGGGACCGATTGGCCAACATTGAAGATAACACACATCTTAAATACGTCGTCAAGATGAAAATGCAAAAAATCAACGCTGCAATCAAAAGAACTTTGCAGATAATGAGAGCATCTGAGATGAAGCAATGGCAAATAGCTGCAATGGGTGTCAGTGATCTTTTGAAGCAAGACAGGATGTGTAGTGATAAGTGGAAAGCCGACTATTTGTCCGTCACATCTGCTTTCAACGACGTAGACATGGATTCATGGCAAAATTTGTTATGCCCTGCAACATATGTTGCAATTTTCTACAGCAATGCACAAAATCGCATAAACTCTGATCTGTCCTACATGAACACTATGCTTCAAAAGCTGCTGACTCTGTGCTTCATGGCGCATAATATGAACACCCCAGGTGCTTACGGAATGACCCTTCGAATCGGAGACGTTGCTTGTTCTGTCAATGTGCTGAAAGAAGATGGCAAAAGTAATCGCACTTGTGTATGGCTCTACGACCCTAAACATCCTGGGATGGGCATAGACCAATGTACTGGAAATTTGGCACAACAGTGCAACGCAGCGATGATTCATTTGTCATTGACAAAGGACCACAAGGACATGGCTAACATTTGTGTCGACACCAGTCTCAAAAACGTGAGCAAAATGAGCTACTCCACTTTACAGGGATGTGGCGTACTTGTTGACGCAAAAGGCGAAATCATGTCAGGGGTTGGTTCTGATTTTCAAAGCAAATGTGGCAAAACCTGCTACTTTGCTGAGTATGGGAAGCAGGCAGAAGATAATACAATGATGGCGTGGATGGAGTCGCTCATGGCAAACAGTGGCGATCAAGAACTTTGCGGCGAGAGTGGAGTGCAGCAGGGTTCATGGACGACAACTCAAAATTTCTCGACTATGACCACCTTTTCAATCAAAAAGCTTCCCATACTGTTCATTACCGGCAACCGACCAGCGCCCGCTACTCCAGCATCTGCTGTTGAAGGTGCACGATGGATTAATATACCGTCAAGTACTATGGACCATCAGAACGGCTTTTTCGTACTGGCAGAAAACATATCTGGCCCATGTTTGAAACCCAACATACCGGGTGGCGACAAAATGCTTTTGGACGACATTGTGTCACAAGCGACGCTGACGAATTCAGTTAGCAAATCAGACGTGCGGAAAGATATCAAAGTAATCAAACGAGAGGTTGTAATACGCAATCGTTTGCACTTTCTACTCATGCAGTGGATGAAGACAGACGCTGTACTGCTGTGCTCTGCGCTCACGTGCGACAGCAAAAGTTACTCGTACACACTGAGATCAAACTTCAGTAATCTTGAGTGTTCTACTGGAAGTCTCACGGTGGGTCTGAGGCGTGTGTATCTTAACAAAGATGCGCGGTTTTGGCACAGAAACGCTGTCGGGCCCTGGGAAAGAGTGATGCAAACCTCCATGCACGTATACTTGTGCATGAACATTTCTCTCTTGAATAGTATGGATCGCGTACTACACAAATGGCCAGTGAGCCTGCATGCAGCTTTCATTTCAGGGGTCAAAACCAGCTTGACTCAACCCATTTCCTTCATGGCGATGCTAACTTCTTTGCATATTTGGCTTGCCAGTGCTGTTCTTGATATTAGCATCATGATTCTAGCATGCTACATATACCACTTTACGGGATTTCAAAACACTTGCTCACTTCGCATCTTATCTTTGGCATTCCTTGGAAAACTTTCTCCTCCTGATATGGAAACTGACGAATTTTCGTCATCGGAAAACAACGATGATTGGACATCTTACTTGGAATTTTGCGAGTTCCTCGCTCCAGTTGTCATGTCTCAGAAAATTTTGAACAGAACACCTCAAGACAAAGGTCCACGAAATGTCAAAAGGGGGGTTCTGGGTGTACCCGATTACGAGACGCTACAAACTTGGGCGTCTCACAGTATGCCTAATTTGCAGCAAGACATACAGACCTCTTATGCATATAGGACGCAAGGCGCTGAACAACAGGTGCTGAGTGTTTACGTGAAACCTCGTATGCAATTTGTCTCATCCAATCCAATCAAAGGATTTGGACGTCAGCAAAATAATCAGAACTTTCCCGCTGATGACAACATTGTTGCAAATGCAAAACGTGTCGTCGCTACAATGTTTGCACGTGAGCAGACGAGCACGGCTCACAAAGAGAGGTGCAAACGAGGACTCCTCGCCCCACTCGGCCATGAAGACACTGCTCAGTTTTGGGAGAAAGTCAAAGAAGGAACTGCAATGCCACAGTCAAGTACCTCGACAAATGACATTTTCAAGATCAAATTTGAATTTCCGCCTTATACAGGCATCTGGTGGGACGAGACAATGCAGAATACTGGAAAATGCGATGGTCTTGTGAAACTCTTTCTACTTCAAAGCAAACTTGATCCAGAAATCACGCATTTTCAATTTTTTACAAAACTGATGACTCCGTACCTTGCCCACATCAAGAGCACAGATTCTGTATATGGAGGACCAACAATGCCGGGAATCCACAAAAATGCATGGAACGTGAAAGTGTTAGACAATTCAAGTGCATTTGATTTTACCGTTAACCCACATATGGATGGCCAGGGAGTTTGCACGGGCATAGATGTCAATTGCTGCATGAGACTTGTACACTTCGTGCTGTTTCAGGGCCTTGGAATCACAAACGACTGGAAAAACGAAAAGCATGATAATGCAACCTTTGTTTCGTGTGTGCATCTACGCAATATGTCGCACATGTCTCTCGGATGTGTTGGCCTTTTATTGCATACCTGTTGTGACAAAGCTCTCATACCAGCCAATGGCGGACAGATTCTTTTGTCAGTGCCGAGTCCATATTTTGAGAGCAAGGAAGAAGCTCGAATTCCATACGACGTGCGATTGCATGTCGACACCCACCAACACCTTATGGAGGGGAAAAGCGATAATGTGCTCTCTGTTTCTGCTCGTATGGCAACATATAGCAATTGGTCTTGCGTGGAGTTTACATCGGGAGAAGGTGCTCTATTTTACAAGCACGTTCTGTGTGACATTCAACGCATGAGCTTAGCAACCTCAAGAGCATCTCTTTTTCCATTCGCACCAGAAGCTGTAGCTCATTCTGCTTTTATGTTTGAAGATTTCTTTCTCGCAAACCGACGATACATGGAGCAACTTAAAAAGGATTTGGAAAACGATTTTCAAAAAGAACAGGAGCAAAATGAGGAGACAATTGAAAAGCTCTTCAGAAACAAATTCTCAAACTGTTTTGCTCTGGCAATGTTGTGCATGGGTCACAGTGTAAGATTTCAAGATTTTGAACACAGAGTGCCCTCATTGACCAATTGTGCAATTGTGGATCAACGAGAATTGCCATGTGTCACGTTCCAGCATGGTTTCATTTTCACCATTGTCTTCAAAAATGGCCACATGTACATTCGGCCCTGCTCTCGTACACAAAAATGGAATGATCTTTTGAGAGAACATGAAACGGTTCCATTCTTGCCACTTCCATTGGTGGACGACCAAGAAATCGGTGTGAAACTTCCAAGCTCGCAATTTCGGCATGTGTTCAGACATGGTTTATGCCTCTCTACATCATCAAGCAACCATCCGATTGTGACAGTGGATATCGCGTACAAACAGGATTCCAAAAGGCTTCCATTCTACATGTTTCCGGTCATGCACTTTCCCGTGCTCTTGCTCCTTGAGCACAGTGGTTGGTGTTACAACGGATTGGTGCTCAACAGTGTCGAATACTTCCAAAGAAAACATTACCAGGAGTTTTTCGTTCGCGATTGCGCAGATCAGTGGGTTGCAGACTCTCATCCCGAACTTTACAATGTGTATCTTCAATGCAAGTCTCTGAGTCCCGATCTGTGCATGCATGCATGCTTTGCCTGCACTGAGAGTTGTGAGGTGAATGGCATTTGGGCTCAATCGCAGAACGATGCACGCCTCTTTCATTTTGATTCGGTGCAGCACATCCAGAATCAGATTGTCCTTGGTACATTCATGGACACGAGCATGTTTGTGAAGAGCAGACAAACAGACATGTCAGGTTGTTCGTATTTAATGATCGAGCACAGTGAGTATGGCTTAGCACCTGTGCGCTATGCACAGGAAGCCTTTTCGTGCATGAACCAAGACACTCAAAACGATTTTATTTCAGTGTCTTTTCACACCACAAAAATGGAGTTAAAGGTAGCATGTGACAGTTTCAAGCCGATACTGCTTACAGCGGGAGAAGAAACCAGTGCTGAGGATGATCACATTTGGGGATTGACAATTGAAAACAACCAGCAAGCTTTTGTCGAAGACGGCTGCTACACAGTGAGCTCCATGGCCTCCAGTGCTTTTCATGATAAACTTCATTCAGTCATTTTTTGCATGGACTTTATTACAATGTCGCGATGTATGCTGGCAGAGGGAAGTGAAATATGGTTAAACCTTACTTCGCCAATTTATCAATCAATGCAACAGCAAGCAATCGAGCAAGGCTACAAAATAATGTTGCCTGTCAGCAAACATCTACACAATTGTATGCTACACAACTCTGTGCAAGCTCCACGCTACCTGCGTGGGTTCTATGTACTCAGTGGATCTTTGCACGACGTTCCCATCGAAAACAATCACGTCAGGATAATTTGTGTAATCAAACACATGAAAAGG
>Ga0315899_10005471_pt1 | contig 13706 bp, 7 predicted proteins | sample LakEriMetagenome_2_FD_203518 | JGI IMG/M metagenome (GOLD analysis project Ga0315899, IMG submission 203518) | Freshwater fungal communities from buoy surface, Lake Erie, Ohio, United States - Buoy 4 MA112 | ecosystem: Environmental > Aquatic > Freshwater > Lake | place: USA: Lake Erie, Ohio...
CCGGCCTTGTGGCAGGCCGTGCAATTCCGCAGGAATACCGCGCGGCCCTTGTTGGCGTCGCCGCCCTTCATGTCGGCGATCGCTTGCATGGCCTTGTTCTTCGCCTCCTCCGGTTGCGGATCCTTGCCCAGCAGCACCTGCAGGTGCGGGATCATCCCCGCCACCCGCTTGTCCGCGGCCAGCAATCCTTCCAGAATCTTCCGTTGCTCCGGGCTGTCCTTGGCAAGCTCGCCCTTCACATAGGCCGGCTGCCAGGTCTCCATATTCGCCCCAAGCGCGGCGTCGCAGGTGTAGGTCACCCAATAATCCTTCGCCCAGGTGGTCATCGCCTTCAGCACCGCGTCCATCGCCTGGGCGTTCGGGAAGAAGCTCAGGCCACGGACCGCCTCGGTCACCACGCGTGGATGCTTGTCCTGGCTGGCCGCGCGCAGCAGGTCCTGCGCACCGGCGATGCGTTCCCGCTCATCCGCCAGCACATGCGTGGCCGCTGCCCGGGCTTCAGGGGTCTTGGCAGCCAGCACCCGCCTCAGCAGCGCCACATCGTTCTGGTGGAATCCCTGACGCACCCACAGCGCCTCGGTCAGCAACCGGTCCGTCGCCGGGTCGTTCTCGTTCAGGTTCCCCACCCAGGCGTCCAGCGCCGGCAAAACATCCCCGGCCGGCCGCGCCTGGATCTCCCGGCGCACCCGGTAGCGGGTCCGCCATTCCGGCTCACGCAGTTGGTTCAGCAGTTCCGTCACGGTTTTGCCGTGCTGGGTCACCGGCTGCAGCAGGGGTTTTTCCTTGTACACCAGGCGGTAAATACGCCCGTGCACATGGTCGCGGTTCGGGTCGCGCTGCGAGTACTGCATGTGGCCGATCAGCGGGTTGGCCCAGTCGCCAAACCACAGCGCGCCGTCGGGCCCGAACTGCGGGTCCACCGGGCGGAAGTGCTTGTCGGTCGATTTGATCAGGTCAAAGGCCGTTTTCGGGTCGGCCGGATTCTTCCGCACCCGCTCACCCTTGAAGCCGCCGCCGTCGTCCATGAAGGTCCACCGCGGGATGCCGTTCATGTTGATCACGCAGGCGTACAGGAACTGCCCCTGGATATCCTCGGGGAAATGCCGGCTGTGGATGAAGTCGCTCCCCACCACGGGCCGCATCCCCTCGGTGTTGAACACCGGGTTCAAGCCTTTCCGCCCCCGGTACTGCGCGCCCGAAAGCGGCGTGTCCCAGTGCTGCACCGCCATGGTGCCGTCGCCGCAGAAGCCTTGGCCCCATTGGTCGAACACATAGCACCACGGGTTGCCGTAGCCCGGGGTCACGAAATGCCGCACCTTCCAGGTCCGTGGATCCAGCACATAAGAACCGGGCGTTCCGAAGTTGCGGAACGGCCCCCAGGGGGTCTCCAGCGTGGTGCTCATCGCCACGCCTTCCAGCATGTGCAGAAGCCCGCCGTTGCTGAATTCAAAGGCGCCCATCGTGTGGTGCGTGTCCTCGGTGGCCAGGCCGTCCAGCACATGCACCACCTCGTCGGCCTTGTCGTCGCCGTTGGTGTCCTTCAGCCACAACAGCCGCGGCTGGTCGGTCACGATCACGCCGCCGTTGTAGAACTCAAACCCCGTGGGGCATTGCAGCTTGTCGTAGAACACGGTGCTCTTGTCGGCCTTCCCGTCGCCGTTGGTGTCTTCCAGGATCACCAGCTTGTCGCTCGGCTTCGGGTCGCCCGGCTTCCACTGCGGGTAGCTGGGCATCGTGCTCACCCACAGCCGGCCCTTCGCGTCGAAGCTCATCTGCACCGGCTTGGCGATTTCGGGGAACTTGCTCTCATCCGCGAACAGCTTGATCTCAAAGCCGTCCGGCACCGTGCAGCTCTTGATCAGTTCGTCCGGCGGCAGGATCTTCGGCCCGCCCTCCGCGTTCTCGCTGTAGCGCTGCTGCGGCACGCCGAAACGGGTCTGCGGCGTGAACAGGTCGCCGGTCTTCGAGTCATCCGGCCTGGCGGCAACTTCCTTGCCTGCCGCGATGTCCCACACATACTGGTCACGCACCGCCGCCATCGCGCGGATCTTCAGGTATTCCCGGGGGAAGGTCTCCGTGTCCCAGGTCCGCCGCCCGCCGTAGACATACCACCCGTTGATCATCCGGTAGTCCTGCAGGTGCACCCACGACTTGTCGTTGACCGCGTCACGCAGCTTGGCGAATCGCGCCTCGTCCGCGGCCTCCTTGGCCTTGCCGCCGAAAAGCCCCTCGTGCAGCAGGCGTCCCACCAGGCGGTCACCCGCCTCCGTCAGGTGGCAACCGTTGATGGTCAATCGCGCGTTGGTGCGTCCGTCCATGGCGGCCAGCGTGGGGCTGAACAGGTCCACAAACGCCAGACCCCGCTTCTCCGCCACACGCCTGGTGGCTTCCACATAGGGCTTCAGGGCCGCGTTCCGCTCCCCCGCGTCGGGCAGAAGGGGGTCACCCGTTTTTTCAAATGCGACCGGCGAGATCAGCACGAAACGGGGCGCGCTGCCCGCGTCATCCCGCGCATACTTCTTCGCGGTTTCGTCCAGGAAGGATTCATAGGTCCGCTCATAGTCGGCCACACCCGCCACGCCCTTGTACGATTCGTTGAAGCCGAAGAAGCACAGGAAGGTGTCGGCGTTGAAGCTGCGCAGCGGGTCATCGATCTTTGTGTAGTCGCTGGGGCGCTGGCGATTGCCCACCTCGTCCGCAGGCCGCGCGAAATTCCTGACCACCAGCTTCTTGTCGGCGTGCCGCAGGTGCAGCAGCGTCTCGAAGTTGCCGAACAGGTTGAAGCGTTCCGCCAGGCTGTTGCCTACCAGCGCGATCCGTTCCCCCGCAACCACTTCCAGCGGCAGCTTGCTGGGTGGCAGCGCTTCCTTCTTTGGCCGGGGCTTGGGCTTGAACGCTTCCTCGATCGATTGGTTTTGCTGGCTGACAACCGTTCCGGGAGCCAGAGTCACCATCCAGGCGGCCAGACAGGCCATCAAACCGGTAGACACACGCTTCATGGGGCTAAATTCCGTCAAAGGCGGGAAATACGAGCGAATCTGCCACCCATCATTCCATAAACCGGCCGTGAATCCAATCATTTTCACCACCCGTTCTCCCTTTGCTTCCCCGGGTTTTCGCAGGTAAACTGGAGAAGCCTTCCTGATCCAACGGAATCGCTTCCGCCACGCCTGCTGGGTTCCTTGGTTTTGTTCCCCGTTCAGGGTGACCGCGCATGCTTCGCCACCATTGGGTCCCGGCCTTTTGCTTCCTGTTCGCCATTGCCGGCGTTTCAGGCGCCGGGCCGGCCGAGGAATTTTTTGAGAACAAGGTCAGGCCGGTTCTGGTGGACCAGTGCTTCAAATGCCACTCGGAAGGGGAAGGGCGCAAAATCAAGGGTGGCCTGCGCCTCGACACCCGCGCCGGCCTGCTCAAGGGAGGTGAATCCGGGCCTTCCATCGTCCCCGGCGATCCCGACAAGAGCCTGCTGGTAAAAGCCATCCGCTACCAGGATGACCTGCAGATGCCCCCCAAGGGCAAACTGGCCGACCCCGTGGTCGCCGACATCGTCCAATGGGTCAAGGATGGCGCCGTCTGGCCGGGCGACACCAGTTCCGGCCCTGCCAAAAAGGAAGAGTTCAACATCTCCGCCCGCAAGGCCGCCCATTGGTCATGGCGCCCCGTGGCCGATGTCCAGGTGCCCGCCGGGCAAGGCGACCCCATTGACCGGCTGCTGGCCGCCGCCCGCCAGGCCAATGGCGTGGGTGAGGCCCCCCCGGCTTCCAAGGTGACTATCCTTCGCCGTCTTTCGTTCGACCTGACCGGCTTGCCCCCCACCGCGCAGGAACTGGAAGCGTTCCTGGCTGACGAGTCTCCAAGCGCCCTCGAGCGCCAGGTCGATCGGCTGCTAGCCTCCCCCCGTTTCGGCGAGCACTGGGCCCGCCACTGGCTCGATCTGGTTCGCTACGCCGAAACCCGCGGCCACGAGTTCGATTTCCACACACCCAATGCCTGGCAGTACCGCGATTACATCATCCGCGCCCTCAACGCCGATCTCCCGTACAACCAGTTGCTCACCGAACACCTCGCCGGAGACCTGCTCAAGAAACCCCGCCTCAACCCCGAGAAGGGCTTCAACGAATCCGTCCTCGGCACCGGGTTCTTCTTCCTGGGCGAGGAGGTCCACAGCCCCGTCGATGTCCGCCAGGATGAGGCCGACCGCTTCGACAACCGCATCGATGTGCTGGGCAAAACCTTCCTGGGCCTCACCGTCGCCTGCGCCCGCTGCCACGACCACAAGTTCGATGCCATCAGCGCCGCCGATTATTACTCCCTCTACGCCGTCCTCGAAAGCACCCGCTACCGTCTGGTCCGCTTCGACGCCATCGAGGCGGAGAAAAAACTGGCCGAAGAATTGGCGGCCCTGCGCTTCGTCCGCCGGGCTGATCTTGCCAAGGCCCTCCAGGCCGATCTGAAACCATTGGCCGATCAGTGGGAAAAACTGATGGCCGCGGTGTCGGACCTGGCACGGAAAAACCTTGGCAAACCGACCGATCCAGAAGCGCTTGCAGCCATCCGCCAGCGTGCCAAGGATGATCAACTCAACCCCGCATGGCTTGAGAAGCTGGTCACAGCGGCTATCGCGCCCAACCTGAAGCCTGAAGACCCCCTCCGCGCCCTGCTGACCCCTCCGGCAAAACCACCCACCCCGGATCCGGCCACCCGTGTGCTGGTCGATTACGCCAGCCTGGTTCCGGCCCAGTGGATTCAGGATGGCGAGTCCTTCGGGCCCGGGCCCGCCACCATTGGCCAGCCTCGCCTGTCTTCGTCCAAGTCTGGCTGGTCCATCAACACCGAGACTGCCGCCCGCCGTGACGCCTTCTGGCCCGAACCTCGCATCGCACCCGGCCAGCAGCTCGATCCCGGCAGCCTTGCCTACCAGCGCGCGGGCAACACGCTGATCACTCCCACCTTCACCGTGGGTTCCGGCCAGGTGAAGCTGTTGGTCTCCGGCAAAGGGCGACTGTACGCCGCCGCCGGATCCCATGTGATGGTCATGGGGCCGCTCCACGGGGAGATGGTGGCCGGGTTCGACCATGGCGATACCCCGAAATGGGCGTCGATGAATCTGGCCCGTTATGCCGGCCTGCCCTGCCGCATCGAAATCACTACCGATGATCCTAATTGTCGTATTTTGAAGGTGGTCGAGGGCCCGGCGCCCCAGCCTGCTCCCGCGTTGATTCGTCCCGATGCCTTCCCCCGATGGCTTCAGGGGCTTTCCGGCGGCCGCCAGCGCCCGCTCGATCCCTCCGAGGCCGCATTGATAGACCGCGCCCTCGCGGTTTTGGAACCGGCAGGCCCGGCCACTGCCTCCGCCGTGGATGCCTGGCGCAAGGCTGAGGATGCCCTCAAACAGAAAATCCCCGGCCCGTCCCGTCTGGCGGTCGCCTGTGCCGATATCACCGGCATCAACGAGAAGGTCTTCGTCCGCGGTTCCCACAAGGTGCTTGGGGCGGATGCCCCCCGCCGTTTCCTGGAGGCGGTCGATGCCAACCCGCTCCAGGGCACTGGCAGTGGTCGCCTCGAGTTGGCGGAAAAGATGACCAACCCGGCGCTCACGCCGCAGGTTCCCCGCGTCGCCGTCAACCGGATCTGGCACCACCTGTTCGGCAGGGGGCTGGTTCCCTCCGTGGACAACTTCGGTGTGCTGGGTGAGGAGCCCACCCACCCCCAACTGCTCGATTACCTGGCCGCCTCGCTGGTGCGCGACGGATGGTCATTCAAGAAGCTGATCCGGCAGCTCGTGCTCACCCGGGCCTACGCCATGTCCACCCGGGGGGCCGATGCCGATCTGGCCAAGGATCCCTCCAACCAGTGGCTCAGCCACGCCCGCGTGCGCCGGCTTTCGGGTGAGGAGATCCGCGATGCGCTGTTGATGCTGTCCGGCCGGCTCGACACCAAAATGTTCGGTGAACCCGTTCCACCCCATATTGGCGATTTCCAGGATGGCCGCGGCAAGCCGGGGCAGGGCCCCCTCGATGGCAGCGGCCGCCGCAGCATTTACCTGGGCGTGCGCCGGAATTTCCTGTCGCCCTGGATGCTCGCGTTCGACACGCCGGCCCCTTTTTCCACCATGGGGCGCAGGGCCACCAGTAATGTCCCGGCCCAGTCGCTGGTGCTGATGAACGATCCGCTGGTCCGCGAACTCTGCGTGCAATGGGCCGCCCGGGTGGCTGCCGAATCGCCCGCCCCCGCTGGCGAGCTGATTCGTGCCCGGCGGATGGCCATCGCCGCGTACGGCCGCCAACCCACCGAAAAAGAATGGGGTGCCCTGGTCGAATTCCTGGCCGCCCAAAAAGCTTCTGGCGCGCCCGAGCCCGAGCGGCTGGCCGCCCTGGCCCACGCCCTGGTCAACACACGCGAATTCATCTATCTGCGCTGACGCGGGGAGCAAACAGGCATATGCACGGCATGAACAGCAACTGGCCCTGCGGCCGCGCCATGGCCAGCCCGCTCAACCGGCGCGCCATGCTCACGCGGTGTGCCCAAGGCTTCGGGGCGGTCGCCTTCTCCGCGCTCAACGCGGGCAACGGCCAATCCCGGCCCTTGGTGGACCGGTCCGGCCTGGTCGGCCTGCATCACCCGGCCAAGGCCCGCGCCATCATCTTCCTTTACATGGACGGCGGCCCCAGTCAGGTCGACACCTTCGACCCCAAGCCCTTCCTCGACAAATACAACGGCCGCAACCCCGCCGAACTGTTCAAGGTCGAGCCCACCCAGTTCAACAATGTGGGCAAGGTGCTCGCCTCGCCATGGAAATTCAAGCCGCGCGGCCAGTCCGGCCTGCCGGTCAGTGACCTGTTCCCGCACCTGGCAAACCATGCCGACAAGCTCTGCGTCATCCGCAGCATGGTGGCCAAGTTTCCCGAGCACACCAGCGGCAATTATTTCCTGCACACCGGCTCCGGCCTGCAGGGCCGCCCCAGTTGGGGCGCGTGGCTCAGCTATGGCCTGGGCAGCTTCAACCATGACCTGCCCGGTTTCATGGTCCTCAATGGCGGGCTCATCCCCCCCGGCGGGCTCGACAATTTCAACAGCGGTTTCCTCCCCTCGGCCCACCAGGCATCCGTCCTCAAGGCCGGCAAGCGCCCGGTGGCCAACATCGCCCCGGTGGAGTCCCGTCCCGGCCAGCAGCGCGCCATGCTTGACCTGGCCGCCCGCCTCGATGGCGAGCACCTGCAGTCGTTCGGGTCGCACCCCGAACTCGAGGCCGCCATCGCCAATCAGGAGACGGCCTTCCGCATGCAGTCCTCCGTGCCCGTGCTGATGGATGTCAGCGCCGAGAGCGCGGCCACCAAAAAGCTCTACGGCATGGACAGCGACTACGAGCCCACCCGCATCTACGCCCAGCAGTGCCTGTTGGCCCGACGCCTGGTGGAGCAGGGGGCCCGTTTCATCGAGATCACCTGCCACTCGGTCGGACACGACCGGTGGGACCAGCACAGCGCGCTGAAGGATGGCCACGAGAAAAACTGCAGGGCCGTCGACCAGCCCATTTCAGGCCTGATCCGCGATCTCGAGGCCCGGGGCCTGCTCGACGAGACGCTGCTGGTGTTCGCTGGCGAGTTCGGCCGCACCCCGTTCGCCCAGGGCGCCGACGGCCGCGACCACAACCCCCAGGGCTTCTCCATCTGGATGGCGGGTGGCGGCGTGAAGGGCGGCATGGCCTACGGCGCCACCGATGAATGGGGCTACCGCGCCGTGCAGGACAAGGTCGAGATCCACGACCTGCACGCCACCATGCTCCATCTCGTCGGCATCGACCACAAACGCCTCACCATGCGCTGGGGCGGCCGCGACATGCGCCTCACCGATGTCCATGGCGAGGTGGTCAAACCCATCCTGGCCTAACCGGTTTTTTGGCGATCGTTTTTTTGGCGAGCCGGGTGCGGCAGCGCCCGGGCATCTGGCGCAACCAGAAAACAAACCGGCAAATTACAAAACCTAAAAACTATCCCTTGAATGTTCTGTATCCACCCGCCACAACAATCACTCCGCACACCCCCATCCCCAGCCAGAATCCCCACCCGCCCAGGCCTGACCCAAAGACAAGCGCCCCAGCAATGGCCAAGCCGGCGCAAACCATGCTGGCAATCTGAAAAAACCTCCCGGGCCAGGCCAGAAATACCGCCGCCAAAAACCCCAGGCTGCAAAGTCCCAGGGCCGATGGCTGGAAGATTCCGGATGCGGTTCCCACCCATGGACCTGAAAGGCTGATCCCCAGGCCGGCCATGCATAGGCCTGCCAGCCCCACCCTCCTCGATCGCCAGCGCGCCAGTCTCCGGACTTTTTTGCGCACATAGCTGGGCAAACGGGTGGGGGTCACAAGCTTTCCCGGCGCCGGGGTGGCCGGTTCGTCATGCCCGGGGAACATCCCGCCCAGTTTCCACGCCGGAAGGATTTCCCCGGTTATCGTGTCTTTCAACAGGTCCAGGGGCAGCAATTGGCCGGATTGGGTCATTTTTTGCAGCTGCGGGTGGGTGTACCAGCCCTGCACCTGCTCCCCGCGAAGCAGGGCCCAAATGCCGGGTCTCGCTATGTTTCCACCCTGTCGCATGGTGCCTGACAGCCCGATCCGATCTGGTCCTTGGGGGCAAACCGTTCACCCCTGAAGGTTGTCTAGGATGAAGAACGACAAAAATGCCCAAAAGCGGGCCAAGGGACAAAAAATTTCCCAATTTGGCCCACTAGGCATGGGTCGGATCGCTTAGGGGTGTTTAAATCGGTCTGAAGATCGTGGGTCTTTGAAGGTTGATGGGCGCGCATGGCCAACACCACCTCCCATTTGGCGGACATGCTGGAGGAGATCCACCGGAACGGGTACGACCATCCCGACACGCCCGCCCGTTTGTTGGAGCTGGCCGAAAACCGCCTGCGGCTGCTGGCCAAGATCCGCCTCCGCGGCTTCCCCAACCTGGGCCGGTGGGTCCAGACCGATGACCTGCTGCAGAATGTGATGCTCCGTCTCAGCCAGAGCCTCACGCGCATCAAGCCCGAAAATGTCCGCCAGTTCTTCGGCCTGGCCGCGCTGCAGATCAAGCGCAGCCTGCTCGATCTGCAGAAGCAGATCTACGGCCCCAACGGGTACGGCACCCGCCACCAAACCGACAGCCCCGAGCCCGGCAATAACCAGCCCGCCGAACAGGCCCTGTCCCCGCTGGAGGAACTCGTCCGCTTCAACGAGTTGACCGAAAGCCTCGAGCCCCGCCTCAAGGAACTTGTCGATCTCCTCTTCATCCACGGCCTCACGCAGGAGGAAGCCGCCAACCTCTTGGGCGTCTCCCACCGCACCGTCAAACGCTGGTGGCTGGAGGCCCGCGTCGCCCTCGGCGAAAAACTGGGGGAGCCCGAAGATCAGCCGAGCCCGCCCGATTCAGAAGATGACAAGGAGTAAATTGAAGTTAATTTGCCTGCCCCTCACTCCACCCCAACCACCTCGCCCCCGGCGCGCGTGCTGAAGGCCGTCAACACCGCCACCGGGGTGGACGGCTGGAACATCCGCACCGATCCGTCCGCCAGGGCGAAATTCACCCCGCCCGCGTGCTGGCTGCCGAAAGCTCCGGCCCGGGCGTCCATCAATGGTTCGATCTCGCCCCAGGGAATCGGCGTGGGCTGGGTCGGTGGTTGGCCCGGCGGCGGGGGCGGAGGAGGGGTGTAGCCCCGGATCATCGGCGAATTGAGCAGCGTGTAACCCGAATGGGTGATCTGGCTGATCGCCAATGGGCCTGAAGGGCACAGGGCCCGCGTGGTCGCGAACGGCTGGATGGGGATGGCCGGTTTCGGTTGCAGCGGGGCGATCATCCAACTGTCCCACGCCGGGTCGTAATGGGTCCGCTCCCCCATCAGCCAGGTGTTGCTGGTCCCATCCAGGATGTCGGTCAAACGCACGGGCTGGTTGCCCGGATAGGGTTTGGCCAGGGCGCCGGTCTCGAAGAATATCCCGTCCGCCTTGTTATCCTTCCAGGGCAGCACCCGGCTACCACCGTTGCCACCGTAGCTGCTCAGGGCCGAGACCCAGAGTCCGGGCAGAATGTCGTAGGGATTGGTCGGCATCGACACGGTCGGGCAAACCAGGGTTTTCACCACGGTCCGGGCGGGGCCGCCCACCGTCATGTTGGTGGCCGGATCCCCCCAGTTCCAGGCCGTGTACATCGCGGTCTGCTCGATGTGGGGCAACAGGTAGACCAGAAAACTGGCCTGGCGTCCCGGGTCGCGGGAATAGCCGGGCGGCAGCTTGCCATCGGTGTCGTGGTGGTTGTGGCAGGCCATGGCCAGTTGCTTCAGGTTGTTCTGGCAGCTCATCCGGTTGGCCGCCTCGCGCACCTTCTGCACCGCGGGCACCAACAGCCCCACCAGCACCGCGATGATCGCGATCACCACCAAAAGCTCGATCAGGGTGAAACCGCCGCGTCGTTGCATGGCATGACCCCTGGGTTGGATTGCTATATAACCATAGCCCCAAAAGCTTCCAAGGCAAAATCAGAAGGAAGGGAAACCCCAGCAAACCGTGCCGGTTAATCGGGCCGGGAAAGAAAAAGGGCCCGGCGACTATCCTGTCGCCGGGCCCCGATTGGGCCATTCCGTCAGCCCGTGGTCGGAAAGACGCGTGATGGCCTGCTTATTTCAGTTCCTTCACTTCCACCTTCTTGATCCACACCTTCGAGCCCGGGTCGTGCTGCTGGATGGCGAAATGCCCCTTCAGGAACAATTCCTTCGGGTTGTCGATGTCGCGGTCCACGGTCACCTTGTCGTTCACCTTGATGGTGATGTGCTTGCCCTTGGCGGTCACTTCCTGCACGAACCAGGTGTCCGGGGGAACCAGGATGTCGGTGACGATGGGCCCCAGCGAGTAGAGGCTGCCGGTCTTCACGCGGTCGCCGCCCGTGGAGTTGATCTGCGCCTCGTAACCGTCCTTGCCGCTCACCGGGAAGGCCTTCTTGAACTTGGTGCGGAAATACTGGCCGCTGTTGCCCTTGTCGGAAATCTTGACATGCAGGCGATAGACAAAGTCGGTGTAGTCGTCACGCTCGGTGAACAGGTGGCCGGCGGGGCCGCTGCCCACGATCATGCCGTCTTCCACCTTCCACACGGCCTTGTCGTCGGGGTGGGTCTTCCAGCCCGTCAGGTCCTTGCCGTTGAACAGTTGGGTGAAACCTTCGCTGTCCTGGGCCATGGCGGGTACCACGCTCAGGCAGATGGCGCACAGCGCCAGCCAAAACCGCTTCATCATGGGAGGGCAATCCTTCCTGGCGGGCCCGCGCCGGTCGCCCCCAGGCGTTCGGCCGATCTCCGCTTGCAGGCCCCATGGTACCCGAAAAATTCGGGTCAACAACCATGAAAAATGCTCATCCGTAGCTTGCTTTCCTGTTACAGTGTGAGCCTGCCGGTTTACATCCTTCCCTCCTGGTTTGGAGCCCGCCCCCATGCGTTCCTTCCTTGCCGTTTCCCGTGTTTTTGGCGTTTGCGCCGCCGCGGCGCTTTGCCTGGTTTCCCTCAGGGCCGAGCCCCCCAAAAAGGATGCACCGCCCGTTCCCAAGGACCAGATGACCCGCCTCGATGACGGCACCTCCCTGAAGGGCTGGCATGTCAGCGCCAAATCCGGACACTCCGGCACCAGCAAGAACAAGTCGGGCGGCAAGTGGGAGGTGGTCGATGGCGCCATCACCGGCTCCCAGGACATCCCCGGCAACGGTGGTCTCGTGCTCACCGATGAGCAGTTTGGCGATTTCGAGGTCCGCATCGAGATGAGGAACGACTACGGCCCCGACAGCGGCCTCTTCCTGCGCAGCACCGAGAGGGGCCAGGCCTACCAGGCCATGATCGACTACCACGACAACGGCAACCTGATGGGCGTCTACGGCGAGGGCCTCTCGGGTGGCATCCACCGCCGCAACTTCTCCTTCAAGGGCCCGGTCACCAGCATCGTGGTGGACCAGAAGGCCGACTTCAAAGCCCCCTTCGACGCGAAGCAATGGCCCGAGCTGTGGAAGGCCGATGAGTGGAACGAGCTCCGGGCCCGCATCATCGGCAACCCGCCCACCGTCACCACCTGGATCAACGGCGTGAAGACGATGGAATTCACCGACACCGAGAAGCGCCATCCCGACAAGGGCTCCATCGGCCTGCAGGTGCACGGCGGCGGCGACTACACCAAGCAGTTCGTCCGCTACCGCGACATCCGCGTCAAGAAGTTCGACTGATCCCATGACCAGCCAGCCGACCGACACCATCGACAAGTCAGCGGGCACCGGGGCCAGGTACGCCGCCCTGGCCGCGGCCCTGTTGGGCTGGCTGTTCGACGGGTTCGAGATGGGCCTGTTCCCGGTCATCTCGCGCCCGGCGCTGATGGATCTGCTCGGCTACACCGGCCAGGCGATGACCCCCGAAAGGGAAGGGGCGGTGGGTGCCTTCAACGGCATCATCATCGCCGCCTTCCTGGTGGGCGCCGCCACGGGCGGGGTGCTGTTCGGCTGGCTGGGCGACAAGCTCGGCCGCGTCCGCGCCATGGCGCTCAGCATCCTCACCTATGCCGGCGTCAGCGGCTTGGGGGCCTTTGTCGGCCTGACCGGCCTCGAGTCGGTCATCCCCGGCGCCTGGCAGATGGTCGCGGTCCGCTTCATCGCCGCCCTGGGCATGGGCGGGGAATGGGCGCTCGGCGTCTCGCTGGTGATGGAGCTGTGGGGCGACCGGTCCCGCGCCTTGCTGGCTGGTCTGATCGGCGCCGCCGCCAATGTCGGCTATGTGTTGGTGGCGCTGTTGAGCTTGGGCATTGGCCAACTGAAAGATCTGTTGGGTGGTTTTGACCTTTCCCCCTCGTGGGTGGAGTGGCGGCTGCTGATGCTGATGGGTGTGCTGCCGGCGATTCTCACCTTTGTCATTCGCCTGTTCGTGCCCGAGTCCCACCGGTGGGAGGCCGAGAAGGCCACCGGTTCCACCACCGCCTGGAGCGGGGTGGACCTGCTGGGTGTGCTGGTGGGCTCGGTCGCCGGCCTGGGCATCCTGGGCGTGTGGGCCGACAACGGCTGGGGCTACGGCACCCGCCTGCTGGTCACGCTGCCGCTCTTGGCCGTGGTGGTGGCCGGGTACCTCTACCCGGTCCATGCTTTTGAGAGACGGTTGGCTGGCCGGGGCGAAATCCTGAAGCGCAGCGCCATCCCGCGCATGGTGCTGGGGGCCTGCCTTTCCGGCGTGCCCTTGCTGGGCACCTGGGCCAGCGTGCAGTGGGCCCCCACCTGGGCGGCCGAATTGACCAAGGAAGCCAAAAAGGCCGAGGACCGTGGGGAAGCGCCGCCAGAACTGCCCGCCACCGTGGTGCGGGAGGCCAAGGCCTACACCCAGATGTCTTCCGCTTTGGGCGCCTCAGTGGGAGCGCTGCTGGGGGCCCTGCTGGGCATGGCCTCGGGCAGGCGCTGGGCCTATGTGCTGCTCTGCGTCGGCTCGCTGGGCGCGGTGCAACTGTTCTTCAGGACCAATGCGGGTCTTTCGTGGTGGTTTCTGACCAGCGCGTTTTTGATGGGCGCCGTATCGGCGGCGTTCTACGGCTGGCTGCCGCTCTACCTGCCCGAGCTGTTCCCCACCCGCCAGCGGGCCACCGGGCAGGGATTCAGCTTCAACTTCGGCCGCGTGGTGGCCGCCGTCGGCGCCCTGCAGACCGGCGCCCTGATGAA
>Ga0315899_10005476_pt1 | contig 13699 bp, 12 predicted proteins | sample LakEriMetagenome_2_FD_203518 | JGI IMG/M metagenome (GOLD analysis project Ga0315899, IMG submission 203518) | Freshwater fungal communities from buoy surface, Lake Erie, Ohio, United States - Buoy 4 MA112 | ecosystem: Environmental > Aquatic > Freshwater > Lake | place: USA: Lake Erie, Ohio...
ATCGCGGTCGTCGACCTCGACGCGGGGCTCCGGGTCACCGGCCGGCTCGCGAAGGGCACCGTGCCGGTCGCCGGCGCCGCGGTCCGCGCGGTGCCGGGCGACACCCCCTATCCGACCTTCGAGATGGCGGCCCCGTCCGCCGAGAAAGGCTCCGCATGAGCGACATCCGATACGAGCGGCACGGCCGCGTCCGGCTGATCACGATCGACCGCCCCGCGAAGATGAACTCGCTCGATTTCGAGGCGAACGACCGCCTGGTCGAGGCCTGGCGCGAGTTCGATGCCGACGACGAGGCCCATGTCGCGGTCGTCACCGGCGCGGGCGACCGGGCGTTCTGCGCCGGCGCCGACCTGAAGACCTACACGATGGCCTTCGCGCGGCGCCCCGCGCCCGAGTTCCGCCGTCGCTTCACCAACGGCCCCGGCTTCGGCGGCATCACCCGCAACCTCGACATCGACAAGCCGATCGTCGCTGCGGTCAACGGCTTCGCGATCTCCGGCGGCTTCGAGCTCGCGCTCGCCTGCGACCTGCGCTTCTGCGCGCCCAACGCCGAGTTCGCGCTGCAGGACGCGAAGTGGGGCTTCCACGCGTGCGACGGCGGGCTGATCCGGCTGCCGCAGATCGTCGGCATGGGCCACGCGATGGAGATCGTGCTGTCGGGCGAGCGCGTCGACGCCGAGCATGCGTACCGCATCGGCCTCGTCAACCGGATCTGGCCGCAGGCCGAGCTGCTCGCGAAGTCGATGGACTACGCGCAGATGCTCGCGAAGCGCTCGCCGCTGTCGCACCGCTTCGCGAAGGAGGTGATCCGGCGCTCGCACGGGCTCACGCAGCCCGAGGCCCTGCGGCTCGAATCGTCGAGCTTCCACGACGTCGGGCTGACCGAGGACCTCGAGGAAGGCACCACCGCGTTCCGCGAGCGCCGCGACGCGGACTTCAAGGGCCGCTGAGCCCTGCGCCGCGCTACACTCGTCCGACCCGACCGACGCCGCGCGCGAGCCGCCGATGCGCACCGACCCCCGCTTCCCGAACCTGTTCGTGCTGGACCACCCGCTGATCCAGCACAAGCTGTCGCACATGCGCGACCGCACCACCTCCACCCGCACCTTCCGTCAGCTGCTGCGCGAGCTGACGCTGCTGATGGGCTACGAGATCACCCGCGACCTGCCGCTCACGACGCTGCACATCGAGACGCCGCTCGCGCCGATGGACGCGCCGGTGATCGACGGCAAGAAGGTCGCCGTGGTGCCGGTGCTGCGCGCGGGGCTCGGCATGGCCGAGGGGCTGATGGAGCTGATGCCGTCGGCGCGGCAGGGTCACATCGGCCTGTACAGGGGCGAGGACAACCGCCCGGTCGAGTACTACGTGCGGCTGCCCGAAACGGACGGCCGCGTGTTCGTCGTCTGCGACCCGATGCTCGCCACCGGCCACTCGGGCGCACACGCGGTCCAGGTGCTGCTCGACCGGGGCGTGCCGGCCGACCACGTCCGCTTCCTCGCGCTGGTCGCCGCGCCCGAGGGCGTGACCGCGTTCCACGCGCGCCACCCGGCCGTGCCGGTCTACGTCGCCGCGCTCGACTCGCACCTGGACGAGCACGCGTACATCGTGCCGGGCCTGGGCGACGCCGGCGACCGGATCTTCGGCACCAAGCACTGAGGCGTCGCGATGCGCGTCGCGCTGCTCGCCGACGTCCACGCGAACCGAGAGTCGCTCGCCGCCTGCCTGGACGACGTGCGTCGGCTCGGCGCCGACCGGCTCGCGTTCCTCGGCGACCTGGTCGGCTACGGCGCCGACCCGGGCTGGGTGGTGGACCGGGTGCGCGAGGAGGTGGCGCGCGGCGCGATCGCGGTGCGTGGCAACCACGATGCATCGGTGGCCGACCCGGCGCGCGAGGGGCTGCACGAGGAGGCGCAGCGCGTCGCGGACTGGACCCGCGCGCAGCTCGACGAGCCCTCGCTCGCGTTCCTGCGCGAGCTGCCCCTCGCGCACGAGGAGGGCGACGTGCTCTACGTGCACGCGAACGCCTACGCGCCCGGCCGCTGGGACTACCTCGCCGGCCGCGTCGAGGTGGGCCGCAGCCTCGCCGCGACGCGCGCCTCGATGACCTTCTGCGGCCACGTCCACGATCCGATGCTCTGGACCCTGTCGGGCACCGGGAAGCTGGGCGAGTTCCGCCCGTTCGCCGACACGCCGATCCCGGTGCCCGGCCACCGCCAGTGGCTCGCCGTCGTCGGCTCGGCCGGGCAGCCGCGCGACGGCGACCCGGCCGCGTGCTGGGCGCTGTTCGACTCGGCCGCGCGCACGCTCACCTGGCGGCGCGTGGCCTACGACCACGCCGGCGCGGCCGCCCGGATCCGCGCCGCCGGGCTGCCCGAGCGCTTCGCCGCGCGGCTCGAGACCGGCATCTGAGCCGCGGCGCCCGCACGGGCACCTGATCTGCATCAAGACGCGCGGCGTCGGCCCGCGCAAAGCTGGACCCGTCGCGGCAATGGGAGCGCGCCGGTGGGACAGGGCCTCGAGCCGGGCATGGAGATCGGCGGCTTCACGCTGCGCGAGCGGATGCACGCGGGCAGCATGGCGAGCCTGTGGAGCGTCGGGCGCGCGGGCGACGCCACGCCGTTGGTGATGAAGCTGCCGCGCGTGCGCGACGGCGACGACCCGGCCGCGATCGTCGGCTTCGAGGTCGAGCAGATGATCCTGCCACGGCTCTCCGGGCCGCACGTGCCGCGCTTCGTCGCGGCCGCGGGCTTCGACGCGCCGCAGCCGTTCATCGTGATGGAGCTCGTCGACAGCCCGACGCTGCGCGCGCGGCTCGACGACGCGCCGCTGCCCGCGGCCGAGGTCGCCGCGCTCGGCGCGCGCGTCGCCGAGGCGCTGCACGACCTGCACCGACAGCACGTCTCGCACCTCGACCTCAAGCCCAGCCAGGTGCTGTGGCGACCGGGCGGCGAGGCGGTGCTGATCGACTACGGCCTGTCGCGTCACGACCGGCTGCCGGACCTGCTCGCCGAGGAGTTCCGGCTGCCGATGGGCACCGGCCCGTACATCTCGCCCGAGCAGGTCCGAGGCGTGCGCGACGACCCGCGCAGCGATCTGTTCGCGCTCGGCGTGATGCTCTACCACCTTGCGACCGGCGAGCGCCCGTTCGGTTTCCCGCAGACGGTGCAGGGGCTGCGCAAGCGTCTGTGGCGCGATGCGCTGCCGCCGCGCGCGCACGTGCCCGACCTGCCGCCGTGGCTGCAGGAGGTGATCCTCGGCTGCCTCGAGGTCGACCCCGCGCGCCGCTGGCAGACCGCGGCGCAGGTCGCGCTGCTGCTTCGCCACCCGGAGCAGGTGCCGCTCGGGCCGCGCGCCGACAAGCGCGGCCGCGACGGGCTGCGCACGCGCTGGAAACGCTGGTTCCGCGCGATCGGGCACGAAGCCGAGGCGGCAACGCCAGTGCAGCGCCACCTCGCCGCCGCGCCGATCGTGATGGTCGCGGTGGACCTGTCGAACGGCGTCGACCCGCTCGCCGAGGCGCTGCGCGAGACGACGCGGCGCGTGATCCAGGCCGAACCTTCGGCGCGGCTCGCGTGCGTGTCGGTGCTCAAGGTGGCGCGGATCGCGATCGACTCGACCGTCGATGCGTCGGGCCGCAACCTGCACGTTCAGGGCCTCGCCGATCTCGCGCACTGGTCGCGCGCGCTCGGGCTGCCCGCCGAGCGCGTCACGCACCACGTGCTCGAGGCACCCGACGCGGCCGCCGCGATCGTCGAGTACGCGACGACGAACCAGGTCGACCACGTGCTGATGGGCGCGCGTGCGAGCTCGAGCCTGCGCCGCTACCTCGGCAGCGTGTCGTCGCAGGTGGTGGCCGCCGCGCCCTGCACGGTGACCGTGGTGCGCGTGCCGGGGCGGGCCGAGGTCGCGATCGAGCCCGTGCGCGAAGAGACCCCGGCCGACGTGCCGCCGTAAGGTTCGCGTCAGTCAGTTGTCCGTAAGCGGACAGGGTGACGATTCGATCGAGCGGCCGCGGGTGCGACCGCAACGGCAGTCCGGGTCCAGGCTTCATCAGGGAGACACAACATGGCGAGTTCAGCACCGGCGGTACGTGGCGCGGCCGCGCACGCACCGATGACCGCGGAGGAGAAGAAGGTCGTCTTCGCTTCTTCGCTCGGCACCATCTTCGAGTGGTACGACTTCTACCTGTTCGGCGCGATGGCCACCATCATCGCCAAGAACTTCTTCTCCGGCCTCGACGAGCAGACGCGGCTGATCTTCGTGCTGCTCGCGTTCGCCGCGGGCTTCGCGGTGCGCCCGTTCGGCGCGATCGTGTTCGGTCGGCTCGGCGACCTGGTCGGGCGCAAGTACACCTTCCTGGTCACCATCCTGCTGATGGGCGTGGCGACCTTCCTCACCGGCATCCTGCCGACCTACGCGTCGATCGGGATCTGGGCGCCGATCATCCTGATCGCGCTGCGGCTGCTGCAGGGCCTCGCGCTCGGCGGCGAGTACGGCGGCGCGGCGACCTACGTCGCCGAGCACGCGCCCGACGGCCGTCGCGGCTTCTACACCTCGTGGATCCAGACGACCGCCACGGTCGGCCTGATGATCTCGCTGCTGGTGATCCTGGGCACCCGCACCTACGTCGGCGAGGCCGCCTTCGCCGACTGGGGCTGGCGCGTGCCGTACATCGTGTCGATCGTGCTGCTCGCGATCTCGGTGTGGATCCGGATGCAGCTGCACGAGTCGCCCGCCTTCGCGAAGATGAAGGCCGAGGGCAAGACCTCGAAGGCGCCGCTGTCCGAGTCGTTCGGTCAGTGGAAGAACCTGAAGATCGTGATCCTGGCGCTGGTGGGCCTCACCGCGGGCCAGGCGGTCGTCTGGTACACCGGCCAGTTCTACACGCTCTTCTTCCTCGAGCGCATGGCGAAGGTCGACGGCGCGACGGCGAACATCCTGGTCGCCACGTCGCTGATCCTCGGCACGCCGTTCTTCGTGCTGTTCGGCTGGCTGTCGGACAAGATCGGCCGCAAGCCGATCATCATGGCGGGCCTGCTGATCGCGGCGCTCACCTACTTCCCGCTGTTCAAGGCGCTGACCCACTACGCGAACCCGGCGCTCGAGACCGCGCAGCTGAAGTCGCCGATCAAGGTGAGCGCCGATCCGTCGAACTGCTCGTTCCAGTTCAACCCGACCGGCACCGCGAAGTTCACCAACTCCTGCGACGTCGCCAAGGCGGCGCTCGCCGCGGGCGGCCTGAACTACACGAACGTCGCGGCGCCCTCGGGCACCGTCGCGCAGATCACCATCGGCGAGACGGTGATCGCGGCGTACGACGCCAAGGCGGCCAACGCCAAGGACGAGGCGGCGCGCTTCCGCAAGGAGCTCGACACGGCGATCAAGGCGGCCGGCTATCCGACGAAGGCCGACCCGGCGCAGATGAACAAGCCGATGATCATCCTGGTGCTGTTCATCATGGTGGTCTACGTGACGATGGTCTACGGCCCGATTGCCGCGATGCTCGTCGAGATGTTCCCGACCAAGATCCGCTACACGTCGATGTCGCTGCCGTATCACATCGGCAACGGCTGGTTCGGCGGCTTCCTGCCGGCGACCTCGTTCGCGATCGTGGCCGCGCAGGGCGACATCTACTCGGGCCTGTGGTATCCGATCGTCATCGCGCTGGCGACCTTCGCGATCGGCATGCTGTTCGTGCGCGAGACCAAGGACCGCGACATCTACGACGGCGAGGGCTCGCCCCGTGCCGTCCCGACCGCGACCCAGGCCGCGGCCGGCGCGTCGGCCTCGAAGTCCTCGGCGACCAAGCTGATCGTCGGCTTCGTCGTGCTGGCGGCTCTGGTCATCTTCGTGATGAACCGCGGCGGTCACGTCGAGATGGGCGGCGAACATGCCGGCCAGGAGGCGATGAAGGGCGGCGCCGAGGTGCAGAAGGCGGCCCCGGCGAAGTGACCGGTCCGTCCCGCTGACCCGTCCCGGGCCCCGACTCCACGCCGATCGAGCGCAGAGCGGGGCCCGTCCATGTCCGCGATCCACCGCGCGCCCGGGTCCGTCGTCACCGCGCTGTCGCCGACACAGCGACGCGTGGTGTTCGCGACGGTGCTCGGCACCGCGCTCGAGTGGTACGACTTCTACCTGTTCGTCGTGCTCGCGCCGGTCGTCGGCGCCACGTTCTTCGCGCCCCTGGATCCGGGGGCGCAGTCGTTTCTGGCGCTGCTCGCGTTCGTCGCGGGCTTCGCGGTGCGCCCGCTCGGGGCGCTGCTGTTCGGTTCGCTGGCCGACCGCGTCGGCCGCAAGCGGGTCTTCCTGCTGTCGGTGGTCGGCATGGGTGGCGCGACCTGCGCGGTCGGGCTGCTGCCGGGATGGGCGAGCTGGGGGCTTGCCGCGCCGCTCGCGCTGGTCGCGCTGCGGATGGTGCAGGGCGTCTCGATCGGCGGCGAGTACGGCGCGGCGGCCGCCTACATGGCCGAGCACGCACCGCCGGCGAGCCGCGGCCGCTACACCGCGTGGCTGCAGACCACCGCGACGCTCGGGCTGCTCGGTGCGCTCGGCATCGAGTTCGCGCTGCGCGCGGTGCTCGGCGACCGCGGCTTCGAGGAGTGGGGCTGGCGTGTCGCGTTCCTGCTGTCGATGATGCTGATGCCGCTGTCGATCTGGGTCCGGCTGCGGCTGCGCGAGTCGCCGTCGTTCGAGCGGATGCGCGCGGGCGGGCGGCGGTCGTCGGCGCCGGTGCTCGAGGCGGTCGCGACGCCGCGCCTCGCGGGGCGGGGCGTGCTCGCGCTGTTCGGGCTGACCGCGGGCCAGGCGGTGCTCTGGTACACCGGGCAGCTCTACGCGCTCTACTTCCTGCAGACGGCCGCCGGGGTGGCCGCCGCCGACGCCGCCGCGATGCTCGCGGTCGCGCTGCTGCTCGGCCTGCCCCTGTTCGTCGGGTTCGGCGCGCTGTCCGACCGCGCCGGCCGCAGGCCGCTGGTGATCGGCGGCTGCCTCGCCGCCGCGATCCTGTACGTGCCGGTGTTCGGCGCGCTGATCGACCATGCGAACCCGGCGCTGCGCGAGGCGCAGCACCGCGCGCCGATCGTCGTCCACGCCGACCCGGCCGGCTGCCGCTTCCAGTTCGACCCGGTGGGCCTGGACGCCGCCGCGGCCGGGCCCTGCGATGTCGCACGGCGCTACCTCGCGGCGCGGGGCCTGAGCTACGAGCGCGAGGCGGCGCCGGCCGGCGAGCCGGTGACGGTGTCGATCGGCGCGCGGCGGGTGTCCGCCGCCGACGTGCCGGCGGGCGACGCAGTCGCGCTGCGCGGCCGCATCGACGGCGCGCTGCGGCTCGAGGGCTATCCCTCGCGGGCCGATCCCGACCGCATCGACCGCGTCACGGTGGTGGCGCTGCTGTGGGTGCTCGTCGCGCTCGCCGCGTCGGTCTACGGTCCGATCGCCGCGACGCTCGCCGAGCTGTTCCCGACACGGGTGCGCTGCACCGCGATCGCGCTGCCGTACCACCTAGGCAATGGCTGGTTCGGCGGCTTCCTGCCGGCGATCGCGGTCGCGTCGGTCGCCGCGCGCGGCGAGGCGCTCGCGGGGCTCGGATATCCGATCGCGGTCGCGCTGACGACCGCGGTGGTCGCCGCGTTCTGGCTGCCCGAGACCCGCGGGCGCGACCTCGACCGGATCGAGTGAGCGTCGCGCGGGCCGCGGCGCTCAGGGCATGTACTGCCCGCCATTGACCTCGAGGATCTGTCCGGTCACGTAGCCCGACAGCCGCTCGGACGCGAAGTAGACGAACGCGCCGACGCATTCGTCGGCGGTGCCGAGCCGCGCCATCGGGATCGTGAGCCGCATCGACTCCAGCTGCTCGGGCGTCGAGAACTTCTCGTGGAACGGCGTCGTGATGACGCCGGGCGAGACCGCGTTGACGCGGATGCGGTCCTTCGCGAGCTCCTTGGCGAGGCCCCGCGTCGCGCTGCTGACGAAGGCCTTCGAGCCCGCGTAGATCGACGCGCCCGGGCCGCCGCCGTGGCGCGCCGCGATCGAGGTCACGAAGATCACGTTGCCCCCGCCCTGCGCCCGCATGAGCGGCACCGCGGCCGAGGTCGCGGCGAGCGCCGAACGCACGTTGACGTCGACGACGTCGTCGAAGATCTCGTCGGTGAACTGGTCGATCGGCACGCGCTTGACCAGCGCGCCGGCGTTGTTGACCAGCAGGTCGATCCGGCCGAAGCGCTTCGCGGTCTCGGCGACCGCGCTGCGCATCGCCTCGGACGAATGCGCGTCGGCGCGCACGGTGAACGCCTCGCCGCCGGCGGCGCGCACGTCCGCGGCCACCTGCTCGGCGGCGTCGCCGCTCGCGAAGTAGTGGACCGCGACCTTCATGCCGAGACGGCCGAACTCGCGCGCGACCGCGGCGCCGATGCCGGTGGAGGCGCCGGTGACGAGCGCGACCTTGCCCTGCAGATCATCCATGGACCGTCCTCGTTCCCTTGAGCGATTTGGCGAGCCACCACGCCCAGATGACGAGGGTGCACGCGCCGAGCACGCCCGCGATCGGGCGCTCGAAGAACGCGGTCAGGCGGCCGTCCGCCTTGACCAGCGAGCTGAAGAAGTGCTCCTCGAGCATCGTGCCGAGCACGACGCCCAGGATGGTCGGGGCGACCGGGAAGCCCCAGCGCTCCATGAAGAACGCGACGACGCCGGCGACCACCATCACGATCACGCCGAACAGCGAGTTGTTGATCGCGAAGCTGCCGACGATGCAGAAGAGCAGGATGATCGGCATCAGGATCTCGCCCGGGATCCGGAGCAGCTGCTTGGCGACCTTGATCGCGAACCAGCCGAGCGGCAGCATCAGCAGCTGCGCGAGCAGGAACACGATGAACACCGCGTAGATGTTCTGCGGGTTGTCGACGAACAGCGTCGGGCCCGGGTTCATGTTCTTGAGGTACAGCACGCCGATCGCGATCGCGGTGATCGAGTCGCCCGGGATGCCGAACACCAGCGCCGGGATCCACGCACCGCCGAGCGCCGAGTTGTTCGCGGCGCCCGACTCGACGATGCCCTCGACGTGGCCGGTGCCGAACTTATCCGGTTCCTTGGAGAATTTCTTCGACATGCCGTAGGACATCCATGCAGCGATGTCGGCGCCCGCGCCCGGCAACGCGCCGACCGCGGTTCCGAGCGCCGAGCCGCGCAGCAGTTGCAACGGGTACTTCTTCACCAGGCCCCACATGCCGGCGAACACGTTGCCGAACGGCTTGTCGGTACCGAGCACCGGGCGATCGACCTGGGTCGCGTAGCGCAGCACCTCGGAGATCGCGAACATGCCGATCATCAGCGGGATCAGCGGGATTCCGCCGGTCAGGTCCGCGTTGCCGAACGTGTAGCGCGGGAACGCGGAAGGGTTCTCCAGGCCCACGATCGACACCAGCAGTCCGAGCAGCAGCGACACGCAGCCCTTCAGCGGGTCGGTCCCGGCGATGAAGATCGCGCAGGTGAAGCCGAGCATCACCAGCCAGAAGTACTCGAAGGAGCTGAACTTCAGCGCGATCTCGGCGAGCGCCGGTGCGGCGACGATCAGCACGAGCGTGCCGAAGATGCCGCCGAGCACCGAGAACACCAGCCCGGAGCCGAGCGCGATCTCGGCCTTGCCCTGGCGCGTCAGCAGGTACGCCTCGTCGGTGTAGGCTGCCGACGCCGGCGTGCCGGGCATCCGCAGCAGCGCGCTCGGGATGTCGCCCGAGAAGATCGCCATCGCGGTCGCGGTGACGATCGCCGCGACCGCGGGGATCGGCGGCATGAAGAAGGTGACCGGCACCAGCAGCGCGGTCGCCATCGTCGCGGTGAGCCCCGGGATCGCGCCGACGAACAGCCCGAAGAGCGCCGACAGCAGGATCACCAGCAGGACGTAGGGCTGGAACACCAGCCCGAATGCGGCGACGATCGGATCCATGCGGGGGCTCGGACGCGGGCGGCCGCGTCAGTAGAGGACGGGCACCACGCCCCAGGGCAGCGGGACCTTCAGCAGCTTGTAGAAGGACACGTGCACCGCGATCGAGGCGATGATCGACCAGGCGATCGCGCGGCCCCAGCCGACCTGCAGCGCGCGCAGCGCGACGATCAGGCTGAGGGGTGCGACGATCAGGTAGCCGACCGCGTCCGACGCGGCGACGTACAGCACGATCGAGGCGAGGATGCCGAACGCCGGCGCGATGCGCTCGCGCTCCGCGGGCTCGTCCGACGCGGGCGCGTACCGCGACGCGCTCATGCTCCGCAGCACGAGCAGCAGGCCGCAGACGAAGAGCCCGACCGCGACGATCCCCGGCAGCGTCGACGCGCCGAGCTTCTGGCCCGGCACGTTCGGGAAGCTGCGCGAGGACCAGAACACCGCGACCGCGAGCAGCGCGATCGCGGCGCCGACCGCGCGGTCGACGGTGCGCACGCGGGCTCTTACTTGACGATGCCGACGGCGGTCATCACCGCCTTCATGTCGGCGTCGCCCTTCGCCATGAACTTGCCGAACTCCTCGCCCGTGCCCCAGATGACGCCGAAGCCACGCGAGGCCATGAACTCCTGGTACTCCTTGCTGTCGTAGACCTTCTTCAGCGCGGTCTCGAGCCGGGTGCGGATGTCGGCGGGCAGGCCCTTGGGCGCAGCCATGCCGCGCCACGCGCCGGTGCCCCAGCCCGAGCCGGTGGCTTCCTTGAGCGTCGGGACGTTCGGGTACAGGGTCGCGCGCTTGTCGGCCATGACCGCGAGCGAGCGGACCTTGCCCGCGTCGATCAGCGAGCGCGCCTCGGGCAGCGAGCAGGGCACGAACTCGACGCCGCCGGCGACCAGGTCCTGCAGGCCGGGCGCCGCGCCGTTCGACGGCACCCACGGCACGCTGGCCGGGTCGATCTTCAGGTCGGACAGCATGCCCGCGAGCGCGAGGTGCCAGATGCCGCCCTGGCCGGTGCCGGACGCCTTGAACTTGCCGGGATTGGCCTTGACGGCCGCGATCACGTCGTTCATCGACTTGTACGGCGAGTCGGCGCGCACCTGGAAGCCCGCCGGGTCGAGGTTCACCAGCGCGAGCGGCGTGTAGCTGGCGTGCGTGAGGTCGGTCAGCTTCTGGTGGTGCATCATCGTGATCTCGACCGTGATCAGGCCGAGCGTGTAGCCGTCGGGCGCCGCCGATGCGATCGCCTGGTGGCCGACGACGCCCGAGCCGCCGGTGCGGTTCACGACGTTGATGGGCTGGCCGAGCTCCTTCTCGAGCAGGCTGCCGATGATCCGCGCGGTCGCGTCGGTGCCGCCGCCCGCGCCCCAGGGCACGATGAGCGTGATCGGCCGGTTCGGATAGGTCTGCGCGAACGCGGTCGCGGACGCGACGAGCGCGACGCCGACGGCCGCGGTCTTGAACAGGCGGAGCAGGGAACGCATCGGGAGTCTCCTCGGTGTGTCGTCGCCGCGCGTCGTGGCGGGGCGTGTCATGGTGCCCGCGGATTCTGTGCGCGGCCCCCGGAGGCGTCAAGCCGAGCGCCGCGCGCACGCCGGACCGCGTTCCGATCCGCCCGTGCCTCTGGGCGATGCATCGCGCGAATCGCGATCGCCGTCTACAATGCAACGGCCGTCGGGTCCTCCCTGCTGCCGGCGTCGCGTCCGCCGCGCCGTTCCGCATCACGACACAGTTCCGCTTGAAAGTTCCCGAAGATCCCAAGAACCGGCAGTTCCTGCAGCTCAACCGGTATCGGCGAGAGCGGACCGCGGTCCACGTCTACCTGCTCAGCGGCACGCGCTTCACGGGGCGCATCCGCTCGTTCGACGTGCACACGGTGCTGCTCGAGACCCAGCACGGCGAGATGGTGATCTACGGGCACGCGATCAGCACCATCGAGCCCGCGACCGGCCAGCGCGGCCGTCGTCCGGCCGGCCCCGGCGGACCGCCGCGGCGCGCCGAGGGCGGCTATCGCCGCGACGGCGACGGCGGGGGCTACCGTCGCGAGGGCGGCGAGGGCCGCCCGTGGCCGGCGGAGTCACGCGATGCGCCGCGCGGCGCGCCTGCGGAGCCGGGCCTGCCGGCCGACGAGGCACCGCCCGAGCCGCGCGAGCCGCGTGCGCCTGCGCCCGCGGCCCCGACCGTCACGATCGTGCGCCGCCGCTCGCGGCTGATCCCGCGCGACTGACCCGCCGGATCCGCAGCGCGACGAGCGCGGCCGTCGCCGACACGCCCGCCGCGATGCCGAACGCGACGCGGAACGCGTGCGCGAGCGCGTCGGGCCGCGCCTCGGCGAGCGAGCCGCCGTCGGCCGCGGCCATCACGAGCGACGTCAGCACCGCGATCCCGATCACGCCGCCGAACGACCGGAAGAACGAGACCAGGGCGGTCACCACGCCGACCATCGCGGGGCCGACCGCACCCTGCGCGGCGACGATCAGTGCGGGCAGCGTCATGCCGAGTCCGAAGCCGAGCGGCACCATCGCCGGCAGCGGCACCGCGGCGCCGGGCACCGACGCCCACGACAGCGCCGCCAGCGCGAGGCTCGCGAGCGCGCAGCCCGCGGCCGAGATCGCGCCCATCCGCGGCACGCGCAGCATCAGCCGCCCCGCCGTGAACGCGCCGGCCGGCGTGGCGAGCGTCAGCGCGACGAGCCGCAGCGCGACCTCGTCGGCGCGCGCGCCGCCGACCGCCTGCATCGACAGCGGCAGCAGCACGGTGCAGCCGATCAGCACGAAGAAGTTCAGTGCGGTGACCATGCAGCACGCGAGCACGACGCGGTTGCGGAACAGCGACAGCGGCACGATCGGCTCGGGGGCATCGGACTCTCGCCACGCCCAGGCGAGCAGCAGCGCGAGGCCGAGCGCGCCGAAGCCGAGCGTCGAGCCCGACAGCCAGCCCGCGCCCTGCCCGACGCGCGTCAGCGCGACGAGCACGACGCCGAGCCCCGCGGCGAGCAGCGCGGCGCCCGACCAGTCGATGCTCGACTCGCGCGGCGCGGGTGCGGCGCGCGCGACGACCGCGTTCACGCGCCACGCCGCGAACGCCGCGAGCGGCAGGTTGATCCAGAACACCGCGCGCCACGACAGGTGCGTGGTGAGGTAGCCGCCGAGCAGCGGCGCCGCGAGCGCGGCGGTCGCGAACACCGCGGAGAAGTAGCCCTGGTAGCGGCCGCGCTCGGGGCCGGAGATCACGTCGGCCGCGGCCGCCTGGCACAGCGCGAAGAGGGCGCCGCTGCCGAGCCCCTGCAGCACGCGCGCGCCGATCAGCACCGGCATCGAGGTCGCGAGCGCGCATGCGACCGAGCCGACCGTCGAGACGCCGAGCGCGACGAGCAGGATCCGCCGCCGGCCGTGCAGGTCGGACAGCTTGCCGTAGATCGGCGTCGCCACCGTACCTGCGACGAGGTAGCCGGCCATCACCCACGCGATCAGCGACACGTCGTCGAGCGCGCTGCCGATCGTCAGCAGCGCGACCGGCACGATCTGGCCGTCGATCGCGCCGAGGAAGATCGCCGGCAGCAGGCCCGCGACGAGGCGCCGGACCGCCTTCGGCGACGGCGCGGGGACCGCGGCGCTCACGCGGCCCGCGGCCTTCGACGTGCCCGTGCCATCGACGCGCCGCTCAGGCCCCGAGTATCTGCCCGCCGTCGACCGCGATCGACTGGCCGGTGACCCAGCGCGCGGCGTCCGACGCGAGGTACATCACCAGGTCGGCGACCTCCTCGGG
>Ga0315899_10005477_pt1 | contig 13698 bp, 12 predicted proteins | sample LakEriMetagenome_2_FD_203518 | JGI IMG/M metagenome (GOLD analysis project Ga0315899, IMG submission 203518) | Freshwater fungal communities from buoy surface, Lake Erie, Ohio, United States - Buoy 4 MA112 | ecosystem: Environmental > Aquatic > Freshwater > Lake | place: USA: Lake Erie, Ohio...
GGAAGTTCGAAAAACGCACACCCTTGGCGGCAAGCGCGTCGATATTGGGCGTCGCAATCTCTCCGCCGAAGGCCCCGACATCGCTAAAGCCCCAATCATCCGCTAAAAGGATGACGATATTGGGGGCCTTTGCGGGCGCAGACTGTGCGCCAAGCGTGGTCGGGCAAAGCAGCGCCAGCGCCGTCAACAGCGTTGCCGGTCCTTTCAGCTTCATTGGTTCCGCAAAGCCTCAAGACAGCCCGTCTGCGCGAGCAGCGGATCAATGCGCCCCCGCGCATTTGCATCCAACGCGGCATAGCGCGCGCGCAGATCGGCGAGGCACTTCACCTGATATTTGAAAACACCTTGCGTATAGGGCAGGCCCATCGCGGTGATGTGGAAGCTATCTTCGCCTGCCTCAATCGCGGCGGCGTTTGCGAGCAGGAAGGGCATGTAGATTTCGCCCACCTGTTGCAGCCAATCGGTGATGATCGGCGCAAAGGGTGCATCGGCCTTATCCCATTCGCCCGTTATTCCCGACATATCGTCAATATGGAGCAGCCAGCGGAAGCTGTAGGGAAAATCTTTACGCATCATCGCCTGCGCCGTGGGGTCAACGCCAAGCTGAGACAATTGGCCGTACATCCCGAACTCCGCCATGCTGGGCCGCGAACCGAACAGGCAATGTTGGTCCACCACATGCGTTTCGAGCGCACCCAGAATTGCGCGGGTTGACGCCTCGATCAATGGGAAGTTTTCAGCCGCGCAGCCGACAATCGCCATGCGGCCGACTTGGCGCGCGCGGAACTGTTCGGCATAGCCCTGGCTGGTCGCAAGGCCGCCGCCCTTCATGGCATCAAAAGCGAGCCAGCGGCTCATCTGGATCTGGTCTACTTCCTCCAGCCAGCGATACCCGAACATCGCCTTTGTCACCCACTCATCGGCGAAATCCTCAATCAGATGCGCGATAAAGGCGTGCGCCGGATCGGGCGGGATGACCGAGCGCTCGGAATGTCGCGCCTCCAGATCATAGATCAGCGGCGTCGAGTCATTGTGGAATGTCCCATCAGGATATTCCATCACGGGGATGACCGGCGCTCTAACCTTGCTCAGTGCATCGCGCGAATCTGCGCCGTGTACCCACAGATGCGGGATGCGCCGATAGCGCATAAGCGCACGCATCTTCATCGAATAGGGCGATCCGAGTGCGCCGTTGATCGTGTACATGGCCGTCGTTCCTTCCGTCATGGTCCGGAATTATGTGTAATGGGCTATATTGACATTATCAATGTCAATATATGGGCGGGGCCGCAGACAGAATGTGGGTGATTTATCCGATTGTTCCGCCGCTGCCGGAGCTGTTCAGCGCATTCAAAGGCCAGCGATAAGTTTGCCATTGGCGCCGTTAAAAGACGCGCGCGGCCAATAATCAAGGTGAAACAATGCGATGTTGGGCAAGATGTTCGTAGTCGGCCATGCAGGCATCCGCGACGGCGCGGGCTTCATCATCGAGGTTGAGCGGGCGTGTATCTGGTTTTTGGAAGCCCGTGCTGCCCGCGACCGCGTCGTACCAATGGCTTGCCCAGATGCCGTCATCTGGGTGGATGCCAGCGGGCCATGACAACATGGCGGGATCCCATGGGATATTGAGTGCATCGCACAGCAAAGTTAGTGTCTTTGCAGGATTTTTAAGAATGTCCGCGCTGTCGACGACGGGTGGGGCATAGCCGGTCCGGTCGGCGATACGATCAAAGAACGCACGCTGGGTTACGTAACCAAGGTCTTCGACGTTCACGCTCTCTCGCTTAACGCGGTAGCTGGCGACCATATAGGCCGGTTCGCGAACCAGAAAGGCGTGGCGGCAGTTGGTCAAATCATCGGGTTGGATTGGGCCGACCATATGGTGGGTCATCTGCTTTTGATACCACAGGGGCGCACCCCCCGGTGCCGGACCGGAAAGGCGGGCTGCTACGCTGGACCAGTTGCAATCCATATCGGCGATGACTTCTGCTGCCATGGGGTGCAGCTCCCCGCTATGTGCAAGGAAACAGCCGTAGAAGGGTTCGTCACTGACGGCGCAATCCGCGCGCGAAGAAAAGCTGCGCATCATGGCTGTCGAGATGTTTCGTGGTCCCGACCACATGCATATCCGCTGCGTCAAGGTCGGCTCTGGCCCGCGACGTCGCGCTCGATGAAGGCGCGGTAGAGATTTTGCAGACGCTCAACGACGGGACCCTTTCCATCGGTCAAGACACGGCCATCGATGGTATGCGCGGGAACAACCCCGGCAAAGGTTCCGGTGACAAAAGCTTCATCGGCACCATAGACATCGGTCATGGAGAAGTTGCGTTCGAACACAGGAATATCATTCTCCCGGCACAGGCGGATGACGTTGGCGCGCGTGATGCCGGCGAGGCAATAATCACCGGTTGAGGTCCACACTTCCCCTTTGCGGACGATGAAGAAATGGGTCGAATTGCATGTGGCAACAAAGCCGTGCGGGTCGAGCATCAAGGCTTCATCTGCGCCCGCTTGCGCCGCCTGAATGCATGCGGTGATGCAATTGAGTTTGCTATGCGAATTAAGCTTGGGATCCTGCACCGCCGGATCACCGCGACGGACGTGAACGGTAAACAGTGACAGGCCGCGATCAACCGTTGCGGGAAGCGGGTCTTTATATTCGGCAATAATGACAATGGTCGCGGGTGAGACGACCACACGTGGATCTTGGTACGGCGTTGAACGGATACCACGCGTTACCATCAGCCGGATGTGGCATTTGTCCATCTGGTTCGCGTCGATGGTGGCATAGAGGCGTGCCTTCATTTCCGCGCGGGAAATGCCGATGTCCATGGCAATCGCCTTTGCGCCTTCCCACAAACGGTCAAGATGCTGGTCCAAAAAGGCCATGCGTCCTGCGTGAACGCGGATTCCCTCCCACACCCCGTCACCCAGCATAAAGCCGCTGTCAAAGACAGAGACCATTGCCTGCGCTCGGGGTGTGAGCTGACCATTAATGTTGATGAGGATCGCGTCATTGCGCGAATCAGAGACGAAATCATGCGTTCCAAGTGCCATGTTTTTGACCGTAACGTTTGCCGGGCGGGCGCGTCAAATAGGAACGCGCAACGTCCATCTCGTAACGCTTCGGAGAGAACCGCAGCTTCATCGCGTGTCTGACATTTGGCGGAAACGAAACGGAACCAAAGGACTTCTTGATTGCTCGTTTAGTTGGTTCCCCGGGAGGAAGCCGCAGCCGGACTGACCGAGCTGACCAGGACAGACTACGACGGTAGAAGGCTCTATTTCTTTGCAATTTGCGATAATTTTTTTGCAATTCCCGCTGCCGGGGCTAATTGTTCACCATGGCCAAGGCGTCTCTCCCCATCGCTTCGCTTCCTTATGGGATCATACCAGGGGGCGACTATGTTCGCGCTGCCGCTCTCACAGGAATTCGCCGGCTGATAACACGCAATGGCGGAGATGCCGCGGCAATGATGGCGCAGTTCGGGTTTGAACAAAATGTGGTTGACCAACCTGATTGCTATATTCGCTATTCAGACGCTGTTGAGTTGCTTGAGGAGTGCGCGGCAAGTTTTTCCGCCCCCCATTTCGGTCTCGATCTAGCGGAACTGCAATCAGTTGATACGCTGGGCCCGCTTGCAGTCATCGCTTCGGCCTCCGAGTCCTTTGGCGATGCGCTCGGTGCGATCAACCGATATCTTTATATCCACAACCCTGGCGCTTCAACGGGTATTGGGGTAGACGGACAGGAGGCAGTTTTTTGGATCAAGCCAAACGATCCACGACTATGGTTCCGCCGTCAGCTAAATGAGTTGAGCATCGCATCTGCTAGCTACCTGTTGCAATTGCTTGCGGGCGCTGAATTACAGTTCACCGAGGTTCGCATCAACAGCGAGCCGCCGCCAGGAGGGGCTGCACGAGCCGAGAGATTCTTCCAGGCGCCGGTGCGCTATCGTCAAGATGCTACGGCCTTGCTTTTTTCAACCGCCTATTTGGAGCGGCGGATCGCGTCCAAGAACAACAGCTTAATGCGGTTAGTAGAATCCTACCTCGGCTCGATCGAATACGACGCAAGCGAGGCCTTCCAGATCGTCGTCGAGCGGCTAATCGTCGAGCTGCTGCCGATAGGTGACTGCTCGCTCACAAGCGTTGCCTATCGCTTGTGCTGTCACCCACGCACATTGCAAAATCGCCTTGCTTCGCTCGGACTGGAGTTTCGGCAGATGATTGCAAGCCAACGCTTCCGCCTGGCTCAAGCCTATCTCAGCAAAACTTCAACCTCGCTCGCAGAGATTTCCATATTGCTGGGATATGCCGATCAGGCAAGCTTCACCCGCGCATTCAGCGCATGGGCTGGGCAAAGCCCGCGCCGGTTTCGCCTCGCACAGGCACGTCGAGGCCGGATTGCGCATATTGCATAGATTCTTACATATATTGCAAAGATTCTTGGCTCGGCCTTGCGCTATGGCAGGCCAAGCTCGACCAAGCTTACGCGTGATTGATTGAGGAGAATTTTTCATGGCTGATACAGGATTCATGGCTCTATTGCGACTTTTGCCACTAGTTTTTGCTTTCGGTTTCCTTGTACCTTTGGTGGCACAAGCGCTGCAGGCGCTGGGCTGGTCCGCGCCTTTGGGTTTCGCAACGCTTCAATTTGCCTTCATGATTTGCGGGGCATGGGGCCTTGTCGCTGTTGCCAGGCGGCGCTGGATATGAACGCACGCGTTGATCCAATCCTCCCCGCTGATTTGACCGATCTCTCCGACGCGCAACTCATGAAGCTCGAACGCCAAATTGCCCGCAAGTATAGCGGAATGTTTCCTTGGCTGATGGTGGCGTGGGCCTTCGGAAATCTAGCCTTCTGGCTGGCGCTTTGGCCGCTGGTGTTGCTCGATATCATGCCGCTGTGGCTGGGGTTCATTCTGTCTGCGATCAGTTTGTCATTGGTCTATCTGCCGACTCATGATGCGCAGCATGACATAATTGCGCGGCCTGGGCAAAAATTGCGCTGGCTTAATGAACTGGTCGGTCATGCGACAAGCTGGATGGTTGTCTTTCCGTTCAATGTACTGCGCGTCACGCATCTCGACCATCATCGCCACGCCAATGATCCAGATTTGGACCCGGATTACAGCTCAACAGCATCCGGCCCGTGGCATGCGCTATGGCGCACGATCCGCGAACGGCAACCCGATGGCGGCAAGGAAAAAAATTATCTGGCATCGCTCGAACGAAATGGACGCAAAGATCTTATTCTACTCTCCGTGGCGTATAAATTTGGGTATCTGGGAATATTGTTTGGGCTGGCTTGGGGCGGTTATGCTCTGGAGGCGTTTTTCCTCTGGTGGCTACCTCAGCATATCGCGGTGACCTATCTGGTATTCTTTCTCAGTTGGGCGCCACATCATCCTGGGATCGGACAAGGGCGATATACAAACACACGCAGCTGGAAATCCGCAGTCGGCAACATCGGGTCGATGGGGATGCAGTTCCATATCGTGCATCATTTGCATCCCTATATCCCGCTCGACCGGACGCCAGCTGCCTATCGCGAGATGCGACCTATTCTGGTGGCGCGCGGGTGCGATTTGGGTGAGAATTAGGGGAGGATGCAGGATGAGCTGTGGGTCGTCAGAACATTTTGAATTGTTGGCCTCTGGCACTTTATCAAGAGCTGGGGAGCCAGATCGACCACATGAAAGGAAAAAAGATGACCGACCAATTTCTCCAATTTGACCGCCGCACCCTCCTTGCCGGAATGCTCGCAACCGGCGCGACAATTGGCCATGGGCAAGCGAGCTGGGCCAAAGGTGGCGCGCGTTCCGATTACGATCTCGCCCGCGAGCTCTATCGCTATGCTTTTCCGCTGATTTTCTTCGGACGCTATCGGCATAATTCGCTGACCGGCTTAGATGTCATCACGCGTCAACAGATGGTCGTCAATCAATGGTCCCATGCCAGCCGGACGGTCACGCCGGAAAGCACGGGAGCCCCGCAAACCGACACACTCTATTCGATCCTGCTGGGTGATCTGTCGCAAGAGCCCTTGCTGTTGACCATTCCCCAAATGGACGGTCGTTACTGGTCTATCCAGTGTTGCGATTTCTTTGGATCGACCTTCGCCATGATCAATCGGCGGAACACACCTGCCGCAGCGAGAGTGGCGCTGGTGGGCCCGAATTGGCGGGGCCGGATTCCGAACGGCGTCGACGCCGTTCATCGCTCGCCGACGCCGTTGATCTTTACCGCCATGCGCACCCACTTCGTGTCGGAGGCCGATCGTGAGGTTGTGCGGACGTTGCGGACGGGCTTTTCTGCTGCGCCCTTGTCTGGCCAGATTACCGGGCAGAGCAAAGCGGCAAATCTGGTCGCTCCATCTCCACGGGGAGATGATCCGCTTGCGGACTTCAAATTGCTTGCGGCGATGTGGGCTGCATGCCCACCTCCGTCGGCTGACCGAGCCTATCTGCGGCAATTTAGGAAAATAGGCTTTGGGCCAGGTGCCAAGCCAGATATCGGCGCATTGTCTGTTGCCCAGAAGGCGGTGTTTGCGCAGGCAGAAGCCGACGGGTTTGCCGAGGTGGTTGCCGCGACTAAGCAGGCTCCGGGACAATTGACCAGAAACGGTTGGGCCATGTTCGGCTCCGATCTCGGTCTCTATCGCAATCGCGATTATCTGTTTCGCGCAATGGTAGCCCAGCAGGGCATCATCGCCACTCCGGTAACAGAGAATGTCTACATGTCCTTCCAAAAGTTCAGCGATGGTTCGCGTTTGAACGGGAGCGATCGCTTCGAAATCGTCTTTGACGCGGCTGCGCTGGCAGATGTCGGTGCGTTTTGGTCGATCCACGCCTACCGCCTTGCGACATTCTCTGTCATTCCCAACGCGCTTGAGCGATATTCGATCAGCAGCCGAACCCAGAACCTGAAATTCGGCGCCGATGGCTCGCTGACCGTTTACGCCCAGAGTTCCGATCCCGGCGGCGAGCGATCGAACAATTGGTTGCCAACAAAGGCTGGCGAGGAATTGATGCTGATGACCCGGGCGTATGAACCCAAAGGGAAAATTGCCGATCTCACCTGGCCGGGGCCAATGGTTCGGCGAGGTTGATCAATTCCGGGGCGTGGGAAGCAATCTCGGCGGCCTGAGAGAGCAAGTTCATGATGCTCTGGGACAATGCCAAAGCGAGAATTGCCGTCTGTGCTTGGATGAATGAATGGCAATTCACAGGGATTTCCAAACCTGCCTGGAATCAGAAAAGTTAGCGATAGGAGAAATGTCATGGGATGTTCAGATGTTGACCCTGCCGTGCATGAGCCGCGCCCAAGGTGAGACGGTCTCCATCCTGGATGGGCGATCCGCGATTGCCTTGTCCATCATAGCCTAGCGTGCTGGGTGGGTCATTGCATCTGTCTTGCCAACGCAGGCAAGAATTGCAAGCCAGTGTCTCTAACCCAGGGGCAGCTATGCTGCTTTCAGTTACCAAGACCGGACAGTCGGCAACCGGCCCAGTTGCCGTCATTGCCGGGCTGCTGAATGAATGGCAGCTTTGAGGCAGCCGCTTATCTGCCCTAAACGGCAGCAATCTTGTCGAATGCCGTCGCACTCCCTCGCTCTTGCTACCCGCATTGGTTTTTAGTGGAAGCTCTGTCCACCAACCTCATGATCAACTGGTGCCATGAGCCCAATCGAAGCAATTTATTGGTCAAGTGTTGGCATGAATGTGGTAACGAATTATATAATTCGGAGATTAGCAAATATAAATCAATATGTTAATTGATTTATGTGGTTCCCCGGTAAGGATTCGAACCTCAATAGACGGAGTCAGAGTCCGTAGTCTTACCGTTAGACGACCGGGGAACAGAAGGCGGGCCTATATGCTGGTGCCCGTGCACGGTCAAGCTGCTGAATTTGGCCGGTTGCGACGATATTCAAAAATGTTGAATTTTTAACGTGCAGCGCGTATCAAGGCGTCAGGTACCGGCAGCATATCTGCCCGGATAGAAAATAAGAAGTGAGTTTACGGCTATGGGCGAGAATGTCGCGCCATCGCCGCAACAGGGACGCGGGCGTAAACGTAAAAAGCCGCCCCGTCGCAAGAATGCGGCACCCAAGGCTGCAAAACTGCAGCAGGCTTCGGCTGAGGGCGCAGCGCGTGCTCACACATCCAACCCGTCTCCGAAACCCGCCCAGAGCTTTGTTCCTGCCGATAACGCGACTTTGCGGCGTAACTGGCTTGATCGGACAGCATATGCTGCGCTTGATCTTGGGACGAATAACTGCCGGTTGTTAATCGCGCGGGCTGGCGGCGATGACTTTACCGTCGTCGATGCATTTTCGCGTGTTGTAAGGTTGGGCGAGGGGCTTACCGCGACGGGCCGGATGAGCGATGAGGCCATGGACCGCGCGGTTGAGGCGCTTTCCGTGTGCGCCGAGAAGTTAAAAAAACGTAATGTCGTTCTGGCAAGGTCCGTCGCCACTGAGGCATGCCGGCAGGCCGTGAACGGCGCGCAGTTTATCGAGCGCGTTAAGCGCGAGACAGGTATTCATCTCGACATCATCAGCCCACAGGAAGAGGCACGCCTAGCCGTCATGGGATGCCATGCCTTGCTTGAGCAAGGGGAGGGCCCAGCGCTGATATTCGACATTGGCGGCGGATCAACCGAGCTTGTGCTGGTATCAACCAGTGGCCTTGTCCCCGAAATTTTGGACTGGGTGAGCGTTCCATGGGGCGTGGTTTCGTTGACCGAAAGCGAACGGGCCGAGGCCGAGACGCCCGAGCAGTTGAACGCCATTTACGCAGCGATGCATGCAAAGGTGATGGCAAGCTTTGCCGAGTTCGCCGCACGCTTGCCTGAAGATGGCGGGGACCGCAGGCTTTTGGGGACTTCGGGAACGGTCACGACGCTTGCCAGCGTCTATTTGAAGCTGAACAGCTATGATCGCCGCGCTGTGGACGGGCTGTATTTGCCGACCGCCGCCATGCGCGAGATTAGCCGCGAGCTTGCCGGCCGCGATATAGACGGCCGGGCTGAATTCCCGACCATTGGGCATGAGCGCGCGGACTTGGTCGTTGCCGGCTGCGCCATCCTTGAGGCTATTTTTGATATATGGCCCGGTGAGCGGCTGGGCGTTGCGGATCGCGGAATTCGCGAAGGCATTTTGCGTGCGCTGATGGCGAGCGACGCCAAGCGCAGAAATCGACGGAACTGAAAATGGCAGACAATTTATTTGGTGGTAAAGATTCCGGCCGGACACTGGCTGGTAAACAGAAGGTCAAGACGGCCAAGCGGCGCACCGCTGGATCAACCCGCTGGCTTGAGCGGCAGTTGAACGACCCATATGTAAAGCGGGCGCATGGCGAGGGCTATCGCAGCCGCGCGGCGTATAAGCTGGTCGAGTTGGACGAGAAGTTTCACATATTGCGCGGCAAGAAAGCCGTGGTGGATTTGGGCGTCGCGCCGGGCGGTTGGGCACAAGTGGTGCGCAGGCAACAGCCAAAGGCAGCGATTGTTGGTATCGATCTGTTGCCGGTCGACCCGCTTGAAGGAGTTGTGTTGCTCCAAATGGATTTCATGCACGACAGCGCGCCGGATAGGCTGATTGCCGAACTCGGCAGCGCGCCGGACCTCATCTTGTCAGATATGGCGGCGAACACCGTTGGTCATAAACAGACCGACCATTTGCGCACAATGGGCCTGGTCGAAGCGGCCGTCGATTTTGCGATTCAGGTTTTGCAGCCCGGCGGCGATTTTGTTGCGAAAGTATTTGCGGGGGGAACCGATCCGGTGATGCTAAGCATATTGAAAAACAACTTCACCACGGTCAAACACGCCAAGCCGCCAGCAAGCCGTAAAGGCTCGGTGGAATGGTATGTGATCGCGCAGGGAAAGAAAGCTTAACCCGCTTTACGCGCCCTCGCGACCGCGGCTTTCAGGGCATCTAGGCCAACCGCACCTTCCAATATCTGTTCACCGATAATGAAGGTCGGGGTGCCGCCAAAGCCAACTTGCTGCATGATCGCAATGTTGCTTTCCACTTCAGCCATGGCCTCAGATGAGCGCGCAAACTTTTCAGCAGCGGCAAGGTTCATCCCTGCTTTTGAAGCGGCGGCACGGATGCTTTGGGCATCGGGGCGTCCACCGCTGAACATGGCGTCGTGAAATGCCTTATGCTTGCCTTGCTTGGCGGCTGCGAGTGCCCATAAGGCTGCATCGCGGCTGGTCGCGCTGAGGATCGGTACCTCGCGGATGACCACGCGGATATTGCTGTCGCTATCGATAAGCTTTTGCACATCTGCAACGCTGGAGCGGCAATATCCGCAATTATAATCGGTAAACTCGACTAGCGTGACATCGCCATTGGGGTTTCCGAACTCCGCGCCGGGGAAGGGCGCGGTCAGCTTGCTGCCAGCAGCGCTGAGGCGCTGCGTTGCCTCACGCTTTTGCAACACGCCAATGGCTTCTGTAATAATCTCCGGATTTTCCAATATATATGCGCGTACAATTGCCTCTGTCGCTTTGCGGTCGTCGGCGTTCATACCTGCGGCGGCGGCAGCCTTGGCGGCGTCCTGTGCTGCAGCGCCTGCTGGTTCGCGCTCGGACATGCTATCTTTTGGCCAAAACAGATAAGCGCAGATGGCTGCCAGCAAAAGTGTGGCGGCAAGAATGAGGATAAGCGGCGTGCGCGACGTCATGTTGTTCATAGCGGCCCGATTAGCCCCCGCCGCACCCAGTGGCCAGCCAATTCAGCGCTTCCGCTTCTTGAGCTGCGCAAGCTTTGCTTCGGCAACCATGTTGATGTCCTGAGCGCGGATCCAATCGGGGGAATATTCGGGTAGGCCAGCCATTGCGGTCTGCGCATTAGGCAAGGCGAGTTGCGGCGCACCTTCCATCAAGTAACGCTCCGCACTGGCGAGGGCCGCACGCGCGCTATCGCCCTTTTGTTCGTAAACGACGCCCAATTGGTACCAGGCAAAAGGATTTTGATTATCCTTTGTGACCGCGGCTTTAAGTACCTGAGCCGCCTCATCGAGTTGCGTCTTGTCCTCGGTTGCAATCAACGCATGCCCAAATATGGCGGCGATCAGCGGCTGATTGCCCGTCAGGCTTACCGCTTTGCGTAACGGTATAATCGCGTCGGCTGGCCGACCGGATTCCAGCAATATTTGCCCATGCAATTCAAGGAAATAGGGATCTTCGGGGGCCGATGCGACGAGGGACGAGGATTCATTCAACGCCTTTTGCGGATAGGCGGACTTATGCCACGCATAGGCACGCGCATAGCGGGCAGGAACGCTTTGGTCGTTTTCGGGGTAATCGCGCATCGTCGCCGTCGGGTCAGACAGATAGCCCGTCAGCTTTGCCTTGATCCGTTTGAAATCATTCTCCCACTTCGGATTTAGCGGCGCATCCCAAGCCGGATCGGCGGAATATTTGTCCTGCAACACCGAAATACGCTCACCCGACAAGGGGTGGGTGCGGCCATAGCTATCCTCTTGCGGGATGCCGAGGCGGAATTCGAAATTCTGCAGCTTTTTGAAGAAGCTGATGGAGCCCCGGCCCGAAATGCCTGCGGTGGAAAGATATTGCGCGCCAGATGCATCCGCTGTGCCTTCTTGTCCGCGGCTGTATGCAAGGAACTTGCCCATCGCGGCTTGCTGACCCGCTGATAATATGCCCATGCCAGCTTCGCCAGCGCCAGCCGCCATGGCCGCGGCGGCAAGTATCAGGCTGGCAATGCTGATGCCGCTCGCAACAGAGACCCCTTCGTCGAAGCGCACGGCATGGCCGCCGACGACATGCCCAAGTTCGTGCGCAATGACACCCTGCACTTCGTTTGCGGTCGTTGCGGCGTCAATCAATCCACTGTGCAGATAGACTGCTTGCCCGCCCGCGACGAATGCGTTGACGGATTTGTCATTGATCAGGATGATGTCTACATTGTTCGGGTCAAGCCCGGCTGCGGTAATCAACGGCGCCGAAATTTCTTTGAAAAAAGCTTCGGTTTCAGCGTCGCGCAAAATGGACTGCGCCATAACCGGGCGCACCGATATCCATATGGCAAGAAACAGCACCAATGCTGTTCGCAGGGCACGAATTGCAGAATTGTTCATATGCAGTGAATGGCGCGAACTGGATGAACGCGCAATGAAGAAGTTGGGCAAAACAAAACCCCGCCAGTCAATGACCAGCGGGGCTATGTGTAAACAGTAAATCGGGCTTAACCGAACGTGCGTTGCCACCAACCTGAACGGGGCGGGCCATCGTCGGCCCCGCCAGCTTCGGTTGTTGATGTTACATCCTGTGCAACATCTTTGGCAGCGGCTTTCTTGCGTGGCGCCTTGGCTTTGGCCTTTGGAGCCTCCGCCGTTTCGTCAGCTACCGCTTCAGCTTCAGCTACCGGTGCTTTTGCACGGCTGCGTGGCTTTGCGGGTGCCTTTGCTTTGGCAACAGGTGCTTCTTCTGCAGCGCTTGGGACTTCAGTTGCTTTCGCTTCCGGTGCGTCTGCTTCTGCAACGACCTTTTCAGCCTTTGGCTTTGCCCTGCTTGCACGCTTTGGCTTTGCGGGTGCTTCGACAGGCGCTTCAGCAACTTCCGCTTCGGCTACTGCTGGCGCTTCGGTTGTTGCCTCGCCTACAGCCGTTTCACGGTCGCGATCACGGCCTCTGCCGCCACGGCGACCACGACGGGCCCTTGGCTTGGCTTCGCCTTCGACATCGCCGTCAGCCTGAACTGTTTCAGCGTTGCCTTCGCCTTCTGAACGATCTGCAGCGTTGTTTTCACCCGCAACAGCATCTTCGCCTTCCGGACGGCCATCGCGATCACGGCCCTTGCCACCACGACGTCCACGACGACGTTTACGCTTGCGGCCTTCACCACCTTCGCCTTCTTCGCGCGGACGCTCTTCACGCGCACGGCGTGGTTCGCGTTCAGCCTCTTCGGCTTCGACTTCATCGTCGAAATCGTCGATTTCGTCGTCGATATCATCTTCTTCGATGTCGATAATCGGCGGCAATGCAGCTGGACGCTCTGGACGTGGGCCAGAGCTGGATACGGCAAGCTTCGCACCTTCGGTTTCGCCATTGGGCACAATCAGCACGCGGACGTGATAGCGCTCTTCAATCGCGGCCAGTTCGGCGCGCTTGTTGTTGAGGCAGTAGATTGTGGCTTCTTGGCTCGCCTGCAGAACGATCTGGCTGCCATGACCCTTGGCCGCTTCATCTTCGATGAGACGCAGGGCAGACAACGCAGCAGACGATGCCGTGCGGACAAGGCCAGTGCCTTCGCAATGCGGACATTCGCGGGTGGATGCTTCGAGCACGCCGGTGCGCAAACGCTGGCGGCTCATTTCCATCAAGCCAAAGCTCGAAATACGACCGACCTGAATTCGGGCACGGTCGTGTTTCAAAGCTTCCTTCATCGCGCGCTCGACTTTGCGGGCGTTCGAATGATGCTCCATGTCGATGAAGTCGATGACGACAAGGCCAGCCATGTCGCGCAGGCGCAATTGACGGGCAATCTCGCGTGCGGCTTCCAAATTGGTCGAAAGCGCGGTTTGCTCAATGCCATGTTCTTTGGTCGAACGGCCTGAGTTGATGTCGATCGATACCAAAGCTTCGGTCGGGTTGATGACGATATAGCCACCCGACTTCAACTGGACGATGGGCTGATACATGGCGTTCAGCTGATCTT
>Ga0315899_10005478_pt1 | contig 13698 bp, 10 predicted proteins | sample LakEriMetagenome_2_FD_203518 | JGI IMG/M metagenome (GOLD analysis project Ga0315899, IMG submission 203518) | Freshwater fungal communities from buoy surface, Lake Erie, Ohio, United States - Buoy 4 MA112 | ecosystem: Environmental > Aquatic > Freshwater > Lake | place: USA: Lake Erie, Ohio...
TCTGCTGCGGCGTCTCCGAGCATGTGCATGTTGAGCTGCAGATTGGTCGTCCAGTATTTGTCGAAGGCGGCATCCAGCACGGCGTCAGGAATCTGCTGGTAACCCAGAAACTCGCCTACTTTTCCGGGAGGATTGACGGCGAAGGGCTTGGTCATCCAGCAGGAGTCCGGGCTGCCGTCGAGCCAGAATTTGATGCCGCCGAGGCGGACCCGGTTGATGTAGCGTTTGTCGAGATCGGGGCGTTCCGCCAGCAGTTTGAGAGAAGTTCCCTCCGGATGCTTGTTGTATTCCGAGGCTATGGAATAGGCGGCATTGATGGTATCGTCGGTGGCGGTGTCTTTGGCGGCAATATAGAGATCAATGGGGAGCAGATTCTTGTCGATGGCATTGCGGACGAGGGCGATGTCGTCGGCACCGAGTCCGAGTCCGCCTTCCTGCGCGGTGGTCTGACCATGTCTGGCCCAAAGTTCCGCGGCGCCGATGACGACTTTGTCAGCGAGATCGCCGGTAAATGCGGGGCGCTGGATGCGGACTGCGTTCAGCGCTGTTTCTTCCATGGGCCCCAGCAGCGATTTTCCATCCGGCTTGCGGGAGAAGTTGCCCCCGACGGGATCGGGTGTTTCGGCGGTGATTCCGGTGATTTTGAATAGAGCCGAGTTGCCGGAGGCCAGGTGCCCTGAGCCGTCCACAATCATGACGGGCCGGTCAGCCGAAACTGTGTCGAGTTCTTCGATGGTTGGTGTCCTGCCCTCCTTCAGCACCCGTGCGCTGTAGCCCATGCCGACGATCCATTGTCCTGCGGGAACATTGGGAGCGTGCGCCTTCATTCTGGCCAACAGATCGGCGATATCAGGAGTGCCGAACAGATTGGCATCCATGAGATTTTTCCCGAACAAGATCATGTGTCCATGGCTGTCGATAAATCCGGGCAGCAGCGTTTTTCCGCCCAAATCGACGATTCTGGTGGTATCGCCTTTGGTCTTAAGGACGCCAGCGGCAGGCCCGAGGGCGAGGATCTTTCCATCTTTTACTGCGAGAGCCTCGACATAAGCGGGATCATTCCCAGCCATGGTGAGGATGTCGCCGCCGGAATAAATGGTATCTGCGAAGGTGACGGATTTGGCGGCGGCACCTTGCGGACGCTCGCAACCAGCGAACAGCCCGAGCGTGACTCCGAGCAGCAGGATGGATTTTGTTTTCATGGTTCTGGTTTTGCTTTGCTGGTGAATTCGCGGGCCGCCTCTTGAGAGACAGCCCGCGCGTTTCACGGTCGAAGCGGGTTGGCGTTATCTGGTGAGTTCACCTGTGTTCTTGATGAGCTTCTGCATGTTGCTCAGGTTGAGCGAACCTGCCGTGCGGCTGGCCGGTTAGTGCCTGGCGGTCATGAGAAACTTCGGTTGATGTCAGGGAGTGGCTTCGATGTCGGGGAGGACCCATGAGCGGTCGAAGTAGGGTTGGGTGGGGCCGTAGAGGCGGAAGTAGGTGAACCAGCCTTTGCCGGGGAGGGTTTTGATCCAGTTGGATTCCGGTTTGCCGGCTGGGGGGGTGGGGCCGAAGAAGAGATCGACGGAGCCGTCGGCGTTTCTGACGATGTTGTCGCGGGAGGAGCGGTCTGGCGGGACGCCGGTGTCGACGAAGCAGCGGGTTTCGTTATCGTAGACGGTGAAGGACCAGAACTGGGCGACGGGGGCGTCTTTGGGGACGGTGAGTTTGTAGGATTTGCTGCCGTCGAGCCATTCGCCGCTGCTGTCTTTGGAGGATTCGAGGTAGACCTGGCCGAAGCCGACGGTGCGGCCCATCATGCCGACGGAGACGCCGACGGCTTCGTAGAACCATGAAGTGCGTTCATCGAGCTGGGTGTGATAGGGAGCTTCCTGGTTGGTTTCCTTGAGGGCGAGGGAGATTTCCCAGCGTTTGCCCGGCCAGACCTTTGCGTTTTCGAAGCGTTTTTCGTAGCCGATGGCGCGGGCCATGAGTTCGCCGGTTAGGGAGGCGTCGGTCAGGATTTTCTTCTGACGGTCGGAGGGTTGGAATGGCTTGCCTTTTTCGATGCCGAGGGGTTGGAGCATGCCCATGATGAGGCGGTCGCGTTCGATGACTGGTTCCTGATTGATGATGGAGGAGAGACCGGTCCAGAAGGCGAGGCCGCGGGGTTGTTCGCCGCTCCATTTGCGTCCGTCGGGGGAGATGTGGCGGGTGGGAGGTGGGTTTTCGCGCTGGCTGTAGGGGTAGATGCGGAGGGCTTTGACGAGAGCGAGGGCCTTGGCGGGATCGGGGTCGAGGGCGCGGTGAGCGGACCAGACGTTGATGGTGGGGGAGCGGAAGACGAAGTAGCCCTCGGGGTGGATTTCGGGGTCGTCGGGGCCGAGGATGAGGTATTTGCCGCCTGCGCCTTTGTCGGGGCCGGTCTGGCCGGAGTCGGTGATGGGGCGTTGCCAGAAGTCGGTGAAGCCGCCGGCGGTGGGGCCTGCGGGGATTTCGAAGACGAGGGGGCCGGTCTCCTTCATGTTCGGGAAGGACATGATGTAAGGAGTGGTGGCGTTGGCGGTGAGGAGGCCGAGTTTGTCTTTGAAGGTGAGGTAGTCGACGTAGTCGAGATTGCCTGCGCTGAATTTGGTGAGGTGTTCCTGCTGCCATTGCTGCATGGCCATGATGGGGAGGGCCCAGAGGTAGGCCTGGCAGGCGCGCTGGTGGTCGATTGTGTCGAAGACCTTGGTGATGGTATCTTGGGACGGGTAGCCGTTGACGAGATCGAGGTTGCCGATGGCGGACTGGAAGGTGCCGGTGGTAGGGAGACTCTGGGCGAGTGCTGCGGAGAGCGAGCAGGCGGCGGCGAGCAGGGCGAGGGCTGGAGACGTTCGGGATTTCATGAAGCCGGGAGTACAGTTGATGGAGAGCGGAACGGAGGGAGGGTCAGTTGGCTTTCGGGGGATGGATGGAGAGCCAGTCGTTTTTCATGCTGACGACGGACCAGTGGTTGGCGGGTGCGGCGTCGAGGGCTTTGTCGAGACGGCCGATGGAGGAGGAGCGGTCGTAGGCGAATTCGCGGGTGGCGTCGTCGTGGTGGACGAGGAGGCCGAAGCGTGGGCCTGGGCCGGAGGTGGTCCATGCGAGCATTTCGAAGTCGCCGTCGGAGTTGCCGAAGGCCATGAGGGGGCGGCGGCCGATGTGCTGATTGATGGCGACTGGTTTTCCGGCTTTATCGTCGATGAAGTTGATTTCGGGGAGACGGAGGAGGGTTGGTTTACCGTCGCGGAGTTCATAGCGGGTGCGGATGGAGGAACCGATGACCTGTTCCGGGGGGACGCCGTAGACGCGTTCGGCCCATGGGCGGACGAATTCGATGCCGCCGCCCGAGACGATGAAGGTTTTGAACTGGTGGTGGCGGAGGAAGGCGAGGAGTTCGAGCATGGGTTGGTAGACCATTTCGGTGAAGGGACGACCTGATTGCGGGTGGCGTGCGGTGGCGATCCATGAGGAGACGGCCTGTTCGAATTCCTCGGTGGTGGTGCTGGCGTGGGTGGCGATGACGAGTTCGAGGAGGGCGTGTTCGCCGCCGGCGAGGGCGGCTTTGAGGTCGCCTTTGAGGATGGAGGCGAAGGGTTCCTTGTCTTTCCATTCCGGGTGCTGGGGGGCGAGGGCCTTGACGCGGTCGAAGGCGAAGAAGGCCTGGAAGTACATGGGTTGTTCGCCCCAGAGCGTGCCGTCGTTGTCGAAGACGGCGATACGTTGTGCGGGGGGAACGAAGTCGGGGGAGTCTGGGGTGGTGACTTTGGTGACGAAGGCGGTGATGGCCTGTTTGGGTGCGGAGTCCTGCCATGAGGCGAGTGTGGGGGGCTCGGCGGCGAAGAGTGGGGCGGTTAGGGCGGCGGTGAGGAGGAGGGATAGGGTGGGGAGATTCATATGGGGTGAGGAGGTGGATTGAGGGGAATGGAGGGAGGGAACGCGAGGCGGGCCGCCTTCCGTGAGGAAGAGCGGCCCGCGAGGAGAGGATGGAGGCGTGAGCCGATCAATGGGCACCGGTGGCGGCGCGGAGTTTTTCCTCGATTTTGCTGAGGTTGAAGGCTCCGGGCGATTGGCTAGGCGGGTATTCCTTCATGGTCATGAGGAACTTGGCGGCGAGCCCCTGGATGGGGACGACGACGAATGGGCGGTCGAGGAACCAGTCGTTGTAGGTATTGGAGTTGTGCTGAGATTTCTCGAAGGGATCGCGGCGGAGATTGAAGAGGAGGGGGACGCGGAGTTCGGTGAATGGTTCGCGCCAGACGCCGAAGGCTTCGCCGCGGTTTTCGAGGAAGACGACTTTCCAGTCCTGGTAGCGGGCGGCGACGATCTGGCCGTCGTCGTTGACGTACCAGAACTCGTTGCGGGCGGATTTGTCGGATTTGCCGGTGAGGTAGTCGAGCTGATTATAGCCGTCGATGTGGTTGCGGTATTTGCGGCCGTTGAGTTCAGCGCCGGTGCGGAGTTGGTCGGAGACGGCGGGGTTACCGGCGATGGCGGCGAAGGTGGGGAGCCAATCTTCGTGGGAGACGATGCCGTTGAGGGTGGTGCCTGCAGGGAAGTGGCCTGGCCAGCGGAGGAAGGTGGGGACGCGGTAGGCTCCTTCCCAGTTGGAATTTTTCTCGCCGCGGAACGGGGTGGTACCGGCGTCTGGCCACGTGTTGTAGTGTGGGCCGTTGTCGGTGGAGTACATGACGATGGTTTCGTTGGCGAGGCCGAGGTCGTCGATGGTTTTGAGGAGGACGCCGACGTGTGAGTCGTGTTCGACCATGCCGTCGCTGTATTCATCCTGGCCGGATTTGCCGCGGTTTTCGGCTTTGACGTGGGTACGGAAGTGCATGCGCGTGCCGTTCCACCAGCAGAAGAAGGGTTGGTTTTCCTTGGATTTCCGGGTGATGAAGTCTTTGGCGGCGGCGACGGTTTCGTCGTCGATGGACTCCATGCGTTTTTTGGTGAGGGGGCCGAGGTTTTCGATGGTCTGGCCGCCCTTGCCGTCGGCGGTGCATTTGAGGACGCCGCGTGGGCCGTACTGTTCGCGGAAGGTTTTGCCGTTGGCGAGTTTCATGTCGCCTGGGTAGTCGATGTTTTCGGGTTCTTCTTCTGCGTTGAGGTGGTAGAGGCTGCCGATGAATTCATCGAAGCCGTGCATGGTGGGGAGGTGTTCGTCGAGGTCGCCCTGGTGATTTTTACCGAACTGGCCGGTGGCGTAGCCCTGGGATTTGAGGACGGTGGCCATGGTGACGTCGGTTTTCTGCCAGCCTTCTTTAGCGCCGGGGAGACCGACCTTGGTCATGCCTGAGCGGACTGGGACGGAGCCGCTGATGAAGGCGGCGCGGCCTGCGGTGCAGCTTTGCTGGGCGTAGTAGTCTGTAAAGGCGAGGCCTTCTTTGGCGATGCGGTCGATGTTGGGGGTTTTGTAGCCCATCATGCCGCGGTTGTTGTGGCTGATGTTCCATGTGCCGATGTCATCGCCCCAGATGACGAGGAAGTTGGGTTTTTTGTCGGCGGCTGGTGCGCTGGCGACCAGGGCCGTGGTGAGGAGGGCGGCGGCCCACGCAGTTGGGTTTGAGGGTAGGTTCATGAGGTGGAGAGATTTCGCGGGCTGGGCCCGGGCGGGAGGATGGGGCAGAAGGGAGCGGAATGCCAGTGAAACGTAAGTTCAACGCGTTGAGGCGGTGGAGGTGGCGATGGCGGCGAGGAGAGGGGATTTGTCGAGGGGGTTGAGGAGGCAGGCGCGAAGGGATCAGGGAGGAGGGGGAGCGGGGTGGATGTTGAGATCGGCGGCGAGGCGGGTGAGTTCGGCGATGGAGCGGATCTCGAGTTTACGGAGGATGCGCATGCGGTGGACCTTGATGGTTTGTTCGCAGGTTTGGAGGTGTGCGGCGGTTTGTTTATTGAGTTTGCCGGTGATGAGGTGGGTCATGACCTCGAGTTCGCGCGGGGTGAGGGAGGCGAGACGGCGGCGGGCGTCGGCGATGCGGGAGTGGTGTGCTTTGCGGGTGGCGGCGGTGGCGAGGGCGGCGTGGACGGCGGCGAAGAGGTCGGTGTCGTCGACTGGTTTGGTGAGGACGTTGAGGGCGCCGTTTTTCATGGCGCGGACGGTGAGGGGGATGGTGCCGTGGCCTGTGAGGAAGACGACGGGGATGTCGAGGCCTGCGGCGTTGAGGAGGTCGAGGAGGTCGAGCCCGCCGGTGTCAGGCATTTGGACATCGAGGATGAGACAGTCAGGAGGGGGAGGGTGCGGGGCGTTGAGGGAGATGAGGAGTTCTGCGGCTGAGGAGAAGGAGCGGACGGAGAAGCCGCCTGCGGAGAGGAGACGGGTGAGGGCGCGGCGGAGGGCTGGGTCATCGTCGACGAGGCCGACGGAGGGAGTGGGGTTCATGGGGCTGCGGGGAGGGAGAGGTGGAAGACGGCGCCGTGGCCTTGGGAGGATTCTGCGGTGAGTTGGCCGCGATGGGCTTCTGCGATGGTGCGGCAGATAGCCAGGCCCATGCCGAGGCCGCGTGGTTTTGAGGAATGGAACGGTTGGAAGAGGGATTCGGGCGGGGCGGAGAAGCCTGTGCCGGAGTCAGCGACGTCGAGGAGGATGGAGTTCTGGTGGAGTGAGGAGGAGAAAGTGAGGGTGCGGAGGTTTGCTGGGACGGCGTCCATGGCGTCGGCGGCGTTGGTGATGAGGTTGAGGAGGAGTTGCTGGAGGTGGACGCGTTCTGCCATGACGTCTGGGAGGTCTGTGGCGAAGTTGCGGATGATTTGGATGTTGCGGGAGAGGAGGTCGTTTTTGAGGAGGTTGAGGGCGTCGTCGATGCAGTCGTGGAGGTTGACGGGGACTGGGAGGGTATCGCCGCGTTCGAGGAGACTGCGGAGGCGGATGATGACGTTGCTGGCGCGGCGGTCTTCGGAGACGATGTCGGAGAGGATGTCGCGGATTTCTGCGAGGTCGGGTGAGGGATTGGCGATGAGGTGCTGGGCGGCCTGGGCGTTGCTGAGGATGGAGCCGAGGGGTTGGTTGAGTTCGTGGGCGAGGGCGGCGGAGAGTTCGCCGAGGGAGGCGGCGCGGGAGAGGTGAGCGAGTTCGCCGCGCTGGCGTGCGAGTTCGGCTTCGGAGTCGCGGCGGTCAGTGATATCGAGGGAGACCCCGCGGCGGCGGGGTCTTTGAGAGGGGGTGCCGGGGCGGTCGGCGCTGCCGCGGGAGGCGATCCAGCGGGTGGAGCCGTCCGGGAGGATGATGCGGTGTTCGATGTCGTAGGTGGAGTGATTGCTGGCTGCTATGGCGAGGACGGAGCGGCGGTCGTCCGGGTGGATGCGGTCGATGACGTCGCTGTAGGGGATGGGACCTGAGGGCGGGAAGCCGAAGAGGGCGCGCCATTCCGGGGAGGCGATGAGTTCGTCGCGGCTGTCGGGGGCGTCTTCCCAGAGGCCGAGGGAGGCGGCTTCTGTGGTGAGGCGGAGGTTGGCCATGTTGTCGCGGGCGCGGCGTCTGGCGGCGAGGAGAGCGATGATGAGGGCGGACTGGGTGGTGACGACGGCGGCGGTGGTGAGGACGGCGGAGCGGTGGGATTGCCAGAGGCCAGGGGGTTTGAAGAGGATGGAGTGCTGGGCGGGGAGACGGGAGGCGGGGATGTTCCAGCGTTGGAGTTCGCGCCAGTCGTAGACTGGCTGGCCCGGGGGAATGGACGGGGTGGTGATGTCGGCGGGGGATTCGCCGGAGAGGAGGCGGATGGCGACGTGAGCGGCGGAGCGGCCGACTTCGCGGATGGAGAGGAGGGGACCACCGACGATGCCGCCGCCGATTTGCTCGGAGGAGAAGCCGAAGACTGGGGCGTTGGAGGCGGCGTGGACTGCGGCGAGGGCGTCTTCGTGTTCGTGGAGAGCGCCTGAGGCGTCGCGGGTCATGATGCCGTGGAAGACGGCGGAGCGCGGGGGAGTGGAGGCGAGGGTTTGGCAGATGGAGGCGAGTGGGAGGTGGCTGAGCCAGTGGATTTTGACGCCGGGGAAAATGGCAGGCCATTCGCGGTGGGTTTCGGAGTCCCAGAACTGGTCGACGGGAGCGGTGCCGAAGACGACGAAGAGGTGTTTGGTGCCCGGGAGGAGACTGGTGATGTTGCGTCCGAAGCTGGGGACGTTGGCGGCGAAGCTGACGGAGGTGAGCCACGGCTGGTCGGCGACTGGGGCGATGCGGCGTTTATCAGCGCCGACGGCGAGGGCTGGAGCGGAGGGGAAGAGCCTGGCGCGGTTGCGGTGGGTGAAGAGGACGGCGGGGGCACCGAGAGGGACGACGAGGTCAGGCGGGTTGGTCTTGTGGGTGGCGGCGAGGAATTCGATGAGGGGTTGTTCGCGGTCTGGGCCATCGAGTCTGGCGCGTTCGAGGGAGGCTTCGGAGAATTCGACTGGGAGAGGGGATTGTGTTCTAAGGACGGCTTGGAATTCCTGGGCGACGGCGTCGAGCGGTGCGAACTCGCGGCCGAAGGATTGGATGATGAGGACGTGGCGCGGGGAGGCGGCGGGGGACTCGGCTGGAGCGGCGTGGCCGTGGGAGGCGACGAGGAGGGAGCAGAGGAGAGCGATGTGGAGGAGACGCGGCATGGCTGGGGTAGGCCGAGGTACAGATGGCAGATTCTGAATTTCCAGGGGAGGATGAAGCATCCGGCGATTTGCGGGAGGATGTTTCAAGGAACGGGTTTTTTTGTGGAGACCAGTGGTCCGCTGGCAGACCCAGGTGCTGGAGTCCGGAGTCGGCTCTGCCATTCTGGAAATCGCGATCAAGTTGACGAACCGGGAAGACAGAGGGTAAACTGCCATCGTGGTGAAAACGCAGGTTCAAATCCCGGACATGCTTTTCCGCGAGGCCAAGCGACTGGCGGCGGAAAATGAAATGAGTTTCGCTGAGGTGGTTCGGCGGGGGTTGGAGGAGATGATTCGTCATGATCCGCCAGGCCGGACTCGCGCGGAAGATTGGACTTTGCCACCGAGCTTCGACATGGGCGAGGCGCTCGTGCCGGAGGAAGAATGGACGGCGCTGTGTCATGAGTGACCATGAATAATGTCAGGGAGTCTAGCGGATGATTATCGTCAGAGAAGCTGAATTGCGCGCGGTGCAGGCGGGGCTAACCGAAATAGCGAAGTTGTCCGGCAATGTGTCCCCCAACTCCCGATTCTTTGCCTTCAGCGCCGCGTGGCTGAGCTTGCGGGTCTGGTATCGGGGAGCGGCTTGGGTGTTTGGCGGAGTCCTGTGGCCCGCTACCAGGTCTGGGCGCAGCAAGGTGGGATTTCGCCAGTTGACAAAGTTGGGGATATTGACAATTTTAGGGGTATGGGCAGACTGACTATTGAGATTGAAGCTGAGCAGCATCGTCAGATTAAAACGCTGGCTACTTTCGCTGGCATGACGATCAAGGAATTCATTCTTTCCAGGACTCTCACTCCGTCGAGTTTACAGCCGCAGCAACCTGCGGACACGACCGCTCGGCTGCTTGGTTCGCCGAAAAATGCCAAGAGGCTGCGTGAAGCGATTGGCGCCAAAACGCCGAAGCACTTGATCTTTGAAACGACGGAGGATTTGAAGCGTGCGCTTGGAATTTAGGGAGCGTGCCTTCGAGGACCTGCAGTATTGGGTTCAGATGAATCCCAAGGTAGCCAAACGGCTGCTGCGGCTGATCGAGGAAACCAAACGCGATCCCTTCGGAGGCGCAGGAAAACCAGAGCCGCTGAAAGGAGAACTCTCTGGGTGGTGGTCGAAGCGGATCGATCTGGAGCACCGGCTGATCTATCGGGTTGAAGGGGACAGCTTGATCGTAGCCCAAGCGAAAGGGCACTACGATGACTGATTCTCCTCACTCGCCGGTGTTGCAGATGTAGCCGAGCTCCGCCGACTCCTGATTCGCCTCGGCAAGCGCCGCGTGGCAAAGATGAGGGTTAGGGGGACAGGAATGTCCCCCCTCCGTTGCTTGTTGGGGTGTTAGAAGCGGCAGCCGAGGCGGAGGCCTGCGGCGGCGAGCCAGCCGTTATTGTGGGCGACGTGGTGGCCGGTGACGAGTTGTGAGAAGGCGGTGATCTGGACGTCTTTGGTGAGTTGCCAGCGGTAGAAGGATTCTGCGGCGGATTGCCAGCTGGTGTCGGTGAGGGTGTTGCGGCCGAGGGAGATGGCGAAGCCGAGGCGGTCGCTGGAGCGGACCTTGAAGCTGGTGCCGAGAGCGGCGAAGTGGGTGGCGGAGGCGGTGCCGCCGTCGGCGAAGGCGGCGCGGGCGAACCAGCGGGTATCGGAGGTTGGGTTAGTGAGGGACCATGTGAGGCTGATGCCGCGGTCGGCGGAGGAGGATTCGCCGGGGAGGCCGTCGGTGCGCCATGCGAGTGCCTGGAGGCGCTGACCGTGGTGGAAGTTCCAGCCTGCCTGGAGCCCCTGGAAGAGAGATTCGGAGCGTAGGAGCCAACGGCCGTCGTCGGTGACGTTGCTGGATTGGACGTTGGAGGCGGTGACGGTCAGGTCGGCGGACTGGTGGAAGAGCCATCGGGCGGCGAGGCCGAGGCCGGTGCCTGGGAAGCCTGTGGCTGGGCTGGAGGAGAAGGCTTGGTTGAGGAAGGATTGTTTGGCGGAGCGGAGCGGGTGGTCGTCGAGGAGTTCGTCTGCGCCCATCTGGCCCCAGCGGAGGAGGAGACGATTCTGGAGGAGGTGTTGTTCGAGGAAGAGTTCGGGGACTTCGAAGCCGTTGTTGTTGAAGCCGTCGACGAGACGCCAGAGGAGGCCTTGGCCGGAGGCGACGGCGGAGGGGGGGCCATCGGTGAAGGCGTGGCGGTCGCGGATGCGGACGGAGAGGGCGAGGGGCCAGCGGGAGGATTCCGGGAGGGCCTGCCAGCGGACGGAGAGGGCGGCGTCGGCTGAGGCGGCGCCGTGGGTGCCGTCGGCGAGCGTGCCGATGGCGAGGGCGTCGTAGGAGAGGGCGAATTTGAGGTGGAGGCGTTCGGCGAGGGAGTGGCCGGCGCTGCGCCATGCGTCTGGGAGGATGCGAGGGCCGCGTGAGGAGGAGATGTTGTCGCTGCGGGAGATTTCGCCGGCGATGCCGTCGAGGGAGCCTCGGTGAGAGGAGGTGTCCTGCGCGAGGAGGGGTGTGGAGAGCGCGAGGAGGGAGGCAGCCGAGCGCGGGAGAGCGGAGGAGCAATGCATAGGAAGCCGCGGGTTAGTTGGAAGAGCGGTGTGGAGGAGGGTTCGGCAATCGCGAATCGGGGGGTGGTGGGGAATCCGGGGAATTGGTGGGGACAACGGTTGCGGAGGAGGCTGGGAGTGCGTTTAGCTGGCGTTTTCCTGCTTCTTCTACTGTTTTTCGATGACTGCGTTGCATGATGACATGACTCATGAAGTGGTGCTGGTCGGCATCGGGGTTTCCCCTGGGATTGCCGAGGGGCCGGTGTGTCTGTCGACGAACGTGTTTGATGTGCCGGGTGAGGAGCGTGTGGAGGAGGAGGAACTGGCTGGGCAACTGGAGCGGTTTCATGCGGCGCTTGCGGAGACGAAGCAGCAACTGGGGGCGTTGCGGGACCGGGTGGCGCGGGAAGCGGGGACGGATGACGCGTTTATTTTTGATGCGCACCAGCTGATGCTGGAGGACCGGTCGCTGATTGAGGAAGTGGAGCGGCTGATGAGGAAAGTGCCGCAGAAGGCGGAGGGTGCGTTTTACAAGGTGATGTCGCGGTACATGGACGGGATGCGGCGGATGGATGACGAGTACTTGCGGGAGCGGGTGGCGGACATTGATGATGTGGCACGACGGGTGGTGAGGGTGTTGCGCGGGCATGCGGATGCGGCGGCTCACGATCAGCCTCACATTCTGCTGGCGCTGGATATTTCGCCGAGTGACACGGCGGTGATGGACCGGACGCGGGTGCTGGGGTTTGCGTCGGAGTCGGGGAGCCATACGAGTCACAGCACGATCATGGCCAGGTCGATGGCGATTCCTGCGGTGGTGGGGTTGCCTGACATCACGGCGCGGTTTCATCAGGGTCAGCCTGCGCTGCTGGATGGGTACCGGGGATTGCTGATTGTGAATCCGACGGAGGAGACCCTGGAGAATTACCGGGTGGTGAAGCGGCGGAAGGCGGCGTTGGACCGGCATCTGCATGAGATGATTGATCTGCCGGCGGTGACGCCGGACGGGCAGAGTCTGGTTTTGTCAGCGAACATCGAGTTTGCGAACGAGGTGGATGGGATTTGCGGGCATGGGGCGCAGGGTGTGGGGTTGTACCGGACGGAGTTTTTCTATATCGGGAGGCATGATTTGCCGACGGAGGACGAGCAGGCGGCGAATTATGCGAGGGTGGCGGCTGGGTGCGGGCCGGAGGGGGTGATTATCCGGACGCTGGATATCGGGGGGGACAAGCTGCATCACCTGCATCACGGGCTGGAGGAATCGAATCCGTTTCTGGGGTGGCGTGGGATCCGGGTGTCGCTGTCGCGGCATGAGTTGTTCAAGACGCAGCTGCGAGCGATTCTGCGGGCTGGGGCGACTGGGAAGGTGCGGCTGTTGTTTCCGATGATTTCGTGCCTTGAGGAGATTACGGCGGCGCGGGCGCTGGTGGCGGAGTGCAAGGATGAGTTGCGGAGCGAGGGGCGTGCGTTTGACGAGAACATCGAGATCGGGGCGATGATTGAGATTCCGAGTGCGGCGCTGATTGCGGATGTGCTAGCGCCGGAGGTGGATTTTTTCAGTATCGGGACGAACGATCTGATTCAGTACACGATCGCGGTGGATCGGGGGAATGAGCTAGTGGCGAGCCTTTATCAGCCGTTTCATCCGGGGATCATCCGGCTGATGCGGATGGTGGCGGATGCGTCGGAGCGTGCGGGGATCTGGACGGGGGTGTGCGGGGAGATGGCCGGGGAGATTCTGACGACGCCGCTGATGGTGGGGCTGGGGTTCCGGGAGCTGAGCATGTCTGCGGTGCAGTTGCCGCAGGTGAAGTTTGCAGTGAGACGGCTGCCGGCTGGTCAGTGCCGGGAGCTGGTGGAGCAGGCCTTGCGGAGCCGGGATGCGGCGCATGTGATGGCGTTGTGCCGGGACATGGCGGTGCAGTACTATCCGGAGCTTGTGGCGGGGTGAGGGGGGCGGATTGTGTGGTTAGGGAGAGACGGGCCAATTGCCGTCGGGCATGGGGGTGAGGGTGAGAAGGTCCGGGTTGATGACGGCGTGGCGGATGCGCTGACGTTTCCATGTCCACGTGATGTGAACCATGCCGTCGGTGGACTGGATGACGGCTGGGTAGCTGAATTCGGCGCCTTTTTCGTCTTCGAGGACGAGGGCGGCCTGCCATGAGGAGGCGTCGTTGGAGATGGCGATATTGAGAGGTGAGCGGGGGCCGCCCCAGCGTGGGGGAGTGGAGGTGGTGTGGTTGTAGACGAGGAGGTGGCGGCCGTCTTTGAGGGTGAGGGCGTCGGTGCCGCTGTTGGGGTTAGGGAGATTGGTGAGGGTCATGGGGGACCATGAGAGCCCGAGGTCCGGGGAGGTGGAGCGGAAGATGCGGCCGTTGCGGGTGCGGCCGACGGCGAGGAGGTGGGTGCCACCGGCGGAGAGGATGGAGGGTTGGATGGCGGCGATGGATTTGCCGTCGTTGATGTGGTCGGTGCGGGACCAGCTGAGGCCGAGGTCGGGGGAGCGTTCGAAGTGGACGCGCCAGCCATGGTCTTCGGTGCTGGAGGGGCAGAGGAGA
>Ga0315899_10005481_pt1 | contig 13696 bp, 12 predicted proteins | sample LakEriMetagenome_2_FD_203518 | JGI IMG/M metagenome (GOLD analysis project Ga0315899, IMG submission 203518) | Freshwater fungal communities from buoy surface, Lake Erie, Ohio, United States - Buoy 4 MA112 | ecosystem: Environmental > Aquatic > Freshwater > Lake | place: USA: Lake Erie, Ohio...
GGCGGGGGGCCCGCGGGGGCATCCGCGCGTAGGGTGCGGTGAAGCGGTCGGCCCCTAACTTCCAACACCACTGCAACAACCCAACCACCACCAGTTCATAAGCCCGGTCAACCACCGACCGCAAAACCCACCAACAACGCCTGTCAACTGCTTGCCGTCAGCTGCATGCCCGAACCTAAAGCCTAACGCCTAAAGCCTAATGCCTTTTGTCCTCTGCTTGGCTCCCCTTCTCCACCGGGCTCTGGCGGGGGAGTAAGGGGCGGGGGGGATGAGGGGGCGTCCGCGCGTAGGGTGCGGTGAAGCGGTCGGCCCCTAACTTCCAACACCACTGCAACAACCCAACCACCACCAGTTCATAAGTCCGGTCAACCACCGACCGCGAAACCCACCAGCAACGCCTGTCAACTGCTTGCCGTCAGCTGCATGCCCGAACCTAAGGCCTAACGCCTAAAGCCCAATGCCTTTTGCCCTCTGCTTGGCTCCCCTTCTCCACCGGGCTTTGGCGGGGGAGTAAGGGGCGGGGGGGATGAGGGGGCATCCGCGCGTAGCGTGCGGTGAAGCGGTCGGCCCCTAACTTCCAACACCACTGCAACAACCCAACCACCACCAGTTCATAAGCCCGGTCAACCACCGACCGCAAAACCCACCAGCAACGCCTGTCAACTGCTTGCCGTCAGCTGCATGCCCGAACCTAAAGCCTAACGCCTAAAGCCTAATGCCTTACCTCGCTGCCAACGGCAACGGATTCGAAACCGATGGACGGATCGGAGCGCGTTCCCGCGTGATTCGCAAGATAACATCCTTGAGTTTTTGCGTAGGTTGCAGGGCAGGTGAAGCACACCACCAATTCGTCCGGTCGTTCCCAAAGGTCAATATGCCGCCATGCTGCGTTCGGTCTTCATCGATCGCAGGATCCAAATCGTAGACTCCCATCGACTTTCGCAAGTGGTCGATGTCCTGGATATCACCGGTGAGGAAAATCCAAGGGCACATCCCCGGCTTGTTTTCAATCCCGTTGACTTCCATGTAAGCTGCAAGTCGTTCTGGTGTATCTTTGTCTGGTTCAATCGAGACCGACACAAAGCAGATATCGTCGACCCCTTCCTTCGCCAAATCTTCCCGAACCTTCTTGATATTCGCGGTCATACCAGGGCAAATCCCTTTGCATACCGTGTACATGAAGTTCACAGCGATCTTCTTGTCTTTGGTTAAATCCTCGTAGAAGCGAATCGGTTTGCCTTCGTGGGTCGTCAAATTCACTTTCGCGAATTTATCCGATCGACGATTACCTACAGGTGGGGGTGTCACCACCAAACCTTGACTGGAATCCAACTCCGAACCGCTGGTGCTTGCCAATTGCTCCGCTCGGTTGCTACCCAAGCGATAAGCAGCAAAAGAACAACCGGCTATACCAAGCACAAACAGAGCAAAACTGACATAACGCTTCATGAGGACACCAACGCATCGACGACGATTCTGATACTCAACCACCAAAGAGGGCCAACCGATGACGATCAGCCCTACAACAACAAACTGCAACCGCAAGTTCGCGATGTGATAACTCGAACCTTAGATGGTTTCGAAGTTACACATCATCCGAACATCTTCGTGCTCCACGTTGTGGCAGTGGAACACAAACGGTCCCTTAAACGTGCGGAACTTCATGAAGATTTCTGCGGTCGAACCACCAGGCAGATTGCAGGTGTCGGACTTGTAAGCATCCCACGGCGCAGGCGGAGCACCGTTGATCGACTGGATCTGGTGCGATTCCAAGTGGATGTGCACCGGATGCCACCATCCACCTGCGTTGTTCGTAAGAATCCAGCGTTCGGCCGATCCGAGGGCCGGAGTCGCGTCAATTCGCTCAGGCTCGTAGAGTTGGTCGTTAACCACCCAAGAACCATTCTTTCGCCCAAGATCGAACGTACGAGTCGTCACGATTTCGCTGGCTAGGATCGGAGTGTTCGGACGAATCGGTGTCCCAACAGTTACCTTTGCATCGGTCTTTGGTCGAGTTCCTACAACTTCGAACTTCATCAACGGAACTGGAGTGGCCAATGTCCCTTCGGGGCCCCGACCATCTAGGTGGAACATCCAATTGTTCAAATAGACTTCCGACGGTGCGTTCGTAAAGTCAACGATGATGTCAGCGCGCTTTGCCGGGCAAAGCGTCATGCTTTCACGTTGCATCGCGAAAGGCAACAACCAAGAGTCGTTCCCGATCTGCAAGAAAGGACGGTCGTCGGAGAACCGCAAATCATAATATCGTGCACTCGAACCATTGAGCAATCGGAATCGATACTTTCGGCGTTGAACTTGGAACTTAGGCTGAACCTTTCCGTTGACCAAGTAAACGTCGCCGATGGCACCGTTGTGGTCGAGCATATCGTAGTAGAGCGTACCGTCAGCATTGAAGCGACGATCACACAAGACCAACGGAACGTCCAAAGTTGGAAGAACCCCAGAGGAGATCAAGTTTTCTTCGAGTCGGTCTGTACAAAGGTACATTCCGCTCAAACCAAATTGCACGTTTGGACCGGTCAAGTCCATCGCATGGTCGTGGTACCAGCAAGTCGAAACCGACTCGTTGTAGTCAGGCTTTCCATCATGCAGCGGAACGATATTTGGATAGAAGTAATCGCGATCTTGACCAGGATCGACGAAGAACGTGGGGAATCCGTCCGCGTGCGATGGCGTGTGACCACCATGCAAGTGAATCGATGTTTCCACGGCCAACTTATTCACAAAGCGAACCACAACCGGTTCACCGATCCGGGTCTTAATCGTCGGACCTGGAAGAATCCCGTTATATGTCCACACCGGTGTCTTCACACCCGGAATGTACTGGTGAACGGAAGGACGCATCTCAATGCGGTAGTACTTTATTGGATACTTTGTCCACTTCGCGACGTCTGCGAATTCTGGAGCGATCCCATGATGCGCGGACCCCGGAACGAACGGAGGGGCACCGTTTCTAGACGCGAGCGGTTGAAGAATCGGTGGAATTGCAAGCGTCTGCTGGAACGGCTTGTAAGGTATCGTCGTCGGTGGCAATGGCGGATCAACCTGCGCGTGAGCAAATCGTCCCCAGGCGAACCCTGAAACAGTCGCAAGGGTCGCTGCGCTCAAGAACCTACGCCGCCCACTGTCGAGCGTCGCATCCAAACCTGTCACACCCTGCCGAATTTCACCTACACTCGCCTTAACAGTACGAGAGTCCACTCCACCCGACGCGTCACCCAACGGCCGCGCCGACTTATTCGATCGATCCATGTCTCCAAACGCCTCGCCTGAAAATCGCCGCCTACAACCCGAAAGAGAAAAGGTTACGCTGCGATTCCCAACACAAAGATCTACTAATAGTCAGGAAGAGTATGGACACCGAACCGAATTTGCCGGCTCGTTCCAAATGGCGCAAAGTCTCCCTGACCGTGACTTCGTCGGGATGATAGTACACGACCTGGAGAATGCCAACCGTGTTTTTGGAAAAATCAGACTGAAATTACGACTTCACCGATATGTAATCTCCTGCGTTTTTGATGGTTTTCCGGAAAAATCAGTCCAAATTACTCAACAGCCCCAGGGGCGGGCCCCCAGGAAAATTCCTGATTCTGGTTTGCATGAGCCGCTCTAACGTGGAAACTATCCCCTCGGAAGGCTGGAGAGCTGGGGTTGCCCCCCACCAATTGGTTTGATCGTTTCCAAATGTCAACACACCGCCGTGTTGAGTCCTATCCGCATCAACCACGGGATCTCGATCAAAGACACCCATCGACCTCCTCAGTCGGTCAATACTTCCGATGTCTCCGGTGAGAAAAACCCAAGGAGAGAGCCCTTCGCGATTCTCAATCCCATTGACTTCCATGTAAGCGGCTAGCCGCTCAGGTGTGTCCTTGTCCGGCTCGATCGAAATCGACACGAAGCAAATGTCGGTGATTCCCTTCTTCGCAAGCTCCTCTCGAGCCCGCTTGATGTTCGCCGTCATCCCAGGACAAATACCCTTGCACACGGTGTACATAAAGTTCACCGCAAGCTTCTTGTCCTTGACAAACTCCTGATAGAAATCAACCTCCCGTCCTTGATGATCCAACAACCGCACCTTGGCAAATCGATCTGACTGCCGGTTGCCGCTCGGAGGACGATCCACCTCCGGTTCATCCGAAGTTGTTGCCGAAGGGCGAAATCCAGCCAAACCGATCGACAACAAAGCCAGAAGCAAGCACCCAACAGCAGCCCAAGCTTTCCAATGCATTTTTGTGAACATCATCCAAATCACCTATATGCCAAGCATTTCAAAAACCAGATTGCGGCAAAAACGAATTACGAACCAACGCTGCCTTACTCGACAACGTTGAAATTCATCATCATCCGCAAGTCCTCATGCTCGACGTTGTGGCAATGGAATGCAAAAGGCCCCTTAAACGTACGGAACTTCATGAAAATCTCAGCCGAAGTCCCATCTGCCAAGTTCACCGTATCGGATTTGAACGACTCCCATAGCGGCGGACGTTGCCCGTTGATCGATTGCACTTGGTAACTCTCAAGGTGAACGTGGATCGGATGCCACCAACCACCGCTATTGTTGTTGAAAATCCAACGTTCCGCCGTGTTTAACTTCGGAGTCGCATCCACCCGAGTCGGCTCGTAAAGCTGGTTGTTGATGACCCACGATCCGTTGGAGCGACCGAAATCGAACACACGAGTCGTCTGTATCTCACTTGCCAAGATCGGGGTATGTGGCCGAATCGGAGTCCCCGCCTCGACCTTCGCATCGTTGCGAACTCGATTCCCAACAACCTCGAATTTCATCAACGGTGTTGGCTGAGTCGCCGCTCCGTCGGGCTTGCGCCCACCCGACTGAGCCATCCAATTGTTGAGATAGACAACCGAGGGAGCATCGCTGAAATCGACGATAATATCAGCCCGCTTCGCTGGGCTGAGCATCATGCTCTCGCGAGGCATCGCAAACGGCAACAACCACGAATCATTCCCCACTTGCAAGAACCCGCGCCCATCGGAGAAACGCAAATCGTAGTACCTTGCATTCGATCCGTTGAGAATCCGGAACCGGTACTTGCGCCGCTGGACCTGAAACTTCGGCTGGACCTTACCATTGACCAAGTAAATATCGCCAACGGCTCCGTCATGGTCGAGCATATCGTAGTAGAAAGTTCCGTCAGCATTGAACCTTCGATCGCACAATACCAAAGGCACATCCATCTTCGGCAGAACGTTCGAAGCGATCAAACTATCTTCAAGCCGGTCCGTGCAAAGGAATAGGCCGCTGAGTCCGAAAAAGACATTAGGTCCAGCGATATCCATCGCGTGGTCATGGTACCAGCAAGTCGAAACCGATTCGCTGTAATCCGGTTTGCCATGATGCAACGGAACTGTATTGGGATAAAAATAATCACGATCCTTCCCTGGCTCGACGAAATAGGTCGGATATCCATCGGCATGAGAAGGCGAATGCCCACCATGCAAGTGAATAGACGTCTCTACCGACAAGCGGTTTCGAAATCGCACCACGATCGGCTCACCAATGCGAGCCTTGATCGTCGGGCCGGGCACAATTCCGTTGTAAGTCCACACGGGAGTCTTCACCCCGGGAATAAACTCGTGCCGACTAGGCCGCATATCGACCGTATAGTATTTCAGAGGGTACTGGGTGTACTTCGCTACATCCGCGAACTCAGGTGCAATCCCATGAAAAGCACTCCCAGGTTCGAACGGCGGACTCCCATTGCGCGACGTTAGTGGCTGCAACACTGGGGGAACAGGCAACACCGCTTGAAAAGGACGAATGGGAATGGGAGTCGGCGGCAATTCCGGCTCATTTCCCGCTTGCCCATAAGCGAACTTCGCCCACGCGGCACCCGAAACCGCCGCAAGGGTCGCAGAGCCAAAGAACTTTCTTCGGTCCGCTTGAACTCCTAAAAACTTCTCCGAAACACTTTGCTCTAGCTCGACGCGACGAACTCCATTACCCGATGCCATTGAATGACCTTTGTTTCACCACTGCATCCGAAGCCAAAATCGACTTCGAACTCCTCATTGAAAAAGAGATCACTGAACATCTAGTTTTAATAAACACTCAGTGGCGCAGACCTCTTATTGAACTTCCGCAACACATTAGCAATCCAAACGCAATCTCCAACCTCCACGGCTTAAATTACTCCTTAAATAACGCCTCTGTCACCAACTTGCGAAACGATCATTAAAATCGCTATTTATCCAGCGTTTTAACTCATTACAAAGCCGAAGCGTCAACCGAAGGCGACCCGCGAAAGAGCATAGAAAACCAAAGTAAACACCTTTTAATTCAATAAGTAAACCAGCGATTACACACGTATGCTAAGTATATTAAATACAGCAATCGTCCTCGCAATCGTGATGCGGTCTGCACAATGGTGGTGCGGTCCTCCTGGGCCGTAGTCCGCGCAATAGTCCGCGCAACTCTCGCGCTCTGGACGCCTCGCTGCGCTCGTAATTGCGGCCCGGGAGGACCGCACCACGCACCCCAAAAAAAGGATGGCGGTAATTCGCATTGAACGAGATCGCCAAATCCCCTCTGGATACCGCGGATTGGCACTCGTGATCGACGAACGAAACCACATTTGTTCCAGAGGCACTCGTTGCTCATCCAGCCGTTCGTGAAATGCTCTGTGTGTCGTTTTTTTGAACAGTGACGTGCGGTTCTAACGTTCCGGAACACTACCACACGGACCAACAACTGGGTTTGCTTGAGAGCTTCCTTGCGACCGAAATAGACTGTACGAATACGACTAAAGTACGACAACAGCGATAACGACCATGGCTGAATCCGACCGACGCGGCGATTCAACAATACCTTGGAGATTCTTACGAGAAACTCTAAGACAAATCACAGTTCAGAAGGGTAGGGGGCTACAAAGATCCTGCTGCTCTATCAGGCTTTTATCGATGCCAGCCCACGAACAATCGACAGCCCCTAAAAGTGACTCAACAGCAGATCTAATCAACGGCCTGAAGACTAACTCGTATCAAAACTACCCATTAGAACGCGAGAATCGGGATAGGGATAGCCCTCGCGGGCTCCCTCCTCCCGCACCACCGGGCAAACGGGTCCGCACCACGGCGGTTCTGCTGGTTAAACTTTCTTGGCAGGAGGTTCCAGAAGCAACGGGACGCCCAGTTCTGCCAACACCTTGCCGGGCAAGGCGAAGCTCAGGACTGGAGAACGGCTGTTGTGCCAGACGCCTTTGCGGCTCCCGGCGGTCTGCGCGGCAAGATCTTTCCCCACGTCCAACGTCCGCAGCTCTCTGAACCGACGCTTGCCGGTTTTCCATTGCTTCCAGGCATAACTTCTTAAACGGCGGTGAAGCTAACTGTCCAAATCCCGCAGCACCGAAGGCGTCTCGCAGAAGCCGAAGTAGCCTCGCCAGCCGATCAGGTAACTGCGAAGTTCGTCGATCACACGATCCAAGGACGACCCCCGGTTTCGCTTCGTAATCTCGCTAACACGTTTCTTGAACTTCACTCGCGAAGCCAGTGCGATACTGCGTTTGCGATGCACCGTGAACGTGAACCCCAGAAACTTGCGATTCCAAGGCCGGTCCACGGCACTCTAGGATTGGTTGACCGTCAGCCGCAGCTTCTTGTCCAACCAAGCCGTCACGCTTTGCAGCACACGACCACCCGCTCGCTTGCTTTTGACGTAAATGTTGCAGTCGTCCGCGTACCGATTGAACCGAAAACCGCGAGATTCAAGCTCGCGGTCGAGTTTGTCCAGCAGCAGATTCGACAACAGAGGTAAAAGCGGGCCGCCTTGCGGAGTTCCCTCGGGAGTTCCACTAAACAGTCCGTCCACTAGGACGCCCGAGTTCAAGAATGCTCGGATCGATTTCAACAGTCGCTTGTCTTCCACACGACGAGCCACGCGGCTCATCAACACGTCATGGTTGAAGCGGTCGATACGTTCCCGACAGCAACTCCTGAGTGATCCGGCCGGCGTGTTGCTCGAAGTACTTTTCGAGTTCGTTCACCGTCATGCCGTCCACACCGGGAGCGCCACTATTGGCAATGGCTCTCGCCATCGGGAACTTTATCCCTACCCTCCGCCGCGAAGGACAGCAGCAACTGCTGTTGCTGGTCACTGGTTTTCTGCCGTTTGCCGTTCATGAGTTCTCGGACCTACTTGCCACTCCATTTACCCGGTTTATCACCGGGAACCGTTTGGGCCTTCGATGGAACTACGGTTCGGTTTATCCGTGGGAACGCAAGCGTTCCACGCTCCGTCTTTTGACTTGTAGTGCCTTCAGACCCCACCTCACGACAGAAGCCCTTGCGCTTCGCTAATCCTTCACCTCCATCAAGTTGGATAAGGGACTATCACCCTCGAGTTGAGAAAGATGCCTGGCAAACAACAAAAAGAGCTGGGGGGCTCGTAGCTCCTCAGCTCTCCAATTGCTCTACATCTAGATTAGATGCCATGCGCTCTGCACATCGCATCAGCCCTGCATAGACCCAAACGAAAGCACTAGCCAACAAGCGACTTCAGAGCAGACAACGCTGCATCGTAATTTGGCTCGCTCGTAACTTCTGGAACAATTTCCGCATAAACGACCTTGCCGCTCGCATCCGCTACGACAACCGCCCGAGTCAGCAGTTTCAACTCATCGATCGTCATCCCAAACTTGGTCCCAAAATCTCCATTCTGATAATCGCTACCTACCCGCATGCTCTTGATCGATTCGCTTCCGCAAAATCGATTCATCGCAAAAGGCAAATCGCGACTGACCGTCACAGCATTGATCTTTCCTTCCATCGCCGCAAGCTCCCCGTTGAACTTGCGAGTCTGTATCGCACATACGCCGGTATCCAATGATGGAACCATCGACAGAATCGTCGGTTTGCCAACCAAATCCGCGCGAGTGATCGTCTTCAATCCACCCTCAAAATAGTGCAAAGTAAACTCTGGCAGGCTGCTGCCGACCTTGAGCTCCTCACCCACCAACGTCATCGGCATCCCCTTGAACGTTATCACTCCAGACCTTGCCATATCCAATCTCCTCTTGAGAATCATTGATGAAACAAATAAAAAGCCCGCCGGCTGACCTGCTCCGGCCACTGCCGATTCTTCCAAACCTTTCGGATTGTACCGAATTTGCCTATACTAACGATTCCAGCGATTCCTAACCACCCATCGGCCCATCATTCGGTTGGCCCGTGATCTCCAAGGCTTCAAATACTTAGGGCAGGGCAGGGGGGGGGTAGGATCGCCGTTTCCACCCTTAGTTCACTTCTCGCTCGCATCGGCATGTCCACCTATGGTCAAAGTACGAGATTTCCTCGGGCCCTACCGATTGGCTCGCCTCATCCGACTCGGTAGCACTTGCCAAGTTTGGGAAGCCATCCTCGACCGAGACAACAAACGCTACGCGCTGAAAGTCCTCCGCCCTGAACAACGCGGAAACAAAGACGAAATCGCATTTCTCAAACACGAGTTCGAAGTCGCAAAAGAACTCAATCACAAAAACATCATCAAGCTGATCGAATACCGAACCGATGCAGAGACTCCCTTTATCGTTCTGGAACTCTTCAGCGAACTCAACTTGAAAATGGCTATGCGACGCGGCCCCGAACCAATCGCTTATAAACTTCCTAGCATCGTCGAACAAGCCTCCGAAGGCCTCTACTACCTGCACTCCAAAGGCTACGTTCACTGCGATATCAAACCCGATAACGTCCTGCTTAGCCGAGACTGGGATGTCAAACTGATCGACTTTACCATCGCCAAGAAAATCAAAACTGGATTCGGAAAATTCTTCGCTGGAAAAACGAAAGTCGAAGGCACCCGCTCCTACATGTCCCCAGAGCAAATTCGCGGAGGCACACTTGACCCCCGAAGCGACATCTACTCCATGGGCTGCATGATCTATGAACTGATCACTGGCAAAGCTCCCTATACGGGCAACACTCCCAACGAACTCCTCTCGAAACACCTCTCGGCTTCTGTCCCATCACTTCTCGTCGGCAACGATAACGTTTCTGCCGAATTCAATAACATCATCCGCAAGATGCTTGCGAAAAAACCCGAGGAACGTCCACAGGACATGTGGGATGTACTGAAGATGATCCGAGCCACCCCAATCTTCAAAAAACCACCTCGCATTCCAGACACCAACCCATTCGATGACTATCAAGGTGGTGGCAGAATCGATGCCCCATCCTGATCTGTTTCGTTTCTGTTTCCTTCCGAGAAAACTCTCCTCTGAAATCAACGTCAAACTTCCGATCCTTACAAATTCCAACTCGCTTTAAACTGCATCGAATATGTCCAGCACACCTCCCGGCTTCGAATTTGAACAACCCATGCTCGACATCGAAACCCGCTTGAGCCAGCTCGAAAGCCAAACGCAACTCAGTGAGACGGAACAAGAAGAGATTCGACAACTACGACGCCGCTGGACTGAAACCACCCGCGAAATCTACGCAGGCCTGAACCCTTGGCAAATCGTCCAAGTCTCCCGGCACAAGAACCGACCCTATACACGCGATTACCTCAACTTAGCCTTCGACGAATTCATCGAACTACATGGCGATAAATTCTTCGGCGACGACCGCGCGATGCTAACCGGCTTCGCCAAACTCGGCCGACGAAAAGTACTCGTCGTAGGCCACCAAAAAGGCCGTACCTTCAAAGAACGCGCCGCTTGCCACTTCGGCTGCGCGCACCCCGAAGGCTACCGCAAAGCGATGTCGAAAATGAAACTCGCGGAAAAATATAAACTCCCGATCATCGCCTTCATCGATACCCCGGGAGCCTATCCCGGCATTGGAGCCGAAGAGCGAGGCCAGGCCCAAGTCATTGCGGAGAGCATGTTCATGATGAGCCAATTGCAAACGCCCATCATTTGCATCGTGATCGGCGAAGGTGGCTCGGGGGGGGCACTTGGTATCGGTGTAGGGGACCGCATCGCCATGCTGCAATACGCTTACTACTCGGTTATCAGCCCCGAAGGCTGCGCGGGAATTTTGTGGAAAAGCCACCAGCATGCCCCCAAAGCCGCCGAAGTCCTTCGGTTCACATCCCAATACCTCCCAAAGCTCGGCGTTGTCGATGATGTCATCGAAGAACCCCTTGGAGGCGCTCACCGCGATCACCACCAAATGGCTTCTCGCGTCAAAAGCTACCTTTCGAAAACTCTCGATCAACTCTGCAAACTCTCCGCTGATGAACTCACCGAGCAACGCTACGAGAAGTTCCGCAAGATGGGCTCATATCTCGAGAAACTTCAAGACGGTTCGATGGAGCAACACGGCCACACGTTTCAAACCTAAAGCCGACATCGCTGAAGATAACATCGCCTCGCAGAAGTCGTAGCGGTCCGCGCAATCGTGATGCGGTCCGCGCAATCGTGGTGCGGTCCTCCTGGGCCTTAGTCCGCGCAATTGTCCGCGCATCCCAAGCGCACTGGACGCCTCGCTGCGCTCGTGTTTGCGGCCCGGGAGGACCGCACCACGTACTGCAGCAAAACATATACAAGGCCGCACCGCGAGCCGCTCTCAATCGCCCTGTTCGTATCGCCCAACGCGATATCCAATCCATTGCAACCAACTGATCGACAGGATCGTAAGCAAGACCTGAATCGCCCCTTGAACGACTTGATGTGAAAACGCTGGCCCAGGATTAGCTTGGTACACAAAAAAGTTGACGGGAATCCCCAACGTCCATTCGATCCAATCACCAAGTATCCCGTTTACAGACTCCGCCTCTGCAAAGAGCACGCGATGCGTGAAATAAAGCTTCGTCGTCACCAACCGCAATGCACCTGCGACGAAAACCCACCCAACCAACATCGGCACACTCACCAAAAGCAACTTGGATCGATCCGATTTCGCGAACTCAAGTGCCCGTGCAACGAACAACCAATGGACAGGAAGCAACAAACCACCGATCAAGCCGTTCGCCCAAGGCATCGCGCCGGCGGGAAACCATTGATACCAAGCCGCCATCGCTTGGGGCGAAGCCTCCGGCTGTGCGAGATACGGATACCAAGCTCGCACCAAGGCTTGGTACACCCAAGCCGCAATCGAGAACAGCATCAATAGCAACAGAATGCGTCCTACCGTCAGCTTCTTGGGAGCCGCCGAAAGTTCTCGTTCACGCGGTGAGGTCGGCCAAAGCCCGATGCCGGTAAGCCATTGAACTACTCGGAAAACAGTGCTTGCAGCAAGGATGAATAAACACCAGTGCAGCAACGTGATTTGCCACCAATACCTCGCTTCGTAACCCTCAAGATTGGTCGCTGAAAACAGCTGCGGGATGGCGATCAGCATGCGAGCTGGAAAAGCTACAGCGAGACAAAGGATGATCCCCAGGAGCGATTTCAAGGGGAACGCCGACCAAGTTCGCCAACCGAGGGTCACAGCAGCAAGAGAGCAGGGGGTGAAGAGCAGGGCGGTGGACAAGTCGGCCAAGGGTTCCGATTGCAGCGATTGCGCAAAGGATCGCAACGCGGCAGCTAGCGGGATAACCGCAAAGAGGCTTGCGGCGATCCATCCGGCCCGACGGAATTTTGCTCCACCGAATTTTGCTTCACCGAACTCCAGAGCATCCGAACCGGAAGTCTCCTGCGTGTTGGTTTCTGGTTTGGATTGCACGTTCATAAGCGGCAGATCAATCGGCCGGCTTGTGCGGCAAAGAAGGGGACGCGGCAAAGAAGGGGACTTCGTAACGCTTATAGGGATTCTACCGGACAGCCAAGTTCGGCAGCCAATCCGTAGCGTGCAAACAGCCAGAGCGTCGCTTGAAATACGTTTGTCCGCTGCAAACCCAACAAAACGCAAAAACCATCGATTCCCCAGGCAAAACCCAACCCAAAACCGAACATAATAAACATTATCGGACGTTATTGGTGGGGTTTGAAAAGGTGCGGTTTCCTGTGGGGATTACTACAATCGCCACCATTGGACTGATCGCTGCAATCGCTATTGCCCAATTGAATGCTACAGCTTGCCTGAGTGTAACAAGTTTACTGGATTGCGTGTCTGGATTGCGTGTGCCGCAGTCCGGTTGATGGGAATCACTGAACCCATCTTCGAAAGACGATGTCCGAAGGTGACGCCGCTCGGTTGACGCCGCTTGATCGACGCAGCTCGGGTGACGCGACGATTGGATGAAACTTGGCAGTCGTTAACGGCTAATCAGAAATTACTGATTGGAACATGGGCGATCGCTTTGTCCGAGGATCGAATAGCGCAAGGATCAAATAGCAATTCGCAGCCGTTAAGTTTTTTGAGATTTGCGATGAGTTTGCGGCTATCGGCGATGAGCTTGCGGCAATCGGCTGAAAGGTGGCGATCGGTTAAGCGGTGCTGGATCAGGGTTTAGCTTGCGGTTCGGTGGTTTGGCTTCTGGGCCGTTCGTAAACACCCCGCCGCTGCCGCGTTGCGCTCAGCCTCCCCCCTGCTCTCTCCAATCACGAACACCTTCAGGAATGGACCAAACTAACGCATCTTCGGAGTGTTACGGAACATCGCCTTGGAACGGCACGAAGAGTAAAGCACCTCTTGGTGGCGAATCGAATGAAAAAACCGAACCGATTGAAGGGAAACAGGCTTCGAACGCTTCATCAACGTTGCTCAAAACAGATACCACGGACACACGCAATCGGGAGCTTGCCACTCATTTGTGATGCAACTAAGCGTACAG
>Ga0315899_10005482_pt1 | contig 13692 bp, 8 predicted proteins | sample LakEriMetagenome_2_FD_203518 | JGI IMG/M metagenome (GOLD analysis project Ga0315899, IMG submission 203518) | Freshwater fungal communities from buoy surface, Lake Erie, Ohio, United States - Buoy 4 MA112 | ecosystem: Environmental > Aquatic > Freshwater > Lake | place: USA: Lake Erie, Ohio...
CCGGTGCTATGTATGAAGGTGTTTTTCCATTGGAAACATTCATAGCAATTTCGGCTCAATGTGATGTGATTGTAACAGCGGTGTCTATGACGATGCATATTGCGCTCGGACTTGGAAAGAAAATGGTGCTCTTCAACAACATCTTCAATAAACATGAATTCGATGTTTTTGGAAGAGGAGAAATTATTGAGCCTGAATCAGGGTGTGATTGTTATTATGGAGCACATTGTTCTCGAGAGAGAATCTGCATGAAGGATATTTCAGTGGATTCAGTTTTTGATGCAATACAAAGGCAGCTTTCTTGATGATTGAAAATCCCTTAGACATTGCCTATGTATCTGTTTTCTATCCATATAGGGGAGGCATTGCGCAGTTTAATGCTGCATTATATCGAGCTTTTGAGGAATTGGGACATCACCAAAGAGCGTATACATTTACTAGGCAATATCCCGGCATCTTATTCCCTGGAAGTTCTCAATTTGTAACCGAAGAAGATAGTGCAGACCCAATTCCCGCAAAGCGAGTCTTGGATACGATGAATCCATTCAATTGGTTTTCTACCGCTTCGGATATTCGCAAAACACATCCCGATTTGCTCTTGACTCAATTATGGATGCCTTTCATGGGTCCTGCCTTTGGAACTATTGCAAGAAGGATGGATAAAGATTGCATAAAACTTTGTGTAGTACATAATGCATTGCCACATGAGTCCAGACCCGGCGATGCTGCTTTTACAAAATATATGCTCTCTGCACATGATGGACTCATTGCCATCAGCGATGCTGTTGAAGAAGATTTGAAACGCTTGAATCTAGGTAAGCCCATCTTGAGAAAAGAGCATCCCATCTATACACATTTTGGTGATCCCATTGATAAAAGAATGGCAAGAGAACATCTAAATTTGCCAAAAGATGCCAAAATCCTCCTCTTTTTTGGATTTATTCGAGAATATAAAGGACTCATGAATTTGATTGAATCCATGAAGTTTTTACCGGAAGATGTTCATCTAGTGATTGCAGGGGAAATCTATGGCGCATTTGATGAATATGATGCACAAATCCAATCACTAAAGCTCGCTCACAGAGTACATAAACATGTGAGATATATCCCTGATTCCGAGACTCCTCTCTTTTTCTGCTCCGCGGATGCATGTGTATTGCCGTATAAATCAGCAACACAAAGTGGTATCATAGCAATTGCACATCATTTTGAAATTCCGGTCATAGCAACACCTGTTGGAGGCTTACCCGAAGCACTGAGACATGGAAAGGCCGGCATGATAGTAAAAGGTGTTGATATTCAAGAGATTGCCTATGGAATTAATGAATTTTTCGATAAGGACTTGGCTTCTAGGTACATAGAAGGGGTAAGGGCTCTAAAAAAAGAATTATCATGGACGGAACTTGCAAGGGATATCATTGCATTTTATGGAATGATTAAAAACAGTAAAACCAAGCATTGATTGTGCTATTCGGTCAATTTATGCTTGAGTTCAAAGTATTTTCTTCGTGAAAAATCATGCACATATCGTATCTTTGCGTCTGCAATTGTAGGATTTTTGCATGTTGCAATTGAGCCTGCTCAGCACTTCAACACGACTTTTCATTACATAACATTTCAGGTGATTTCAATGGATTTGTTCAAAGCTCGACTCGACGAGAAACTTCCCCAGCTTCGTGCCGAGAGAACAACCTTGCTCAAGGAACATGGAGATACGCAAATCTCTACTGTTGCAATTGAGCAAGTGCTCGGTGGCATGAGAGCTGTTCCCGCATTGCTATGCGAAACTTCTTCTGTATCTGCAGATGAAGGTCTTCGCATCAGAAATATCCCAATTTTGGAATTGACAAACCAAACTCCCGAAGATATATTCTTTCTTCTTTGTACTGGCGTTTTGCCAAATGATGCTGAAAGAGCAGAAATCAGTGCCGCATTTGCAGCAAAAGCGAATGTACCGGATTCAGTTTGGGATGTATTAAAGGCCTTGCCAAAAGATACCCATCCAATGGTCATGCTCAGCATCGGAATCTTGGCATTGGAAAAAGATTCAGCTTTCCGCAAAGCATATGAAGCAGGTGCTTCAAAAGATGAATTATGGAAGGCAACTTTGGAAGATTGCGTTACCCTGCTCGGTGGTGTTACCACAATCGCTGCCGGAATTTATCGCATTAGATTTGGCAAGGGCGATTTGATCGCACCGAAAGAAGGCTTGGATTGGAGTGCAAATTTTGCACATATGCTTGGTGTTAGCAATGATGCCTCATGGGAAGATCTCGTGAGATTGTATCTTGTGCTGCACAGTGATCATGAAGGTGGAAATGTGAGTGCCATGACATCACATGTTGTCAGTTCAGCACTTTCCGATGTCTTCTATTCTGTGAGTGCCGGATTGAATGGTCTTGCGGGTCCATTGCATGGTCTTGCCAATCAAGAATGTTTGCGTTTCATCATGGATCTTCGTCAGGAGTTTGGTGGTGTTCCAACAGATGAAGCACTTCGTGAATATTGCTTCAAGCGTCTTGGTTCAGGACAAGTTATTCCTGGTTATGGACATGCTGTTCTTCGCGTAACAGATCCTCGCTTCACAGCATTCCATCAATTTGCTGAAGAAAAGAATTTGAATGATGACAATGTGCAATTCATGAAGAAATTGTTTGCAATTGTTCCTGAAGTATTGAAAGAGCAAGGAAAAGCAAAGAATCCTTGGCCAAATGTTGATGCAGCATCAGGTTCATTGCTCTATTATTATGGTATGACAGAATTTGAATTCTATACTGTAATGTTTGGTGTTTCTCGCGCAATGGGAATTTGTTCCCAGATCTTGGTTCACCGTATGATTGGTTCTCCAATTGTGCGTCCCAAATCAATGACGCTCACCGAACTTCGTGGAATGATTAAGTAAATAAAAAGCTCCTTCAAATTGAAGGGGCTTTTCTTTTTCTGGCAACAAGAAAAATCTCAACACCAGTCAGATGTTCATATAGACGACCTAAGAATTTTCTTGCACTTTGTTTGTAAGAAAATGAATTCCTAAGAGTTCTGTCGGCTAAGATTCCTGCTTTGAATGTATGATTATCATTTGGTTTTCTGCTATAACATTCCACAACTTCAAAACCTACGGATTCAATCAGGGTGCAAAGTGATTTTTTTGAATAATGCACATAATGATTATGTGGTTGGAACCATATCCAATATCTGCCCAATACTCTGCTCCAGAATGATGCAAAATCAGGAACGCGTATAAAAATGAAGCCATTGTCATCAAGAAGATGTTGGCATTGTTCTAAAAGATTGCGTGGTTCTGTAAAATGTTCCAATACATGCCAAAGCGTCAATGCTTGAAATGATGGTTGAATATCTTTAATGCTGGGAGCAATATTGAGGCCGATAGACATTGTATATGATTTTGCTGATTGAGATGGTTCAATCCCACATACTTCAAATCCAAATCTTCTACATATATCAAGAAAATACCCTTTGTCACAACCGATATCTAAAATACTGTCCCCAGATGTAAGACCATGTTTCTGTAATTGAGAAATCAGCCAATATTGTTCGGGGAGTCTAAAGATGCGCCTATATTCAGAAGCCAAAACTTCACTGGCGCTCATGAGATAGTGCGAAGAATAATATGAATCAAGTTTGTCTTGATTTGGAATATGCTTAAGGGCATGAACGGTACAATTTGTACAGTATACTAATGAAACACCATTAATTGTTTTTTGCTTCAGATTCGGAATATTACAAATGATACAATTTTGCACGATTACACCTTGTTTATTTCAAACAAATTTACATATTTATGAATGGCATAAATGCCGGAATTATTATAAATGAAGTAGTTGAATATAATGGCTAGCAAAACAAACATTCGTAGTATGAATGGAAATGGTAAAGATTCAAATATCAGTCTTAAGATTGCATCTGTGGAGTTAATAGCTGCAATTAGAAATCGGAATGATGATGGATTAAGAGATATTTTGGAACAATTGGAAACATATTCAGGTACAGAGTCATGGATATTATGCGATGCATTACAAAAATTTATTCGTCTATACCTAAGAAGAGTAGATCTTCCTGTATTAGAGTTTAAAGAATGTGTTGAACAATGTAGTAAGATATTTGTAAAGCATAAACTATATGAAATGTTGGCTTTTGCAACATACTCATTGGCTCGTCATTACTTTGTCACAAATGTATTTTTTGAAGAATGTTTGTCTTATCTCCTTCAAACAGAACTAATTGTGCAAAAACATTTAAGCGTTCACAATATGACACATTGTGAAGTGTTATTTATGAAGGGTTCGGTATACTACTTTCAAGGGAATTTTGATGAATCTACAAAAGCAATTCTACAAGCACAATCGCTAAAGTCATATGCGAAGGCATCTGGGGAAATGAAGTTTAAATCAAATATAAATCTAGCTAGAAACTATATTTTTGCAAATGATCCTGCTAAAGCAAAACTGCATCTTGAAGCTGCAGAAGTACATTGGGAGGATTATCAAGGTCAATATGACAAAGGTGCACTGTATCTTAGAAAAGCAGATTTATTGAGGTATGAAGGAAAATGGGAATTATCATATGCTCAATTACAAGAGGGCTTAGAATGGTATAAGAATTTAGGTTTTCCATTGCGATTAGGTGAATTCTACAAAGAGATTGGGGAATTTTTTAAAATAGAAGATAATCCAATGAAAGACTATGATCTTTCTATGCACTCATTCGAGAAGGCAATGGAGATTGCAAGAGAGTTAAAAATAAACAAGTTTACATTTGCCATACAAAATAGTATGTGGAAGGCGGCTTATGCATTTCGAAAATGGGAAGCATGTACTGAAAAACTTATTGAGTATCATAGAATGATTGAAGAAGTACATTTAGTTGAATTGCAATTTGAAATTAAAAAAATCGAAAATAAAGCACTTGAAGAAAGGAATAAACTCATAAAAGAGGGTAAGATGGCATATAGAGAAGCAATGACTGAAGAAGTGATTCAATTGAATAAAGTAAATGAGCAACTGCAGATGGAAAATATTCGATTGAAACATGCCATTGAAAAAATTGAACTATTGTTAAGTAGAAAATCAAAAACTGTTCATAATAATGATGCCTTTTATGAAAAAATAGAAGAATTAGTGCAGTCAGCTAAAGGTAATGAAGTAGATCTAGAATCATATTTGGCAAAATGTGATAAGCTTCATCCCAACTTTGGAATGGATATCGTAAAATCTCATCCAAATATCACTTCAATGGAATTGAAAATATCAAAGTTGATAAAGCAAGGATTAGCAACACAATCTATTGCAAGAATATTTAATGTGACTGTAAAAAGCATTGAAAATCATAGAATGAATCTTCGTAAAAAGGCAAATCTCAATCCAAATCAGTCATTGTCGGCATATATTCTATCAATATAAAAATATCTTGAAGTAGAGATTTATAATAGAACAGAGGGTTTCAATGAAGAGCATAGCAATGAAAAACAAAAGTAAATACATGTCTTTGAAAACATTATCGCAAGATATTGTGAAAGTAATCCAAGGGGACCAGAGTAGTGATATGAGTAGAATTGAAATGCAAATAAGGGAATATGCAGGGAGCGGTTCGTCTCAAATTCAAAGCGAATTGATTGAATTCATTCAAACATATATCAATAGAAGAGAATTGTCTGCTGTGGAGATGCATGAAAGAATTGAAAAACATTGTAAAGTATTTGCGAAGTATAAATATCATGAGATAAGAGCGCGGGCAAAAGTACTTCTTGCTAGTCATTATCACCAAACGCATAAGTATATTTCAGAAAGTTTTAAAGCATTAACCGAAGCCGAGTTAATAGTCCAAAGACATTTGGGTCCTGATAATTTTATACTATGCGAAGCATTGTTTGTGAGGGGAGGAGTGTACTACTCACTTGGAGAAATGGAAAAATCAACCGAAGCATTGTTGTCATCCCAATCACTTAAGGGATTCATAAATGCATCGTATGCACATCAATATAAATCACATATCAATATCTCACGTAACTATATTTACTTGCATGATTATAAGAGTGCAAAAAAACACTTGGAATTGGCAGCAATAAGTTGGGAGCATTATGGCAATATATATGACAAAGGTGGTTTATATATGCGAAAGTCTGATATGCTCAGACATGAAGGGAATTGGGAAGAATCCTTGAAAATTTTGATTGAGGGCTTGAACTTTTATCAGGAACATGATATTAAATTGAGAATTGCTGAATTTCACAAAGAGTTGGGAGAATTCCACTCAAGAACTGATAATCCTTTACGGAATTTTACAAACTCTATGAACTCATTTGAAGAAGCATTGAAGCTTTCAAAGGAATTAGAAATTCTGAGATTGGAGGCTGCAATAATCAATAGTATGTGGAAAGTTTGTAAAAGTTTTGAAGAATGGAAATTGTGTTCTCAATATCTGATAGAATATAATGATGTATTTGAAAAGATTCATCAAGATGAGGTGGATATTTACATTAAAAAAATAGAAAGTATCGTTTTAGAAGAAAAGAAGCAATTGACAAGTGAAGGTAAGCCAACATTCACAAAAGCGCTTGTCGATGAGGTCGTGCAATTAAGAGAAAAAATTGAGATATTAAAACAAAAAAACATGAGCTTGGAAAAGATTATGCTTGAAGTTGAATCTCTCATTGATCATAACGCGATTGGGAACAAGAACGGTGCAAATTTTGTGGATCAACTTCATCGCATGGTAGCAAGAAGAAAGGGAAATGCCCCGGATTTGACTGCTTATCTTGCAGAGTGTGATAAGTCATATCCAGAATTAGCTTCAATTTTGATTGAGAAGATACCATCAATTACTAGTATGGAAATGAAAGTTGCCAAATTGATTAGACTTGATTTGTCGACTCAATCAATAGCAAATATTTGTGGTGTTACAGTAAAAAGTATAGAAAGCCACAGGATGAAACTCAGGAAAAAGGCACAGTTAACCCCAGAGCAATCATTATCTGCATTTGTATTGGCACTGTGATAAATTTTCATGCCCAAAGAAAATATGGGGTTTGTATAGGGTATAAGAGAAAAGTAATCCCTGTAAGTTGCCGGTAGATCAAATTGATTTGGAATAGGGTTATATTCTTCATCTTAAGATGATCTATAATTATTGGCTATCAGGGGTCAGGATACGGTAATAGCTCTCACTATGTGAGGGCTATTACTTTTTTAAAGAAAAAAAGCCAAATCATATTAAGATTTGGCTTTTAGTGGTCTCCACAGGATTCGAACCAGTGACCTCTACGATGTCAACGTAGCGCTCTAACCAACTGAGCTAGGAGACCAAATGGCTTGCAAAAATACATACTCTTTCTGAAAAGGAAAAGATCTGCAAAAAAAAGCCATGAATGAGGAAAAAATTGAATGATATTATCATTCAAAAACCCTCGATAAGCAGTGCCTTTCGTATATTTGCAAGCCCTTATTATTCAATTCTCATTGAATGTAAAGAAAAGGGAATATCATAATTGATTTGAATATTCTTGTTCCATTTTTCAGACATATTGTATGACAGTTGGATTGATACTAGGTTTAGGAGCTTTAGCGCTCATCGTTGCTTTATTTTATTCACGCCGTGTGAATGCCATTTCGATTGATTCAGGTGCTTCTTCACCTGAAGAAGTTGCAAAATTGACTGAGATATCTTCAGCAATTGCCGAAGGAGCAATGGCATTTCTCAAGAGAGAATATCGCATTCTATCATTGTTCATGGGTTTGTTTGCCATCATTATTGTGTTTACCGTCAATGATGAGCATGCAGGTATTCCTTTGGGATTATGGTCTGCAATATGCTTTTTGATTGGTGCAGGAACATCTGTAGTATCCGGTTATATCGGGATGAAAATTGCAACAAAAGGTAATGTTCGCACAGCTGCAGCCGCAAGAATATCACTGGAAAAATCATTTCGCATTGCATTTGAATCCGGTGCAGTGATGGGATTTGGTTTGACCGGACTTGCAGTGATGGGATTGATACTTGTGTATTTGGGACTCATCACACTGCATCCTTCTATAGATCAGCACATCATTATGGAAATTCTTTCCGGATTTGCATTGGGTGGTTCTTCAGTTGCTTTGTTTGGTCGAGTTGGCGGTGGTATTTATACCAAAGCCGCTGATGTTGGAGCTGATTTGGTTGGGAAAGTTGAGGCAGGCATTCCGGAAGATGATCCTCGCAATCCTGCCGTGATTGCAGATAATGTTGGTGATAATGTTGGTGATATTGCCGGTATGGGTGCGGATCTATTTGGTTCGGTTGCTGAGTCAACATGTGCCGCAATGGTTATTGGTGCTGCTTCATTTGCAATGCTTGAAGGCGAAGCAAAGACTTCTGCTTTGCTATTCCCACTTTTTGTGAGTGGCGTTGGTATCGTTGCAAGTTTGATTTCGCTCTTTTTCATCAACCCTAAATCTGAAGAAAAAGTTGAATCATCATTGAAGAATGCATTGATCATCTCAACTATTCTCATGCTCATTGCACTCTATCCATTCACGATGAATATGTTGCCCGGTGAATTCATGCTAGGTAATCGTATGCATTCTAATATGGGTGTGTTCATCACATTAGCAGCTGGATTGATAGCTGGACTTGCGATTGGTTTGATAACAGAATATTATACATCACATAGATATTCTCCTGTTCGTGAAGTTGCAGATGCATCTCAAACGGGCGCGGCAACCAATATCATTTATGGTTTGTCATTGGGTTATAATTCATCCGTACTTCCAATGCTTATCATGGCAATAACAGTTGTGATTGGTTTTTCTTTTGCAGGAATGTATGGCATTGCGATGGCTGCAATCGGCATGCTTGGAACCATTGCAGTAGGTCTTACCATTGATGCATATGGTCCTGTTTCAGACAATGCAGGTGGTATTGCAGAGATGGCAGAAATGGGTCCAGACATTCGCAAGCGCACAGATGCTCTTGATGCGGCAGGGAATACAACAGCAGCCATTGGTAAAGGATTTGCTATTGGTTCCGCAGCTTTGACTTCACTTGCTCTTACAGCGGCATTTTTGACAAGAGCTGATTTGCCTGTCATTAATATGCTTGATCCTATCGTAATGGCAGGTTTATTCGTTGGAGCTTCACTTCCTTTCGCATTCTCAGCAATGACTATGCGTTCAGTTGGAAAAGCAGCATTTAGCATGATTGAAGAAGTGAGACGACAGTTCCGTACGATTCCTGGTTTGCTTGAAGGGAAAGCAAGAGCTGATTATAGCACCTGTGTTGATATTTCCACTAAAGCATCTTTGCGTGAGATGATAGCTCCCGGCTTATTGGTAATTCTTACACCGCTTCTTACCGGTTGGCTTTTTGGAGTACACATGGTTGCTGGATTATTGATTGGTGCATTGATCACAGGTGTGATGATGGCAATCTCAATGGCAAATTCCGGTGGCGCATGGGATAATGCGAAGAAATACATTGAAACAGGTCAATTGGGGGGCAAAGGTTCAGATACCCATAAAGCTGCAGTTGTAGGTGATACGGTTGGTGATCCATTCAAGGATACATCAGGACCATCACTGAACATTCTCATTAAATTGATGGCGATCATCTCATTGGTTTTTGTTCCTTTCTTCGTTAAGAATGGTGGTATTTTGCTCAATATGTTTGGCTTGAGTCAACATTGATGCAATAATGCACGCAGACAATCGTATATCGCCGCCCTCAAAGTTCATAGCTTTGACGGCGGTTTTTTATTTTCATGCATGAATTCCCCCTCATTGCATGAATTTTCATTGCTTCAATCTTGGGACCATCGCAATGCAATCATTTCGGGGATTTTTTTATCACAATCATAGAGAGAGTATTCTATGGATGTAACACACATACTGCTTCTGCTCCTTTTATTCATGGGAGCGTATTCCATTTGGTATTCAAATAGAACATCAAATCAACAAAAGTCCGGCGAGAGTGTTGACAAACTCATCAAGCTCGATGCGGATATCTCACGCATGGATCCACTTATTCGGGAAGAATTTGGAAGAAATCGCGAAGAGAATCAGCGTGCTCTGCGTGAGTCAAGAGAAGAACAACAAATGGCACTCGTGAATTTTGAACGAAGATTGTCCGAGAGCGCTCGTGAATTGAATGAGATGCAAAGACAGAAGTTTGAAGATTTGGTTTCCAAGCAAGAGAATATTCGCAAAAATGCCGATGAAAAACTCTCTGAGATTCGAGATACCATGGAAATCAAATTGAGAAATCTGCAAGAAGACAATGCAAAGCAACTTGATGAAATGCGCAAAACTGTAGATGAAAAATTGCAGGAAGGATTGGAGCAAAGATTCAATCAATCATTCAAGTTGATTAGTGACAGACTTGAACAAGTACATAAAGGACTCGGCGAAATGCAAGGACTGGCGAATGGAGTTGGTGATTTGAAGAAAGTGCTCAGTAATGTAAAAACGAGAGGTATCGTAGGTGAAATTCAACTCAGAAATCTTCTTGAAGAATTTCTCACAAGAGATCAATTTGAAGAAAATGTCATCGTAAAACCGGATACGCAAGAGCGAGTGGAATTCGCTGTTAAATTGCCGAATAAGAATCAAGGTGGAGAAGATATTTATGTACCCATTGATTCGAAATTTCCGATTGAAGTCTATGAGCGATTGATTGACGCATACAATGCTGTCGGTACAATTCCACAAAAGGAATTGGATGCAGCAAGAAAAGCTTTTGCAGATGTTGTGAAAGAAAATGCAAAAACCATTTCTTCGAAATATATCAATCCTCCTATCACGACAGATTTTGCAGTGATGTTTGTTCCTACAGAAGGTCTATATGCTGAGATACTACATTCCCCAGGTCTATTTGAGTTGCTGAGAAAGGAATATCAAATTATTATTGTCGGACCAACAAATCTTGTTGCTTATTTGAGCAGTTTGCAAATGGGCTTCAGAACATTAGCAATTGAAAAGAGATCAAGCGAAGTTTGGCAATTACTCGGTGCTGTGAAAAATGAATTCGGTAAATTTGGAGTCGTGCTTGAAGCCACAAGACGCAAATTGGAGTTAGCTGCGAATGAGATAGACAAAGCAGGTGTGCGTTCAAGAGCGATAGAGAAGAAGCTTCGAGATGTACAAGAATTGCCCAGCGGACAAAGTCAAGATATTTTGCAATTGCCAGCTTTCGGTGAAGCAGAAGATCAGGATTTTGATTTGACTCACCCCAATTCTGATGAGTCTGAATAATCTAGTATTGAGAAGCATGGCGAGGCATTAGCTTCGCCATTGTTTTTCAGGGTGTTTTTTCTCCTAATCTGTGTAATTTACCAGTCCTAATTTTCTCTCGAAACCATGGAACAACAGAATATCATCATACAAAGAGCAAAAGTGCTCGACATCTTGCATTCTTCAGCCGAGCGATTGAAGAAGAAGCAGGGGTCTGTGATTTTTCTTTCCGGGGAAACGGGTTTTGGAAAAACCACATTATTGAGAGTATTCGAAGATTCTTCCCAAAAACAAGATAAAGCTCTTGTTTCCATGGCATCTTGTCAGGCACCTGTAGGTACTATGCAAGTAGGTATGCTACAACCGCTTGGACCATTCTTACGCTTGATCGAAGAGTTGAAATCTTCCGAATCGGTAATGACGCCGAAGAAAAAGTTAGCAATTAATATCGGTATGACTTTGCTTACTTCTGTACCGTATTTCGGTGATTTGGTTGATGCCGTGAAAGAAATCAACCGTGATGTTCAACTATATAAAAATGAGAAAGAAAAAACTGAAGGTAAAAAAGATGAGCAAGAGAGAAAGGATTTATACCTGGAATTTTTCAGAACATTGTCTGAATGGTCTAGTAAAAGTCCTTTGATTTTAATCCTTGATGACATGCATTGGTGTGATGCAGAATCAGCATTGCTCATTGAAAAACTAATAGAGAAGATCGATTCACTTCCCATTTTGCTTGTCATCGCATATCGAAGAAGTATTGCCGAAGAAACGCTGTCTCCATTGCTTAGTGTATTACGAATAGTCAAAGATGATGGTAAATCTTATAGGTTTTGTGAGGTGGAGGCATTTTCCAAAACAGAGGTTCATGAATTATGCATTAGAATTCTTCCGCAATATTCCGGTAATGCTGTATTTGAATCAACTTTATTTGATAAAACATCAGGTATACCGAGTGTCGTCACTGAATATGTGAGATATTTTGCAAAAGTCACACCTTTCAAAGATGATGGTTCTGTCAAAGAAGAATTCACTCGTGGAGACCTTCTACCATCGAGTGTTCACGCGGCTTTCTCAAAGTTGATAGAGAATCTCAATGAAGAAGAAATTATGCTGCTTTCATTATGTGCTGCTGAGGGAGTGGAGAGTAGCGCTTTCATCATATCCAAACTACTTAACACTGATATTGTCACTGCAATTCGAAGAATAAAAAGAGTCCAGGCAAAGACAGGTGTATTGCGTAGTCTTGGCCCGCATGAACGCTATGGCGTGAAGACCACTTTGTTTGAATTTACACAGACCTTCTATAGAGAGTATTTTGAGAAGTCTTTGGAGTATGAAGAAAAGACAGCAATTCACAGTCAAATGATGCATGTTTTGCAAGAGCAGGCCGAAGGACTTGATGAAGTGCAAAGATCAAAGATTACACCTTATATCGTTGCACATGCAAGTGGAGCCGGCGAAAAGGAAGTTATGCAACATGGTCTGCTTGAAATCGCACAGACATCACAGCATATGTCATTGCCGAGTATGAGTGGTTTCGCACTTCAACAGTATGATGCGAATATCAAGCAATTGACATCGGTTGGTGAAGAATCGCCAATAGACATGAAGTTACAAAGAACAAGAATCGGAGCTGAACTTCGAGAAGATTTTGGAATGAGTGTTCTCACTCCGGAGCAAGTCGAGTATCGTGAAAATCACAATGATGATGAACCTGAAGAGCAATTGCATGAATCGATCAAAGCAGACTCAGCCGGAATGGAAAGAGAAATGATTACGTTATGCGATGAAGGGTCATATGAACAAGCTCTGAATCAAGGGAATGAATTTCTTGGTTTGCATGCGGGTTCAATACCAAAGCGTGATGAAGCCATGATTTCTTTATTGATGGCAAGAATTTCTCTTATTGTAGGTGAACATGAGAAGTCCGATCTTTTTCTTAAAGAAACCGACAGAATTCAAGAGAAAATTAAAGATCCAATTATTGAATGTCTGCTCGATAATGCCTATGCAACATATCATCTGGCCATGAATGAAGATGTTCCTGCTTGGAAGCATCTCCAGAAAGCGGCTCAATCAAGCGTGGATTTGGGGCGTGAATATCAATTGTTGACAATAGCCAATATCGCAAAATTGCTTTCGGGGACAAGAAAATCTGAAGCAAATAAATATAAGAAAGCCGCTCAAACTTTGGCAAAAGCACTGAATATGCCCTCGCTACAAACGTTGATTTCTTCTCTCTGATTCCTACAAAACACCGGCAAATACCTCCATTTCCATTTTATCTTTCATATCCCTAGTGAAATTATGGCGATATGCAGATTTAATTGCCATAAAAATTACTAGATAAATTAATTGCTTGACATAATGTATTTATGATTGCACATAAGGAAAAACTTTCGTTTTTTTGTAGCATCTTAGTGGGAGAAAGTGGGGGATGTTTGAAATGTTCAGCAATTGCATTTGATCG